>ENA-OBLH01000058-OBLH01000058.1-metagenomes-genome-assembly--contig:-NODE-58-length-37238-cov-4.84243_pt1 | contig 37238 bp, 38 predicted proteins | sample MGYA00153382_OBLH01 | MGnify analysis MGYA00153382
CGCGCCCAGAACCTTGGCGCGCGCGGCTTCCATATCCGCGTTGATCGTATCCTCAATCGAGGATCTCAGGGCGTCAAATTCAAACTCCGATTGTTCTGGCGTCCGGCAATCCTGCACGATGCGCAGCACTTCGCGTTCAAAATCCAAGCCGCTGACCAGTGTGCCGAGAACTTCGTCGCTCGCACCGAACACCCCCTCGAACAGGTGGAATTTGTGGGCGAGCAGATCGTGAATCCGTTGCTCGGTCTGGTTTTTGAGGTTGAACATGTTGACCACGGTGACGTCGATCAACTGCCCATAGCGGTGGCAACGCCCGATACGTTGTTCAACGCGCTGCGGATTCCACGGCAGATCATAATTGACGATTAGCGAGCAAAATTGAAGGTTGATGCCTTCCGCGCCGCTTTCGGTCGCAATCAGGATCGCCTTGTCATCCCCTTTGAACGCTTCGACAATCGCCGCTTTCATATCGGCCGATTTTGAACCCGAAATCTTGTCGGTTCCCTTGTGGCGCTCCTTCCACGCGGCATAGACTTCCTTGCTCGCTGGGTCGGAATTGGAGCCGTTCATCAAGACAATCTGCCCCGCATAGCCATGCTTGCCGAGCAGCTCGTTAAGATAGGTTTGAGTGCGGACACTTTCGGTAAAAATCACCGCCTTGCGTTTGCCGCCCTTGTTTGCGATTTCGTCAAGCACCGTTGGCAATTGGTGGAGCAGCACTTCACCTTTGGCATTGCTGCCGATTGACTTGGCAAGCGCCAGATAGGTTTCCAGTTCGGCGATTTCCGCCGCCAGCTTAACAGGGTCGATAGGTTCGGCCTCATCGGCCTCATCATCGACATCGGCCTCTTCAAATGTCGTTTCGATGTCTTCCACATCGTCCGTAATGTCCAAGGTGGCGCGCTCCTTGCGCCGGAGGCGCTCGATCAATTTGTCGAGATAGCTGGCAACGGCGAAGGTGGAGGAGCCGAGGATTTTACGGACTTGCAGGACGACAAGCTGGTTAGCCTTGTCGCCATAGGAAATGCTGTCCTTGCGCTGCAAGAATGCGGAGAGATTGTTGTAAAGCGCGAGTTCGTCGGCGGAGGGATCAAAGGTGAAGGTGCGGGCGTTGCGCCGCTTGAAATTGATATGCCCCGCCTTTTGCACCTGCTTGCGGAGAGTCCGGTGACAGATCGGTGCCAACCGCTCCTTCAGCACGTCAAGCGCGCTAGTGTTGGCCGAAGCGCCCGAATACTGGGCCTTGAACGCATTTTCGCCGCCGAAATGCTCGTCGTCGATCACCGAGACGATGCCGTAAAGCTCCATGAGCGAATTTTGTAGCGGCGTTGCCGTCAGCAGGATTTTGAACGGGTCTTGCAGTGCGGCCTTCAGTTCCTTTGCGCGCTGAGAGCCACCCTTTTTGTAGACGTTGCGCAGCCTATGCGCTTCGTCGAAGACCACGAGATCCCATTGTGCGGCACGCAAATCGTCAGCCTTGCGGGCGGCAAATTCATAGGACGAGATGACAATGCCATCTGCGGACTCAAACGGACGGGCGATCTTGTCCTTTTTCATCGCCTTATAGGTCGCGGCCTCGATGATGGTGCTGCGAAGGGAAAATTTCTCGAATAGCTCCTGTTGCCACTGTTTCCGCAGCGAAGCGGGCACGATCAGGATGATCCGGCGCTTATGCTCGGCCCATCGTTGGGAAATGACTAGGCCCGCTTCGATCGTCTTACCTAATCCCACTTCATCGGCGAGTAGGACGCCCTTGGAAAGCGGAGACTTGAGGGCGAAAAGTGCCGCGTCAACTTGGTGTGGGTTCATTTCAACCCGTGCCGAAGTGAGCGAACGAGTAAACGCTTCGTCGTCAGTGCCTGCCAGAGTTAGCTTGTGGGCATGATAATGTGCGTGAAGCTGCGTAAACACTATTGGAGTCTTCCGTTTTTGTTGCTTAAATCTTTGGCACGGTTTGCATTTTCAGACAAACCATATCCTCGATTTTCTGGTGGTGCAGGTTCGGGAATCCGGTGCGCTGCCTCGCGGCAACCTGCTCTATTCGCTTGCGCGAACCAAGCCTAGGGTCTTGGCCGTTCCGGTGACGATCAGGAGCGTGGGAAGTTGAGCGGGAAATTCCAAGGTCGCACTCTTTCCCGCTTCGCTCCTTGAGGGTGCGGCTTCCCTGAGCTGACCCGCTGGCGCTCTTGCCTCTCTCCTTGTCGGATGGGCGCTGGCGCACAGTTGCGCGCGCACACCATCCGCCGGCGTCGCGCCGTGCAAGGGTGCCGATAACTTGTGCCGCATTGCGGCCGAGGGAGCCTAACGGCTCCGTTTTCTGATTAGCGGGAACGCCAAGGGCTTTGCCCTCTCGTTTCCCGAAGCAGAATAGTCGCCCCCGTGTGGCGGGCTTCGCCCGCTGGCCCGCGCCAGGGCAACGATTCAGCTTTTCCTCCCCCTCCCATCCTCGCCGGAAGGCAGAGCCGCAGGTCGCAGAGCGATGCGGCTTTCAGCCTATGAGGAGGCAGGAAATGTGTGATTTGCAGTTGATGTATCGGGAGTGCGGGGCCGAGACCCGCGACGATTATCTGCGCGACGTGGCGAACGAGAACGGGTTGCCGTTGGAGTGTGTTCGGCGGATCGCCGACCGGCTTGGCGAGCGCGAGGATTTCGGGGCGCTGATCCTGATTTGCGAAAGCCGCAGGGGGCGGGTGCAATGAGTGCCACTCTTGCCAGCCAGCGCGAGCAGACGGCGCGGATTGCCCGATTGAATGATCGGGCGCGGCAGGCGATGGGGCTGGCCTGCACCGCTTTTGTGACAGTCGGGTTTCGCTCATTGCCCGAGGCTGACCAGTCCCGCGTCCGCGAACTGATCGAAACCTATGATGCCTTCGATGAGGACAGCGACCCCCACGGCGAGCGCGATTTCGGGGCTGTCTATCAGCTTGCCGATGGCCGCTGGACGACCGAGCGCCCGAGGGTGCGCGACGACGAGCGTGAACGGGTGTTATGGAAATTGGATTATTACGACCGAGATTTGCGTTTCGGGAGCGAAGACCCCGCCAATCCCACCGTCACGCGGCGGGTGCTGACCATCATGCTTGCCGATGAATATTAAGGGGGCAGCCGATGACCAAGCGCAAAACCCTGCCGCAGATCGCGCCGCCCGACCCCGCCCAGATGATGATGCCGGGGGTCACGCCGGTCAGCATGGGGGAGCGGCTGGACTGGCTGGCCAATCAGCCGATGCAGCTGCGCCGCCAACAGCGCCCGCTCGACATCGGATTCTGGAATCCGGCGCGCGACCAGATTGAAATGTTCTGACTGTCACGCAAATTTTCGCGGCCCGTCCCTCGGGGGGACGGGCCAAGCCCGATACCTTCGCCATCGGCCTATCATCGGCGCGGCGGCTTGTGGCCACCGCGCCGCTACGCGAAATGGAGTGGGCCAAGATTTTGCCTTTCACCAATCAGCAAGCTGTGATAGATTAAAGTCTATACTAAGGAGTCTCCGTCATGGGTCAAACCGCCAAGCTATTTCAGAACGGCAAAAGCCAAGCGGTGCGCCTGCCGCTTAGCTACCGCTTTGAGGGTAGCGAAGTGAGTATTCGGCGCGATGAGCAGACCGGCGATGTCATCCTGTCGCGCAAGCCGGAGAGCCTTGCAGAGTTTTTCGCGTTTGCGCGAAAACTGAAGGCTGACATCCCCGGCGACTTTCTCGGGAACGATGAGCGGCGAACAGCGCCGCAGGATCGCGATCCCTTCGAGGGATGGCCAAACGACGGAGCTGACGCGGCGTGACGACACGCTACCTGCTCGATACCAATGCGGCCAGCGCGATCCTGCGGCAGCAGGAGCCGGTTTGCGCGCGGGCCGCGTCGGTGCCGCTTTCCACGCTGGCAATTTCGTCAGTTACGGCGGGCGAGATGCACTATGGTCTGGCGAAGCGCCCGCAGGCAACGACACTGGCCAAGCTGGTGCGCGAGTTTCTGCGCTATACCGACATTCTGCCCTGGAGCGACGCCATCGCGCCGCATTACGGAACACTGCGCGCCGCGCTCGAAGCCAAGGGCGTTACCATCGCACCGCTCGATTTGATGATTGCGGCCCATGCGCTGGCGATTGATGCCACGCTCGTCAGCGCCGATCAGGCGCTTTCGATGATCGACATCCTCAAGGTGGAAGACTGGAGCGTCTGACAGCGTCGGCCTGCCAGCCACCGACGATACGAAGCAGCATTCTGCACAACAACCCCGACCGCGTAACAGCCCCTGTCCTTGTTTGACGGAAATTGGCCGCTTGGCCCCGCCTTCATACCCACAAGCAAAAAACCGGCTTGCAGCCTACGGTTTCCATGAATGGAGCCTCCGTTTTTTGGCTGGCGCGCAGGCGGGGCGCGGCCCTGTCATGTCCGTCAGGACATTTCGCCTGACACGATCAGGAGACAGACAGTGCAGAACATCGTCGAATTTCACATCATCGGACGGCTCGGCAGGATCGACCCCGGCAAGAACGTCACCCACATCTCGGTCGCCACCAACTACAACCGCCGCGAAGGCGAGACATGGAAGTCCGATCCGCAGTGGCATCGCATCACCCTGTTCGGCAAAATGCGCGACCGGCTCGCAAACGCCACAATCGGCGATCTTGTCCGCGCCACCGGGCGCATCGGCCAGTCGAAATACAAGGTTGACGGTAACACCCAATACTCGGTTGACATGATTGCAGATGGTTTCGCGATCCTCGCCAAAGCCAAGGTCAAGACCGTCGAAGACGACATGCAGGACTGACCATCCGGCGGGGCGGCTATGCCGTCCCGCATTTTTTCGTCACAGCCAATGACGGAAAGATTGGAGATTCCCGACAGGTAATTTTCGGCCGAAATGTCGGAAAGCAAACCTTTAGCGCAGATACGACGTTAGGACTCGACGACCAGAGCTATTGAAAACCCGTCCCACCCTTTTACACCGACCGTTTGCAGTGCTGTTGCCACAAGGCGTGGTTCAGACGCAATCATGTCGGTAAATGCCCTTACGCCCTGCACACGAGGGTCATTGCTGGTAGCGTCAACCACCTCCCCATCGCGCACGACATTGTCGCCGATGATCAGACTGCCAGGACGAGTCAGCTTTAGTGACCATGCTAGATAGTCGGGATTTGAGGGCTTGTCGGCATCTATGAAAACAAGATCGAAGGGACCAACGCCCTCCCTCTCGATTTTCGGCAGTTCGGTGAGGGCTGGCCCCACGCGCAAATCCACGGAACTAAGGATGTCCGCTCGTTGGAAATTGGCAAGGGCCACCCCGGCATGATGTTCATCTGCTTCCAGAGTAACAATCGTTCCGCCAAGCGGCAGCGCGCGCGCCATCCATATCGTCGAGTAGCCGCCGAGCGTGCCGATCTCCAAGATTTTGCGCGCACCCGTTAGCCGGACTAAAACCTCAAGAAAGCGAGCTTGGAGAGGTGAAACGTCATGGGGCGGTAGCCCAGCCGCCGCATTTGCATCCAGCACGGCATCGAGAACGGCATCGGTCGGGACAAGCCGCTCTGCAAAATAGGTATCGACTGCCGACCACTTAGTTGCAGGGGATTCATCCATCCTCGTTATCCTGCCTCGCTAGCGTCATGCTGAACCATAGGCCGACAAGCGATGTGACGAAGGCGACGCCGAGCAACATCGTCAGAACGCCCAAGTCCCAATTTCCGGCTTGTGCTTTGGTCGGCTCGAACACTTTACCAAAAAAACTACCGTAGAGCATTCCTGCGACGACGCCCCACGCGGCAGAGAACGCTGCTCGCGTGCGAACCGTCTCGCGTCGAACTGCCCATGCGCCTGCGATCAAGAACCCGCCCATCAACTGATCGTCCAGCACAAACATGACGGGTCGACCGACGCCCCAACTCCGCCAGCATTCTCCGATCATGAGCGAGAGGGCCAGTATGACGGCAATGATTCGAAGGGCTTTCATGTGTCCGCTTTAGACATCGTTTCGGTAATCAAACAGTCAAAAGTCTGGTGGTAGCGGCGGTTGGCTTCACTCCGCATCGAACATCCCAGCAAATTCCTTGTCCGCGAAGTAGCGCAGTTTCTTCACGATCAGCGGGCTTTCGCCGACGCGCATCAGCAGCAGCGTATCGGGCGCGAGTTTCATGATTTCATTGGCGTCCATGAGGTTGCGGGTGGCGAGGTGCTGGGTTTTGCTCAACGACCGTTCGGGGTCTTTGAGCATCACATCCTTCTCGCTCCGCCCATCCGTTTCGTAGGTGATGGTTTCGCGGCCCATCGTTTTCGACAGCATATCGGCGGTGTCATAATCATTGACCCCGAAGGCTTGCAGGACACCGGCATTGGACAGGAATGTCCCCGCGTTCGTGCCGTACAGGCTGCGGAGTTGATGTATGTCCTGCAAGATCGGCCAGAGTTGCAGCCCGTATCCGGCCATCAGCCCCATTGCGCGCTCGACAGGTTGCAGCCGCCCGAGCGCAGCAAACTCATCGAGCAGGAACAGCACCGGGCGCGGTGGCTTGGCGGACGACCGCGCCATCTCGCCTATGGCTTGCGCCACCAGCAGGCGGAGCCAGCGTGAATAGGTATCGAGCCGGTCGGGCGGCAGGATTAGGAACACCGTCGCCACGCTGTCCTTGAGATCGGCGAATGCGAAGTCCGACCCGCCCACGACCTGGGCTATGCGCGGGCTGTCGAGAAAATAGGTATGCCGCTGCGCGCCCGACAACACGCCCGCCGCCTCGCGGTGCGATTTGCTCAAATAGCGATTGGCGGCGCGCGCGATCAATCCGCCCGCGCCATCGCTGGCCTGCATGACGGTGAGCAGCGCGGTAAAATCATCGGGCGCAAGGGTGAGATAATCCCGAACACTGGTCAGGTTCCGGTGTGCGGCATCGTCGTGGCAGACCACATAGAGGATGATGCCCGAGATCAGCGCCTTGGCCTCCTCGTTCCAATGCGCCTCGGTTTCATTCTCGTCGAACACCAGCGCATCGGCGAGCGTCATCGCATCTTCGGCGAGATCGAGGCTGTCGGCGTCAAGTCGGTCGAGCGGATTATACCGCGCCGTTGGCCGTCCCGAAATGCCGAACGGATCGAGGCAATGAACCGGCCCGAACGCTTCGCGCTGGCGCAGTGTCACGCGGGCATTTTCGCCCTTGGGGTCGATGCAGACAACTGACCGATTGGCGGTAAGGAGATTGGGAATGATCGTGCCGACACCCTTGCCCGAGCGCGTCGGGGCGATGGTGATGAGATGGGCAGGGCCGTCATAGCGGAGCAACCGGCCAAAGGTATCGCGCCCGATCAGCAGATCGCCGTTGTTCTTCGCCAGCGCGTTCACATCGGCGCGCGATCCGAACTGGGCCGACCCAAGTGTAGCGTCAGGACGGGCAAATCTGACCTTGAGGTAAATACCCCCGATCCACAGCGCGAGACCGCCAATCAGGATTACCCAGAATGCGGTTTGTGTCTTTGGCAGCCACCACGCGATGAGCAGCACCCCGGCGAAGATCAGCAACACACAGCCGAGAAGCCTACCCTTCACAAATCAATCCTCCACTTCGGGCGCATCCGCCGACGCGGCGGATTCCGCTGCTTCGGCTTCGGCATCGAACGCCCGCTTGCCGCGCCGTCTCCACAGCGCCAGCGCATTCGCACCGTCACCATCCCCGGCACGACCAACAAGATCGAGCATTGCGCCATAAAGGGTTGCGCGATCATCGCCTACGAGCTCGACAAGACCCGATTTCTGGACGAGTCCGCCCAGTTCGATCAGGTGCCTTGTCCGCTCGCGTCGCTCCACCACCCACTCCCTTGTATCAGTGCGGCGCTGTCCGGCTTCAGCCCGCCGCTGCGCCGCCGCGTTTCTAGCCAGCGCCTGTTCCGTCGCCTTCAGCAACGCCAAGATTTTTGCGCCCGCGCTCTCTGAGAAAGGTGGCACCTTCCGCGCGCCAGCTCTCCTTTACGGACTCTTGCTTCGCTTCGATGAGGCCGTGCCGAAGCATTCCGGCGATGACTTCAAGGTCAAGTGCATCCGCGCCGGTCGCCACCACGAGCGCGCCAAGCTGCTCGACTTTGCGCGCCTTGATTGCCTTCGCCTTGTCGCGAAGCGCGCTCAATTCAGCATCGTAATCCCGGACTTTGCGCATGACGCACCTCCGATTTCTGGTATCAATAGCAGCAGCGTAAGCGCGAATCGTTTCGCAGACAACTGCATCATTCAAATGCGAAGCTAGTCACGCCAAAAATGACGAAGACAATTTTGAGTGCGCGCTTATACGTTGTTGCCAACGTCGCTTGAAAGTGAAACACTTTGCAGTGTTATGGCGATCTACCATTTCTCTGCCAAAGTTGTCAGTCGTGCCAACGGGTCGAGCGCGGTTGCGTCGGCTGCCTATCGTGCTGCCGAACGGCTGACCGACGAACGCCTTGGCCGCGACCATGACTTTACCAGCAAGGCAGGTGTAGTTCACTCAGAGATCATGCTGCCCGAGGGTGCGCCCGAACGACTGGCCGACCGCGAGACACTTTGGAATACGGTTGAGGCAGGTGAGGTTCGCAAGGACGCGCAGCTTGCCCGCGACGTCGAGTTCGCGATTCCACGGGAGATGAATGAGCAGGACGGTATCGCGCTAGCGCGCGATTTCGTCGCCCGGGAATTTGTCGCGCGCGGCATGATCGCCGACCTCAATGTCCATTGGGACAAAGCGGCAGATGGCAGTCCCAAACCCCATGCCCATGTCATGCTGTCGATGCGCGAAGTCGGGCCAGACGGCTTTGGTCAAAAGAAGCGCGAGTGGAACAGCAAGGAGCTTTTGCAGGCGTGGCGCGTGAACTGGGCCGATCATGTGAACACGCGCATGGCCGAGCTTGGCCTTGAGGCGCGGGTCGATCACCGGACATTGGAGGCCCAAGGCATCCCGCTTGAGCCGCAGCACAAAATCGGTGCAGCCGGATCGCGGCGCGAAATGAACGGCGAGGACGCCGAGCGCGCCGACGATCATATGCGGATCGCGCGCGAGAACGGCGACAAGATCATTGCCGATCCGGCCATCGCTTTGAATGCCATTACGCATTCGCAAGCGACGTTCACGCAGCGCGATCTTGCCCAGTTCGCGTTCCGGCACAGCGACGGCAAGGATCAGTTCGATAGCGTCTTGGCATCGGTGCGCGGTTCCCCGGAGCTTGTCGCCTTGGGCAAGGACGGGAAGGATCAGGAGCGGTTCACCAGCCGCGACATGATTGCAGTGGAGGAGCGGCTTGGCCTGTCTGCATCAATGCTGGCGACCAGCGAGCGCCACGGGGTTGCCGACCAGAACCGTCATGCTGCGCTTGATGGTGCAGCGGAGCGCGGGATGATCCTCTCCGGCGAGCAGCGCGATGCCTTCGATCATGTTACCGGCAGCGCCGATCTTGCGTCGGTTGTTGGCTATGCCGGGAGTGGCAAATCAGCGATGCTTGGCGTCGCCCGCGATGCCTGGGAGCGCGAAGGCTATGCTGTGCGCGGTGCATCGCTGTCGGGTATTGCTGCGGAGAATCTTGAAGCTGGTTCGGGCATCACGTCGCGGACGATTGCGAGCCTTGAATATCAGTGGAAGCAGGGCCGCGAGCAATTGAGCGAACGCGACGTGCTGGTGATCGACGAGGCGGGCCTGACGGGGACGCGCCAGATGGAGCGCGTCCTGTCGGCAGCGCGCGATGCGGGCGCGAAGGTCGTGCTGGTCGGCGATCCCGAGCAGTTGCAGGCCATCGAGGCGGGGGCTGCGTTCCGTTCGCTTGCCGAAGCCCACGGCGCGGTCGAGATTACCGAGATCAGGCGGCAGCGCGACGACTGGCAACGCGGTGCGACCCGTGCACTTGCCACAGGACGGACGGGGGAGGCCATTCATGCCTATGGCGACAACGGCATGGTTCACAGCGCCGAGACGCGCGAGGATGCCCGCGCCGAACTTGTAGAGGGCTGGAACGATGCCCGCACCAGTGACCCAACCAAAAGCCGGATCATCCTTACTCATACCAATGCCGAGGTGCGTGACCTCAACATCGCGGCGCGCGACAAGCTGCGCGATCATGGCGAGCTTGGTGGCGACGTGGATGTGAAAACCGAACGCGGCGCGCGCCAGTTTGCCAGCGGGGACCGGATGATGTTCCTCCGTAACGAGCGGGGCATGGGGGTGAAGAACGGGACGCTTGGCACCATCGAAGGTGTGACGCCCGGACATATGGCCGTCCGTACCGATGACGGGCGCAGCGTATCGTTCGACCTCAAAGACTATGCCCATATCGATCACGGCTATGCCGCCACCTTCCACAAGTCGCAGGGCGTGACGGTCGATCAGGCGCATATATTGGCAACGCCGGGGATGGACCGGCACTCGGCCTATGTCGGCCTCACGCGGCACCGCGACGGGGTGCAGCTTCATTATGGGCGCGATGATTTTTCCGACCAGAGCAAACTTGTCCGCACTCTGTCGCGTGAACGGTCGAAGGACATGGCGAGCGACTATCCGCTCCCCGACGCAGCAGCGCGCGGCTTTGCCGAGCGGCGGGAGTTCCGGTTTGGCGAGGTCGCCCGCGATATGGTTGCCAAGGCGCGGGGGTTGGTTGCCGATCCTGACCGCATCGCGGCCTTGCGGAGCCGTCTCGACAAGGCATTGGGACGTGAGCCATCAGCAGCGCCCGAGACTAAGCGCGCTGCGGACAAGGAACAGGGTCAAGATCGCGGCACCGGCTCAGCCGCAAACCGTCTTCGCGCGCGTATGGCCGAACTGGGCAAGCAGGTGCGTAAGGATGATGAGCGGGATCGTGACCGGACAAAGGCCAAAGAACGTGACCAAGACCGCGACCGTGGAGGGCCAGGACGATGAGCGAACACCAAGATGATCCACTCTTGGGGCTGTTGACCGATATTGCCGAAGGTGTGGCGGCGCTAACGGCGCGGGTTGACGCGATGGAGGCAGAAGCTGCGGCGCATCGCGCCCAAGTGAACGAGGCGCTTGGCACCATCGCCGAGATCGCCACGCGCACCTACTATGCCAGCAAGCCGCCCAATGCCTTGCCCGACGACATCATCAACGCGAGCGTGATGGACGCCATGATCGAGCGGTGGCCGTCCGGCGCGGTAATCGGTATGTCGAGCCACGACCGCCAATTGCTGAGCGAACTCGACAGGCAACCCATCGAGGCCATCGACACGATGATTTCACGCGCACAGGACGACCCCGCGAAATGCAATGCGGATCGCATCCGCTTGGCGGCAATCTTTGCAATGGCCAGTAAGGAAAAGGCCAGAAGGGCCAAGGTCAAGGCGCAAGAGAATGAGCGCGACGCGCCGGGACGGAGCCGGTAACGCGGCGGTCGGGTCAGAGATCATCATGCCGTAAGCGATTGGGTGGGGGCGTGAAATCGCCCAAAACCCGGCTTTTTGACATGGCGGATTCCGAAGCTCTATAAAGGGCATACAGGCTATGAATGCGGGTGCGTTGACCAAACCCCGCCAAGCCTCTCCAGAGAGCCTATCAGAGCCGATTTTGAGGCCATATTGCCAAATTAAATTAGCACATTGATTAGCACACTAGCGCATTGGTGTGAAATAATAGTACGGTATATCAACTAGTTATGGTATTTTTTACCTAACTCAAAAGCAATTCAAAATCCAGTTCCGCAAGGAGTGTGGGTTCGATTCCCACCGCCCGCACCATCGTTTTTCAAATGATAATCTTGCAGCACTCTGCCACCAGGGCGTCGTGGCCAGACATCTCATCGATCAAGATTTTGGGCCATTATGATCGATAGAATTAGTTGCTATCGATCATAAGTGTCAGACCTAATGACCTGAACCGACGAAGAAAGCGGACATCGACCTTGTCCCTGTTACCAGCCGAAGGTCACGCCGACCCGGCCGCCGGTCGAACCCTTTACCGTCGATCCGGCAATGCCGCCGCTGACGTAGATGCGGTCGCTGACGCGGGCGACGGCGGCACCCGAAAAACCTTGCTCACCGCGATAGGTCGCCAGGTTGAACGAGATCGCGAAGTTGCTGTCGGGCGGCAGCAGGGTGCCGCCGAGCGCGATGGCAGCGGCCACGCCGCCGTTGGCTTCACGCGCGACTTGGGCCAGTCCCGCTTGCAACCCGCCGACGCGGCTTTCCAGCATTGTCGTGCGTCCGTTCAGGCCGCCCAGCATACCGACGTCAAGTGACGAGGTGGCAAGGTTGCCGCCCATGTCGGTCGTGACGAGACTGACCGCGCCCGATTGAGCCGCTGCACTCTGCGAACCAGCCAAACCTGACAGGGTATAGCTTGAGGTCGACGACCCGAGCGACACTTGGTTGGCGCGGACCGTCGTTACGCCAGTGCCGATGGCAATGGCCCCAGCCTGCGACGCGTTCGACCCGTTGCCGATTGCGACCGAGCCGTTGCCGATGGCAGTGTTGAGATTGCCGAGCGCAACTGCACCAGTGCCAGTCGCGGTGTTGTTCGCCCCTATCGCCACTGCGCCGGTTCCCGTCGCGGTGTTTGGATCGCCGATGGCCACAGCACCGTTGCCCGAGGCAGTATTACCTGCGCCGATTGACACGGCCTGTCCGTTGATCGCCCGCGCGCCAAGGCCGACGGCGACCGACTGCGGCCCGCTCGCCACCGACGACGCGCCGATGGCAATGGCGTCCGCACCCGTCGCCTGCGGTCCCGGGCCGGTGCTGTTGGACCGGAAATACGCCCCGTTAGCAAGTGCGGTGTTCGCCGTGGTCTGGGCGGCAGCGGCATTGGTTAGCGCAGTGTTGGCGGTGGTCTGCGCCGCAGCGGCCTCGGTGCGCGCTGTATTGGCCGTTGTCTGCGCTGCAGCAGCATTTGCGAGTGCCGTTGTCGCGGTCGTTTGGGCCGCTGCGGCTTCTGTACGGGCAGTGTTGGCCGTGCCCTGTGCCGCGGTCGCAGTGGCAATCGCGGTGTTAGCGGCGGTCTGTGCGGTCGCGGCGTTGGCGAGCGCAGTATTGGCGGTCGCCTGGGCAGCAGCACCTCCCGCTCCAGCAGCATTGGCAGCGGCCAGCGCGGCAGCAGCCTCCGTCCGCGCCTGATTGGCCGTGCCCTGCGCGGTGGCGGCGTTGGCGAGTGCGGTATTCGCCGTCGTTTGCGCCATTGTGGCGACCGTCTGTGCGGACGCCGCATTGGCGACGGCGACACCGGCGAGCGCCTGTGCGCCCGCTGCTGCCGAGCTGACCAAGTCGAGTTGTGCCCGATTGACGGCATCGGTGGCCAGCGTGCCCGCCGCAACATTGGCAATGCTGCGTTCGCTGCCCACGGCACCGACAGAGACGGTGCCTGCCCGGTCGGCGATGGAACCGGCGCCCAATGCTACACTGTTTATGGCGTTCGCTTGGGCGTTATAGCCGAGGCTCGTCGTCTGCGCGACATTGGCGCGGGTGCCCGACCCGACGGCGGTAGCTTGCAGAGCGTTGGCACGGCTGTCGCGGCCATAGGCGGAGGCGTCCTCTCCGCTGGCGACGCTGAACAGCCCGTTGGTCGTGCTGTAATCGCCGCCCGCATTGGCGCCGACGCCGGTCGCGGTGCTGCTGACTCCAGTGGCGCGGGACAGATAGCCAGTCGCGGTCGTTTGGCTGTTGTTAGCAAGGCTTGACCGCCCTGTCGCCGTGCTCGCCACGCCGATGGCTTGTGCGGCGCGTCCGGTAGCGGTGCTGCTGAACTGGGTCGCTTCGGCATCGGTGCCTGTCGCGGTGCTCTGCAAACCGCTGGCCAGCGCGTTGGCCCCGGTGGCGGTCGTGCTTATCTCGGTTGCCCGCGCATTCCGGCCATAAGCTGTTGCATCTTCCATCGTCGCCTGAGCAAACAGGCCCGTTGCGGTGCTGTAATCGCCTGCCGCATTGGCCCCGACGCCGGTTGCGGTGCTGCTAATCCCGGTGGCACGCGAGAGATAGCCGGTGGCGGTTGTTTGGGAATTGTTGGCGAGGCTCGACCGCCCGGTCGCTGTGCTCGCAACACCGGTGGCTTGTGCGGCGCGCCCTGTGGCGGTGCTGCTGAACTGGGTCGCTTCGGCATCGGTGCCTGTCGCGGTGCTTTGCAAACCGCTGGCCAGCGCGTTGGCCCCTGTTGCGGTCGTGCTAAGATTGGTCGCTCTCGCATTACTGCCATAGGCCGCCGCTCCATCCATCGTCGCTTGCGCGCTAAGGCCGGTCGCGATGCTGTTTTCGCCAAGGGCTCTCGCGCCGATACCAATTGCGATGCTGGCGTTGTTTGCCGCAGTAGAAGCGAAACCGATTGCGATGGAACCACTTCCAGTCGCTCGCGCGCTGCTGCCCAACGCCGTGCTTTGGTTAATGGCGGTGGCGTTGGAACCCACCGCAGTGCTTTGCTGTATAGTGGCGGTGGCGTTGAAGCCTAGCGCAGTGCTTCCTGTTCCCGGTCCACTGGCGGTGGCGTTGATGCCGCATTCGGTGGTTTGGGCGGGGTCGTCCGCATTGCCGGGAATGCCATCGGGTCCGGGGTTCACGTTGCATTCGACCGTTGGGTCGGCGCGCGCAGGTGAGGGACAGACGGTCGCAGCAACAAGTGCGATTGGCGCGGCGGCGGCGAGAAGCAGGCTGGTCTGTGAGCGCATGATGGCATCCTTGGCTGCAAGTGGTGATCTGACAGACAGGAAGACGGGAAGTTCGCAGCAATCCGGACATCGGCCAGGAAAAAGGGTCGTCACCGCTTTGGTGACGACCCCTTAAGTGGTTTCCCGTGGAGCGGATCAGCTAGCGATTTTCGCCGTGCAGCCCCTGCCTTGTCCCTCGCCTTGCGCGAGATTGATTTTGACCCCCTTCATGACGGCATTTTTGAGAACGACTTCTCCAGTCTTCGCGCCTGAGCCAGCTGGCAAGACATTGATCGCGTAGGCAATCCGCGTTCCTTTGCCGAGGATGCGCGGTGCGAAGGTATGCGCCGCAAAGAACTCGACCGTGCCGGTTGTGCGACAGACGAACGGCGCTTGCGGCTGTGGCGGCAGATGAATGACCGGCGGCCGTGCGCTGGCAGGGAGGGCCGTCACGGCAACCGATGTTGCGACGATGGCCATAGCGAACGCGTGGGAGAAATTGTGCTTCATGGTCGAAATCCTCGAATGAGTTCAGGGTGGTTGCGACCTTGCGTCGCCCTCTCTGACGGGCCACAAGTGATGTGGCTCATCGGGGGCAGAGTGTTAGACGTGGCATGGCGTTGAAACCGGACAGCGTGGCCGAAAATGGCTCCCCCGCGATTGCCGACGGCTTTGTCGCGCTGCTTTACGACGAACTACACGTCATCGCCCGCCGCGAGCATTACCGCGCAGGGTCGCCGCAAACGTTGCAGGCAACCGCGCTGATCGGTGAGGCCTATATCAAGCTGCAAAAGCGCGAGGGGTGGGAAAGCAAATCGCATTTCCTCGGCTGTGCATCAACCGCGATGCGCCACATATTGATCGATGCGGCGCGCGCGCGGCTGGCGGGCAAGCGCAATGCCGAGGTCGAAAGCTACACACGCAGCCTCGATGTCGCCGCCGCGATACCAGAGGATGGCGAGATCGTGCGGCTGGGCGATGCGTTGAAGGCGCTGTCGGAAATGGATGCCAAGCTCGCGCAGGTCATCGACTGCCGGTTCTTTGCGGGCCTCGACGAGGCCGAGACAGCAGAAGTGCTCGGTGTCAGCGACCGCACCGTACGCCGCTGGTGGACGCAGGCGCGGGCATGGATTTACCGCGAAATGGCGGTGGCCTGATCTTACCCGCCGATGCGCGCGCGCACGGCAGGCAAGGCCTTGAGATAGGACGTGCCCACTGGCCCAAGTCCGGTGAACACCTCCTGCGCGCGGTTCAGTTCGATCCGTGCCTCATCCACCCGACCTTGCTTCAGGCGCGTAATGGCGCGCGCTCGCGCCAGCAGCCCAGTGGGGATACCGGGCTTTGGCATTGCGGCAATCAGCGGATCGACTGCGGCAAGGACGCTGTCGGCCTCGGCTGTCTTGCCGCTTTCGGCCAGTGCCTCTGCCTGCCCGAGCGCCATAATCAGCGTGGGCGGGGCGGCAGGACTCAGTTTTTCGGTAGCCATCGGGCGGGCCTCGCCGAACGTGCGCGCGGCGTCATCGAACTTGCCGAGCGCAAGCTGGGCACGACCAAGCTGGAGCAAGTCCACCGCCAATCCCGCCGAGCGACCAAACACCGCACGGCGTTGCGCGACCACGTCGGTGAAGATGGCCTCGGCACGTTTGAACTGTTCGAGTTTGTAGAACCGCACGCCCTTGAGCTGTTCGATGGTCAGCCCCTGCATACTCTTTTCCTGCCCGGTACGTTCGATCACGGCTTCGGCCTTAACGATCACGGCGGGCATTGCGTCGAGCTGGTTGGCCTCAGCCATATAGACCAGCAGATTGTTATAGACGGTGAGCAAGTCGCGGTGGTTCTCGGCGTAAACAATATCGGCTTGCGGCAGTGTCTTTGTGAGCAGCGCAATGGCCTCTTCGAGCTTTCCGGTGCGGCGGAACAGCTGGGCGCGGTCGCTGTTGATCTCGACAAGTTCGCTGCGGAACCTGTCCGGGTCGTTCCGGAACACAGCCTCTGCGGTGTCGAGCAAGGGGGCCATTTCATCGGTTTTGCCCATTGCGGCCGCCGACGACGCCTGCCGCATCGAAAGTTGCGCGATTGCGACGGGGTCACCCTTGCCGATGCCCTTGGCGCGAGCCTGGCGGATCAGCGAATCTGCCCCCGCGGAGTCTTCGAGATTGACGTAAAGATCGAAAAGCGTGGCAATCAGCGTCGCCGATTTCGCGCTGGTATCGAGCGAGGCGACAAGCCGGGTCGCGGTCTGGTCGAGCATTTGCTTGACGGTCGCAGTCTCGCCCGATTTCGTCGCGCTGTCGCGGAACATGACGGTCAGCATCCGCACGATCGATTCCGACCGCCGCGCCTCGGCCAGCGCGATATCGCGCTCGATGGCGGTCTGCCGCGCCTGCCACGCGATGCCGCCTGCGCCGATCAGCACCGCGACCAGCGCTGCGACGCTCGCCCCGACCGCCCAGCGATAGCGGCGCACGAAGCGGCCCAGCATGTAGCGGGTCGAACCTTCGCGGGCGAGCACTGGCTCCAGTCGCCGATGACGGGCGATGTCGTCGCCGAGTTCGGCGGCGCTGCGGTACCGCTCTTCGGGTGCGCGGCGCATCGCCTTCATGACGATGGCGTCGAGGTCGCCGGACAGGCGCGACACGGCAACCGGACCGCCCCCGACCGCACTCGGCAGAGCGGGATCATCGTTCATGACCCGCCGGACCAGCGACGGCAGCGAACTGCCGCCACCTGCCCATGGGCCGCGCCCCGCCAGCAACTGATACATCACGGCACCCAGCGCAAAAATGTCGGTCGCCACGGTCGACGCCTCGTTGCCGAGCTGTTCGGGGGCGGCGTAATCGGGCGTCACCAGTGCCTGCGTCGCGGCACCCGTCGTCATCGTCTCGTCGAGCAACCGCGCCACGCCGAAATCGAGCAGGCGCACCCGGCCCCGCTCGTCGACGAGGATATTCGACGGTTTCAGGTCGCGGTGAATAACCAGGCGTGCATGGGCATAGCCGACCGCGTCGCAAATCTCGCGCACCAGCCGCAGCCGCGTGTCGAGATCGGCCTTGTTCGCGGCGCACCAGCTATGGATGGGTAGGCCATCGACATATTCCATCGCCATATAGGGACGCCCGTCGGGCGCGACGCCGCCGTCAATCAGTCGCGCGATACCGGGATGTTCGAGTCCCGCGAGCATCCGGCGCTCGCGCTCGAACAAATCGACGCGTGCCGCAGCTTCAGGGCGCAAGAGTTTCAAGGCGACGCGCTGGTCAAAGCCGGCATCGCTACGGTACGCGGCATAAACCTCGCCCATGCCGCCGCGCCCGATCAGGCGGTCGATAGTAAACGGCCCTACTGCCGTGCCCGCACTCAACGAACTATATGTAGACGGCTGTTCGGCGATCAGCGACGCGACGTCGGCATGGTCGAGAACGCCGTCGGTATCGCTAGCGGCGAGCAGCGAGCGGACGTTTTCGGCCGTCGCAGGGTCGATGTCCTTGCTTCGAAGACGTGATTCCCGGTCTTGCGGCGAAAGATCGACCAGTGCGTCGAACAGGCTCTGGACAGCGGTCCAGTTGTGGTCTGTCGACATCGCACTTTCCCCCGAAAACCAACAATGTTGGCAGTGTCTTACGACATTAGCGCAGCTTGGCTGATTGAAAAGGCGGCGCGTTGGCAGATAACTTGATCCACGAAATTTTATGTCCGGTTTTGCCGAACTTTGTCGTCTGGTTCCGTATCGACATTGCAATCACCCGACCGAGGATCCCGGCTATGAAGACTTTTCCGATCATTGCGGCCTTGTTGCTTGTGGGATGCGGCAGCACTGCCACGCCCGGCGCAAATGCGGGCAACGGCACTTCGGATGCGGCAGCCGGAGGCATTAAGCCGCCGTCGGACTGGAATGCTCTTGATGCCTGCGCTGCCGTCAATAAGGCAGCCATGACTACCATCTTGGGAAAGCAGGTAACCGCAACCACGCTGGCGCTTGTCAACGAAAGCGACGGCACGACTGCCGCTACTTCCGAATGCACCTACACGCTCGGCGATGGCGGCACGGCCAGCCTGATGATGCGCTGGTCACCGATCAACGACAACACCGAAGGGTCGATCAATTTGACGCGCAACACTCTTCAGCAGACGGTAAAAGCATTCGGGGGATCGGTCGAGACCATCGAGAGCCTCGGCAAGGCTGCATTCTGGACCGGCAAGACGAATTCACTGAACGTGTATATAGGCGAGGACAAGTTCCTCATCGTCAACACGCCGTCGGGTCCGGATGCCAAGGCACAGGCTGTAGCAGTGGCGAAAAAACTGGGAGCCTGAACGAGTGCCGCACCCGTTAATTCGATATGTGCAGGGTTGGGCTAAAGGCAGCTCGCGGGCGAATTACGTCGAGCTTCAACGACATCTTTTGGGCGCAAAGCAGTCGCCCACAATTCGAAGGTTCAAATCAAAAAAAGGGACGCAGACAGAAAGGGGCAGGGCGCTTCGCCCAAGCCAGCATGCTCCGAGCACCTGAACTTTCCACGGATCGTAGTCCTTGGTCATTGGTAGACGCTCAAGCGCCCAGCGGCTTGGATAATCATGGAGGAACGCAACTTCAGCCACGGGGTTCGATCCGCGCATCGCCGGCCATGCGCGCCTCAACTCGGCCCCCGCCTGTGCGATTTCGGCGAACACCGGGCGTTCGCGCCCGCCTGCATCGAGCACCGATCCGTGAAATTGCTCGTTGCCGCCCAGCGGAGATTTCCATACCCAATAGGCGTAGCCGTCGGCCCCATGTGCGATCGATTGCCACGCCATCGCGCGGACTTCGTCGCGCTGCTGCGTGAAATTGCGATCGACGAAGACGATGTTCCCCGCCGATGACTCCATCACCCAAGGGTTCTTGCCGAGGAACCCGCGATAGATGCCGCTCATGAGCGCGCCTTCGGGCGGATCGAGCCGTTCGGTCTCGCTGTAGAAATCCCAGGAGACGAGATCGAGTGCCTGCGCGGGGACGCTGAAGTCGAAGTCGCTGTATTTCGACACATAATTATGCGTGATGAACTTGCCCGACGAAAGATGTGGGCGCATCACTTCGATCTGGACCTGTTGATAGTCGCGCCACATGTCGCTTTTGAAGCGCCGCCCGTCGACAACATGCCCTTGAAAATCGGTGCGCCAGCGCGGCAATTCGATTTGCGTCCAATCGCTGTAGGTCACACTCCAGTTGTCGGTATGCCAGGCGCGGTTCAGCGCGGCGAGGGTGCCGTATTTCGCTTTCAGCCAAGTTTGAAACCGCAACTGCATCTCGGGGTCGAAGGTGTCACGGCCATATTCATTGTCGATCTGGAACCCGAGGACGTCGGGGTCGTGTCCATAGCGCTTGGCAAGCTGTGCAGCGATCTCGGCGGCTTTGAGACGATAGGTGCTGCTCGCGACCGAGAAATGCCGCCGTCCGCCATGACGCGCCCGATGGCCGTCGGCATCGACGAGTAGTGTGTCAGGGTATCTGGCTGTCAGCCATGCAGGTGGCGCTGCAGTCGGCGTGCCCAACACGATCTTGAAGCCCGCCGCCTTCGCTTTGGCAATCGACCGGTCGAGCCAGCCGAAATCATAACGTCCCTCTTCGGGTTCCAATCTGCTCCATGAAAACTCGGCCATAAGCACAAAAGTGATGTTTGCGCGCTTCAGCGCGGCAAGGTCGGCATCCTATGTCGTCTCGGGCCACAGTTCGGGATACCACGACACGCCATAGGGGAAGGCGGGCTGTGGCGCCGCTGTGGCGGCGGCTGACGGAGTGGCCGCTGCCAAAATGACGGAGGCCAGCGTCATCAAAACCGATCGAAACATGGCCGTCCCTTTATCGACTTGTGCGCGCGGCGTTCCGGTCACTTTCGGCTCAGCTAAGCCCGCCGATTGGCATCAGCTCGCGACCGACGATCCGCGTTGCAAGCGCCCCGGAAACAGTCGGCGTTCGGCGGGCAAATGCTCGTTTTCGATACGCAAAGCCATCATCTCGACTGCGGCATTGGCCATATGTTCGATCGGCTGATCGACCGATGCGATATTGTGGCTGAGCCAGCGCGAGGCCTCGACTCCGTCGAACCCTGCGACCGCAACGTCTTCGGGCACACGTTTTCCGAATTTGTGGACCAGCGCGTCCTTCGCCCCGATCGCCATCATATCATTGGCCGCGATAATCGCATCGTAATCGTCGACGCCGCGTGCTGCCCAATCGGTCACGGCAGCGACGCCGCGATCATAGTCGAAATCGCCGCGATATTCGGCAACGACATTTGCACCGCCACGGGCGAGCTCTTCTTCGACGCCGCGCATCCGCTCGTTGCCGACAAAGGCTTCGGCGTAAGACCGGATCAGTGCGACGCGCTTGGCACCCGATGCCATGACATGGCGCGCGATGAGCACTCCGGAGGCATGGTGGTCGCAGCTGACCGACGCCAGCCCATCTTCACCGGGTCGGTTATAAAACAGCAGCGGCACCCGTGCTGCCGCGAGATGATCGAGATGTTCTTTGGGAATCGGGGCGGCGGCAATGACGCCATCGAGCTGGTACGACAGAATATGGTCGGTAACCGCACCGATTTCTCCCATGTCTTCAAGCAGGAATAGCATCACACGGACGCCGATCGTCGAGAACGCCTGCGACAAGGCAAGGAGCACGCCGGGGTGATGGCGGTTCGTTTCATTGAACAGGATCAATCCGACGACATTGGACCGCCGTGTAACCACTGCACGGGCCATCACATTTGGCCGATAACCGAGATCGCGCGCCGCACGCAGGATGTGTGCCCGCTTTTCGGGGGCCACGCTGGCTCCCGGCGTGAACGCGCGCGATACAGCAGATGTCGATACGCCTGCCACACGCGCGACATCTTCGGACGTCAGCCGGCGGTTTGTGCCATTTTTGCTGTCGATATCTTTGGCGACATCGTTGGTTCGCGACCGCCGACCCGGGCTTTTCACCGATGAAACGCCCGCCGGGAGCGACTGCAAACAAGACATCCAGAAATCTTCATAACGAAGTGCTTATCCCCCAATTGCCGGACAGGCAACGCGCAGACAGGTCGTTCGCGACCCCGCGCGCCTTTTGCTTGCGTCGTGGATTACATGCGGGCAATGCTGATACGATGCAAGCGCGTGCAGTGGTCTGTGAGCCAGTGTGCAGGGGGAAATGGTGAGCGACTTTCAGGCCGAAAAGCAGTTGGTGCGTGCCTATCACGACGAACTCGCCCGCGCGACGCCCGATACGGTGGCTGACATCCTGAATCGCTATGCCGCGCCCGACTGGCACTGGCGCGGCATGCATCCGTTCGACGAGCAACGCGGGCCGCAGGCGGTCGCGGACGTGTTCTGGAAGCCGTTCCTCTCGGCGATGTCCCGTGTCCAGCGACGCCCCGACATCTTTATGGCTGGCCTGAACGAGATCGACGGTTTCAAGGGGCGCTGGGTCGTGCAGATGGGCCATTTGATGGCGCTGTTCGACCGGCCTTGGCTCGGCATTTTGCCGACCGGCAAAATTGCGATGCTGCGTTTTGTCGAGTTCAACTGCATCGAGGACGGCAGAATCACCGAGACGGCGATGTTCGTCGATTTGCTCCACCTGATGACACAGGCAGGCCAGTTTCCGCTACCACCGCAGACCGGCGCGCATCTTATCCAGCCCGGCCCGATCACGCACGATGGGTTGATGTATGGAAAACAAGACCCGGCGATAGGCGAACGATCGCTTGCCGCAATCAACGCGCTGCTCGAAAACCCGAGGTCGAAAGACCTTGGCATTGCGGAAAGCGAACGGCTGCAACGCGTTTGGCATGATGATATGATCTGGTGGGGGCCAGCGGGGATCGGCGCGAGTTATACGATCCCGCGTTACCTGAAGCAGCATTCGGAGCCGTTCAGCGACGGGTTACATACCGGTTACAAGTTCAACGGGCATTTGTGCCGCATGGCCGAGGGCAGTTTCGGCGGCTTTTTCGGTTGGGCCAATCTGACCGTCTTCAACTCAGGCGGCTACCTCGGGATGACCAAGGGGCCGGCACCATCGGAAATGCGCGTCGTCGATCTTTACCGGGTACAGGACGGCAAACTAGCTGAAAACTGGATCTTTATCGACCTGTTGCACTACCTCGCGCTGCAGGGACTCGACGTGCTCGGGCGCATGCAGCGCATCCGCGAATATTAACGCAGGTCGGTATGGGCCTTCAAATGCGCTTGTCGTGAAAGGGGCTGCACGCAGCGCCGTCCGCTTTACGTCGCATAAGATCATCACACTGTGCGGCGAATTCAATGAATGATCATGATAGCGCTTGCAATTCGACCGACTTCAAATAGACAGAGCGTGACAAAGAGTTTCAATAAGGGGGGCGACACATGTCACAAAAAGCCAAAATGCTTCGGGGCGCATTGCTTGCTGCCGTGGCGGTTTCGGCGCTCTCGGCCGCAAGCCCGGCCCTCGCGCAAGCGCCGAAGACACCAGATGCCGAACCGCAGGACGGCGTCGCCGACATTATTGTGACTGCCCAGCGCCGCGAGGAGTCGCTGCAAAAGGTGCCGCTGTCGATTGTCGCGATCACGGGTGCCGAGCTGCGTAACGCCGACATCCGCGACATTACCCGCCTCGAACAGACCGTCCCCGGACTACGCATCGCGCGTTCGGGCGCAGCGGCGCGTCCAGCCATTCGCGGCGTCTACACTGAAAATATTTCAGCGGCCAGCGATCCGCGCATCGGCTTTTACATCGACGAAATCTATCAGTCGCGCCTTCAGCAAACGACCGGCGCGTTCGTCGATCTCGAGCGGGTCGAAGTACAAAAGGGTCCGCAGGGCACGTTGTTTGGTCGCAACAGCCTGGGCGGCAACATCGCGCTGACCAGCGCGAAGCCGACCGACCGGTTCGATGGTGGGGTGGCGCTGATCTACGGCAGCTACAACCGCGTGAAGGCCGAAGCGTTCGTCAACCTGCCAATCACCGACGGCCTCGCGTTACGCATCGCAGGCGCGGTCGATCGTTTCGATCCGATCTACAAGAGCACCGAGAACCGCAGTGCGGACATTGGCGACTTCAATTACCAGTTCGTGCGTGCGAGCCTGCGCTTCGCGCCTCCGGGCATGGAAGACCGCCTCGAGGTCATCGTGCGCGGGTCCTATTACAATCAGGACGATCGCGGCCTGAGTTCGTTCAACGCAAAGAACATTGGCGCGATCGTCGATCCTTCGCTCATTCGCCAGCCCGGCGGCAGCGTGACCTTTAACGGCGCGACCTATCCGTTCCCCACCGGCTACAACGGCGGTAACTACGCCACCGGCGTGCTGGTCCCGTTCACCCCCGTATTCAGGGATGGAATTGCCGATATCAACGGTGCCGACATCGGCCTTCCGATCCCGGGACTGTATAGCATCCGCCATGATTTTGCGGCAGAGAACCGGGTAAAAGCAAAGAACGCATCGGCGACTATCAACTTCAACCTTAGCGACGACGTCCGCTTGCGCTCGATCACCGGCTACAGCGATTTCTATACGTCGAATCGCAGCGATGGTGACGGCAGCCCGATCCCGTTCTCGGAATTTTACTTCATCACCAAGGCTGTGACGTTCTCGCAGGAACTGCAGTTGCAATCCGCGAACCCCACCAGCCCGCTGCAATATACGGTCGGCGCGTTCTACATGCTCGACAAGGTCAACGAAGGCCAGGGGACGGTTGTTTCAGGGAGTAACTACACCACGCTGACTGCGGCTGCGAACGGTCAGCCTGTATTATATGCCAACGGTGGCGGCTGCGGGTATTCGTTCTCGCCGCTCAACGCACCATTCTCGTGCAATCTGAACAACACTACCGCAGCCGACGGTGCGAGCCCGGTAGCTGCACGGACCAAATCCTATGCGGCATATGCTCAAGCGTCGTACAAATTCGACGACAGGCTGACGATCACGCTCGGCGGGCGCTACACGGTTGACGAGAAGGGCTACAAGAACGTTGCCCAGATCACGCCGTTCACGCAGTTCGTCGGCACGTACGTCGCGGCCCAGAACGCTGCCGTCGCCGCTGGCCAGCCGTTGCCGTTCCCCAACGCGGCCGGCTATCGAGCGGTGCTTCCGTTCAACAATGATCGGGCAACGTTTCTGAACACGACATGCGGTGGGGTCACCCCTGGCACATTTGCAGCAGTGGGTTCGAACGTCATCGTTGGCACCGTTCCGAACTATTTTGTGACCCGCTGCGGTGAGCGTACTTTCAAATACTTCACTTACCGGATCGCTGCCGATTATCAGATCACGCCCGACAGCCTGATTTACGCCAGCTATTCGACCGGGGTTAAATCGGGCGGGTTTGGTTCGCCGTTCACGACCACGACGCAGCCAACGGGTGAATTCGGCACGTTCGAAGCAGAGCGTGTTCGGGCTATCGAAATCGGCACGAAGAACAGCTTTTTCGATCGTCGCCTCCAGTTGAACGCGGCGATATTTTACAATCGTTACAAGGACAATCAGGTCCAGGGCACGCAGTTCGTTGTCACCGGTCCGAACACCGGGGTCGGCATTGCGACGGTCGCCAACTCCGGCGACACCGAAGCACCAGGTGCCGAGTTTTCCTTCATCGCCAAGCCTGTGCCGCGGCTGACGCTTCGTGGGTCGGTCACGTATCTCCGCGCGCGCAACACCGTTGCGCCGCTCGGGATTTTCACCAGCGGCCTTTGCACGATTTCAACCGGGTCTGGCCCGTGCGTTACCAATCCGGTCGAAAGCCGCGCGGGTTTGGGCAGCGGTTTCTTCCCGAATCCGTTGACGAATCCCGAACTATTCGTCGCGATCCGAAATTCGGCAGGTGTCATAACCGGCTATGACTCGCTGTTCTTTGGCCAGAAGACGCGGGTGCAGAACACGCCCGACTGGAGCGGATCATTCGGCGCTTCGTATGAGATTGAGCTTGGCGGCGACAGCACCCTGACGCCTGAGTTCGATGTGCTATACAGTGGCGACTATATCCTTAGCGCCACGGCACCGAACGTCATTCAAAAGGCGTATGCGAAGGTCGACGCGCGGATCACGTTACGTACCCGTGATGGTTTGTCGCTGCAGGGTTTTGTGCAAAACCTGACTAACATTTCGACACTCGGCCGCATCACCACGGGGACGCTGTCTGCGCAGGGCACGTATTCCGATCCCAGAACCTACGGAATCCGGCTCGGCTACAGGTTCTGATCGACCGGTTACACGGCTCGGAGCTATGCGGGCGGTCTCGGGTTCGTTTCTTCAGGGGCGGGTGATGACGTATAAAGGTTTACCGTTTGCTCTCCCTGAACGTCCGCACGTGACGCGCATTCGCCAACGCGATACCGCTGAGCTACTCGTGCCCACCGGCGTGCGAACTCAATCGATGGCAGGCTTCGAGGACGATTTTACCGACATCGTCGATTATATCATCCGCATCACCGAACAGATCTGGACCGACCGCGCGGTCGGGCGCATTTACGATACCTATGACGCCAGCTGCACGGTCTACACGACAAGCGGCGTCGTGCGGTCGGTCGAAGAGGTCATTGCTTCGACCACGATGGGCATCCACGGCGGCCCTGACGGGGAGTCGCATCATCTGAATGTCGCGTGGAGCGGTGACGAGACCGAGGGTTTCTACACCTCGCACCTTGGCTTCGCACGCTCAACCAACATCGGTGCCTCGCCATACGGCCCTGCAACCGGACGCCGCCTCGGGCGGTTCTTCGTCGCCGATTGCGTCAGCCGCGATAACCGCATCCACACCGAATGGCTGGTCCGCGACAATGGCGCGGCGGTGCGTCAAATGGGCTTCGACCTACACGAAACCGCCCAGCGCCTTGCCGAAGTGCCCCTGCTGGAGACGCCGGTAGTATCGATCCCGACGCGGTTACAGGGACAGGCACCACGCAAAGCATATGATGGCCCGACCGACACCGTCGAAGGCTGGGTCGCCAATCATTTCAGCCGCATCTGGAACATGCGCCGCTTTGACCATGTCGGCGAGGCCTATGCCCCCGATGTGGTCGCGCATTGGGCAAGCGGCCGGGTCGCCTCGGGACAGCGCAACCTCCAGTCGCTGATCATCGGCCTGCTGGCGAGCATTCCCGATGCAACGATGCGCGTCGAGCATGTCTGCTGGTCGGACGAGACCGACGGCATCATCGTGGCGGTCCGCTGGATGCTCGAGGGCACGACGCGTCCGGGCGGACTGCTCGGCGATGTGCGCGCCGGGCGACCGGTTTCGGTGATGGGCATGACCCACTTGCGCTTTGCAGGGGCCGTCGTCGTCGAGGAATGGACGATGTTCGACGAAGTTGCCATGCTTACGCAGGCGTATCGCGCTTAACTTACGGCAGGTACGACGCCGGTCAATTCCTCGGCTTTCTTTGCATCGAGCGCTGCCCGCGTTGCGTCGTGCGTCTCCCGCGTAACGCGCAGGAAGCAGTAGCTCGCAGCCGCAAACAGTCCGGGGATCGTCGAGAGCACAGTTGCGAGCGCGAGGTTCGATAGCACGGTCGCATCGACCGCACCTGGCACCGCCTTTGCCGGGAACGCGATGAACGCCAGCACCCATCCGGCGAGCGCCGTACCGAGCGCCTGGTCGATCCGTGCGAAGAACGTCCGCGTCGAATACAGCACGCCTTCCTGCCGGATGCCGTATTTCAGTTCGTTCTCGTCAGCGATATCGGCCAGCGCCGAATAGACCGTCGTCGTCATCAGGCTGAATGCAATATGCCCCAGCGCGCCAAGTCCCATGACGATCCACATAATCCCGGCGGTCCGATAACTGATGATGCCCAGCCAACCGAGCAGTGGTCCGATCGCCGGACCGACCGCATAGAGCGCCACCGCGAACGCGCCCGTCCAGCGCTTTTCGAACCGCTCGTGGACGCGCTTCACCACCGTCGCGGCAAAGGCGTACCCCACGAAACTGCCGATGACGAACAGGCCGATCTGGTCGTTGCTCAGCTGCCAGAAATAGCTGAGCGTGTAGAGCGATAGCCCCGACCGCACCCCGATCATCATCGACAGAAAGAAAAGCCCCACGAGCAGCACGACATAGTTGCGGTTAGATAGCGCGCGCCCGGCGTCGCGGAACCACTCGGTCATCCCGAATTTGGGCGCGTCGTCTGCAGGCCGTGGCAAATAGGGAATGAACTTGCGGGTCGACCAGCTCGAATAGCTGAGCAGCAGCAGGATCAGCAGGCCAAAGCTGATCGAAAACGCGGGCCAGCGCGTCGGGTCGAGCGCACCGTTCTTGAATTCAGCGCTGCTGGCAAAGAAGAAACGGAACGACACCACCCAGGCAATCGTGTCGCCCAGCCACAGGCAAACCGTGTTAAAGCCCATGATGCTGGTGCGTTCGAGATAGTCGTTCGACATCTCTCCACCAAGCGCAAGATGCGGCGTATGGTACAGCGACATCGCCTGCATCAGGGTGGTGTAGCAAACCGCAAGCCAGATCAATTGGCCCGTCTCGCCCCAGTTCGGTGGGTTGAACACCGCCCAGAACAACAGCGCGCACGGCAGGATCGCGACAAACATGAACGGATGCCGCCGCCCGAAGCGCGACCGCGTCCGGTCCGACCATGACCCGACGAGCGGATCGAACAGCGCGTTGACGATCAGCCCGGCAGCAAGTGCCGTACCGACATGTCCGGCGGGGAGCCCGCGCACCTGATTGTAGAAGATCAGCAGGAACGACGACGTCGCGGTGAACGCGATGGCCTCTGCAGTGCTACCGAGACTGTAATTCACCTTTTCGGTGCGTGTCAGCAGCGGCATGGTCATGTGCGGTAGGCCTGTATCAGGGCGTCGAGTTCGTCGAACACGGTCCATTCCTCCACCACATGGCCATTTCCGAAACGGAAGTGGCTGCTGCCCCTGATTGCGATCGCCTTGCCCGCAGGCACATCGCCAAGCATCCCGCCGCTGCGCGTCGTTCCTTCGGTCAGCCAGCGCACAGCGACGATGACGCCGTCGGTTTCCTCCGACCAGCAGACATGTTCGACCCGGGTCGTCGCATCGGGCAGGCTCGCCAGCAGGCTCACGATCAGATCGCAGATCGCGCGTGGCCCCGTCGCCTCGCGGCAACCGGGCCAATGCGCCACTGCATCGGCAGCGAAATGGAATGGCACATGTTCGAGGCGCCGCGCGTTCCACGTTTCGTCGAAATGATGCTGCGCCCAACCCTCGGGCGTCGTGTTCGGACCCTCGTACCAGCGTCGCGGAGCCTGACCGTCGAGCCTTGTCGGAGGCGACACAATAAAACAGGTCGCTGGGGATTGGGCCGCCATGTGTCTTGCGGTTTCGTGCAAGTCGAGGCCGAGATGGTGGAGCACCGATCCGCTGTCGTGCATCAGCCATTCGGTATGGATGCGATTGTCGCGACTGATGCAGTCGGCGACGAAATAGCTCATCACGCGCTTGCCGGTCGCGGGGCCGAATTCAGTCGCGCCGAGGTTGGTCGCCTTCGAATACCCCAGGTGCGAGGTATAGAAACCCGCCGCCTCGTCGCCGCGCCACGCAATATTGACGTGATCGGTCACTTGGTCGGGGTAGCTGTTGAGTGATGTTAGCGTTGCGGCGACGACTTCCTCGACCGATCGAACGACGCTGCTTGCCCCATAGATGGTGCAGCTCGCGTCATAGGTTTCGTAGATGCGGCCGATCGCGCGGCCGCGCCAGATTTCCTCGGTGATCCGGACGATGTAGTCGACAATGTCGCCATATTGGGCGTTGAACCCAGCCATCGGTTGCGTCCGTGTCGCCGGTCCCTTGAGCAACTCGGCCATGTCGCGTTGCCGGATGCGCGTGACCGGAGCGCGCTCAGGCAGAACGAAGGGCAGGGTGGGGTCGTTCGTCATGCCGCGACCACCAGCATATCATCCCCGACATACAGCTGGAGCGCTTCGGCAAGCGTGGGATCAACGCGCCCGTCCGCGCCCACATCGCCGCGCGCGACGCGGAAACCGGCTCCGGTGCCGACTGCAACGAGCGACCGCGTGCCGCCTGAAGCCTCGCCGGACATCACCACTGTACGCGCATCACGCACGGTTCGCACCGCATCGATGTCGGCAACGACAGTCGGTCCGCCGTCGAAGATGTCGACATAATCGCCAGCATGAAATCCCTCTGCGACCAGCATGTCGAAAGCGGGGCGACCGTCGTCGTGCGGCTGTCCCAAAGCGGCTTGGGCCGCAGTCGGGAGCAGCGACAGGTAAAGCGGATAACGCGGCCCGAGGTCGGCGATGAACTGGTTGCCGGTCATCGCACCGGTGCGGTCCGCCTCGTTGAAATCCATGTCATAGAAGTGCCGCCCGATCGCTTCCCATACCGGAGAATGGCCCTCGGCGTCCTGCCACCCGCGCAATTCGGCCATCACGCGCCGTCCGAACCAACTGCGATGCGCGGCGATGAACAGATAGCGCCCGCGCGCAGCCAAAGCGCCCAGCGCACTGCCGCGCATCGCTGGATCGACGAACAACATGCCAACTTCGGCCTCGCCGTCGAAGTCGTTGACGAGGTTTAGCAGCGTTTGCGCTTTCACCCGTCCGACCGCCAGCGACCGGTTCGCCTGTCGTGTCAGCCGGTAGCTGTAGAACGGCCATTCGGCCCCGACGCGCGGAAAAATACCGGACACCGCGACGATCCGCGCGTCCCGTTCGACGACGAGCATGATGGCTGCACCGGCCTCACGCGCTGCCTCGTCGGCAATGGCGCGCTCGCTTGCGGCGATACGGCTAACAAGCATGTCGCGGTCGGGCGGCAAATTGGTCAACCCGCTACCGCCTGCAGTGGCCAAGGCCAGCACGCCATCGATGTCGGCAGAAGCGGCAGGGCGCAGGACGGCATTCCCCGAAACGTGCTGCCGCTTGTCTGTTTGCCCCATCGCGCCATCAAAGCCGGTATTGCAAAGGTATGCAAGCGTCTCGTCGTGCTACATGTCCTGCGGGTCAGCCGGTGGTGCTTAACCGGTGGGCAAAGGTCTCCGCAGCAGCGAACGGTCGGCGCGGAACTTGAGGTCGTGGAACAAGTCGAGGCCCATCTGGTGGAGTATGTGCGGCACATCAATCATCACCCAGTTATCGATGATCTTGTCGTTCTCGTCGAGGCGATACCAGTCTGCCACGCGCATTTCGACCTTGCGCCCGGTCGGCGGCAGGCCGAGCCACTCGCCGCCGAGATGGGTGCCCCGAAGCGATGGCCAGCCGCCGGTGCAGGCATAAAGCCCGTCGCCGAGCCGCATGTAGTGACCGGGGGCATCCTGCGGACCGCCGGGCTCGCGTCGCCAGCCGCCCCGGTCGGGAAATGCCTGTAAGAACAACGCGCCGTGCACGTCGCGAAATCCGCGAAGCCCGCGCCCGGAACCGATCCCGGCTGGTCCGTACCAGTTCATATTCTCGTGCCAGCGCGGACTGTGATTGCCAGCTTGGGTGGCGAGTAGTTTGATTTCTTCGGGTTTGGGCAGTCCTGCCTGCATCTCGCGGACAATGCGAAGCGACTTCTCCCCGAGCGCAGCGTCGTAAGCGCGCGCAGTGGCACCGGTATCTTGCGGGGGAAACGGCCATGCCTCTGCGGAACCGGGCATTTCACGAAGTGGATAATAGCCCGCCTGGCGCATGACATCGATGACATCGAGCAGGATATAGGCCTTGGCGATCTTGCCCTCGCGCACGATCGCCGCGAAGCCAAACCGCAGAAACGTCAGCCCCTGGTCGGCGGTATGCCGATCCACGGTTCGTCGAACGTGCCCATCACCTGTCCCAAGGTGCTAACCATGTCCCGCCCCTCATATTCACCCGCAATGGTGAACGCGATGCGGTGTTCGTGGTCGGGAAACGATGCTTTCAGGGGTTTCCAGAACGCCGCCTCGGCGACCTCTATGCCCACCAGCGTGTTGAACGGGTGAAAGACTTCGAAGCGGCAGTCGGCATGGCAATATTGGCGAAGCGCAGCCGCCCTGTCGGTCGATGCCATCTAGCGCAAGAATTCGCTCACTAGACGCTTGTTTTGCAGGTGCGTCGACCGCTTGGTACTCATCGGGCGATCCTCAACCCGGGCAATGGCGGGAGTGGCGAAAGGCGCGATAGCGAGTGCGCCCCCGAGTCCGGTCAGCGCTTGGCGGCGCGAAACGCCCAAGCCCGGTTCTTCAGCCGCATGGACATCGACAACGGGTATTTCGCTGGCTCTCCGCATGATCATTGCTCCTCGTTGAACGGCGCCAAAGTGACAATTGTTATTGTCTTGCAGATCGTCCGGTTAAGACAGCTCCTTGCAAGTCGAACACGGTTTGTCGCTCGAGATTGCCATTTCATGCATGGGGTTGCAATCTCACTTTGATAGTATGCCTGAACTAGGCGGGGCATCACGTGAGTGCCGTCCGCTCGCCGACTTCGTTGATGGGCATCGCATTGATCGCGATCTTCCCCCCTTCAACATTACCGGACTTACGAGAACGACTTGTGTGGGGAGGACTTTTTTTGCATTAGTGCCCGTCTATGCTGGTCGCGCTCGACAATGATTTTTCCCTCCTTCTCGTCGTTCAAAACGACGTCATCGCCGGTGCAGACCGGTATGCGACCGCTTGCAATTTCCGCTCTGTATGTCGGGCGCGACGGGCTGCATTGACCAACACAGAGGCCGCTCGATGAGGCGCACGCTTGGCCCGTCCTTGCGCCCGACCGGGGCGGACGTTGCCGACCTTGCCGGCGTTTCGCAGTCCGCCGTGTCGCGTGCACTTCGGCCCGGCGGCAGTGCTTCTTCGAAGGTTCGGGCAAAGGTTGCCGCTGCTGCCGCCACGTTGGGTTACCGCCCGAACCATCTCGCCCGCGCCATGACGACGCGACAGACCTCGGTGATCGCCGTCATCATGGCAGGCACGACGACCTTATATTATCCCGAGGTGCTGCGCGAACTGTGCAACGCCATCACGAGTGAAGCGTGCCGCGCGATGGTGTTTATGGTCGATGATCCGCAAGGTGTAGCGGCGGCAATAGATGCAATGACATCATATCGTATCGACGCCGCAATTACGATTGTCTCACTCGCGCCAGAGCATGTCGACTTGCTCCGAAGCAACGCCATCCGGTTGGTCTTTTACAATCGCGAAGGGCCCGACGATGGTCCCAATGTCGTGACGTGCGATCACCGGGCTGCGGGTCGCGACGCCGCGTTGCATCTTATGTCTCTTGGGCATCGCCACTGCGCGATTATCGAAGGACCAGCGAATTCGTGGGTTTCGGTGGAGCGCGTCATCGGAATTCGGTCGGCCCGCGATCCACAGGGCAGGCGATTGGACATCGTAGTCACGCAAGCGGGCGACTATAGCTATGACAGCGGGCTTATCGCGGCCCGCCTTCTGGACCCCGTAGCGAGCGAATTCACTGCAATCATTGCCTGTAATGACGCGATGGCAGCTGCCGCCATCGATGTCGCGGGACGCGAGTGGGCCTATCAGGCACCCGAACGCCTGTCCGTCATCGGCTTCGACGGCACGGCGTTCGGAAGTTGGGAAGCCTATGGCTTGACGACGATGGTGCAGCCGGTTGCTCGATTGTGCCGGGCGGCCGTCGAAATGCTAACTACGGGCGACAAGTTCGGCATAGGTGAACGACGTACGATCGAGGCTGCGCTCCGTCAGGGAACGTCGACCGGGCCAGCCCCCGCAGTTCGGTAGGCTTTGTTTTGCACTTCCCGGCGAGTTCGCCGGATCGGTATGTCGCAACCAAATCTCGGTCGAGGCGCAGTCAGAGGTAACGATAGAGACCTCCCTTTTGGCTTTGTCCTGACCGGCGGTGAGGCTTCGGATTATACCGCCGCCGATGTGCTCATGGCGGCCCCCGTTGCGAAGCCCAAAGCCATGTTCGCCGACAAAGGCCTCGATGGCGCTTTCCCCGAAAGCCTGCAGACGCGCGGCACATTGCCGATCATCCCGCCAAGCTCAAACTGCAAAGTGCCAGAGCATCCCGACCATCGCCGTTACAAAGAACGCAACGGTGTCGAGCGCATGTTCGCCAAACTCTAGCGGTAACGCGGCATTGCCATCACGAGCGAAAGCTATTTAAGCGAATCTTCTCGTCACCTGATCCGCACCGATAGGTTCGGCGAGCGAGCCGACATCTTTATTGTAGGCCGATATCATCTTGACGGTTCGGCCGTGCTGGCGGCGCAGCGCGCGAGCGCGCTGGAACGAGGATCCGGTGCTCTTGCTATCTAACCCGAAGCCGCCCTAGCCGCGCGCTGGCGGGTAAATTTCAGGAAAAATGAGCTTTCCAAATTAGCACAGCGATTAGCACATTCATACCGTAAATTTAAATATTTCGTCGATATTTCAATAATCTAAAAGATTATTAATATGACTCAAAAGCGATTCAAAATCCAGTTCCGCAAGGAGTGTGGGTTCGATTCCCACCGCCCGCACCATCGTCGGTTGATAACTCTGTCAGCTTCTGTCGCCAACACATCTTAGCCTGATAGCTCATCGATCAAGATTTTGGAGATTGTGATCGATAGAGTTCGTTTCTATCGATCGAGCCTACCAGACCGGGCGACCGCAAAGGGCCGCTAGCTGACTAGGCCGTGAACCCATAAACAGGATTCTCAAAGCGGCGCTGATCTGATTCAGAGGTGGCATGAGCCGCTATGACCTGACCGACTTCGAATGGCGCGTAATTGCGCCGTTGTTGCCGAACAAGCCGCGAGGTGTGCCGAGGGTCGATGACCGGCGGGTACTGAACGGCATCTTCTGGGTGTTGCGCTCGGGTGCGCCGTGGCGCGACCTGCCCGAGCGCTACGGGCCAAGGACGACCTGCTACAATCGGTTCGTGCGCTGGTGAAAGGCGGGCGTATGGGACCGGCTGATGGACGCGATCACGGTCGCTTACGACGGCGACATCCAGATGATCGACAGCACTTCCATCCGGGCGCACCAGCAGGCTGCGACGGCAAAAAGGGGGGTCGAGATCATTGTCTCGGTCGTTCCCGGGGCGGGCTTACGACCAAGATCCACGCGGTCGTCGATCGGCAAGGCTTGCCGCTCCGGCTCGGCCTGACGGCGGGTCAGGCGCACGATGCCCCTGCCGCGCTGGCTCTGCTTGATCGGCTCGCACCGCGCACCATTGTGCTCGGCGACAAGGCTTACGACGGCAATGCCATCCGCGACCTGATCGAGAGCCAAGGTGCGGTCCCCAACATCCCGGCCAAGTCCAACCGCAAATGGAAGCCCTGCTTCAGCAAGGCGCTCTACCGCGAGCGCAACCAAGTCGAGCGCTTCTTCAGCAAGCTCAAACACTTCCGACGCATCGCCACCCGCTACGACAAGCTCGCCGACAACTTCCTCGCCATGGTCAAACTCGCCTCAATACGCCTCTGGTTGCGCGCTTATGAGTCTACGGCCTAGCCGCTTTCGGGCGGGCCTGAATGGATAGCTGCCTATTTTCGCGCATTAATTTTGACCCACCTCACACCAAATCCAGCATCCGCGCCTTGATCGAGGCGTCGGTGCGGTTGGTCGCGCCGAGGTGCACCAGCAACTGGCTGAGATGCGTTTTGACCGTCGACGGTGCAAGGTCGAGCGCGCGGGCGATTTCCTTGTTCGACTGGCCTTGGGCCATCAGGCGCAGCACCTGCATCTGGCGGTTGGTCAGCCGTTCGGCGAGGCGGGCGACATCGTCGCGGATCGCGGTCACGCTGCCGTCGTCGATGCGTGCCGAGGCGATTTCGGCGAGGCGCGGCGGCAGGTAGCGGCCCCCGGCAAGGATCAGGCGCATCGCGGCGTCGATGATCGATCCGCTCGCGGTCTTGGGCGCAAACCCCGCGACCCCCCGGTCGAGCAGGTCGAGCAGCAGCGCATCGTCCTCGGTCCCGGTTACGACGAGTAGCGGCGTGTCGGGCGCGGCGCGGATGACGCCGTCGATGCCCGCCAACGGACCGCTGCCGGGCATGATCAGATCGCACAGGATCAGGTCGTAGCGGGTCGCCGCCGCCATCGACCAAGCGCTCGGAAAGTCGCCCGCAACGTCGACGGTCACTCCGGGCCAGCCCATGCGAACGGTGCCCGCCAGCGCCTCGCGGACCAGCGCATGGTCGTCACAGATCAAGCAGGATTTCATGAGGCAGTCTCCTTGGTGGCACCCGCCACAGGAAATTCGAGGAAGAACGCCGAGCCACCCAACCAGCGCGGGTCGAGCCCCGCCGTGCCGTGCATCAACAGGGCGATCCGTCGCACCGACGACAGGCCGAGGCCGAACCCGCTTTTGACCGCCGCGCGTGAATCCGATCCGCGATAATAATCGTCGAAGATGCGCCCCGCATCGACGCGGGCGATGCCGTGGCCGTCGTCGATCACCCAAATGCGAACCCGCCCGCCCGACGCCCGCACGCCCATCACGATGCGCGTTGCGCCGCTATGCTCGATGGCGTTGCTCACCAGATTGCCGAGCGCGCGTTCGAACAGCACCTTGTCGAGCCGCAGATGCGCGCGCGACTTCACCAGCCGGATGTCGATGCCCGCCGCGTCCGCCGCCGGACCGAACTGTGCCGCGATCCGTGCCATCGCCACACCGGCGGAAAACCGCGCGAAATGCGGATCGACGGCATCGGCCTCCAGCCGCAGATGGTTGAGCATGTGCGACAGCAACTGGTCGGCGGAGGCAAACGCCCGTCGCACCCCGTCCGCCGCGCGGTTGCGCTGGTCGGGGTCGGGCGCGCGCAGCGTCTGGTCGAAGAACAGACTGGCCGCCTGCAACGGCTGGCCCAGATCGTGCGAGGCAGCGGCGATGAACCGGGTCTTCGCATCGCGTTCCTCGGCAACATCGGCGAGCGCGCGTTCGAGTTCGGCCTTGGTCCTCTCGACTTCCAGCCGCGCGGCGACGGTCGCGGCCACGGTGCCGGGCAGATAGCCGCACAGCAGGAACAACATGAGCCCGATCACCAGCGCAAAGCCGCCCATCGCATAGCCGTTCGGCGATCCATTGAGGGCGAACCACGCCACCAGCGATCCGCTGCTGGCGATAATGCCGACCCGGTTGGCCATGATGTTTTCGGGCACGGCGATGAGCTGCGCGGGTGAGCACAGCAGAAACATCCCCGCCAGCATCAGCCGCTGTGCTTCGGGGCAAAAGGGAAAGAACGCCCAGATCGCCCAGGCAATGAACCCTTGCGACACATAAGTCAGCGCGCGCGAGGCATGGCCCCAGACGATCACGGCTTCACGCGCGTCGGGCTGGCGCTGCCACATGAGGGCAACGAGCGCGAGCCAAGCGGCAAGGAACAGGCATTCGGCGACGATCCACGGCCACCACCGCCCAGCGGGCACGACGCCCTGCGTGACAAACCCGGTCGCCGCGACCCCGCCCGCATAAGAAACGAGTGTGACCAGCCCCGCGAGCACCAGCGGGCGCAGCGGATGGCGCACGGCATAGTCCGCCGCGTCCACTGGGAGCGTCACCGCCCCGCTTGTTTTGCCCTCGATCATCTCGGCGCCCGAAATGCGCCGCGCCGCTGCCTTCCGTCAACGACGGGCATGGCCTCCCCCATTTGGGGGAAGGGGAATGCGCCGCCTTCCCCCATCTGGCCGATGGCGGACTGCCCATCGGGGTTGTTACGAACGGGGCATGACATCGAACGACCTTCCTAAATCCTCCCCGGAACGGGGAGGGGGACCGCCCGCC
>ENA-OBLH01000059-OBLH01000059.1-metagenomes-genome-assembly--contig:-NODE-59-length-36896-cov-4.47949_pt1 | contig 36896 bp, 32 predicted proteins | sample MGYA00153382_OBLH01 | MGnify analysis MGYA00153382
CGCTTCTCTTCATCCCTCCCAAACCTAAGTGCGACTGTTCGTGGTTTAACTCAGCTTTTATTAGCCTGTGCCCACGTTAAATCAAGGTTTCACGCCAAAGCTATAGCTTGTACTTTGCTTGAAAATCGTGATTTCTGCACAACGCAGTCGCTTGGCAGTAGTGTCGCATTCAATGGAGGCGTTGATCCGATGGGCTTAGATGTTCACCCGTCCACACTTCTGGATTCGCGCTACGCCAAAATGGCGGCAATTGAGGAGAATCCCCGTCCTCTCTGTCCAAACCTTCGACGAATTAGGCGCCCATGCGAATCCTTCACACCATGTTGCGCGTTGGCGACTTGCAGCGCTCCATTGATTTCTACACCGGCGTGATGGGCATGAAAGTGCTGCGTACAACGGATCGGCCTGAGCAGAAATACTCGCTGGCGTTTGTCGGCTACGGCGAAGAGCGCGATGGATCGACCATTGAGTTGACCTACAACTACGGAGTGCCAACTTACGACATCGGCAGCGCGTTTGGCCACATTGCGATTGCGGTGGATGACGCTGCGGCCACCTGCGAGGCTGTGAAGCACGCGGGCGCAACGGTGACCCGGAAACCGGATCGGTCAAAGGCGGCACCACGGTGATCGCCTTCGTAGAAGACCCCGATGGTTACAAGATTGAGCTGATCGAGACGAAAGCCATGTAGCGCGTGTGTCAACGCAGCTGTTACGCAGCCGAGATCGTATGTGGCCGCTCGAACGCAAGCGCTTGTGCACGCGCTTCGCGGCCAGCGCGTCGGCATGCGGCAATGTGAGTGCGTCGAACAATATCAATCTGCGCGCGGCTGCCGCCCAGTCGAACGAACTGGCCGTGAAGCGCGTCCAACACATCTGCCGTGCGCGGCCAATCCTCACGAGCGTACGCATCCATTGCGCTTGCAACGCCTGTCACCACTACACGGACTTGCAGGTCGGGTGCATCGGCTGCCCACTGCCCCAGCGCTTTTTTCAGCGCCTCAGCGGCATCATCTCGACCGGCCCGAGCATGCGCCATCGCAACATGAAAGTCAGCGTAAGGCAACCTAACCCGCGCAAAGCGTTGCACGCAAAAGTCCGAAAGAGCCACCCAGTCCGCATCGCGCTGCGACTCACCCGACAGCTCCGCACGCCACAAAAAAGAGGCGCTATCGGCCAGCACATTGAGCGGCGGTGTGGGCGCGCCCAGCCCGCGCAGTAATGGCACGATTTCGCGGTCGTAACTGGCCCACGCGGCCCGCGCGTTGCCCCGTCCCAACTCCAGTAATGCCACATGCCACGCCAGATGCGCGCGCAGCAACATCGGCTGTCCGTGCGTGGCAAGCCACTGATGCAAGAAGGTAGTGCCCGTCTGGTGCTGTTCCAATTCGTAAAACACATGCGCACGCGCGTGAGCCGCGTTCGCGTTGTGTGGCATCTGTTGCAATGATTTTTCGACGCGCGTTTCGGCGCGCGCGATGCGGTCAAAATCGCGATCGCAATCCACTTCCGCGAATGCATACACTGAGTTAAACCACCAGTCGTCACCGTAATGCGGCGAGAGGCTGTCCATGAACGTCAGCAGTTCGCGCTCGCGATCCAAGCGTCCAGAAAAACCAATCAAACCGAACGCACCGAGCGCGGGCTGTAGCACCAATGCGTCACGCGGAAACTCTGCCACGTGTTGCTTAATCGCGGTAAGTGCTGCCGCCGATTGTCCGTGCAACAGTAACGCCAACGCGTTGACGTGTTGCGCCTCGCGCCGTGACGCGCCAGACACCTTGGCCACCGCGCGCTCAGCCGCTGCGCGCGCCTCGTCACCTCTGCCATAAATGGCGTGGCAGCGGCCGAGGGCGATCTCCGCCAATGCAAATTCGGAATCAAGCTGCACAGCCTCTTCGAAGCCAGCACACAAATCGGGGCCTGCACACAGCAGGTTATCCACCGCGCCCAGATACGCCTCGAGCGCCACCGACGATTGAGTAGATACGCTGAGTCCGTACCGATCTTCCATCATTGCCATCGCACCCGTGTTTAGTTTTTAAGCTGCAATTTATCAACTAGTATCTTGAAGGCATCGCTGTCGCGATTTAACTGTGTCGTCATTGCAAGATACCCGGTTTACTGCGCTGTAGGCCAACCGTCTCGGGATGGGCCAGTTGCATACGCACGGGTGGCAGACCACGCAGGACGAGTTCTAGGTCATCGACCGCCATCTCGCCGATGGTCTTCAACGCGCTGTCGAGACCACCCGCGCGATGGGACGAGAGAATCGCGAATTCGCAACGCCGTAGCGGATCATCCGCGGCAATCGGTTCGTTCGGAAAGACGTCAATTGCGGCTTCGATGTGACCAGCCTCAAGCGCGTCGTGCAGCGCCGCGAAATCCACCACATCGGCTCTTGACAGCAGGATGAGACCCGCACCCCGCTGCATGCGGGCGAGTTCTGGTGCGCCAATCAAATGCCGGTTGTCAGCTGTCGACGCCGCCAGTACAAACACGATGCGTGAGCGCGCCAACACATCGTTCAACGACGCAGGTCGCACGGCAAGCTCGGCCAGGACGGATGCGGGTAGCCACGGGTCAAATGCGCTGATGGTGCAGTCAAAGGGACGCAGTAGCGGCAACAACGACCGTGCGATGTTGCCAAAACCAATCAAGCCAACGTCGGCACCGAAAAGCGATTCAACACCAACATTGCCGCGCCAACCATAACGTTCCTCACCGCGCCGAAATGCCCGATCAGAACGGGTCACTCCGCGCATGATGTCGAGCGCCATTGCCAGCGCAAATTCCGCCACAGGTCGGGAAAACGCAGGCGACGCGACGGCCACGCGTATGCCTCGCGCGAAACAGGCTGCGTAGTCGACGTTGGGGAAAAAATTGCCCTCAACGTTGAGCACCGCGCGAAGATTCTCGGCACGGTTGATACGTTCAGCAGATAGCGGCGTTTGACCCAAAATGGCAACCACATGCGGCAGGCATTGGTCGACAACGGCGTCCGCAACCGCACCTGCGTCGACACTCACGACGTCTGCCAGCGCATCAAGGCGGGCACGATCAACGGCACGGAAAATCATCGCGCTGGTGCGCGGGTGCGGGTCAAGCAAAACAACCGGCCGGCCGGCGCTCATGGCTTCGCTTGCCGCAGGATGAGTGGCGCGTCAAGCGTGACGTTCTGGGCGCGAAAATACAGCCGAACGATGTGCCGATCAGACCGGCCAAGCGCCACTTTCTCGGCGACTAATTGAATGTTATGTGAGCGATTATTGTTGAATTCGAAGCTGCCGTCGGCGCGCGTCACAGTGCTGCCGCGATCTGAATTGGTCGTAAAGTTCTGCTCCATCATTCGCACAGTTGCTCCGGCCACCGGCACACCGTCAACAGCCATTACGCGGCCACGCACCACGCCGTCATCGTGTCCCATCACATACGCGTTCCATCCGCCCACCAGCACAGCGAGTAGCACCGGAATCAAAAAAAATCGATTGCTGAAAACGTTGCGAAGACGAGGGCTCATGGTCAGCCTTTGGTCGCGCCGGAGGTGAGCCCGCGGATAAACTCTTTTTGCGCCAACAAGAAAATAGCGATACCGGGCGCAAGCACCATCATACAAAACGCATACAGCGCGCCGGTTGTATTTTCGTGATACGTCATGAAACGCGATAAGCCCAGCGGTAGCGTTTGCATCATCGAATCGCGCACCACAATCAGCGGCCACAGAAAATTGTTCCATGACCAGATGAACGACAAAATGACGTTGGTGGCCACCGCCGCACTCGACAGTGGCAACATGATTTTCATGATCACTTGCAGCTCTGATAAGCCGTCGATGCGCGCTGCGTCAATCAGCGACTTTGGCACCGCATCAAAGCTCGCCTTGTATACAAAGATGCAGACAATGGTTGAAAACGTGGGCAGCGCCAAGCCAAGATAGCTGTCAAGCAAACCCAGCTTTCCGGTGATCAAGTAGGCCGGCACAATCGTGGTCTGAAACGGAATCATCATGCACGACAGCAACAGCGTCATGATCAATGCGCGCCCTTTGAAGTGCTTGGTCAGCGCATAGGCTGCCATCGCATTGAACACAACATTGGCGGCAATGGCCAATGCCGAGACGATTACGCTGTTGGCCAGATAACGCGCAAACGGGATGTAATACCAAACGTCGACGTAATAAAAAGGATGCGGTTTGACCGGCAACACGCTCGGTGGATATACAAAAATATTCTCGCCGGTAAGACTGGTTTTAAGCACCCAGTAGAACGGCACCAACATCGCAAAACTCACCGTAAGCAGCGCGATGTGCAGGGGCCAGTGCGGTGTGCGTCGAACACCGGGGCGTTTTTGATGAATGTCCCGCGCCATCAACCCGTCTCCCTTGCGCCCGCATCGCCACCCGACAGGCGATTGCCAACCCAAGTGAGCACCACCAATAACGCAAACTGCACCACGGTCAGCGCAGCGGCGTAATCAATTTTCGACAGTTCGAAAGCCACTTTATAGATGTAGGTGACCAGCAGCTCCGAGCTGTGGCTGGGGCCACCTTGCGTCATCACGTAGACCAGATCAAAACTGGTGAACGAGGTCATGATGCCAATGACAAACGCCAAAAAAATGGACGGCCGTAACAACGGCAAAGTGATCCGAAAAAACTGCTGGCGTTTGCTCGCGCCATCAATCGCGGCTGCCTCATACAGATTTTGTGGAATGGATTGCAAACCCGCCAGCAAAATGATCATGTAGAAACCCAAGATCTGCCACACGTTAGCCAAAAGCACCGACGGCAGAGCCCACTCGAACGATTGCAAAAACGGCAGCGGCTTGTCAATGATGCCCAGCGAGCGCAGCACGAAGTTAAACAACCCCACCTTTTCGTCGTACATCCAGCGCCAGATGATGCCCACCGCGACCGTCATGAGCGGGTAGGAAAGAAACACGACGGTGCGGTAGAGATTACGACCGCGCACCTCGGTGTTGACCATCAGCGACACCACCAGCGCCAGCACGATGCCGAGTGGCGCGCTGGCGATGTAGATGAGCGTGTTCCACAACGCCGTCCAGAACACCTCATCTTCAATCATGTCGCGATAGTGCTCAATGCCATTCCATTTTGACGTACCGAACAGTGAAAATTTTTCGAACGACAGCACCAAGTTCCACAACAGTGGCAGGATTCGATAGAGAAAAAACACCGCAAGCGAAGGCAGCAGGAATACCCAAACCAGCATCAGCTCGCGGCGACGTTTTGAGCCTACGCCACGGCGCCGCGAGGACACCTTCGAAGCTGCACGTGCTGCTGGGTTGATCACCATAAATACGGTTCGGCTGGCGATGAATCTAGCTTAGCGCGACAGCGCCCGATTCACTTTCGGCTCGGCATCCTTCAATGCCTCTGCCGCTGTTTTTCTTCCGAGCACCGCGTTCTGAATTTCTGGGTAGAACGCTTCTTTGACGCGCGAATCGTTGGCCAGTGGCCAATTGCCTGTGAGCTTGTCGGTCTGCTCGATCTGCGTGCGCAACACGGATGCAGCCAGCGGATCGTCTTTGCCCATTTTGTCGAGCGTGGCTTTGTCGGACGCGACATTGCCCGTGAGCACCTTGCGGCGCTCCGAGAAGCGCGCGGTGTTTCGATCATTGGTAATCATCTTGAGGAATTCCCAGGCCACATCGGGGTGTTTGGAGCCCTTTGAGATGCCCCATCCATGCGAGTTAGGCGTTGACCATCCACCCGGCACGTGCGCTGCGCCAAAGGTGTCGGCATTGAGCCAAGGCGCTTGCCCGCGAATGAAAAAGAATGCGGGCGAATGCGCATGCAACATGCCTACGTTGCCTGCTGCGAAAGCGCCATTGGGCTCCACCCACCGCCCCGTCCATGAAATTTTGTTAACGCTGCCCGCCGCCGTTGCCTTCGCCAGCGCATCCAACACCTGCACTGCTTTGGGCGTGTTGAACGCCGCTTTTTTAAGGTCTGACGACAGTAAGTCCACGCCGTTCATTTTGAACATTGGCCAATACAACCAATCAAAATTGAGTGTCATCAAACCGGTTTTGTCACCCTTCGACATCTTCGCGGCAAACTCCATCATTTGCTCGAAACTCTGTGGCGGGCCCGCCAACCCGGCCTCCTTAAACATGGTCTTGTTATAAAAAAGCAGCGTCTTGCTGATGTAGAACGGCAACATGAAATTCTTTTTTTCATACGTCCAGTTGGCCAGATAATCCGCATTGAAGCGTTGCTTCACGTCCGCGTCCTTTGCCAACAGCGGCGTCATGTCGACCAAGCCACCGGCAGCCGCATATTCAAGCCATAAGCCGCCCTGCGTGTTAATGATGTCGGGCGGCGTACCGGCGATGACCTGAGTTTGGTAATACGTCGGAAACTCGGGGCCTTTTTTGTCCAGCCATTCGATGTCTACGTCAGGACGAATTTTTTTGAATTCAGCAATCCACTCTTTGAACAATTCCTCCTGATCGGCAATATTCCAAGTCAAGAAGCTGATTTTCTTTTGCTGCGCGACCGCAGGGGTTGCCACGGCTAATCCGAGCGCCGTTACAGCGAGCGCGACCAGCCGCGCTGAGCGCCATAAAAACTTCATTTTGAACATGGGTCTTCTCCTCATTTTTGGGTGCTGATTTTGGGTATTTACACAGTTAAAAAGCAAGCGCCATGGTACGCCCTGTTTCCAGCGAGCGCTGGGCTTCCAGGCATACCTGCACCGATTTCATCGCCTCTTTGCCAGATACCAGAGGTCGGTTGTTTTGGAATGCGTCGCCGATCCGACGATAGGTTTCAGCCAGCTCAAAAACCTCTCCGGACGGGCCAATTGAAAGCGTCTCCACAGCATCGTCGGTCGACCGTTTTCGTTTTAGTTCAAACGTAGGTGTTGGCGTTCGATCAGTGCTGCCCGACCACCACGCGCGAACGGCCCCTTCGGCGCCGGTGACCTCGGTCAACAAATGGTTCTCGAAGCCGCCAAGCGATTGGTTCACGTGGGCGTAACAACCGTTTTGCCACCGTAATGTGCAGGAGAAATTGTCGTAGAGCCCGGGCTTGGTGCTGCGTGCATTGCCGGTGGCGGTTACTGACAGGGGATCGCCGTACCCCTCGAAGTACCACGTGACGGCATCGAAGAAATGGATGGCCTCCTCCAAAATCCACGAGCCCACGCTGCCAGCGTCGTAGCGCCAGTCGCTTGCACCCGGACGAAAAGGAAATCGGAACAGGCTCACGCTGGCATACCGAGGCGACCCGATCTCTCCATTGGCGATCAATGTCTTGATAGCCCCCCACTGCGTAGAAAGCCGAAATTGGTGCACTAGAGACACGGTGCGTCCCGCGTCCTTAGCGGCGGCGTTTATTCGAGCGCAGTCTGCGAGGTTCAAGGCCATCGGCTTTTCTAGAACGACGTCCTTACCCGCCTGTAGCGCCGCCACCGCCATGTCCGCATGTAAGAAATTAGGCGTCACAATCGCCACCGCGGCCACCTTGGGCAGCGCCAACAGCGCGCGGTAGTCGCAAGAGACAGCGGCACGGGGGTAGTCGGCCCGTGCCGCAGCGGCTGTCTCAGCCGTTGCGCAGGCAATGGCGGTCAACGCAAGGCCGGGCGTGGCGGTGATGGCTGCCGCATGATGGCGTCCCCACTTGCCATAGCCGAGTAAACCGAAGCGAAGCACAGTCAGATCGCCCGTTCCGTGATGGGGTCAAACAGATGCAAGTGCGCGGGGTCGATGCTGAGCGCAAGTTCACCGCCAACCGCTATTTGCGTCGTCGGCGGGACGCGGGCGACCATTTCGGCCGGGCCGAGCGGGAAGAACACCAGCGTGTCGGATCCGAGCGGCTCAATCACATCGACTTGCGCCATGACGGCGCGCATACCGTGTTGCGCTTGACTGATGTTTTCAGGTCGAATTCCTACTTTCACGGCTGCGTGAGCGCGACCAGAAACGCGCGCCGCCACATCGGCGGCGAGTGGCAGCACATGGCCAGCGCCACCGTCCGCCAAAGTAACGGTTGTTCCATCTGCGCCGATCGTGCCGTCAACAAAATTCATCGTTGGCGAACCGATGAAACCAGCAACGAACATGGTGGCGGGTTGGTTGTAAATTGTGTCCGGCGTGCCAGCTTGCTCAATGATGCCGCTGCGCATGACCACAATTTTGTCGGCCAGCGTCATCGCCTCGACCTGATCGTGGGTGACGTAGATGACTGTCGTGGCCACACGGCGATGCAGTTTTTTCATTTCCGTGCGCATCTGAACGCGGAGCTTCGCGTCGAGATTGGACAGCGGTTCGTCGAACAAAAACACCTTAGGGCGACGCACAATCGCGCGACCCATGGCCACACGCTGGCGCTGCCCACCTGACAATTGTTTCGGCTTTCGCAACAGTAGGTCGCCAATGTTGAGAATGGCGGCCGCTTCATCCACTCGAATCTTTATTTCTGCAGGCGGTACTTTTTGCACCGATAGGCCGAACGACATGTTCTCAAAAACGTTCATGTGCGGATATAGGGCGTAATCCTGAAACACCATGGCGATGTCCCGATCTTTCGGCTCCAACTCGTTGACCACTTCGCCGTCGATGCGAACCTCGCCGTCGCTGATGTCTTCCAAGCCCGCGATCATGCGCAGCGTCGTACTTTTCCCGCATCCGGACGGGCCGATCAGCGCAACAAATTGGTTGTGCTCAATCTCGAGATTGATGCTGCGCACCACATGGGTGTCGCCGTAATACTTGACAAGATTAGTCAGACTGACGCGGGCCATGAGATGCCGTTTTCAAGGGGCGACGCAGCGCCAGTACACTGATGATATTGCATTTTGACAGCGCTTGCAAAAGTTTTTATGATCAGCTTTTTAACTATACTAAACAAATGGTTACAAGCAAAACAGTGATGAAAGCGCTACCAAAAAACACAATAAATGAGACGCCCGATGAACGAGCCGGCATACCGCGTCGCGCCACCGGTCGCCCGCAAATGTCGGACGTTGCGGCGTTAGCGGGAGTATCGGCGTCAACGGTGTCGCGGGCACTGCGTTTTCCAGATTCGGTGTCGACCGCATTGCGTTTGCGTATCGATGCGGCCATTGATCGACTTGGGTATGTGCCCAACGTCATGGCGGGTGGTCTAGCGGCGTCTCGCACCCCGGTGATCGGTGTAATCGTGCCCTCGCTGAGCAACTCTTTTTTTGCCGCAACCATTGAAGCTATGGATGCGGCATTTGCGCCGGAGGGCTACCAGATCATGCTCGGCAATAGCGGCTATTCGCTGGAGCGCGAGGCCGCGTTGCTTGATTCATTTCTGTCATGGTCGCCGTCGGCCATTGTGCTCACCGGTCGTCACCATGCGCGAAGTGCGCTTAAGCGACTGGCGAGCTCCGATGTACCGGTGGTGGAGATGTGGGAGATTGGGGATCACACGCTCGATACGGCGGTGGGTTTTTCGCACCGTACGGTGGGGCAGATGGCAGCCCACCACTTGTACGCGAGGGGAAAAACTTGTATTGCGTTCATCGGCGGGGCGTTGTCGCACGATCACCGCGCAAAGGAACGCGGTGCGGGGTTTTTTGACGCCGTAGCGGCGACTGGACGACACCACGCAATCAAGCACATCATCGACGGGCGGGCGAGCGTTGAGGTCGGTGGTGCCGCGCTGGCAGCCCTCCTCAAGGCGCATCCCAAGGTCGATGGCGTGTTCTTTTCAAACGATGCACTAATGCTCGGCGCACTGTTTGAGTGTCAGCGGCGCGGCATCAAAGTGCCGCAGCAGCTCGCGCTACTCGGTTTTGGCGATTTGGATTTCACCGCGTGGAGCGCACCCACGTTGTCGACGATTCGGCCTCCCCGCCACGAAATTGGTATTGAGGTTGCGAACTATCTGCTCCGTCGCTTCGCCGACCCGACCCTCAGCGGCACCACTATCGATCTGGGCTGTCAATTGCTACAGCGGCAAAGTACGTGATCCGTGCCGCTCGGTGCTGCGCGTTGCAGGCTAAACCGTAGCTTCCAGCAAGCCCTTCTTGCGCAACATAGGCTCGACCTTCGCGGCTCGCCCGCGAAACGCGGCGTAGCCGTCGCGCGGCTCAATCGTGTTGCCGGCTGAATAGACGTAGCGATGCAGCCGCTCGGCAGTCGATGCGTCGAACGGATCACCGGCCTCGACGAACGCGTCGAACGCATCAGCGTCGAGCACTTCGGCCCACATGTATACGTAGTAACCCGCCGCATAGCTGTCGCCCGCGAACAGGTGGCGGAAGTGGGTCAGGCGATGATTCATCGGAATCGCGGCGGGCATGCCGAGCGTCGCGAGCTCTGCTTTTTCGAACCCGACGAGGTCAAATTCATCATAGTTCGTCAGCGCATGTGCGGCCATGTCTACCAGCGCGCTTGAGGTGTATTGCACCGTCTCGTAGCCCTTGTTGAACAGTCGCGCGGCTTCGATGCGCTCGCGCAGGTTAACCGGAATCGGCGCACCGGTTTTGTAGTGCCTTGCGTGCTTGTCGAGCACCGCGGATTCGAGCGCCCAGTGTTCGAACAATTGCGATGGCAATTCGACGTAATCCTGCAACACGTTAGTGCCCGAAAGCCGCTCGAACGTGACATTCGACAGCAGCCCGTGCAGGCCGTGGCCAAACTCGTGGAACAGCGTACGCACGTCGTCGAGGCTCAACAGTGTGGGTTCACCGGCGGGCGCTTTCGCGAAGTTATTGTGATTGGCGATGATCGGGATGACTTCACCGCCGCTGCCAGAATCGTCCATGCGCGACTGCCAGCGATACGCGCTCATCCAGGCGCCGCCGCTCTTCGATGCGCGCGCAAAGTTGTCACTCAAAAATATTCCAACCAAGGCGCCGCTGGCGTTTTTGACTTCGAACGTACGCACGTCGGGGTGGTACATCGGCACGCCCAATTTCTCTTCAAACGAGAGCCCGAACAACTTACCTGCGCAATCAAACATCGCGCCGATCATGGCGTTTAATTCAAAATACGGCTTGGTCTCGGCGTCATCCAATTGATAGCGCGTCTGGCGAACTTTTTCTGCGTAAAAACGCCAGTCCCATTGCTCGATGGGGTGCGTATTGCCGGTCGCCAGCGCTGTTGCCTTGATCGCATCCAGCTCAGCCATGGCGCGCTGCTTGGCGGGCTCCCACACTTTACCGAGCAGATCCTGCACAGCGGAAGGAACGCCCGCCATGCGATCCACCAACTGGTAATCAGCAAAGGTTTTGTAGCCGTGCAGATTGGCTTGCTCCAGCCGCAGTTTGAGAATTTCAAGCGCAATCGGACGGTTGTCGCTGGCACCCAAATGTTCGCCTCGCGCGAGCCACGCTTTGAGCGCCTGTTCGCGCAAATCGCGACGCTCGGAAAACGTGAGGAACGGCATCAACAACGAACGCGACAACGTGATCGAGTACGCGTCCTTTATGCCACGCGCCTCGGCGGCTTCTTTTGCAGCATTACGCAGGAAAGCAGGCAAGCCCGCAAGATCAGCCTCGGTCTTCAGCAGCAACTGATAGCTAGCTTCATCAGCGAGCACGTTCTGCGAAAACTGCGTGGTGAGTTCGGCTAGCTTGGCGACGACTTGTGCGTAGCGCGTTTTTGATACGTCGGCGAGATTGGCACCTGCGCGTACGAAGTCCAGATGCACGCGATCGGTCAGGCGACGCTGCTCTACGGAGAGGCCCAGTGAATCCGCCTGTGAGTGAATCACATTGATGCGCGCAAATAGCGCCGCGTTCATGTAAATCGCGCTGTTGTGTCTGGCCAGAAGCGGCGCGATTTCCATCTCCACTTTTTGCAACGCGGGGGACGTTTCTGCGGCGGCGAGATTGAAAAACAACTCGCGCACGCGGGACAGCTTGCGACCGCTGCGGTCAAACGCAACCAGCGTGTTGGCGAATGTCGGCGCATCCGTGGCCGCAGCTAACGCATCAATCTCGTTTAGTTGCTCGGCGAGTGCCACTGCAAATGCTGGCAAGAAATGGTCGGCGTGAACTAACGCGAACGGCGGCAAACCGTACGGCGTGGCCCAAGTATCAAGGAGAGGATTGCTGCTCATGGTGCGACTTCAAGACGGAACAAATTAAGCTGCCATTGTAGGAGCGGCGGGCTGGGCCGTAATGAACGCTGCTCTATCGAATGGCCGGTCGCGGCAAGCCGCTCCTACACACCTGTGCGCGCCGCACATGACTATTCCGTTGCAGTCAGCGCCCCAGCGCTGCGCCCCTTGTGCCACAACACATCCGGTTGACCGTTCACGCGATTCAACACTCGCGACAACACGAACGCCATATCGCTCAGACGATTCAGATAAACCCGCGACGGCATCGACACTTCGGCAACGTCGGCCAACGCGACCAAAGTCCGTTCAGCGCGCCGTCCAACCGTGCGCACGAGATGTGCATAAGCCGCAGCCCGCGAACCACCGGGCAGGATAAAGTCCTTGAGCATGGGCAAATCTTCGTTCAACGATTCGGTCAGCGCTTCGAGCCGCCCCACATGCGCGTCCGTGATGGCGTAGTAGCCAGGGATCGACATCTCGCCGCCGAGGTCAAAAAGATCATGTTGCACATCTGTCAAAGAATCGCGCAACGCGTCGGGCAGCGGTTCCGTCAGCAGCAGTCCGACAACGCAATTCAGCTCATCAATGTCCCCAAGTGCCGCCACGCGCGGATGGCTTTTTGCGATACGCGAGCCGTCGCCGAGACCGGTGGTGCCCGCATCACCCGTTTTCGTTGTAATCTTGGATAGACGATGGCCCATATGAGCACTCCTATAAATTTGAATTTTCGGGATGAAAGGCTAGGCGCGTGGCGCGCAGCAACCGGAATGTACGCTCTGGTACATGAGGATTGCGAGCACCGCGCAACAACGCAATTCGCCCGAAAAACGAATTTATAGGAGTGCTCATAAGCTTGCCGACAATCTGTGTTTGCTTAATAAATGAGTGTAGAAGAATCGTTTGTCCTGATCGAAACCGATGGCCCGGTATTGAAACTGACGCTGAACCGTCCGGCGCAATTCAATGTGTTGTCCAGCGGCATGATCGCCGCGTTGCAGGCCGCGCTGGATCAGGTACGGACAAATCGCGCGATCCGTGTGGTCGTGTTGGCAGGTGCGGGCCGTGCGTTTTGTGCTGGTCATGATTTGCGCGAAATGCGGGCACACTCCGATAAAACATGGCTGACAGAATTGTTCACGCAATGCTCAAAAGTCATGCTCACCCTCGCAGACATGCCGCAGCCCGTGATCGCCTGTGTTCAGGGCGTAGCAACCGCCGCAGGTTGCCAGTTGGTTGCAGCGTGCGATTTGGCAATTGCTAGCCACTCTGCACGATTCGCAACCAGCGGCGTGAATCTCGGCCTTTTTTGCTCAACCCCGGCGGTTGCCATTACCCGATCCGTTGCGCCCAAACACGCGGCTGAGTTGTTGTTTGGCGGTGACTTCATCACGGTAGAGCAAGCTGAGCGCTGGGGATTGATCAACCGGTGTGTCGATGAGGAGACGCTTGTGCAAGCCACTAGCGATTGGGCTCAGGCCATCGCGTCTAAATCTGGCGCAGCAATAATGTCGGGTAAAGCACTGCTTAGAAAACAACGAAATCTGTCGCTCGTCGACGCTTACGCCGCCGCAGGAGAAAATATGGCACAAGACATACTGACCGAAGACGCAATCATGGGCATTGATGCATTTCTCAACAAACAACCCTCACCCGAATGGAAGCACCGATGAGTCTGATGCGCCGCGACGCACCTCCTCCCACTGACTCTTGGGAAGCGCTGCGCGAATGGTCCAGGCAATCATGGTGGCAGCGATACCGCGTGTCGTTGATGGTCATGGCTCCGTTCACCACCATCGTATTGGCGTTGGCCGGCGTTGGGCTACTGATCGCAGAGCCGTCGTGGCGATCTGCGAAGTTGATCGGCGCGCTTTGGGTGATTGGCGTACCGCTCACAGCACTCGGGAACATGCGGCGCATGGCGCGCTCGGCAGCGCAGGTGCCGCCGATCTCGGAGGCAAGCCGCAATCCAACCACCGCAGTCGACATTCGTGGCAATCGCGAACCGGATTAAGCAAAGCCAGAAGTTTCAGCGATGTAGCTGCCGTCGCGCGGAAAAAAAGTTGACGCAGAAACCAGCGGCAGCGCCCACCAGAACCGCGCCCCAGATTTGCCACCACATGCGATCCGACAAGTAAATCAAACCGGATGAGACCGCAAAGTTAAGCGCCGTCCCGACTGACTGCCGCAGCAGATAGCGCCCCCAGTCTTGCACGGATGCCGGGTGTTGCGGCGAAAACGTGTAGCGACGGTTGAAAAAGTAAGTCGTCGTCACCCCAGCCAGCAAGCCCGTCACGCGCGCCACCAGCACTGGCAGACTCGCCTGCATGCCCAGCGTCACCACGCCGATGTCCACGGCAAGTGCAAGGAACGCGCCAATCAAATAACGCCCCGCCTGCCCTAAAGTTTCACGCACTACCTAGACTCCGCCGTTTTTTGATCAAACCAGCGTACCAGAAGCAGCCTGCTTAGAGCACCCACTCAAAGCAGGCTGCGACCCCTGCGCTTATGCGGCCAAATTTCTATAATCGAATGGTTTCGGTCAGCGTTAACTCCGCGACCGTGCCTGTCAAGGCGGCGATACCCTTAAGGAGAAAAGTGTGAAGATACTGGTTCCGGTCAAACGCGTTGTTGATTACAACGTCAAAGTGCGCGTCAAGCCTGATAACTCGGGGGTCGACATCGCCAACGTCAAAATGTCGATGAATCCGTTCTGCGAAATCGCGATTGAAGAAGCGGTTCGTCTGCGAGAAAAGGGCGTTGCAACCGAAGTGATCGCGGTGTCGGCCGGCGTGTTGCAATGTCAGGAAACGCTGCGCAACGCGATGGCTATTGGTGCTGATCGTGCAATCCTGATCGAGACCGATGTCGAGCTGCAACCCTTAGCCGTTGCGAAGTTGCTCAAGGCGATTGTCGACAGGGAGCAACCGGGCCTTGTGATTCTTGGCAAACAAGCCATTGACGACGATGCCAATCAAACCGGGCAGATGCTGTCTGCTTTGCTGGGCTGGGGTCAGGCAACGTTTGCGTCCAAAGTTGAAGTTGCAGGCGACACAGCAACAGTCACGCGCGAAGTGGACGGCGGACTGGAAACGATTTCGCTCAAACTGCCAGCAATCATCACCACCGATCTGCGCCTAAATGAGCCGCGTTACGCGACGCTGCCGAACATCATGAAGGCGAAGAAAAAACAGCTTGATAACGTCAAGCCCGCTGACCTCGGCGTGGATGTCACGCCGCGCTTGACCACGCTCAAAGTGGAAGAGCCGCCGAAACGTCAAGGCGGCGTTAAAGTCGCAGACGTTGCGGCGCTGATTGATAAATTGAAAAACGAAGCGAAGGTGATTTGATTCGTGCAAGCGAATCAAATCATCCCGGCGAAGGCCGGGATCCAGTTGTGAACCCGTCGCCAACACAACAAATCGGCGACCTGTCTGAAAGATTTCTTATGTCGAATCTCGTCATTGCCGAACACGATCACGGCTCGCTCAAAGCGGCCACGCTCAACGTCATTTCAGCTGCTATCGCCATTGGTGGCGATGTGCATATTCTGGTTGCTGGTGAAAGCGCTAGCGCCGCCGCTGCCGCGGCCGCGCAGGTCGCTGGCGTCTCCAAAGTGTTGCTCGCCGATGGCCCTGCACACGCAAAACAATTGACCGAAAACGCTGCTGCGCAGGTCATTGCAGTCGCTGCGGGTTACAGCCACATTCTGGCCCCGGCCACGGCCTACGGTAAAAGCGTGGCGCCGCGTGTTGCAGCGCTCCTCGACAAAGCGCAAATCAGCGACATCATCAAGGTGGTTGACGCCGACACATTCCAGCGTCCGATTTACGCGGGTAACGCCTACGCAACGGTCAAGTCCAGCGACAGCGTAAAGGTGCTCACGGTACGCGGCACTGCCTTCGCCGCTGCTGCGGCTTCGGGTGGTAGCGGCGTAGTTGAGAGCGTCGCTGTCGTCGGTGACTCGGGCCTGTCAAGCTTCGTCTCGGCCGAAATTACCAAGAGCGAACGCCCTGAACTTACCGCAGCGAAAATCATTGTCTCCGGTGGTCGTGGCTTGGGCTCAGGCGAAAAATATCGCGAATTGTTGACGCCGCTGGCCGACAAATTGAACGCAGCGATGGGTGCTTCCCGCGCCGCCGTTGACGCGGGTTTTGTGCCCAACGATTATCAGGTCGGGCAAACCGGCAAGATCGTCGCGCCTGACCTCTACATCGCCGTCGGTATCAGCGGCGCGATCCAGCATCTCGCCGGCATGAAAGACAGCAAAGTCATCGTAGCCATCAACAAAGACCCCGACGCGCCGATTTTCAGCGTGGCGGATTACGGTTTGGTGGGTGACTTGTTTGAAGTCGTTCCGCAGTTGGTAGCCGCGCTTTAACTGCCCCGTCCTCGCGAACTTCAAACTTTTGTAGGGTGGGCACCCGTGCCCACCATCACCATACTACCGAAGATTGTTCGCGTGCCACAGAGCGGTGGGCACAGCGTGCCCACCCTACCATTTCAAGACGCCAACTCAGGATTTTTACGATGAGTACCTACCAAGCCCCCCTAAAAGATATGCATCTGCTGCTGGAGACGGTCGCGCCGATCTCCGAGCTTTGCAAGTTGCCTCACTTCGCGGACGCCACGCCGGATACGGTCGCGGCCATTCTCGAAGAGTCTGCAAAATTCGCAACGGGGGTGCTCGATCCTCTCAACTGGTCCGGCGATCAGGAGGGCTCAACGCACAACCCCGCCGACAACTCGGTGACGACACCGAAGGGCTTCAAAACCGCGTACATGGGCTACCGCGAAATGGGCGGCACTGGCTTGCCGATGCCGACTGATTTCGGAGGAATGGGCATGCCGCGCTCGGTGGTCACCTTGACTGACGAAATGCTGCACTCGGCAAACATGGGCTTCGGCTTGTTGCCGATGCTCACACAGGGCGCGATTGAAGCGATCCTGCTCGCAGGGTCAGACGAGCTAAAAGCCACCTTTGCCGAAAAGATGGTGAGTGGTGAATGGACCGGCACCATGAACCTGACCGAGCCGCAGGCGGGCTCCGACTTGTCGCTGGTGAAAACACGCGCTGAACCTCAAGCCGACGGTACCTACAAGGTATTCGGCACCAAGATTTACATTACCTACGGTGAGCACGACTGGGCCGACAACATCATCCATTTGGTGCTCGCGCGGCTGCCTGATGCACCGCCCGGCGTGAAGGGAATTTCGCTGCTCGTGGTGCCGAAGTTTCTTGTCAACAAAGATGGTTCGCTTGGCACACGCAACGATGCCAAATGCATCTCCATCGAACACAAGATGGGTATTCATGCGTCCCCAACGGCTGTCATGCAATTTGGCGATGCAGGCGGAGCAACGGGATACATCGTCGGCGAACCCAATCGCGGTCTTGAGTACATGTTCATCATGATGAATCTCGCGCGTTTTGGCGTGGGTCTGCAAGGCGTGGGCATTGGCGAGCGCTCGTATCAGCGCGCGGTCGCGTTCGCGCGTGATCGCGTGCAGTCGCGCGATGTGGGCGCGCCGCGTGAGCCTTCAGTTTCGATCATTCACCACCCCGACGTACGCCGCATGCTGATGCGTATGCGCGCGCAAACCGAGGCAGCACGGGCCTTGGCGATGGCGACGGCGTACGCTTTCGATCTCGCTGAAGCGCATCCTGATGCTGCTGTTCGCGCGACCAACGCGTCGTTCGTGGACCTTATGATTCCGGTACATAAGGGCTGGGCAACCGAGATGTCGCAAGAAGTGACCTACTTGGGCATCCAGGTACACGGCGGCATGGGCTTCATCGAAGAAACCGGTGCGGCGCAGTATTACCGTGACGCGCGCATCACAACGATTTACGAAGGCACCACCGCGATTCAGGCGAACGATTTAGTCGGTCGAAAAATGGCGCGTGAAGGTGGCGTTACGGCTAAGGCGCTGCTCGCTTCGATGCGTGAATTTGCTGTTGAATTGGCGGAGTCGCGGCATCCGCATCTGAAGGCCACGCATGCTCGTCTGGTGTCAGGCATTGATGCCGTTGAGCGCGCGGTTGCATTCAATCTTGCCAATTTCAACAGCGACGTTCGCGCCTGTTTCGCCGGCTCGGTGCCGATGGTGAAATTGTTCGGCATCGTGTGTGGTGGCTGGCAGTTGGCGCGTGTGGCGCTCGAGGCAGAAAAGCGCATCAATGCGGGACATGCTGATGCTGCATTTTACGAAGCGAAGCTTGCCACGACGCGCTTCTTTGCTGACACGATGATTCCCGAAGCAATTGCCGCAGCGGACACGATTGTCAACGGCGCAGAAGGTACGATGGCGATGGCTGAGGCTGCGTTTTAATTCTCCGCGCAAAGCACCAGAACTCACCATGCTGCAACTCCACTACTTCCCGTCCAACGCATCATTCACACCGCACGTCCTGCTCGAAGAAATGGGCCTTCCGTTCGAGCTGAAACTGGTTGATCGCGCGCAAAACGTGCAGAAATCTGCTGAATATTTGAAGCTCAATCCGAACGGGTTGATTCCCGTGTTGGTGGACGGTGATCTGGTGCTCTACGAGACGGCTGCTATCTGCCTGCATCTTACTGACACCCACCCAGAAAAAAATCTGGCACCTGCTGTTGGCACTCAGCAGCGCGCGCAGTTTTACAAGTGGTTGATGTGGATGACCAACACCGTGCAGCCATCAATGATCATGTACTTCTACACGGATCGTTACACCTCCTCAACCGACCCCGAAGTGGTCGCGCAAATCACGGCGAAAACGCAGGAACGCGTGGGCGGAATGCTTAAGCAACTTGACGATCATCTGGCCGCAACGGGCGGGCCCTGGATGATGGGCGAAACGTTTACTGCGCTCGACATCTACGCCTTCATGCTCGGGCGCTGGACGCGTGGCTTCAAGGGCGATGCATCGTCAACGCAACCGGCGCGCTCGGTGGCCGCATGGCCGCATCTGGGGCCGTTTATGGAGCGGGTGCGGACTCGACCTTCGGTGCAGCGCGCGGCAGTGACTGAGGGGCTTAAGGACGTCGTGATTTAGCGTTCGCGCGTCTCTGACACCCCATTTGTAAACGCGGACCTGGCGGCGCGTTGCGCGGCCAAGTTCGCGCCTACAAGCCGATTCTCAATCCGCCTTGGCGCCCGAATCCTTCACTACCTTCGCCCATTTGGTGATCTCGCTTTTTTGATACGCCGCCAACTCCTCTGGCGTGCCGCCGACGGTGTCGAGCCCTGCATCGGCCAGGCGTTTGGCAACATCAGGCAACTTCAAAATCCGACGCACTTCGGTTTGCCATTTGTCGATGATCGGCTTTGGCGTATTGGCGGGTGCGAACAACGCAAACCAGCTCACGGCGTCGAAGCCCGGCAACCCTGATTCCGCAATCGTCGGAATCTCCGGCGCGGCGGGGGAGCGGGTGGTGCTGGTAACGCCCAGCGCGCGCAGTTTGCCCTCGCGCACCAGTTGCAGGCTGGACGGCATGTTGTCAAACATCATGGTCACACGACCGCCGAGCACGTCGGGAATGGCGGTGGCGCGGCCTTTGTACGGGATGTGAACCATGTCGATGCCGGTCATGGTTTTGAATAGCTCCCCTGAGACGTGAATGCTGGTGCCCGAGCCGCTGGAGGCGAAGGTCATCTTGCCTTCTTTTTTGCCGAGTGCGATGAAATCCTTGAGGTTTTTCGCGGGTACATCGTTGTGTACTACGAGCATATTCGGCGTCGTGGCGAGCAGCGTGATCGGCGTGAAATCCTTCACGGCGTCATAGGGCATTTTCGAATACAGCGCTGGGTTGATCGAATGCGTGCCGACGGTGCCGACGACAATGGTGTAGCCATCAGGCGCTGCCTTCGCGACGAAATCTGCGCCGGTGTTGCCGCCTGCGCCCGGCTTGTTATCGACGATGACCGTTTGGCCCCAGACGTTCGACAATTTTTCGCTGAGGATGCGCGCCAGCGTGTCTGGTGCGCCACCGGTGGTGAAGGTCACCACGATACGCATGGGTTTTTCGGGGAAGGGCGTTGCCGCGGCCTGTGCGGTCGCCGTGTTGGCGGCGAGTGCGAGCGAAGCGAGGCTTGTCGCGCTCAGCAATTTGATCCAGTTTTTCATTGGGTTACTCCTTGAGCGGGATAGTAGCGGTTGCCGATTCTGGCTACACATTCTCAAATCAAAATCGTCATGCAAATTCAATACAGCTTTCATGCTAAACGACAATTTGATTGGGGCTTGTAAGGTTATTTAGTGACTAATCGATACTCATCTAAAACCTAGTCTTAGCCCAATATAAAAAAGCCTTTCAGCTAAAAGCTGATAGTCAGAAAATCAAAATAGCCCGGTAAAAGTGCAATAAGTAAGTGCAGCAAAACATACTCAACCTACCAACGCATTACCAAATCTGCTAGCTGCACCGCAGCAATGTTCCGCCTCGTTTTGCACAATCAAACAACGTCGTCGATTTGGGGCTATGCTAAGTAAACACAAGTGTGTAGGCATCGAGGGACACGGTCTTCCACGCAAATGAGTACCATCAAACGCACGGCTTTTGAAGCGACGCGAGTGCCCGACGGCGAGCGATTCAATGCGCCATCGCATCCGGCGGTGATCTCTCTCGAAAACTTCTCCACACTGTTTGATCGACTGCCGATTGGGGCGTATCGGTCAAGCGTTTCGGGGCGTCAATTGCGCGCGAATGCAGCGCTGGTCAAACTCAACGGCTACACCTCCGAAGCGCAAATGCTCGCGAACGTGAACGACATCTCGAGCGAGTGGTACGTTGACCCGAATCGTCGCAACGAATTCAAGGCACTTTTAGAGCGTGATGGTCAGGTGGTCGCGTTCGTCTCCGAAATTTACCGGCACAAAACGCGTGAGCGCATCTGGATTAGCGAGAACGCGCATGTGGTGCATGACGATGTCGGCGAGCCGCTGTATTTTGAAGGCACGGTTGAGGACATCACCAGTCGTCTTCACGCCAACAATTTGATAGAGTCGAGCGAGCGGCGCTTTCGTTCGTTGACTGAAAAAGCGCAGGTCGCCACCGTCCTCTGCGACCCGCTCGGCAAGATGCATTTTGTCAGCGCCGGTTTCGAGCGATTGCTCGGCTATCGCGCGGCTGATGTTGAGGGCGCGAACCTGTTTGACTTCATGCATGCCACCGACGCGATTGAAGAGCGGCAGGAGTTGCAGCGCGTCGCGATGGGCACCAACACCGGCGCCGAATCGATCATGCGCTTTCATCATGCCGATGGGCGGGTTCGGCGCTGGGCCTCGATTGGCAACAATTGTTTGGACGACGAAGCGGTCGCCGCGATCGTGTTGCACTTTCGCGACGTTACCGATTCGCAGGTGGCGGAAGAGCGTCTGCGTCATCTCGCCACGACTGATTCGCTGACGGGTATAGCCAATCGCGCACGACTTGAAGATGCGATGGCGACCGCGATTGACGCCGCAAAAATCAGTGGCGGAAAAGTCGCGCTGGTGTTCCTCGATCTTGATCATTTCAAGGTGATGAATGACTCGTACGGTCACGCATTCGGCGACAAATTGTTGCGCACGATCGCTGCCAAACTTAAGCAATCCACGGGCTGGGACAATCTCGTGGCACGTCTCGGCGGCGACGAATTTGCGTTGCTGGTGCCGCAGTTAGCAAGCGCCGCCGCGCTTGGGCCGATCTGTGAAAACATTTTGCAAATACTCACGCAAACCACGCGTATCGACGGTTTCGATGTGAGCGCCAACGCCAGCGCGGGCGCGAGTGTTTTCCCTGATGATGCAAGCTCGCCCGCTGAGCTTTTGCAACATGCCGACCTTGCCATGTTCAGCGCCAAGGCAAACGGTCGCAATACCTATCGCCGTTTCTCGCCGGAGCTTGCGCATGAAGCCAAAGCGCGCGGCAAACTGGTCAACGATTTGCGTGCAGCGGTGGCGCAGCGGCAGTTCGTGGTCTGGTATCAACCGCAGCTTGACCTTGCCACTCACAAGTTGATTGGCCTGGAGGCGCTGGTGCGCTGGCAACATCCGACGCGCGACATTGTGCTGCCCGACGAGTTCATTGCGACCGCAGAAGATCAGGGCCTGATCGACGAGATTGGTGCCTTCGTCACCGAGCAGGCCGTCGCGCAAACCGCACGCTGGTCGCAGCACTATCAGCGCCCGCTGCGCATCGCGATCAACGTGTCGGCCCTTGAGCTGCGCAGCAAGGCTTACGCCGAGCGCCTGCACGACACGCTGCGCCGCCACAACATGCCGCCTGAACGCGTCGACATCGAGATCACCGAGCGCGTGTTCGTCGACACCCATACCTACGCACTCGAAGCGCTGAAACATCTACGCAGTCTAGGCGTAAAAATCGCACTCGACGACTGGGGCGTGGCCTACTCCGCCATTTCGTATTTGCGCAAATTTCCGGTAGACATCGTGAAGCTGGATCGCTCCTTCATCGGTGGCCTGCCCGAGTCCGCAACTGACCGCTCCATCGTGCGCGCTTTGCTCACCCTCGCCCGCGACCTGAAACTACGCGTGGTCGCCGAAGGCATCGAGCGCCTTGGCCAGCTAAGTTTTTTACAATCGCACGGCTGCCCCGAAGGCCAAGGCTTTTTGTTCTCAAAAGCGCTGTCGGCAGCCGATGTTGAGGCTCAGTGGTTGAACGACTCGGCTTAGCCAGCCGCGACGCGATGGCGTCTCGCGTCTCCGCGCCGCATTGCGTTTCCCGACTAGTTTCGCCAACTGACGTCGGCGCCACCTTCGGATAAAAATCGGCGAACTCGCCACCAAAACACCGCCCCCTTATCGGCAAATGAATCGCGGGGGTTGCATACGGTCATTTCTGGCGCAAAATAGTACATTGGGATGACGTAATGGTTGTGCAACATACGGTAGGAGCGATGGCGTGCTTGATAGTTTGACTACGGTTTGATGGAATTTTTTTCGGCACTTTCGGGCTGGCTCGGCATGGCGCTGGTGGCGGTGCTGTTGCTTGCGTTTTTCGTATCAGTGCAGAAGCGCTTGAAGCGTCTGGAAGGTGCCGCGCGCGCAGCACCTGATGGTGGGCTGGCTTCGCTCGCGGCCCTGAACAAGATGACATGGAAACAGTTCGAGCTGCTCGTTCATCAGGCGTTTCGGCATCGTGGCTTTGTGATTGGCGAGACGGGCGCGACTGGCGCGGATGGCGCCGTGGACTTGGTCTTGCGGAAGGCGGGTGAGTACTTCTTGGTGCACTCGCGGCGGTGGAAGGCCCCGCAGGTCGACGTGGTGCCAGTGCGTGAGCTGTACAACGCGATGCGGGCGAAGCGGGCTGCAGGCGGCTTTGTGGTGACGACAGGTAACTATTCGCGCGAGGCAATGGCGTTTGCCAGTGGCCGTAACATTCAATTGATTGACGGGGCGACGCTGCGTGAGATGTTGAACGACACGGCGGGCATGCCCACCGGCGTGCCGACAGTGATCACGATTGGCGAACCGTCGGTAATTCCGACCATCACCCCCGCAGCACCCGTTTGCCCGGAATGCAAGAGTTCGATGGTGTTGCGCATGGGCGCGGCTTTAGCGAGTGGCGCTAGCGGAGGCAGCCGAGGTGGCCAGAGTGCGTTAGCGAAAAACTTCTGGAGCTGCTCGCGATTTCCGGCGTGCAAGGGGAATCGGGACGCGGCTTGACGCTTTAGCCTGACGAGCTTAGCGAGGCTCGTAAGGCCTGCGTTGATCGCTTCCCGATGTAGATTGCCTTGGGCTCTGGCACTGAATACTGCGGTCCTTTGCTGCCGTCAGAAACCCATTAACGACGCGCACGGTGCCGCCGATGACCACGCCTGCGTGCATATCCGCGCCGCAAAGCACGTCACTTTAAGCGGGTTGCGCGGCGGCGACGATGAGGCCATCCCAGTGCGATACGCCATACTGGTTCGGCACCAACCAAGCAGCACGCTCAACGGCTTGTCGATGGTTGAAAAATGAAGCAACATTTCAACGCATTCGCCATTTTTATTGGGCTAACGGGCCATTGCGTCAAAAGTCGACTTTATGCGCTTCCATGCGTTAAGCCCACATCAAACAAAGCTTTCAACAAAAAGCCAATATATCTCAAACTTTGTTAACCCCATTTGCCAACCTGCTTCGTTTCAGTCTTCATGCACCTCATTTCGGGGTGCGCCAGAAGCTTCAAGGAGCTCACCATGTTGCGCAAAATTCTCTTCACCGCCGTGGTTGCTGCGACTGCAGCAGCGTCGATGAATGCCTCTGCCATTGGCCGTCTCGCCGACGTCACCGTCATCGACCGCTCAAGCGGCGAAACACTGCCCGTGCATTTTTACAAAGGCGAATATTGGGTTGCGGGCACGCCCGGCGCAAAATATTCTGTCGCGGTTGCGAACAGCTCCGGTGGCCGCGTGATGGCGGTGATGTCGGTTGACGGCGTGAACGTGCTCAATGGGCAAACCGCCAGCGTCGACCAGTCGGGCTATGTATTCACTGGCTATCAGCGCTATGAGGTCACTGGTTGGCGCAAGAGCAATCAGGAGGTCGCCGCATTTGAATTTGTCGCTTCGCCCGCGTCGTACGCCGAGCGTACGGGCCGTCCAGCCAACGTCGGCGTGATCGGCGTGGCGCTCTTTAGGGAGCGTGTGTATCAGCCGCCTGTAAGTGTTACGCCTCCGAGGTATCGCTACGATGGCAATGGCACGCCACAACAAAACAAGCGCTCGCCTGCAGAGGCGGGCGCAGCGGACGGTGAGTCACCTCGCTCAGCTCCGGCACCCGCGCAGAGCGGCGAGACGGCAAAACGATCTGGGTCACGTGCAGAGACACGCGACAATCTCGGCACCGGACATGGCGACCGTGAATGGTCGGCGGTGTCGCAAACGAACTTTGAGCGCGCGCAATCGTCCCCCAACGAGACAGTTCGCATTCGCTACGACAGTTACGAAAATTTGGTGTCGATGGGCGTGATTCAACAGCCGCGCCCGTGGAATCGGTATCCCAACGCGTTTCCGGAAGGTTACGGGTATGTGCCGGATCCGCCACGGTCGTGGCGATGAGTTTGGCGCTCCCCGGCTAGGAGGGAGCGTCAGCCCTACCTCTCGTTAGCCTGATTGCGCTAGCGTGAGGGGTAACTTGGCGGGACTGCCGTCGTTGTTAGGAAGTTCGCGCAACCCCTCACCCCCATCGTCTCCCGCAAGGGGAAACGGGTGTGAGGGTGGACGGGCGATAATCCCATGCATGACCACGCCCCCGTCATCCGCCAAGGACACCACCGACGAAGCCCTGATGCAACAGTTTGCGCGAGGCCATATGAACGCGTTTGAGCAACTCTATGACCGGCATGAAACAGGCGTCTGGCGCTTCGTTTTTCGCAGCGTGCAGAATCAGGCGGTGGCCGACGATCTGGTGCAAGAGCTTTGGTTTGCCGTGGCACGAACGGCTGCCAGTTACGAGCCGACTGCGAAGTTTAAAACGTGGCTGTTCACTATGGCGCGTAACCGCGTGATTGACCACGTACGGACGGCAAAAAATCACGCCAGTATCGATGCAGAAAACGACGATGGTGAATCGATGTTCTCTGATCTGGCCGCAGATTCGAAGTTGGGGCCGATGCGTCAAGTCAGCTCGCGTGAACAGGCCAAGGCGCTACTTGATGCGATTGAACAATTACCGGAAGATCAGCGCGAGGCGTTTTTAATGCAGGCGGAAGGTGACATGACTGTGGAAGAAATCGCTGCCGCTACTGGCGTCTCGTTTGAGACCGCAAAGAGCCGTTTGCGCTATGCCCGCACCAAGTTGAAAACACTGCTCGCCGATTTTGCCGAGGTGTCAGCATGAACGCGACTGACAACACACCACGCAAAGATCCGTTGATCGATGCCTACCGTCAGGCGAGCGAGCGTGAAGGTGCACGCCCCAGCGCAAACGTGCGGGCAGCAGTGCTCGCGCATGCACGCGTAGTCGCGCAGTCCCTGCCCTCCTCAACCGCAAACACAACCGCGCTAAGCGACACAACGCGATCCACAGTTGCGGCGAACGAACCCAAACCGTTATGGCGATTGGCCGCAGGCGTGGTGATCGGCTTGGTCGGTGTATGGATTTTTCAGCTCACGCGCCCGTCCAGCGCACCCGACACGACCGTCGCTGCCGCCAGCGCTCCGCAGGCAGACAAAGCGCGTGTCGCAGAATCGCCTGCGTCATCTGCATCGGCCGCTCCGGCGACGGGTCAGCCTGAAGCAAAAGTGGCCGTGGCCGCACCCGCACCGACCGCGCCAACTGCTATTGCCAATTCAAGCGTTTCGCGCGCGCGAGCCGACGGCGGCGGTTCGCGCCAACCAGCGGAACCTGCACGCGCTGAAGCCAACGTTGCGATAGCCAGCGCCGCGCCGCCTGCTCCGTTCGTGGGTAGCGCCGCCGCGACGCAGTCGGCGGCTGCGGCGGCCGACGCAGCTAGCAGCGAACCGTTTAGAGAAACGGTCGTTGCCTCCGCAGAACTGCGCAAGTCGGCCAAAGTCGCCGCGTCGCCTTTAAAAGATAAACCAGCGATGGCAGCAGCCGCGCATCGCGCTCCATCAGCTGCGCCCAACGCGTTTCCTGCGCAAACTGCGGAGACAATGATTGCCGCCGCGCCCGCGCCTGCGTCACCCCCACCACCGGCGGCTGTGGCACCGCCAATGGTGACAGCAACGGCACCATCCGCTGGCGTCGCCAGTGGTGCGTTGGCTGCACGCGCTTCAACAGCACAGTCAGACACGATGAAAGTGACACCGCAAGCGGCGGCGAAATCTACAGATGCCACACGGCCCGCAACACAGCTCAGTGAAATAGATCAAGCGATGTTCAGAGCAGTGCGCGCAGGCGAATTACCCGCTCTGCGCGCAGCGATTGCGCGTGGCGCTAACGTGAACGTACGGGATGAACGCGGGCGGACGACACTGCAAATTGCGCGAGAACGCGATGACGCCGCATTGGTCGACGCACTACAGACAGCAGGAGCGCGCTAACTTCGGCGCGACTCACGTTCAGTAACCGTCTCAAACAAAAAGCGTGACGACGCCGCTCATCAAGATCAATCCCAACGCTGCCCCCGACATGCCGGCGACGTTGATCTTCGCGCGCGGCTTGCCGTTGGGCGTCGGATCGTAGTAGTGATGCATCGCGTAGCTGCCGATGAGAACGGTGATGCTAGTCACCAAATTGAACGCCAAAATGACGTGAAGTAAGTCCATGTAAATCTCCCAATTTCAATGTCACCGAAAGGTGCAATGACTGCACGTATTCAATGGACTGAACTGTAAAGTTCCACGGCAAACCACGAAAGAAGCCGGCGACGAAACGCGGATATCGGGATTGAATGCGTGAAAGCAGGCGGCAAATGCGCATTGAAGTCTGAGCAGGCCGCTCAGCTACAACGTGACGAACATCGCGGCCACCGCCACGCCCATCACGGTGGTCGCCAGCCAGCCCAACCAGCGCAGGCGTTTGCCGATGGTGAAACGGCCCATCACGCGCTCATTACTGCCCAACAACATCATTACCACCATGATCGGCAACGCGATCACGCCGTTGATCACCGCGCTCCAGAACAACGCCTTGATTGGATCAATCGAGGTGAAGTTCAGCAAAACCCCGCCAACAGTTGCGAACGCGATGATCGCGTAGAACTCCTTCGCATCATGTAGTTTCTTGTCGAGCCCGGAGCCCCAGTCGAAACTTTCGACAACAGCATAGGCCGCCGAGCCCGCGAGCACCGGAACGGCCAACATGCCAGTGCCGATGATGCCCAGACTGAACAACAAAAACGCGAAGTCGCCCGCCAGTGGACGCAGCGCTTCCGCCGCCTGCGCCGAGGTTTGAATGTCCGTGATGCCCGCGCGATTGAGTGTGGTCGCAGCGCTCAGGATGATGAAAAACGCGACGAGATTGGAGAACCCCATGCCGATGTAGGTATCCCATTTGATGCGGCGCAAATGTCCCTTCGCCGCAACAAGCGTGATGGGTGCCCCCGCTTCATGCTGGGCACGCAAATCCTCCATTTCCTGCGCGGCCTGCCAGAAGAAAAGGTAAGGACTGATCGTGGTACCGAACACGGCCACAATCATGGTGATGCTGTCGCGCGTGATCGCCATTTGTGGCCACACAATGCGCTGCGCGACCTCAAACCAAGGCACGCTGATCGTAAATACGACCGCAACATAAGCCAACAGCGCCAGCGTCAACCACTTGAGATAGCGCACATAGCGTTGATACGGAATGAATACCTGCAACAAAAGGCACAGCAAGCCAAATGTGACTGAATACACATGTGCCGAACCGCCGAGCAAGAGGCGCAACGCCTCGCCCATCGCCGCAATGTCGGCAGCGATATTGATCGTGTTCGCGAGCAACAGCAAACCGACGATGGCGTACAGCACCGGCTTCGGAAACTCGGCCTTGATGTTCGCCGCCAGCCCGCGCCCCGACAGGCAACCGAGCCGCGCGCTCACCATCTGAATGCCGCACATCAGTGGATAGGTGAACACGACCGTCCACAACATACCAAAGCCAAACTGCGCGCCCGCCTGCGAGTACGTCGCAATGCCGCTCGGGTCATCATCAGCCGCGCCGGTGATGAGGCCGGGGCCGAGTTGCTTCAACGCGGAAAAGTCGGTGCTATGTTTGTTGGTTTCCATCGCGCGCGCTCCGTTGCCAGTTGCGGCGATGATGCACTACTTCGGCGGACGTTGTGCTGACCTAGCCAGCAGCAGTTGGTCGGATCGAGACCCAGCGACCCCACATCATGGCGACGCTGGGTCACTCGACCCAGCCTAGATGCAGAGTGCTACGCGGTCACAGGCCGCTTCACCCCATACCACGCCGCATAAATCGCCGGCACCGCGAGAATCGTCAGCACCGTAGCGATGATCAGTCCGGCCATGATCGCCACCGCCATCGGGCCCCACAGCACGCTGCGAGTCAGCGGAATCATCGCCAACACCGCCGCCGCCGCGGTCAGCACAATCGGTCGGAAGCGTCGCACCGCCGCCTCGCGCGCTGCCACCCATGCGTGCGTGCCGGTGGCCATGTCCTGCTTGATTTGATCAATCAGGATGATGGTGTTCCTCATAATAATGCCCATCAATGCGATGACGCCGAGCATGGCCACGAAGCCGAACGGCATGCGGAAAGCGAGCAAACCCACCGCCACGCCAACGATGCCGAACGGCGCGGTGAGCAACACCATGGCCGCGAGCGAGAAGCTTTGCAGTTGCAGCATCAGCAATGCAAGCCAGACAAAAATCATCAACGGAACGCCCGCGCCAATCGACGATTGCGCCTTGACGTTTTCCTCATACGCACCGCCGGTTTCAATGCGATAGCCTGGAGGCAATTTGGCGCGAATGTCTGCGAGTTGCGGATCGATTTGCGCGGAAATATCCGGGGCCTGCGCACCCTCCACGATGTCCGAACGAACCGACAGCGTCGGCACTCGCGAATAGCGACGAATGATCGGCTCTTCCATCACCTGCTTCACGCTGGCGACTTGCGACAGCGGCACGGTGCGACCCGATGCAGTCGGGATCTGCAAGTCTTCCACTTGCGATACGGCGACGCGCTCTGCGGCGGGGCCACGCAGCACCACATCAATCAAACGGTCCCGCTCGCGGAACTGGCCAATCGTTGCGCCCGATACCGCGCCGCCGAGCGAGCGTGCGACCGCGAGAGAGCTCACGCCTAATGCACGCGCACGATCCTGATCCACTTCAATCTGTAACGCTGGCGTGCGGTCGCCCCAATCGGTGTTCACCTCCACCGTCTTCGGGTGCTTGCGCAATACCACCGCCACCTCATCGCCAATCTGTTTGAGCTTGGCGATGTCCGGGCCGCTCACGCGGAAGATGATGGGATACGCAACCGGCGGGCCGAGCGGCGTTTTCAGCGCACGCCCGCGCACGCCGGGGAAGTTGCTATCGAGTTCCGTTTGCAATTTCAGCGACAGCCGATTTCTCGCCTCGACACTGTCGGTCAGGATCAGCGTGTGGGCAAAGTTTGGGCGGAACAATTCCTGATTCAGCGACAGGAAGAAGCGCGGCAACGACATGCCAATGCTGGTCACAAACGTCTGCGCATCCTTGTCCGATTTCAACAGTGTTTCGAGTTTTTCTACCTGCGCTTCGGTGGCTTTAAAGCTTGAACCTTCAGGCAGCCACATCTCCACCATCACCTCGGTGCGATCACTGGTCGGGAAGAACTGCTTCTCGGTGAGTCCCATCCCGACGATGCCAACGACGAGCCCTAGCAAAGTAACCACGATGGTCTTCCAACGATTTGAAATGCACCAGTCAATGGTTGACCGCAGACGTGAGTAAAACGGTGTGTCGAAGTGCTCATGCGCCTCGCCCTCTACCGTTGCATTTTTCGGTTTCTTGAGAATCCAGTAACCGAACAACGGTGTGGCAATGATCGCCGCAAACCACGACAGCACCAACGCGATCGTCGTCACGCTGAACATGTCAAACGTGTATTCGCCGGTCGAGGATTTCGCCATCGCAATGGGCAAGAATCCAGCGGCAGTCACCAGCGTACCCGACAGCATAGGCCACGCCGTGCTGGCGTAGGCAAACGTCGCTGACGCAAATTTATCGAGCCCCTCTTCGAGTTTGCGCACCATCATTTCAACCACGATCATCGCGTCGTCCACCAACAATCCCAACGCGATAATCAGCGCGCCGGTCGAGATGCGATGCAGGTCAATCTTGAAGATTTGCATGGCAAGAAAGGTGGACAGCAACACGAACGGAATCGTCAGCGCCACCACGGCACCCGCACGCCATCCGAGCGACAAAAAGCTCACCGCGAGCACGATGGCCACGGCTTCCAGCAACGAGCGCATGAACGTGCCGACAGCTTCCTTCACCACTTTCGGCTGGTTGCTCACCTGATGAAATTCGATGCCGACCGGCAGATCGTTCTTGATCCGTTCCATCTCTTTGGTGAGGTTGTCGCCCAGTTGCAGCACGTCGCCGTCGCTCTTCATCGACACCGACAACGCGATGCCAGGTTTGCCACCGAAGCGAATCGTCTGCACCGGCGGATCGGCAAAGCCGCGATACACGTTCGCTATATCGCCGAGGCGAATAGTGCGACCGTTGACGGCGAGTTCCAACTCGCGCACGGACTTCACGGTGTCGAAATTGCCGCTCACGCGCAGCGCGATGGCGTTGTCTTTGGTCTGGATCACGCCTGCAGGAACAATCGCGTTTTGCGCTTGCAATTGTGCTGCGATGGAGCTGGCATCGATGCCCAGTGAGCCAATTTTTGCGTTGCTGATTTCAACGTAAATTTTGTCATCGAGCACGCCGACCAATTCGATCTTCGACACATCGGGAATACGCAGCAATTCCTGCCGCACGTCTTCCACTTTGTCACGTAACTCAGAGAGCGAAAAACCGTCGCCCGTGAACGCGTAGATCGAGCCAAACACATCACCGAATTCGTCGTTGAAAAACGGCCCCAATGCCTCGGACGGCAAGGTGTGGCGAATGTCGCCCACCTTCTTGCGCACCTGATACCACAGCGCCTGCACTTCTTTGCGCGGCGCGGTGTCCACCAGCTCCAGAATGATCAGCGATTCACCGGGTTTGGAGTAGCTCTGCGTACGCTTAAAATACGGCATCTCCTGAAGCCTCTTTTCAAGCCGATCCGTGATCTGCGAATCCACTTGCGCGGTCGTCGCACCGGGCCACAGCGTGCGCACGGTGATGGCGCGAAAGGTGAAGTCCGGGTCTTCGCGTTGACCCAGCTTGAAATACGCCGAGAAGCCGGCAATCGCAATGGCAAGAATGAAAAACAGTGTGAGCTGTTTGTGCTTGATCGCGGCGGCGGAAATATTGACGCCAACCGAGTCCTTATACCCTCCGCCACTCATGGTTTGCTGCTTTCTTTGGCTGCGGTGCTTACGGAGGCACGTGCTATGGGTACTGCTGGCACGGCAGCGGCTACCGGTGCATCGAGCAAACGAACCTTCTGCCCCAACTGCAACAAATTGGCTCCAGCCGTGACCACGAGGTCTCCCGGCTTCAAACCAGAGATCACGCTAATGCCATCGTTGGTGCTCTCGCCCGTCTTGATTTCGACAGCCTTTACGGTCTCGGTCGCGCGATCTACCAACCACACGCGGGTTGAATTGTCGCGGGTGTAGAGCGCGGTGTTCGGCACCACGATGGCCTCAGCAGCGCCCAAATCCAGACGCACCGTCGAGCTCATGCCGAGCTTCAGTGCGTCATCCGCGCCAACGATGCTCAGGCGCGCGGTGTAGGTGCGGCTGGCGGCGTCGGCGGCGGGGGAAAGTTCGCGCAGTTTCGCGGCGTACAGTTTGCCCGGTATCGCGTCAAAATGGGCTGCAAATCCTTTGGCCGTTTTGAGTGAACCAACCGCGCGTTCCGGCACATTGACGATGATTTCCTTTTCGCCCAGTTGCGCGACGCGCACTACGCTCTGTCCCGCAGACACTACGCTGCCCGCCTCAGCGTCCACTGCGATCACAACACCGGCTTTGTCGGCGCGCAACGTCTGAAAATTCAATCCGTTTTGTGCGCTGGCCAGTTGCGAAAGCGCTGCTTTAACGCGAGCATCAGACGCGTCGCTGGTCGCAGCCTGTCGCTCCAACGCTGCACCGGAGACGAAGCCTTTGTCGCGCAATTCCTGCTGCCGTTTCAACTCGCTTTGCTGCAATTTGAAATCGGTCTTTGCCACTTCAACCTGCGCGGCTTGCGCGTTGATCGCGGGCAACACGTCTTGCGAATCAAGCACGGCGAGCACTTGCCCCGCTTTGACTTCTTGCCCTACATCCACCAAGCGACGCGAAATTTTTCCCGCAACGCGAAAGCCGTAGCGCTGCTCGAAGCGCGGGCGCACTTCACCGGGCAAATACGAAATGTCGCTGAGTGAACTCATGCCGACTTGCATGAAGCGCACCGGGCGCGGCGCTTCGGCTTTGGCCGCCACCGCGTCTTTGCCACCACCAGACGCGACGACCGTGGCATTTTTGGTGTCGTCGTTTTTTCCGCAAGCGGAGACGATCACCACGCTCATGACGAGCGCGAGGAGGAGAGGTGCCTTCTTTTTCATTTATTTCAAACCTTCGATATCGGTGTGGTCGGCGTGTTTTGTGAAGTGTCGGGAATGCCCACGACTTGCGCCCAGTAACGAGTGAGCGCGATCGAGGCTTCCTCCTGATACGTGCCCATGCCCGGCAGGATGGGGCACTTCGGATCATGGGCATTGCGCTCGCCGCGCAGGCTGTAGAGGCCGATCAATATGGCGTAGCTGTGTTTAAGTAAGCGCGTGCCCTCACCGGGTGCGAGCTTGGGAAAGTGACGCTCGATGCCCGCGCCAGCGGTGACCAGCCAAGTGGTCATTTGCGTTTGAAACTGCATGGCGGCAGCAACGGGCACCGAGTTGGCGGGGAAACCAATGCAGCACGCGCCGAGCGGCATGTAGATCGCTGCATCGAGGATTTGCAACTTGGTCAGTGCGTACAGTTCTGCAAAAAAGAACGGCTCGCCGTTGTACAACCGGTCAATCAAAGCAGTGAAAAACTCGCCCTCCTTTCGCAGGTGCAGCGCCAGATAAATCTCTTCTTTCGTTTGGAAATAGAGATACACCGTGCCCTTGGCGAGGCCCGCCGCCTGCGCCACCGCAGCCACGTTGGCCATCTCGTGGTGCTCCGAAAACAGCCGCTCGGCAGCATCGAGAATGGCCTGACGGCGCGCCTCTTTGTCTTCCCCATCCAGCGCGCGCACCCGTTTGCCGCCGTCGGACGTGCCGTGCAAAAACGCCTTGATGCGCGCTTTGCCGGACGTGACTGGGCAATTCGCAGCGTGATGCTGCTGATGCGCATCAATGACGTCACGGATTATTTTTTTGATGGGAGGCATGGACTACTTTGCAGCTAATGTTGTGACCTTGGCACCAACTGACCAAGAGTCATTAACAGCGCGAATCGTAAATGACTCCCGGTCAGTTGTAAAGTCCCTTGCGCCCAAAATCAATGGAAATACGCAACATCTTTTTACTGTAACCTACGCTCCACTTTGGCTTAGGCGGTAAATGGGCTATTTTCGACTTCTGGCTAAATAACGATCTATGCCGCAGTCAAATAACGTTTTCGGCTAAAAGCTGAGTGCAATTGCGCCACCAAAACGACTAGCGCCTACACCCGAATCACCTACATTGGGGGCGACGTGGAGGGATGAACCGAATGACGAAACTGAAAGTCGTACGGTTACGTAGAAGTCTGAGCACAGCAACGAACAGCGCGAACGCGATGTTGGTTATCCGGAAGAAAGCAACATGCACGACATAGTCACGTCAGCCACATCAGGTGCGCAAAAAAAGCCATCTCGCGCCGCCGACACTTTTTCCGCGATGCGTAGCAAGAGCTTGCAGATCGCAGCGCCCCTGTCGCCCGAGGACTGCCAGGTGCAACCGATGCTCGATGCCAGCCCGATCAAATGGCATTTGGCGCACACCACGTGGTTCTACGAAACGTTCATCCTTGAGCCACATGCCCGTCATTACGCCTGCTTTGATCGGTCATTCAAAGTTCTGTTCAACAGTTACTACAACACTGTGGGCGACAAGCATCCGCGGCCTGATCGCGGGCTGCTGTCGCGCCCCTCGCTTGCACGCGTGCTGGAATATCGGGCGCATGTCGACGCCGCGATGCGCGAATTTTTGGCTGACGAGCTGCGCGCTTTGAGCCTGCATCAACTGATCACACTCGGCCTCAATCACGAGCAGCAACATCAAGAATTGATGTTGACTGATCTCAAACATTTGCTCTCGGTCAACCCGTTGTTGCCGCGCTATGTGGAACGCGATTCACCCGTCGCGGCGAGCACCGTCGCCAGCCATGGACGCTCTTCTTTCGCCGGTGGCCTCGTGGAAATCGGCCACAACGGCGAGTCCTTTTCGTTCGATAACGAAACGCCGCGCCATCAAGTTTTCTTGCGTCCGTATCAACTCGCCAATCACCTCGTGACCAATCGCGACTACCTCGCCTTCATGGCCGACGGTGGCTATACGCGCCACGAATTGTGGTTGTCCGAAGGCTGGGATCGCGTCAACGCCAACCATTGGCAGGCACCAAATTATTGGTTTGAGGACACGCACGGCGGCTGGACCGAATTCACGCTATACGGCGCGCAACCGGTTGACCTCGACGCCCCCGTGTGTCACGTCAGTTTTTTTGAAGCCGACGCCTACGCGCGCTGGGCGGGCGCACGCTTGCCGACGGAGGCTGAATGGGAGTATGCAGCAGCGCAGACACCCGCCGCCACATTGACCGCCGCGCTGCATCCCAGCGCAGCAGTCGGCCCCGGCCTCACGCAACTGTACGGCAGCGCGTGGCAATGGACCGCATCGGCGTACCTCGGCTACCCCGGATTTGCCGCCGCCTTCGGTGCCGTCGGCGAATACAACGGCAAGTTCATGTGCAACCAATTTGTGCTGCGCGGCAGCTCCGTAGCGACCACCATCGGCCACGAACGGGTAACCTATCGCAACTTTTTCCCACCCGACAAACGCTGGCAGTTCACTGGCATTCGCTTGGCATACTAGGTTTAAATTTATGGCACCTCCCCGTGTGATCACCAGCCACCGCGTCGCAACCGCTGCTACTGCGGAGGCCGCCACAGAGCGAACCTTCAGCATCACCAATACGCTAAAACTCGACGCAAAAGCCGAACTCGACGCGCTGGAACGCGGCCTGCTCGCGCCCGCCGCCAGCATTGCGCCAAAGTTTTTTTATGACGCACTCGGCTCCACGTTGTACAACGCGATTGTGCTCACGCCCGAGTATTACCCGACGCGCACTGAGGCCGCGATCTTCGAAAAATTTCGCGCTGAAATAGCCGCAGAAATCGGCACTGGCAAACAATTCATCGACCTCGGTTCTGGCGATTCGGTCAAGGCAGAAAAGTGGTTCGCCTCGCTCAAACCATCACGCTATGTAGCCGTCGACATATCAGAGTCCGCCGCACACGAGGCGCTCGCACGACTTGCCGGAAACGTAGACGCACCCGAGCTCGCGGGCCTCATCACCGACTTTTCCAGCGTGCTCGACGTCACCCCTGTCGCACTAGCCGCGCCCACCCTTTTCTTCTATCCCGGCTCCTCCATCGGCAACTTCATGCCCGATGAAGCGCTGTGGTTCTTGAAGCAAATCCGCGCGCATTGCACCTCGCAAGGCAGCGGACTGTTGATAGGCGTCGACGCGAAAAAAGACAGCGCCCGACTCGACGCCGCATATGACGATGCGCTAGGCGTCACCAGCGCGTTCAACCTCAACACGCTGATAAACGTCAACCGCTTGCTAGGCACCAATTTCGACGTAAGAAACTGGCAACACCGAGGCTTCTACAACGCCGCCATGGGCCGCATAGAAATGCACCTGGAAGCACGACAACCTGTCAACGTAAAAGTACGCGGCGCGAATCGTGCCTTCAAAAAAGGCGAACGAATCCATACTGAAAACTCCTACAAATATGCCCCGGAACATTTCCGCGCGTTGCTAGTAGAAGCAGGGTTCGTGGAACCGAAACTGTGGCAAGACGAAGGCAGAGATTTCAACGTGTTTTACGCGCAGACGTAGTCCGGAGAAGCGAAGCGCGTCCGGGAATAGTAGGTCCGTAGGGTGGGTTTCAACCCACCACAAATTAATACCAACCAAGTTGGTTCTTTGCAGGATTGGTTCGTATGCCGAGCGCCAGTTTCGCCTGTGGGCGAGTCACTTTCCTCTGCTTCGCCAGAAGAAAGTAACCAAAGAAGAGGCGACCCCGACGATTGTCCTGATCCTGCGATGCTCAGAAAAAAGCGGAACGAA
>ENA-OBLH01000060-OBLH01000060.1-metagenomes-genome-assembly--contig:-NODE-60-length-36485-cov-3.54554_pt1 | contig 36485 bp, 36 predicted proteins | sample MGYA00153382_OBLH01 | MGnify analysis MGYA00153382
CCACCGCCGCCCTACCGCCCACCTTCAGGATTTTGATAAAATGCTGCAAAAACAAAAACGCCGTTTCCCCAGTTTTAATCGGGAAATTCTGCTGTACTTCCTTACGTTCCTTCCCCCCAAAAGGCGGATTTGCAAAAATTACATCAAAACGATTCTTGTCCTGAATATCAGTGAGATTTTCCGTCAGCGTGTTGGTATGGATAATATTCGGCGCATCAATGCCATGCAAAATCATATTCATGATCGCAATCACATAAGCCAAACTCTTCTTTTCCTTCCCCGTAAACGTATTATTTTGCAGGATATCTAGCTCTTTTGTAGTTAGCTTAACGTTCGGTTGAGCGAAGCCATGCACTGAGCCTGTCAAAGTGACGAAACCCCGCCTTAAATAGTCGTAACTCTCGCACAAAAAACCCGCCGAACCACAAGCCCCATCATAAATTTTTTCACCGATTTTCGGCTTCACCACCTGAATCATCGATCGAATCAAAGGACGTGGCGTGTAATACTCTCCCCCATTACGCCCCGCATTCCCCATATTCTTAATTTTCGCTTCATAGAGATGGGATAACTCGTGTTTTTCCTGTTGCGATCGAAACCGTAGCTCATCAATATATTCCAGCGCATCCCGCAGACTATAGCCACTTTGAAACCTGTTTTTTATCTCGCTAAAAATTTCGCCAATCTTATATTCGATCGTATCGGGACTGGTAGCCCGTTGCTTAAAACCCTGTAAATATGGGAATAACTTGTGGTTGACATAATCAATTAGATCAGGGCCAGTCAGGGCATTATCATGATCCACCTTGCCGTCTGGCTTTTTTGGTGCTGCCCAAGATGACCACCGATGCGCCTCATCAATAATAAACTCATAAGCCTTACCCACTAGCTCTGCCTCCAGCGCCCTTTCCTGCTCCAGATCATCTAGATACTTCAAAAATAATAGCCAAGAGGTTTGCTCGGTATAATCTAACTCTGTAGTACACCCCGCCTCTTTCCAGAGAACATCATCGATATTTTTAAAAGTTTGCTCGAACATTTAGCCCACATTTCCAAAATTAAACTATGCGATCGCCTTGCGAAGATTTTCCCGTAAACCTTGACACCTTCCAGCATCAAAGGTTCGATCGCCTAGCAATCTTAGCCTATTCCTACTCAAAAAGCATTGCCATCCTCCCCGTTCTATTCGGAGCATGTTTCTTGCCAAAAGTTTTTTATATTTATCCATAAATTTTTGATAAAATCAATACAAAACATTAAGATTAGAAGCCCACAGGAGTTCTTGCCTAGCCATGCCCAACCCCCCCCTGCCCAACCAAGTTGTTATTTCTCCTTCCATCCTTTCTGCCGATTTTAGCCGCCTTGGTGATGAAATCCGGGCTATCGATCTTGCCGGCGCTGACTGGATCCATGTAGATGTGATGGATGGTCGATTTGTCCCCAATATCACGATCGGTCCCTTGATTGTAGAAGCTATCCGTCCTATCACCCAAAAGCCCTTGGATGTCCATTTGATGATTGTGGAACCAGAGAAATATGTCGAAGATTTTGCTAAAGCCGGAGCAGATATTATCTCTGTTCACGCTGAACACAATGCTTCCCCCCACCTCCACCGCACCTTGGGACAAATTCGGGAATTGGGCAAAAAAGCTGGGGTAGTCCTCAATCCCGGTACTCCTCTGGAGCTAATTGAAAATGTCCTAGACCTATGTGACCTAATCTTGATCATGAGCGTCAACCCCGGTTTTGGTGGTCAGAGCTTTATTCCTAGTGCCGTACCGAAAATTCGTAAACTCCGAGCCATGTGTGATGAGCGGGGCTTAAATCCTTGGATTGAAGTAGACGGGGGCTTGAAGGGCAATAATACTTGGCAGGTACTAGAGGCAGGAGCTAATGCGATCGTGGCGGGTTCGGCTGTATTCAAAGCTAAGGACTACAAAGATGCGATCGAAGGTATCCGTCATAGTAAGCGCCCAGAATTGGTAGTAGTCTAGATATCTAGTTTGAAGAGATTTTGTAGGGGCGCAAGGCCTTGCGCCCCTACTTTTGATAATACTTATAGAGATATATTTTAGATAAAGCTATGGAAAAACTTACCCACTATTCAATGGTCATCAACGGTAATTTAGTCGCCACTGGCAGCCAAGACCTGATTAATCCCGCCACAGGTAAGATATTTGCCACGGTTGCCCTTGGTACTCCTGAAGATGTTGACCAAGCCGTAATTGCTGCTAAAGCTGCTCAAAAGATTTGGGGTAGTTTTTCCTATGGGGAGCGGAGTGCTGCTTTGATGAAATTTGCTGATGTTTTAGAGTCTCACAGTGGGGAATTGGCCAGCCTAGAAAGTATTAATGCCGGGAAACCGATTAAACTCAGCCAAAATAGTGATATTCCAGTAGCGATCGACAACCTACGCTACTTTGCTGGTAGCCTCCGTCGTCAAGAAGGAGCTGCTGCGGGGGAATATCTAGGGGGTTATACGAGTCTGTTGCGCCGGGAGCCGATCGGGGTGGTGGGAGCTATTACGCCGTGGAATTATCCTTTGATGATGGCGGTCTGGAAAATTGCCCCAGCCCTGGCGGCCGGGAATGCGATCGTTCTTAAACCCGCCCCCAATACACCAATTACTACAATAAAATTAGCAGAAATTGCTCTAGAAGCTGGACTCCCCGCCGGATTGATTAATATTGTCACCGGAGAAGTTGCAGTTGGGGAAGCCATTTGTAGTCATCCAGAGATTAGAATGATCAGCTTCACGGGTAGTACCAAGACAGGAAAACGGGTAATGGAACTCGCCAGCCTTACTGCCAAGCGAGTCACTTTAGAACTAGGGGGCAAGGCTCCTTTTATTGTGTTTGATGATGCCGATATCGAAGCAGCCGCCCACGGAGCAGTGGTCGGGGCCTACGTAAATACGGGTCAAGATTGCACTGCGGCTACCCGGATTTATGTCCAAGAGTCCGTATTTGATAGATTTGTGGCTCGGTTCCAAGAGCTTACCCAGCAGTTGCGGGTGGGGGATCCCCTGCAAGAAACAACTGATATGGGGCCTTTAGCTAGTGCGGCTCAACAGCTTAAGGTACATGGTTTTGTCCAAGAAGCTAGACAACAGGGGATCAAGGTTTTGACTGGGGGAGAATTACTACCGGGGGAGGGGTTTTTCTATCCCCCCACCATTTTGCTAGAAGCTCCAGAAGATGCTAAGTGTGTGCAAGAAGAAATCTTTGGCCCGGTGGTGACGGTAAATCGGTTCCAAGATGAGGTGGAAGCGATCGCTCTGGGGAACAATACTCCCTACGGTTTAGCGGGCAGTATATGGACTAGTAATATCCAACGGGCTATGCGGATGTCTGCTGCTTTAGAGTGTGGCACGATTTGGATTAACGATCATTTACCCTTAACTAGCGAAATGCCCCACGGTGGCTTTAAACAAAGTGGCTTTGGCAAAGATTTATCCCACTACGCCCTAGAAGAATATACGATCGTCAAGCACGTCATCCTAGATACCTCTGGTGCTGCCCGGAAACCTTGGCACTTTACAGTATTTGGTGATGCTTAGTTCTGATTTTGGGCAGCCTGAGCTATGGTTGCTTCCACTTCAGCCCCAGGCAAATCCAAAAAGTCCGCAATTTCCTCTAGGGATAAACCTCGCCTAGACATTCTGAGGATGGAAGCTTTTTCTCGCTGCTTAGCTTCGGCTTTTCCTTCAGCTTCTCCTTCGGCAAAAACATCTTGATAAAATCTGGTTTTCTTTAAGTCATTGTGGGTAAACATGGCGGCAATCTCCTCTCTAGATTTTTGGGGTAGTTTATAAACAATTATATTTTTCCGTATAGCTAAATCAGAAATTTCTAATCTGGCTTGTCTAGCTATTTGCGTAGCTAAATCTGAGGCTGTATTTTCTGGTTCAATAATTAATTGTAGTAATTGGATTGGTAAAGAGGTAGTTTGTAAGGGATATAATTCATTGATGTAGATGCGGGTGACACTAGGAAGTTGGAGAAACTCTCCAAAATGAAGCTCATTGATTCTCTCAGTTTGTCGATCGGGATAGATCACGACTAAGGGCCAAGGGTGAGGTGGTCTGTATTGTTTAATGTAAACTAAGAGTTCATTAAAGAGGCGGTCATAGAGATACAAATCCAGTTGAAACTGCACCTCCACAATATAAAAAGGTAACTTAGGATCATCAGTAATTGGCAGAAATAATCCATCTAAGCATTGAGATAGTTGTTTAACTTCTTGGGAAGTAAATTGATATTGGTTGGTGGCAGATTCGGAGATGCCGAGAAGAGAGAAAAAACAAAGGGCAGTTCTTGAAAAATGGTATAAAACAGGCTATCGGTTTTCATGACTATTTAAACCTGCTATTTTGATTGCATTTATATAGTTTATAACCATAGCCATTGACCCAATTTACTCCCTGTGCGTCTACTTTTGTTAGAGCGCAGTTACTTAGTTTAACTGGGGCTTGGAAGTTGATTAGCCACAGGTCTAAAGGTTGAGGTAATTTTTCTATTTGTTGACTCAAAGTTTTGCTAGCAGCGCAATTATCTCCTTGACACTCCCTCTGCTGTTGGTGTGCCAAAAGATATCTAGGTGGGGGTGTATTATAAGAACGCTGCCATTCCCACGCAATCCCCATCATTTCCCCAGTTTGCACCAGAGTATTATGGGTAGTAGCAATAATAATTGGCTGGGTAGAATTGGCTTGAATAATCGGGATTAAAATATCTGGGCGATAGTATTTTTGATAGCCGAGATTAGTGGCTACTGTTAGTCCACTTAATAAGCCTAAAGATAAAACTATAACTACCGCATTTCTGCCTTGGTATTGAAGTTTGATATTTTGCCAATTGAAAGGTTGAGGTATCGGAAAATTGATCGTAGTTGATTGCCGCCAAAAGTAACTAAGGCTAACTCCTACTAACACAATTACTGCGGGAAAATAAACAAAATTATACCTAGCTCCTCTGGTAATATCCATTCCTAATAGATAAGCGATCGCAAAAAATATGCCTACGGAAGCGATTGTAAATCCACCAATTAAAGTAATACCTTGATTAGTCTCTAGATTAGATAAACCCTGTTTAATTCCTCGATAAAGAAGAGGTAATAGCCAACCGAGGAGGGAAGATACCATGATCACAATAAAAAATATCATCACTCCTAAATTAGGACCTTCAATGGGGAGTAAATAAACCATTGTCACCCAAGTTGCTACTGATTGAAAAATAGGGTTAATAAAATCTAAAAAAGAGCGATCGCTATTCCTCAACCATTCCGTCATTTGGTCATCTCGACTATATAACCATAGCTGCAACCAAACCAAACTCCCGGCCATAGTCCCGATAACTGCGATTAAAATACCCCGCCACTGAGTCAGAAACTTACCTATATTCAACCAATTTTTTCTGTACTGCCAGCCTAGATAAATTAGTACCAATATTTGAGCAGCCAATGTCAAAATAAAAAAGTAATGAATCCCCATACCTAGAGTATTAATCCCAACCCAAAGTAAACTAATTCTCCAAGGCAAACTCCGGCGATTAACTAAATTTTTTGCAGCCATTACTAAACACCCCAAGGAGGCAATCACAAATAAAACTGCCATGGTATAGTGCCGTGCTTCTTGAGAGATAAAAATTCCGTAGGGAGACACTGCCATCATCAGGGCGCTGAGTTGAGCAATTAGATTACTAGAAAAAGTTAACCTAGCTAAATAATAAATTGCTGGAATAGAAAAGACACCACAAAGAGCAGGGAGCGATCGCATCACCCCCAGACTAACTAACTGCCCCGGAGCAGAAAACCAACGCCCCCAAAGATTTGCCAAAGCAAAATAAATTGGCGGATGATGATCTTCATGAATTAAGCTATTAATTGCCTGCCCTACTCCATGCTGGGGATTAACTATTAAGGGCTGGAGGAGATCATTAGCTGTAATAATCTGATCTAGTTTTACACTCTTAAAAGTATTACCTAAACTAAAAACCAAAGTTGCAAACTCATCTGTCCACGGGGGTTTTCCAGCCAAATTCATAAATCGCAGAGCAAAACCGATACCTACCCACAATAATAAAAATAGAGCATTTCGATATTTTGGTTTTTGGAGCCTAAGTAATAACATTAGTGATAGAAAATAACTCTTTAATCATTTCTGGTTTCTGTAACTCGCCAGTTTAGCTTAAGATTAATCCAAAAATTCCAGAAGGTGACAATAATAATAGCAATTAAATTTGCAAGGTATTGATTTATTTTTAGAAAATTGAACAGTACATTTGAGATCAAAAGATTTAGAACTAAACCAGCCAGACAAACAAGATTAAACTTGAAGAGACGAAGTAACATTCTTCTCTTCCCCGGTTGTTGCCGGGAGACATCTCCATAAGTCCATAAATCATTCCAAAGAAAGTTATTAATAATTGCTAACTCGGCAGATATTGCATTACTAGTCGTGAAACCTAAGCCCGTAAAATTACGCAGGAGATAAAATATTCCCATATTCACAAACACCCCACTAAACCCCACGAGGCCAAAACGGAAAAATCGAGCCATCGGCCACCGAGCAAGCCGTAAGCGGACAAGATGCTGTAGGTATTCTACGTACTGCTTACTAGTGACTTTACTTTCTCCTTCTTGGCGCTCTTGGAATACATAACCCACCTCCCCAATCCAGCGCACATCGCCCCTGCCCAAGGTTTCTATGAGGATTTTATAGCCCACGGGACTAAGGGTTTTCCCTTCTAAGCAGCTCCGGCGGACTAGGAAATAACCACTCATGGGATCCGTCACTCGGCCAATCACACCGGGGAGGATCAACAATCCTAAAGTTTGCGCTCCCCTAGAGAGAATTCTCCTAATAACGCTCCAGTCACTTACGCCACCACCTTCTACATGGCGACTAGCAACTGCTAAATCTGCACCTCGTTGAATCTCCGCTAATAGTTTTAGTAAAATCTCTGGGGGATGTTGGAGGTCGGCATCGATTACCCCTAAAATTTCTCCCTTGGCTACCTGCCAACCCCGGATCACTGCCGTGGATAAACCCCTTTCTTCAATCCGGCGCATCACTCGCAGTTGGGGATAAGTAGGGATTAATTCTTGGGCAATTTTCCAAGTTTCATCAGGACTGTTATCATCGACCAAGATTAATTCATAATCTCCGGGGAGGACTTCATCTAATAGTTTTGTTAACTGATTTACTATTTTAGGGACATTTTGCCCTTCATTATAGGTAGGAATAATTAGGGAAAAACTAAGTTTTGGTGCAATATTGCTTTGCAACCCGGCGATCGCACTGATATCTTGAACGGAAGGAATAGTTAAATTTCCTACAGGAACAGGCAACAACGGAAAGTTTAGACCAGATGTGGAGTATTCATTATTCATGAGGTTTTAGGCTAAAATAACGATTATTTAAAATTTATTCCTGTGCTTAAGAAAAATACTATTTTTCTCTTATTTATTATCAGTCTCGTAGTTACGGGGCTAGTTGTGTATATGTTAGGGGGAATTTCTCCTGAAAACCTGCAACTGTGGTTAAGTCGTGGAGGAGTTTGGACACCATTAATTTATATTACAGTTTACGTTTTAGCAACAGTACTAATCTTACCTTCTACTGCTTTGAATTTGACAGGGGGAGCAATTTTCGGTCCTTGGTTAGGAACCCTGTGGACTAGTGTGGCAGCCATTATTGCCGCAGTGGTTTCCTTTAGCTTTACTCGGACTGTAGGCCGGGAAGTTGTACTCGCAAGGTTAGGAGGAAAATTCCAGACAATGGACGATCGCCTCAAACAGGGGGGCTTGTTTTATATGTTTGCCCTCCGCTTATTACCCATAATTCCCTATGGATTAGTTAATTTCACTGCTGGTTTAACCTCCATCAAGTTTCGAGACTACTTCTTAGGAACTGTTTTAGGTACTATTCCGGGAATTTTACCTTTTGTTCTCTTAGGTAGTTTCGGTTTAAAAGCTCTGCAAACAGGAGAAATATTGCCCCTATTAGTGGCCTTAAGTATGATTGCTCTATTAGTGGCAGGAGCTACTTGGTATCGGCGTTCTCGGTAGTTTATTTTGCTAAGTCCACAAGACTAAAAAAATCATCATCTAGTTCGTAACCCAACATCTTGGCCATTGATTGAATCCGGGCTTTGCTACTAATTCCTTGAGTTCCTAACCAGCTATGCAAGCTAAACACCTTGTGCATTACAAAAATCTCTAGAGCTTCTGGGTTATACTTAATCCCTTCTGTGCGATTAAACTCGTGGGGAACCAGCATTGCTGTATACCGAGCAAACTCTCCCCCTTTCCAATCTAGAAGAAAGCTAATCCAAGGATAAAAAGCATCAAGGCGAATATACCAGAGACGAATTTCTGGGATTTCTGATAATTCCCTGGGGTCTTCTGGTTCACGGGGAAAGGTAATTTCCAAGCTGAGTTGTTGCTCTTGGGAAGTGATATTACCTGTTGCTAACCATTCCTCTACCACCTTGGTGACGGGAGAAAGGTCTAACTGCAAAATATGCTCCTGAGCGATCGTAATTTTCATAATATTAAGAAAGAGAATTTTGACATTAATCTATCATTTCTTGAGATGGGGTTTGCTTTAGCATTGCATAAGAATGTTGCTAATCCAGAAGGAGTTAGGTTAAATTGGTAATGAGTACAACTTGCAAATTTATGAATCAAACCCTAGCTACCCCCATTCGTTCCCTTGAAGATGCCTTAGCCCAATGTCAGGTGTTGGGAATGCGTCTGAGTAAGCAGCGGCGCTATGTGTTGGAACTGCTATGGCAGGAGCAAGAACACCTGTCGGCTAGGGAGATTTACGATCGCCTCAACCAGCAAGGAAAAGATATTGGCCACACTTCGGTATATCAAAACCTAGAGGCTCTGTCTAGTCAAGGGGTCATTGAATGTGTTGATCGGGGGGATGGGCGCTTGTACGGCCAGATTAATGATGTCCATAGCCATGTTAATTGTCTAGATACTAAGCAAATTCTGGATGTGTTTGTGGAATTGCCTCCAGAACTTATAGCCCAGATCGAACAGCAAACTGGGGTAAAAATTACTGAATATCGGATAAATTTTTATGGTTATCGGCAATCGGAGAACCAACCCTAGTACAATTTTTTGTGAAATAACTATTTTGAACTGAAACTTAGGTAAACTCTGTGCTGGATTTAAAGCTAATTCGGGAAAAACCCCAACAGGTACAGGAACTACTCGATCGCCGTGGTGTGGGGAATTATAATTTGCAGCCTATTTTAGAGCTAGATAAGCGATCGCGAGAACTAGAAACTTCCCGCAGCCAAGTGCAAGCCCGGAGCAATGAAATTGGTAAATTAATGGGGCAGAAAATGCAATCTGGTTCTAAGCCTGATGATGCAGAAATTAAACAACTCAGGGCAGAAGGTAATCAACTAAAAGACCAGTTAGCCGGCCAAGGAGATACGGAAAAGGAAATCAAGCTGGAGATTGAGCAACTTCTTCTAGCTTTGCCTAACTTGCCTAGCCCTTCTACTCCCGTCGGCAAAGATGAAACCGCCAATGTGGAAGTTAAACGCTGGGGAGATGAATTTATTCCTCAACGTGACGGGATTTTGCCCCATTGGGAAATCGGGGAAAAACTAGGGATTTTTAATTTTGAAAAGGCGGTAAAAATTGCCCAGAGTCGCTTTGTCACCCTCATGGGAGCCGGAGCCGCTCTCGAACGAGCTTTGGCTAACTTTATGCTAGACTCCCAGATTGCGGCCGGCTATACCGAAATTATTCCCCCTATTTTAGTCAATACCCAAGCCCTGACTGGCACAGGGCAATTGCCTAAGTTTGCTGAAGAAAGTTTTAAGTGCGATCGAGATGATTTATGGCTGATCCCCACCGCCGAAGTTCCCATCACCAATCTTTACCGAGAAGAAGTCCTAGATGCTGTCCAATTGCCCATCTATCACTGTGCTTTCACCCCCTGCTTTCGCCGGGAGGCTGGTAGCTACGGCCGGGATACTAGGGGGCTAATTCGGCTCCATCAATTTAATAAAGTTGAGATGGTCAAATTTACCCATCCCGATCGATCCGAGGCTGAACATCAAACCCTAGTGGAGAATGCCGCTGCTATCCTAGAGGCATTAAAATTGCCTTACCGCATTCTTGAACTCTGTACCGAAGATTTGGGTTTTAGTGCAGTGAAATGCTACGACCTCGAAGTTTGGATTCCCACTGCCAATACCTACCGAGAAATTTCTAGCTGCTCCAACTGTGGCGATTTTCAGGCAAGGCGGGCAAACATCAGATTTCGGGAAGCTGGCAAAAAAGGAACCCAATTTCTCCATACCCTAAACGGTTCTGGCTTGGCTGTGGGCAGAACTATGGCAGCAATTCTGGAAAATTATCAACAGTCCGACGGCACAGTTAGAATCCCCGAAGTTTTGCAGCCATACCTGAAGCGGGAAATTTTGTAGAGGAAGGAGGTAAAGAAGGTAAAGGAGGTAAAGGAGATAAAGGAGTTTTGTCTGTGGGGTTTGTCTAGTACATTTTGCTCCTTTCTATTTGCTACTATTTCAATTAACCATCTCAGTTACCATCCAAATTTTTAACTTTATCCTTATTCTCTACCTCCCCTTACCTCCCCTTACCTTCTAAAGTCCTATGTTTCCAGAGTCTTCTAGCAATGACGTAGATTTGCCCATTTTGGCAACAGATGAATTTTTGCCCCCTATTAGTCCTTGGATGAGGTGGGGTGGGTTGGTGCTGGCGGGAAGCCTTGGAGGAGGGGTGCTTCTGGCGGCTTTTACACCTTATAATGTCACCATTCGGGCTGGGGGGATTGTCCGGCCTACGGGGGAGACAAAGATTGTTCAGTCAGCGATCGAAGGAGTAGTAGAAAAGTTAAATGTCCGGGTGAATCAATCGGTAAACCAAGGAGATATTATTGCTACGCTGGATGATGCTCGATCGCAAGTCCAAAAAAGTCAACTGGAATCAAGTGTCCGCCAAAATCAACTGCAAATAGGGCAGATCCAATCTCAAATTAGTTTTCTGGATAGCCAAATTATGGCTGAAGCCAATCAAACCGGTCGAGCTGTCACCTCTGCCGGGGCCGAACTGACCCGGAGCCAACGGGAGTTAAGCGAGCGAGCCGCCATCACCGATGCAGAACTGAAGGAGGCGATCGCTAACTATAATTTAGCTCTCCAACAACGAGAAAATCTCCGGCAGGCAGTGGCAGAGGGGGCAGTGGCTCAGAATCAGTTTGATGAGAGAACCCAAGCTGTGCAAGCTGCCCTAGGAAGATTGGAGAAAGCTAGAGCCACAGCAGATCCTAGTAGTGCCAGTGTGACGATCGCTAATGAGCAGATATCTAGAGAACAATCCAGGGGAGAAGCAACCCTAGCCACCTTAAACCGAGAAAAACAGGCTCTAAATCAACGCCAAACAGAAATCCAAAACCAGATCAATCGAGATACCAAAGAACTGCAACAGGTGGCGGGGGAATTACAAAAAACCATTATCCGTGCCCCCGCTGATGGCACAATTTTGGAGCTAAATCTCCGCAACCCTGGTCAAAGTGTCAACCCAAATAACCCGATCGCCCGTATTGCCCCTAGAAATGCCGAACTAGTTATCAAAGCTAGGGTGACAGCCCAAGATATTGGTAGGGTACAAGTAGGGCAGCCAGTAAATCTCCGGGTTTCTGCCTTCCCCTATCCAGATTATGGCACTCTCAACGGCAGAGTTAAGGAAATTGCGGCTGATATCACTACTCCGGCTAGTGGCACTAACCCTGAAACTACGGCTACTTTTTTTGAGGTGACTATTATTCCTGACCAGCTTTTTCTGCGAGATCAACGCAACATCCTAGATTCTGGAATGGAAGTAACAGCAGATATTATTTCTCAGGAAGAGACTGTGTTAAAGTTTATTCTCAGAAAGGCTAGACTACTTACAGATTTATAGTTGTGCTGATTATTTTATGGAAACCTCCCTTGGCGGGGGTTACACAACAAGAATTTTCTAACCGTCTTAGCAGTTGCTACTATATAAAACTATGGTTTATAGTGACTTCACCTTAAACAAGATCAAGAAAACCTTCTCCTTAAATATAGTGGAAGAAGTTGATGTTTTTGCCACTATCCCCACTTTGGAATGTAGTAGCTTACTCAGGGAAATTCTCCAAGCCAATACTTCTCTAGCTCTAGCTATTAATACCGAGAAAGCCCGCTCAGAAATGTTGATTAGTCCAGTCTTAATTGAATTTAGGCGACAATTAAAACCTTTAATTAGTTTATTTTCTGGGATTGAATTTAATGTTGATAGTAGCTTGGGACTAAATGGAGTTTGTGATTTTTTACTGAGCCTATCTTCTGAGCAATTATTTCTCAGTAATCCAGTAGTAATAGTTGTCGAAGCCAAAAAAGAAAATCTTAATAATGGTATTGGTCAGTGTGTTGCCGAAATGATTGCTGCCCAGTTATTTAATGAGCAAGAAGGAAATTCGGTTCAGATAATTCTTGGTACAGTTACAACTGGAGATAAATGGAAGTTTTTGCAATTACAAGGTAATAATCTAGTAATTGACTTAACTGAATATTATCTGCAAAATATCAATCAAATCTTGGGAATTCTAGCTCAAGCTATTCAAGTTAACCAATTAATTAAATAGAATGAAAAAAGGTTATGCTGCGCTCTGTGCGGCACAAACATCTAACAAAAACCAGTATGACTCTAAAACTTTACTTTCTCCGTCACGGTCAGACCCCTTTTAGTCAAGAAAATAAGTTCTGTGGCTCCCTAGATGCCGATATGACCATAGAAGGGGAACAGATGGCGGAGGCTTTTGCTGCTGCCTATAGTGGGTATCCTTGGAAAGCAGTATTTGTTAGCCCCAAAAAGAGAACGATCGCCACAGCCCATCCTTTTTGTGTTAAGACTGGCTTGGAAATGCAGATCCGTCCCGGTTTACAGGAAATTCACTATGGTCAATGGGAAGGCAAGACCGTCTCAGAGATTGACACAGAATTTCATGATGACTATCTCAAGTGGTCTGCGGATCCGGCTTGGCACGCCCCAACTAGAGGAGAATTGGCTATGGCGATCGCTTACCGTGCCTTACAAGTAGTAGATGAAATTAAGCAACGCTACCCGACAGGAAATGTGCTGATCGTCTCCCACAAAGCTACCATTCGCATTATTCTCTGTAGCCTTCTAGGGATTGATGTCGGCAGGTTCCGCTATCGTTTGGGTTGTCCAGTTTCTTCCGTGAGTGTGGTGGAATTTGGGATTCATGGCCCTTTGTTAGAGGTGTTGGGCGATCGAACTCATCTCACCCCAGAACTTCGCTCTCTTCCCGGTACCTAAGGAATTTTACAGATCTACATCTTCATAGATTTCTGTTAGAGGGATATGGAAATCAATTGAGGTTAAGTGGAGAGTTTGATTAGTGCTTAGAGATTGAGTGAGCCAGCCACCATCAGGATCTCGGCGAAATAGTTCCACCTGTATTTCTGCCTGAGAAACTAAGACATATTCTTGGAGGCTGGGGAGTTTTTGATAATTTAATAGTTTTTCTCGTCGATTGATCGCAGCCGTAGAAGGAGATAGAACTTCTATTAATAAACAAGGTTGCTGCTTGATGTAGGGATCCTGATCAGTGGGATCACAAACAACCATGATATCAGGGTAATAGGTGGCATTATCTGCTGCTGCGATCGACAACTTCATGTCTGACATAAAGACACGATAATTACTTGCTCGTAAGTGAAGACGTAATTGTGAAAATAGACTACCGGCTATTAAATTATGAATTTCACTAGCTCCAGCCGTGGCGAAGGCTTGACCATAGAGAAACTCATGTTTGATAGGGCTGTTTTGTTCGTAAGCTAGGTACTCGGCATAACTCAGAGTTGGCTGTTTAGCAAACATGGTTGATTTCCTCAGACACATAATCCCTGTTTATATTTTACAGTACTTTCAGGTAGATAAATATCCATTCTTCTTATGAAACAAGGGGCTTAAGCCCCTTGTCTGTACTCCATTAACTAGAAAAATGCTGCAATTAATCTGAGTCTTATTAATCCTCAGTAGGGAATTTCCTTTGGGAGTTAGGAAAGTTCAGACTTGGTATAGAATGAATCTAATTTACATTTGTTTACTATAAATAACTTATCCTCAATGATCGCCCCTGACCAAATAGACAGAATTGTAGGAAATCAACACCATAACCCTTTTGAAATCCTTGGCCCCCATGCCTTAGAAGAAAATGGCACAACTACTTGGGTAGTGCGAGCTTATCTGCCCAAGGCGGATAGTGTGGCGGTAGTTTTACCAGAAGAGCGACAAGAATATCCCATGTATTCTGTCCATGATCCCCATTTTTTCGAGTGTCAAATTAACAACATTCAATTAAGTAATTACCAACTGCGGGTCAAAGAAGGCGATCAAGAACGAGTTATTTACGATCCCTATGCGTTCAAATCTCCCCAATTCACGGATTTTGATCTGCATTTATTTGGTGAAGGCAATCATCACCGGATTTATGAAAAAATGGGGGCGCACCTCATGGAAGTTGATGGAATAAGCGGGGTATACTTTGCTCTGTGGGCGCCTAGTGCGCGGAACGTGTCTCTTTTGGCAGATTTCAATAGCTGGGATGGCAGAGAGCATCAGATGCGGAAGGGATCTACAGGGATTTGGGAATTATTTATCCCCGGTCAAGGTGTGGGTTGTGCCTATAAATATGAGGTAAAGAATTGGGATGGGCATATCTACGAAAAGTCTGATCCCTACGGTTTCCAGCAGGAAGTCCGCCCTAAAACTGCCTCGATCGTCACAGACCTCGATCGCTACCAATGGCAAGACAGCGCATGGCTAGACCAGCGCCGTCATCAAGAACCCTTAAAACTGCCCATATCGGTCTATGAAGTCCATCTCGGCTCTTGGCTCCATGATGCGGTGGATAAACCAGCCATCCTGCCCAGTGGAGAAATCTCCCCCCCTGTAGTAGTAGCAGACCTGAAACCCCATGCCCGATTCCTGACCTACCGAGAATTAGCGGCAAAATTAATTCCCTACGTCAAGGAACTAGGTTTCACCCACATTGAACTATTGCCGGTAGCAGAGCATCCCTTTGATGGTTCTTGGGGCTACCAAGTTACAGGCTACTATGCTTGTACTTCCCGCTACGGCACGCCGGAAGACTTCATGTATTTCGTAGACCAGTGCCATCAAAACGACATTGGGATTATTGTCGACTGGGTTCCGGGTCACTTCCCTAAGGATGGCCATGGGTTGGCCTTCTTTGATGGAACCCATCTCTACGAACACGCCGACCCCCGCCAAGGGGAACATAAGGAATGGGGAACTTTAGTTTTTAACTATGGTTGCAATGAAGTCAGAAATTTCCTAGTTTCCAATGCCCTGTTCTGGTTTGATAAGTATCATATCGACGGGATTCGGGTCGATGCCGTGGCCTCCATGCTGTATCTCGATTACAACCGCAAGGAAGGAGAATGGGTAGCTAACCGCTATGGTGGCCGGGAAAATGTGGATGCGGCGGATTTCCTGCGGCAGGTAAACCATGTGATTTTTAGCTATTTTCCGGGGATAGTCTCGATCGCCGAAGAATCCACTGACTGGCCGATGGTGTCTTGGCCTACTTATGTGGGGGGACTAGGTTTCAACATGAAGTGGAATATGGGCTGGATGCACGATATGTTGGATTATTTCCACATTGATCCTTGGTTCCGGCAGTTCCACCAGAACAATATCACCTTTAGCATGATGTATGCCTACAGTGAAAACTATATGTTGGCACTGTCCCACGATGAAGTGGTTCATGGCAAGAGTAATCTGCTGGGGAAAATGCCCGGTGATGAATGGCAAAAGTTTGCCAATGTGCGTTGCCTCTATGCCTATATGTTTACCCATCCGGGGAAGAAGACTCTATTCATGAGTATGGAGTTTGGGCAGTGGAGCGAGTGGAATGTGTGGGCTGATCTGGAATGGCAATTGTTGCAATACCCAGCCCATGCCAATTTGAAAAAGTTTGTTAGTGATCTTAACCAGCTTTATCGTAGTGAACCGGCTTTGTATGGTCAGGATTTCTCTAAGGATGGGTTTGAGTGGATTGATTGTAGTGATAATCGCCATAGTGTGGTTTCTTTCCTCCGCTGGGATCATGGAAGTGGGCAGTTTGTGGTGGCAGTGTGCAATTTTACACCCCAACCCCATGCCCATTACCGAGTTGGTGTGCCGGTGTCTGGTTTCTACCAAGAGTTATTTAATAGTGATTCTAAACAGTATGGCGGCAGTAATATGGGGAATTTGGGGGGTAAATGGGCTGAAGAATGGTCATTCCACAATCGTCCCTACTCCTTGGATATCTGTCTACCTCCCTTGTCGGTGCTAATTTTCAAGCTGGACACGTTTAAGTCAGGGAGCTAATGACTTTGCAACTGCTTGTGGGGTTGGGTAACCCCGAACCAAAATACGATCGCACTCGCCACAACATTGGTTTCGTGGCGGTCGATCGCTTGGCAACTATTTGGGGTGGTACTTGGAAGGAACAACGTAAGTTTCAGGGTTTATTTACGGAGGTTCCCTTAACCAAGGGTGAGACAATTAAACTTTTGAAACCTTTGACCTATATGAATCTCTCTGGGCAATCAATCCGGGCTGTGATGGATTGGTACAAGTTGCCTCCAGAGTCTATTCTAGTTATCTACGATGGGATGGATTTACCTTTAGGCAAAATTCGCTTACGGCTATCTGGTTCTGCCGGGGGACATAATGGGATGAAGAGTACGATCGCTCACCTAGGCACAGATAAATTCCCTCGGTTGCGAATTGGGATTGGCAAGGCTAATGGGGACAAAGATACTGTCTCTCATGTTCTCGGCAAGTTTGCCCCTCAAGAAGCTAATTTACTTAATTCTGTTCTGCAATTAGTTACCGATGCGGTGGAGGTGAGCTTGAAGGATGGCTTAGAAAAAGCTATGAATATCTACAATAATAAAATTGCTGAATAGAGGAGATAATCATGGGAACGGATATCATTATTGATGAAAATTTGATGCAAGAGGTTTTGGAGGCGACTGGATTAACAACTCCAAAGGAGGCTGTGGAGCTTGGGCTGAGGACATTGATTCAGCTACACAAACAAAAAAGAATTAAAGAGCTAAAGGGTAAGCTCAATTGGGATGGCAATCTTGATGAAATGAGAGCTATTCAATGATAGTAGTGGATTCTAGTGTTTGGATTGACTATTTCAATGGCAGAGATACTCCCCAGGCTTCAAAACTAGATGAACTTCTTGGTGTGGAACTAATTGGGATTGGGGATATTATTCTAACTGAAGTATTACAAGGTTTTCGTATTGATGCTGACTACGATACAGCCAAGCAATTATTAACCTCACTGACTATGTTTAATATGCTTGATATTGAGGTTGCGGTAAAGAGCGCAGATAATTTTAGAATATTAAGGAAGCAGGGAATAACCATTAGGAAAACAATTGATGTAATTATTGCTACGTTTTGTATTGAGAATGATCATGCTCTTTTATTTTCTGACAAGGATTTTATGCCTTTTGTAGAATATCTTGGTTTAAATGCAGTTTAAATTATCTAGGCTCCTATTTTAGTGGAGAGTTTGGCAATTGAGGGTTTTGATTTAGCTAGTTGGCTAATTGCCAAGATGGAAAAGCTAATAAGATGTTAAGAGATAGTAGTTAGGTTAATGCCAATAGTTTCAAGTTGTTGGTTAATCTAAGCTGTGGCTATAGCTTCATCAGTGTCGAGGGTGTTTGATTAACGAAAATTTTCATTATCTGCTCGATCCATCCAAAGCAAAAATCGAGGAAACTTTAGTAGTTGGTGGCCAAGAAGGCTATCACCCAGCCAAACTATATATCGACCTGAGTACAACTCTTAAAACTGCTGAAACTTTTGCAAAATTTGGGGTTTTAGAAAAATCAATTGTTTGGGAAAAAGAAGGAATATTGGAGTTAGCTTAGTGAATTGAACTAATACCAGTTGATATTTTTGGGTAAAATAGCTTTGGGTAACATTCCATGCACTCCTTTTTGGGGGGCGTTCACTACTTGGGTAATATGAAAATTGACGGCTAAACTACAAAGAACGTAGGCATCTTCCTTGTCAATTCCAGTTAGTTTGACCAACAATTCAATCATATTTTTGAGAGCCATTTCAAAAGCTCGATCGAGGGTATCCCCAAAACCCATACTGATAAAATCTGTGGTAGTTTCCCCAATAGGTTGAGTTATATCTATACCCTTATGGAGGATTAATTGAATTGTCCCATTCATAGAGGTTTCGATCGCTGTCACATTCACCTCTCCATCTCCCTGAGCAGCGTGACCATCTCCAACGGAAAACATTGCTCCCGGCAGAAAAATTGGTAAGAATACCCTTGTGCCGGCTTGGAGTTCCCGGTTATCTACATTGCCGCCATAGATTCCCGGCGGGACGGACGATCGAGAACTATCTTCCGTAGCTACCCCTAAAATCCCAAAAAAAGGTCTGAGGGGAATCTTAATCCCACTGCCCACCGGAAATTCTGTATTATTTTTCTGCAAGTCTAGAGAAATAAATCTAAGAGCATGATGCGGAAAATCTTCTGGTAAAGCCCCCCAGCCCGGACGGATAGCATTAAAACCCATACTCAACCGAGGAGAAATTGCCTCAAGGCGGACTTCTAACACATCACCGGGTTCGGCATTTTCAATGTAAATTGGCCCAGTCAGCAAGTGGGGTCCAGGGCCAACTTTGCGGTCTGCTTTTAGGGTTTGACAAATTTCGATAAATTCTGGAGTCAGAAATTCTGAGGGAGCTTGATCATAGATTTTAAACCCGGTATAGGTTTCTACCTCAATGCGATCGCCGGACTCGATCACCAAAGCTGGAGGCAACTGGGAAGAGAATCCCCCAAGATGAACTGTTTCTGGGGTAGCTTTGAGAATGTGATTTTGCATAGATTTATAAGTAGCCGTTTTCCACCAAAAACTCTGGAGTAATACTATTGCTCTTAGCTTGAGATAAATGGGGCTGAGATAAGCGGGGATGGCTGATTAATTTTTCTACATACTTACCCAAAATATCTGCCTCAATATTTACCAAATCCCCAATCTTTAGCTGTGCCAAATTAGTTTGACTAAAACTGTGGGGGATCACTGCCACCCGGAACCAACTCCCTACTGCATCACAATCTGCCACCGTTAGGCTGACCCCATTCACCGCCACACTGCCCTTGGAGATAATGTAGGGAGCGATCGCTTCTGCCCATTGATCTTCTAGCCCTACCGGTGCAGCAAATTTCATCTCCCAAGATTGGGCATTCACGATCGAAGAGCTTAGACTACCCACCCCATCAATATGCCCCGTGACAAAATGCCCCCCTAATTTGCTGCCAACTCGTAGGGAAGTTTCTAGGTTAACCCCATGAGATTTGTATTGAGCTTGGGCTAGGGTCGTGCGGCTGAGGGTTTCTGGAGAAATACTGGCAAGGAATCCTTGGGTTAATAGCTCTTCTACGGTGAGACAAATCCCATCTACTGCTACACTATCCCCTAGAACCAAGTCTTTCCCAATATCTGATGCTTTAGGATAGGTAATTTGCCAGCTATCCTTACCTACAGTTTTAATTTGTCCTAGGGCTTGAATTAATCCAGTAAACATAGATAGGAATCCTCAAAATTATTTTTGTAAACTATCAGCAATTCTAAGTAATTTCACCTGCCTTCAGGGAGGGAAATCATCTACTACAGATAGGGATTGCTATATTTTTTGTAAACTATCGATTAAGTAACCTGATGCTGGTGCATACTGAGAGAATAGGATTTAGTTACTAACCTATCTGTTAAATTAACTTACTTACTAGATTTAATCACTCAAATCTTGGCAAACTAGTTAACTAAACTATTACCGATCGCAATATAATACTAAGTTAAATTCTAAGTCCACACTTTTAATTAAACTTTCCCCATGCACCACCCAATGACCCGACTGTAGAGGCAAAACTAATGATTGAAATGAAAGTTGCTGGAATTGCATTAGAAGCAGTCACTCGTAGCCCGATCGTTCTCCTGAAAGATTATGAAGACAGACGTGCCCTGCCTATTTATATTGGACAGGATCAAGCAAAGGCAATTATCAGTGCTTTAGAAAGACAAAATCCTCCCCGTCCCATGACCCATGATCTGATGGTGAATATGCTGGAGGCATGGGATTTGACCCTAGATCGGATTATTATTCACTCCCTGCAAAGTGATACTTTCTATGCAGTTCTGTGTGTCCGCCAAGGGGAAGTCCTGAAGGAATTTGATGCTCGTCCTAGTGATGCGATCGCCATTGCAGTCCGAACTGGTTGCCCTATCTGGGTAATGGAAGAAGTGATTGCCGATGCTTCTATTCCGGTAGACCGGGATGCCGATGAGCAAGAAAGACGTGCCTTCCGGGAATTTCTCTCAGGAGTCCGTCCAGAAGACTTTATCAAGCGTAGTAGTTTCCCTACAGGAGAAAGTCAATAGAGAGAGGCTCCTCAAATATTCTAGGATTTTTAGAGGCGGGAGGGGCTAGTTCTGATCTTTCCCTTGATGGTCTAGGCAAAAAATAATAGATTGCAGGGGAGAACTATGGGTCTGTCTTTATTTAGTGATGCGAGTACACGCTTAGCGCAAGCTTTAAAATTTGTGGCTATTTCTGATGATGCGATCGAGCATTTGAAACATCCCAAGGCCAGTTTAAGTGTTTCTATTCCAGTCCGCATGGATAATGGCTCTCTACGCTTCTTTCAGGGATATCGAGTCCGCTACGATGATACTAGAGGCCCTACCAAGGGCGGAGTACGCTACCATCCGGGAGTCAATTTAGACGAGGTGCAATCTTTAGCCTTTTGGATGACCTTCAAATGTGCAGCCCTAAACTTACCCTACGGTGGGGGTAAAGGGGGAATTACGGTTAATCCAAAGGAATTATCTCGCCTAGAACTGGAAAGACTCAGCCGGGGCTATATAGATGCGATCGCCGATTTTATTGGGCCTGATGTAGATATTTTGGCTCCTGACATGTACACCAATCAAATGATTATGGGCTGGATGATGGATCAATATAGCATCATCAAACGGCAGATCAGCCCGGCGGTAGTCACCGGAAAACCCATTACGATGGGAGGTAGCGTAGGACGAGAATCTGCTACAGCTATGGGGGCTTTTTTTGTGATTGAACGCATGATGAGCAAGCTCGATCGGCATCCCAGTAATACTACCGTAGCAGTACAGGGTTTTGGGAATGCTGGGGCGACGATCGCCGCACTTATGGCTAAAGCTGGCTACAAAGTAGTGGCAGTCAGTGATTCCCAAGGGGGTATTTATGCCAAAAAGGGTTTAGATATTCCTAGTATCCGTCAGTATAAACACTCTAGCCGCAGCATTCAGGCGGTTTACTGTGCTGGGACAGTGTGCAGTGTTGTAGAGCATGAAGTAATTACCAATGAACAACTTTTGGCTCTTGATGTGGATATTTTGATCCCGGCCGCTTTAGAGAATCAAATTACTGCTACCAATGCGCCACAAATTCAAGCTAAGTATATTTTTGAAGTAGCTAATGGTCCCATTACCTCTGAGGCAGATGGGATACTTGACCAGAAAGGGATTATGGTCTTTCCTGATATTTTGATCAATGCCGGGGGAGTAACTGTTAGCTATTTTGAGTGGGTGCAAAATCGGAGTGGTTTGTACTGGACTCTGGAAGAAGTAAACCGGAGACTCCAAGAAAAAATGGTAACGGAGGCTGATCATATTTGGACAATCTCTCAAGATAGGAGTACTTCCCTGAGGACTGCTGCCTATATTCATGCCCTGAATCGATTAGGAGAAGCGATCGAGGCAAAGGGGACTAGAGACTATTATGCCAACAAAAGGTTTTAATTCCTAGGTAGGAAGTGAACCAAACTTTATTTATAGTTTCCAGAATATTAAATCTTTCTTTTATAGTGGAGCAATACCTACAACCATTTTAGGATTGCTATATAAGTTGTTTTGCTATAAGTTATAAATAGTAAAAAATTGAGCCAGAAGTTCAGCATAATTACAAAAAATATTTTTTTAATGGGGGGCGAAATTTCCCTAGTCTTAGGTTAAGTAGGCTTAAATCTACAAAAATCTAAAGTGTAATCATTTTTTTGGTGAATCTATAAACCTGCAAATTTAAGACTGCCATCTCCTGTGTCCGAAAGCTGTCTACCATGATTAATCAAATTCTAGATAAGCGCTACCGTATCGTCAAAGTCCTAGGCATGGGAGTTTCTGGTCCTGTCTGCCTTGCAGTGGATACCCAAGACCCAGATTATCCGGTGTGTGTAGTTAGACAAGTCCGCCTCCCCAGCCGAGCTAACGGTACTCTTTCACGGTTACAATTTTTATTGAATACTAAAACTGAGGCTCTAGAAAAATTGGCCGAAGTACAGAGCAGCCCTTCAGTATTAGATTTTTTCCTAGAAAACCAAACTTTTTATTTAATAGAGGAATTCCTCCCCGGTCATCCTGCTGTCCATCAAAACCCTAATGGCCAGTCTCCTGAAGAAGACCAAGGTATGCAGCGTCTCCAAGAAATGCTGAGTATGGTGGAACCGATCGCTACGGAAGAAAATAATGCCGAGCAAAATAGATACCATAGAAATTGGGAAACTAGTACTCCTGAATCAAATACTTTCCAGGAAATAGGGGGGGTCAAGCATCTAAGTCTAGATGATGCAGATTTAGATAATTTAAATACTACAGATTTAGATGTAGATGATTTAAGTTTATTAGATAATTTAGAAATACAAAATTCATTAAATCCATCTAAACCTCCGAAGACCCCCTTCTCTTTATCTAAGCTATTTTCTCCCTTAGTTAGTGCAGGAGTAGTATTGTTGATGGTTGGGGGAGGGGTTGCTTTTTGGCGCTATCAAGAGTACAGCAATAAAAGTACGGCGCAGAATTTTTATGCTCAAGGAATGGAACAAATGGAGAAAGGAAATTTACCCTCAGCAATTCAGTCCCTGAGCCAGTCTCTCCAGCTTCATCCTAAAAATGTTGCTGCCTACGGTAATCGGGGTAATGCTTATTATGATTTAGGAGATTATGCCTCAGCTTTGGCTGACTATACTAAAGTTATTGAGATGCAGCCAGATAATCTGAATGCCTACTATAATCGGGGCTTAGTATATTTTGATCAAGGTAATTACCAAGGAGCGATCGCAGATTTGACTATTGCCCTAAAAGTCCAAGAACACGATGGTGATGTGCTGTACAAACGGGGAGTTTCTTATTACAACCTTAAGAATTATCAAAATGCCTTGGCTGACCTCGATCGGCTGATCCGTCTTAATCCCAAGAATGAAAAGGCTTGGTCTGCTAGGGGATTAGTTAAGGTGGGTTTGGGGGATCAGCAGGGGGCCATGACAGACTACACAGAAGCTATTAATGCTAATCCCAAGGATGGCAGAACCTTCTATAACCGGGCGCGGCTCCGGGCATCTCTGGGGGATAATACGGGGGCATTACAGGACTACAATCAATCTATTGTCCTTAGTCCCCAAGATGCCGATGCTTTTACTAATCGTTGTAGTATAAATCTCAATTTGGCTAATTTTCCTGATGCCATTAGTGACTGCACTGAAGCAATCCGTCTCCAGCCTAATAATGCGGTGGCTTTTAACAATCGCTGTGCAGCAAATTTTAATCGTAAGGATCATCAAAATGCCCTGAAAGATTGTACTCAAGCAATTCGGCTCAACCCCCGTAATGACGAAGCTTATAGCAATCGGGGGGATGTGCGCCGGGATGTAGGCGATCGCACGGGAGCTTTGGAAGACTACAGCGAGGCCATTAAGATAAATGCCAATAATAGTTTTACTTATACCAGTCGGGGTAATGTCCGGCGGGATTTAGAAGATTTTCGGGGATCGATCGAAGATTATAGTCGAGCAATTTCCATCAACCCGACCAATGGTTCAGCCCTCTACGGTAGGGGTTTAGCCTACGCCCGTCTGCCCGGCAGTAAGGAACAAGCCACCGATGATCTGCAAAAGGCAGCAAAGATATTTTTAGATAACGGGCGAGTTACTGCCTATCAAGAGGCGGTGGTTCAGATGAATAAAGTCAAGTAATTTTTTATTTGTTAAAGGCTGATAAGTTATTATTTCCGAGGGCAAGGGATTTGGTAGTGCTAAGGTAAGCCTGTCACCTGACCTACCCCAAAGTCATTACCTTTTTAGGACTACTAAGGATTTAGGATGGTGATGGTCTATCATAGCTATAATTACTGATAGGATAATTAGGATAGAGAACTACTAGTAGGCAAGATGCTTACAACAACTTTTTTCTAGCCTACCTATGCTTGCTACATTAGATAAATTAAGAGTAAATACACCAATGATTTAATAATAATTATGAGATTAGTAACCTTGAGGTAATATAACCTTGCTTGATTACTTTTTCTTTTATTTCCTAAATTATGGCAGCGAAAGAAATTCTTTAATAATCTTCAGTTACTATTTCTAGAAATCTAGACAGGACTGACTTAGCTGCTTAACTAAACCAAATTTAATGTGAGGTTTCTATGCGCATCTTGATGATTTATCCCCTGTTTCCTAAGAGTTTGTGGTCTTTTGAAAAAGTTTTAGAGTTGGTCGATCGCAAGGTTCTTTTGCCTCCCCTTGGTCTAGTTACAGTGGCGGCGATTCTGCCCCAGGCTTGGGAATACAAACTAGTCGATCGCAATGTTCGTAATGTTACAGAAGCAGAATGGGCTTGGGCAGATATTGTGATCATGTCCGCTATGATTGTCCAAAAACAAGATTTAATTACCCAGATCAAAGAAGCTAAAAGACGGGGCAAACTAGTTGCTGTAGGTGGACCATTCCCTACTTCTGTGCCGGAAGATTCCCTAGAGGCTGGGGCAGATTTTATGATTCTGGATGAGGGGGAAATTACTCTGCCCTTATTTGTTGAAGCGATCGCTAGGGGAGAGCAATCCGGCGTTTTTCGCTCTGATGGAGTCAAGCCCGATATTACTACCACCCCAGTTCCCCGCTTTGACCTGTTGGAGCTAGATCAGTACGATTCTATGTCGATCCAGTTCTCCCGTGGTTGCCCTTTCCAGTGCGAGTTCTGCGATATTATTGTCCTCTACGGTCGCAAGCCCCGCACCAAAGCCCCAGATCAACTCTTGGCAGAACTAGATTGTCTTTATAATCTTGGCTGGCGGCGGAGTATTTTTATGGTAGATGATAACTTCATTGGCAATAAACGCAACGTGAAGCTGCTCCTGCGGGAAATGAAAGAATGGCAACGAGAGCATCAATACCCCTTCAGCATTACCACCGAGGCTTCGGTAGATTTAGCCGATGATCAGGAGTTGATGGATTTAATGCGGGAATGTAACTTTACTGCTGTTTTCTTGGGAGTAGAAACCCCGGATGAAGAGAGTTTAGCCATGACCAAGAAATTCCAAAATACTCGATCGAGCCTCGGTGAAGCGATGGATAGAATTACTCGATCGGGCTTACGGATCATGGCTGGGTTTATTATTGGCTTTGATGGCGAGAAAACTGGGGCAGGGAATCGGATTGTCGAGTTTGTGGAACAAAATGCTATTCCCACTACTACCTTTGGGATGCTCCAAGCCCTGCCCCACACGGCCCTCTGGTTTAGACTAGAAAAAGAAGGCCGGCTCCTAGCAAAAAATGCCAACCTCAACCAGACTACCTTAATGAACTTTCAACCAACCCGGCCAATTACAGAAATTGCCCAAGAGTACGTAGAAGCTTTTTGTGCGGTTTATGATCCAGAGAAATATCTCGATCGTACCTACCGCCATTTCTTAATCTTGGGTGCGCCCCGGATTAATGCTCCTAGTACATTTCCTAGCTTGGTGGAGTTGAAGGCATTGGCGATCGTCATCTGGCGGCAAGGCTTCCTAAGGAGTACTCGGTGGAAGTTCTGGCATCACCTGTTTAGTATCATCAAGAATAATCCTAGTCAGTGGGATCACTACCTCACAGTGTGCGCCCACAATGAACACTTCTTGGATTATCGCCAAGTCGTCCGGGAAGAAATTGAAAGCCAAGTTAAAGTGTTGCTGAATACTATGCCAGAAACTCCTTCTGAAAACAAAGTAGAAGTTCTCGCAAGTTAGCCAGAATTTAATGTAATGAACGCAATCGTAATTGACTTACAGCAGTTTGTGTTCAGATAAGTGGTGGTGCGATCCCCCTAAATCCCCCTACCCTAACGGGAAGGCAAAGCCAACAAAAGGGGGACTTCAAACTCAGTGATTAGCTTATCAAATTTAAATTTGCTGTAAGATCGTTATTTGCGGTAATTTGTTCTTGACCAGAGACTACAAAAGGCTTCATCTAAAGCAAGGTACGGTCACGCATGGTTTTGATGAATTTAGCTACTAATGTTCGCACTTTTATGAATGCTGTAATAAATTGGTTCTTTCGCAGTTTCTTGCGAGCCAATGTCATCCTACCGTTTGCGGGCTTTGCAGGAGTGATTGCCCTATGGTGGGCGATCGCTTTATTTCGCCATGAAATGATGCCCACACCGCCAGAAGCATTAGTTAAGAATTTAGATTTTATTTTAAATCCATTTTATCGTCGCGGACCTGGAGATATCGGGATTGGGTGGCTACTATTGGCAAGCTTACGCCGTGTTTGTATTGGCTTTTTTTTGGGTGCGATCGTTGCCATTCCCGTTGGTATCTGGATTGGATTATCGCGTAACGCTTGGTTAGCAATTAATCCGATTATTCAGGTTTTCAAACCAGTTTCGCCCCTTGTTTGGTTGCCGATCGCCCTTGCTATTTTTAATGCAGCTGAACCTTCGGCGATTTTTGTGATTTTTATTACTTCTCTTTGGTCAACAATTATCAACACTGCTGAAGGTGTCAGCAACGTTCCTAAAGACTATTTAGAAGTTGCCCAAGTTTTAGAAATGCCTCGTTGGAAGCAATTAATTAAAGTTATTCTGCCAGCGAGTTTGCCCTATATCTTTACAGGTTTACGCATTAGTCTAGGGATCGCGTGGTTAGTGATTGTCGCCGTAGAAATGCTTACAGGTGGGATTGGGATTGGCTTTTTCGTTTGGGATGAATGGAATCGATTGAATGTAAGTTCCGTATTTTTGGCGGTCTTTGTGATTGGTTTGACAGGGTTGATTTTGGACTATGCCCTGGCTAAATTACAATCGGTCATGACTCGTTGTCCTGCACAATCTTAAGCTTGGGAGATTTCCATGTACACACCGCGTACAAGAAGAGCATTTTTAAAGGGAATGACTGCTACTGCTTCAGCGATCGCCTTTTCTGCTTGCGCTCAAGAGCAAGGGCGAAATCCTACTGGACTATCGGAAACAGCGTTGGCTGTGGAACCTATAATTAATCCAGCTAGTCTGGAAAAACCTAATCTAACTGTCGGCTTTGTTCCTGTTAACGATTGCGCTCCCTTTGCGATCGCTTGGGAAAAAGGATTCTTTCGGAAATATGGATTGAATGTTACGCTCAGTCGAGAAGCGAGTTGGGCTAATTCTCGTGACGGGATCATTTTCGGACGCTTAGATGCCTCTCCCGTCGTATCGGGCGCTGTCACTAATGCTAGAACTGGCGCAGGCCCCTTTCCTCTTTGTGCAGCGATGACTATTCATCGTCATGGTAATGCGATCACTTTCAATCGCAACCTGTGGGAAGCGGGTATTCGTCCCTTATCTAGCTATAGTGGAGACTTAGATAAATTCGCAAAAGACTTGCGAAGCTATTGGCAGACTGCTCCTATAGAGGATCGTGTGTGGGCAACGGTTCTGAGTTCTTCTATCTATGAATATTTCATTCGCTACCTGCTCTCGGCGGCTGGTATCAATCCCCTAGCAGAATTGCGTTCCATTATCACCCCACCACCACAGATGGTAAGTAATATGCGGATGGAAGCGATTCAAGCTTATATGGTCGCAGAACCTTGGAATACAAGAGCGATCGCAGGTAATGAAGGGATTGGTTTCACCTTTGCCCAAGGGCGAGAAATCTGGAACGGTCATCCCGATCGCTTGTTAGCCGTGCGTGAATCCTTCATTCAGGACTATCCCAAAACTTATCGATCGCTAGTAAAAGCGATGATCGAAGCCTGTCGGTATTGCAGCGAACCTGCGAATCGTGAAGAAGTCGCTAAAATCATCTCCCAACGCTCCTTTACGGGAGCTAATGTTAAATATACGCGACCTGCAATTGTAGGAAACTACAACTATGGCGGATTTGATAATCAACCACGCATCACTAACAGCTTAGAAACAACCATTTTCTTTGAAATGCCCACTTCTACTTCTGATATTGCCAACGACCATTCTACTTTTCTATGGCAATCGCAGGGTCTCTGGTTAATGACACAAGCAAGCCGTTGGGGACAAATCCCCGAATTTCCTAGGGATGCCGAAGCGATCGCCCGTCAAGCATGGCGAACTGATTTATATCGAGAAATTGCCGCCGAAATGGGTATTAAATGTCCATCGGAAGACTATAAAGTGGAACCTTCTTCAGCCTTTATTGATCGCAAATCCTTTGACCCTAGCAATCCCATCGGCTATTTAAAGAGCTTTGAAATTCGAGCAAATGCTCCTCAATCCTTTTTCCTTGCCTAAGTCCAATTATTCTAGAAACTAAAAGATTGTATGATTACTTCCCAAACCAACCTCCAATCTAATAATCATCACAATGACAAAACATTTTTAGTGATCGAAAATGTTGGCAAGTCATTTCGCAAACCCGATGGTAGTCCATTTGTGGTGCTAGATGGCATTAACCTTGCGATCGCTGAACAGGAATATGTCTCGGTGATTGGTCACTCAGGCTGCGGCAAATCCACCCTCTTGAGAATTGTCGCAGGGTTAGAGAAGCCAACATCAGGTTCAGTCACCTTAGAAGGTAAACTAATTCGCAAACCAGGAGCTGAGCGGATGATGGTCTTTCAGGGCTATTCGTTGCTGCCTTGGCTGACGGCAAGAGAAAACATCCACATGGCGGTGGAGGAAGTGTTCAAAACTGCAAGTCGAGACGAAAAAATCGCCATAGTAGATGAACATATTGAAATGGTAAATCTCACCGCCGCCGCCGATAAATATCCTCACGAACTTTCAGGCGGAATGAAACAGAGGGTTGGAGTTGCCCGAGCCTTGGCGACTCGTCCTAAAATGCTATTGTTAGATGAACCATTTGGAGCGCTAGATGCTTTGACTAGACCTAAGCTCCAACAGCAAGTTCTAGATATTTGGGAGAATCAGCGCCAAGCGGTAATGATGATTACTCATGATGTTGATGAGGCAATTTTCATGTCTGATCGCGTGGTGATGATGACTAATAGCCCCAAAGCAACAATTGGGAAAGTGTTAGATATTCCATTACTGCGTCCACGCGATCGCCACGAATTGCGGGAGTCTAAGGAGTATTACGAGTTACGCAATCAAGCTTTAGATTTTCTGGAGCAATATCAATAGGCTGACGAAGTAATCTGTTAGCATTTATCGTTAAGTCCCATCAATCGCCCAATCTCCGTAAAAAACCGTTTTCCTAAATCTAGAAAAACGGTTTTCTTTATATTTTATGGATGTTTCTAGTCGCAAATTATCTAATTCAGTTAGTCAATTTTAGGATGATTACTAAGTAACTACTAAATAGAAGAACCTAAACCAGCATAAGCACCATAGAAAAATAGTCCAACTACTGTAATCACACCCAGGCCAGCAACAGTTGCCACTAACCATAAAGGGATTCTCCCATTGGCAAACATAAGTTTCACCTCCTAAATTATTGCGGATATTATGAAAAAACAAGAACTATTTTGGTTATATACCCACTAGAACAGTGGGAAATTTACACCAATATTTAGACACTAATATTTAGTTAAAGAAATAACTAGAGAAAAGAATACCCAAGACAAATACTAATAATAGTCCCAAGTAAAGGGAAGTACGGTTGAGTTCTACGGGTTGGGCATTGGGGTTCCGGGGACGATCGTCAGCCATGATTTTTCTCCTTTATCTTTGAATAAATTGCATTGCAGCGATCGCACCTAGAAAGAATACTGTAGGTACGCCTAGGGTATGTACTGCCAGCCATCTCACAGTGAAAATTGGGTAAGTAACTGGTTCATTAGGGGTATTGCTAGTCATGATTTTTACCTATTCTTTAGTCAAACTTACTTATTAATAAATTCATCAATTTGTTTCTTACCTTCAAAGCGATCGGACACGATCGGAACTTCCTGTCTTTGTTGAGTAAAATACTCATTGGGGCGGGGAGTACCAAAGGCATCGTAAGCTAATCCAGTGCTGACAAATAACCAGCCGGCAATAAACAAAGCGGGAATAGTGATGCTATGGATCACCCAATAACGAACGCTAGTAATAATATCTGAGAACGGACGTTCACCTGTAGTACCTGCCATTAGCGCTTTCTCCTAATTAAAATAATGAAAATTTCATTAAATATCATAACGTAATTTTTGGCTCAACTCACCCAAACTAGTCAGTAGTTAACTTTAGTTATTGTTAATTATTAACCACTAATTTTATAGTAAGTTGTTGGTTCAGCCAAGCCAGTAAGCAATCCACAGCGGATGTCTAATCCTGTTATACGGGTTGAGCATACTTTAACAATACCCCTTGTTGGCCAAGGATAAATCCTTGATCGGGAGAGAAAAAGACAATGCGGTAAAGATTAGAAGGCACATTTTCTATTTCTCTATCCTTAAGCCAAGTTTTCCCTCCATCTAAGCTACAAAGAAGATTACCACTCCCCCCAGATAGCCAGATTTCTTTGGGTGTGCGATAAGCCAAATCTAGTAAGCCCCAACTAGTAGAAAATTCTGGATAAATTGGTTCATCGAAGGCTTCTAGGTTATCAGGTAGACTAAACTCTACTTTCCCGCCCCGTGCCAGAGACCAGAGGCGGCCGTCTGTACCGTACCCCATATTTTGCAGGCGCTGAGAACTACCCCGCAGGTGTTGAGTCCAGGCGGGTTCTCCCGGCTCCCAAGTGGAGTAGAAAGTTCCCCTAGAGGACACAGCTACGTAGCGTCCATCATTATTACGATAGATATTACGGACTACACCTACAGCTTCTGTTACCATTGCTTTCCAGTGGTTGCCGCTATCTTCTGTGCGGTAGATTGCCCCCACATTAGTGGCCAGTTCCGCTGATTTTTCCCCTAGGGCAGTTACCACTGTTGGTTCACCCGGTAGTTTTTCACTGAGAGGAACCCGTGACCAGGTTGCTCCATCATCAAGGGTATGTAAGAGAATTGCTGGTGCTCCAGATATCCAACCTTCTTGCCCCTGAAAACTAACAGAATTAAACCGATAATTTTGCTCTCCTAGCTGGAGATTGCGACTCTGCCAAGTGTCTCCCCCATTGGTGGTTTCCAAGAGGGTAGATTTGCTGCCGACTACCCAAATGTGCTGGGGATTATTACTAAAGGCGATATCTTGCAGGGTAGATTCTGTGGGTAAAGGAACTATTTGCCAAGGATTGTAGCTTAGGCCTGGAGCAAAGCCGCAACTATAGCAGAGGATAGCGATCGCCCCTAGAATTAAACCTTGCTTTATTTTTTTTAATAAACTTCTCATTATTTAAATCGCACTAGGTATATATTAATTTTAATTACTTTGTAGATTGCCAAGAATTATAGACTACAGAGCTAACGTAGCCCATAGAGACTAATAAAAAATACTATTCCCAAAGCTAAGAAGCCGAATATTAATAAATTTTTTTGTCCGGGGGTGAGACGATTTACCCCTAAGCCGTAGTCAAGGTTTTCTGTAAAGCCAGAAGCCTTGCCTAAGACACCAACATTTTGGAATTGGGTAGTTTTTGCCCCACAAACAGGACACCGCCAACTGGCGGGGAGGTCTTCAAACTGGGTCATGGCAGGAATTTTTCCAGTACTATCCCCTTTGGTTGGTTCATAGACATAGCCGCAGGCTCGGCACTCATGACGATCTAGAGTTGCAACAGCTTGCTCACTACTGGCTTGGTCAAGAGATTGGTCGCTAGACTGGTCAGGAGTTGAATTATTCACTTGGTCGCTCATACAAAAATTGGGAGGAATCAATCTTAAAAACTCTGTTAAGAATTATCCCACAATACGACCAATAATCTAACCAAATTTAATAGGGCTAAATCAAAGATAGGATAGGCCAAGCACCTCTCAGCCCATCTTTACCTTAAATTAATCTAGGAAAGTAGTTTCTAAGAAAGTTCTTATTATGTTAAGATGTGGCACAATTCTTAGAAAACTTTATTGTAAAAGGTACATAAAATCATGGAAGCAGCCCTGCTCTTCGCAAAATTGCCCGAAGCCTATTCTGCCTTTAGCCCTCTGGTAGACATTCTGCCCATTATCCCTGTGTTCTTCCTCCTGTTAGCCTTTGTCTGGCAAGCATCGATCGGCTTCCGCTAAGGTGGTTATAGACATTTTTAACTAACTTTAAGCAAGGACGTAATAACCCTACGTCCTTTATTTTTAAATACTTTTACTTATACAATTTAGATAGATTAACTTAACTAGAATAGTTTTTTAGGATCTAGATCAATGCCAATTATTGCTGTGGTGGATTATGGAGTGGGTAATCTGCACTCCGTATGTAAAGGTTTAGCTAAGGCTGGGGCTGAGACTGTGGTGACAGATTCTCCCCAGATAATTGCCGATGCAGATGCGGTGATCCTGCCCGGAGTAGGGGCGTTTGACTATGCGGTGCAACAGCTACGATCGCACCATCTCGAATCCACCATCCACAAAGCTGTCCAGAGTGGTAAACCCTTCTTGGGTATCTGTGTGGGGCTACAAATTCTCTTTGATGGCAGCGAAGAGGGAACAGAACCGGGCTTAGGAATTATTCCGGGTATGGTACGTAAATTTCATCCTGAGCCGGGCTTGACTATTCCTCACATGGGTTGGAATCAGCTAGAAATTACCCAGCCTCAAGGGACTCTTTGGCAAGGCCTTGATCCTAATCCTTGGGTTTATTTTGTCCATTCCTACTATGTGGATCCCTTCGAGCCGGAAGTAATTGCAGCAACCGTGACCCACGGCACTCAAAAAGTCACCGCAGCGATCGCCCAAGATAACCTCACTGCTGTTCAATTTCATCCAGAAAAATCCTCTGATCAGGGATTGAAACTCCTCGCCAATTTTGTCGCCCAAGTTTCTGCCCAGAAACCAGCGATCGCCGTAGCGTAGGTAAAAAAATATCTAGAGCGCAAAGCCTTGCGCCCCTACCCAGATTGTTGAATTACAAGTTGAATTGCAAAATACATGTAATTTCTGTCCCATTCTTTACCTCCCTGTACCTTCTTTACCTCCCCTTACCTCCTCCCCCCCATGTCCCTATCCCTTGCCTACCTTGGCCCTGCTGGTACGAATAGCGAGACTATAGCGATTAACTATTCACAATGGCTGAAACAAAATACAGGGCAGGTAGCGGAGCTATTTGCCTATAGTAGTATTTCCCAAGTGTTGAGGGCAGTGGCAATTCAGGAAATGGATAGGGCGATCGTCCCGGTAGAAAATTCGATCGAAGGCAGTGTCGCCCTAACTTTGGATAGTTTATGGCAATGGGAAAACTTAAAGATTCAGCAAGCTCTCGTGCTGCCCATTGTCCATGCCCTAATTTCTAAGGCGGCTAAACTAGAAGACTTACGGGTAGTCTATTCCCATCCCCAAGCTTTGGGACAGTGCCAAGGGTGGCTAGATCAGTTTTTGCCCCAAGTGCAGCGTTTGCCCACCAATTCCACCACAGACGCACTACATTATCTAGAGGAGGATCTGACTACTGGGGTAATTTCCGCTCCTAGGGCGGCGCAACTCTATAATTTGCCGATCTTGGCAGAAAGAATTAATGATTATGCTGATAACTTCACCCGTTTTTGGATAGTAGGATTAACCCCCACTACTGTAGGCAGTCATACTTCCCTAGCCTTTAGTGTGCCAGCTAACGTGGCGGGAGCCTTGATGTATCCCCTCCAAATTTTTGCGACTAAAGGGATTAATCTTAGTCGAATTGAATCTCGCCCCACCCGTCGTTCTTTTGGAGACTATATATTTTTTGTTGATGTGGAAGCTGAATTACAATCAGTCACCCTTCAATCTGCTCTTCAGGAACTAACTGTCCATACGGAAATGCTCAAGCTCTTTGGTAGTTATACAATTATGTCTTAGGATTTCTCGTGAGATATATCTAGAGAGGGAAAACAAACTATGCAGCACCAAGATCAACAGGAATGGCTACTTACTAATGGTACTGGGGGATTTGCTAGCGGGATAGTTAGTGATGCCCGGACTCGTACCTACCACGGTTGGTTAATTGCTGCTCTCCAGCCACCGGGAGACCGGAGACTGTTGCTTTCTCACCTCGAAGCTACCTTGCAAGTGGGGGAACATATTTCTAAGTTGGGGACTAATTTCTGGACTAATGGAGCGATCGCCCCTAAAGGATTTCAGTCTTTACAATCTTTTAGTATAGAGCCAGTCCCGACTTGGGTTTGGCAAAAGTATGATTGGCGACTGAAGCGACGGTTGTTCATGCCCTCTGTAGTCATAAATGAACCCCTACAACAACGCATTTTAGTGGAGTATACTTATCAAGGTAATACCCCCGCCACCTTGATGTTGCGTCCCCTGATTGCCGATCGCAGCTTTCACCATCAACAACTTGCTAGTCATAACTACAACTTCCAGCAATATCTTCGTCATCAACAGGTTCATTTTCAGCTAACCTCGCCTTTTCAAGGAACCCCTTGGCTATTACGCTGGAGCAAAGGCGATTATCAACCTAGTAGTTACTGGTATTGGAACTATTTTTATCCAGAAGAACAGGCCCGAGGGCTGAGCGATCGAGAAGATTTATACAATCCCGGATTACTTTTGATATCTCTCAAACCCGGCGATCAGGTCACTCTAGAGGCTCGTTTGGGAGATAGGGAAACTTTGCTGCCAATCTTACAACTAACAGATTTTACTCAAGCCTTAGAGCAGGAACTGAGTCGGCGGCAGCAGCTAGTTACTATAGCTAATCTATCTTCCAAACCTTTCATACCCCAATTAATAACCGCTAGTGATCAATTTATTGTCTCCCGTCTTAGTACGGGCAGCCCGACGGTGATTGCTGGTTATCACTGGTTTGATGATTGGGGTAGAGATACCCTGATTGCTTTGCCGGGATTGACTCTGACCACTGGCCGCTTTGATATTGCCAAGGGCTTGTTGCAGACCATGAGCCACTACTGCCGGGATGGTTTAATTCCTAATACTTTTCCTCAAGGACAGAATGAACCTATTTATAATTCCCTTGATGCTTCTCTGTGGTGGATTGAAACCCTTGGTTTGTACCTAGAAGCCACAGGGGATTGGGATTTCTTGAAGGAACAATATCCCATAGTTAGGAAAATTTATAAAGCCTTGGCGAGGGGAACTAAATTTAATATCCGGGTAGATGCGATCGATGGCTTATTAACTTGGAATGATTTCCACGTGGCAATTACTTGGATGGATGTTTTAGTGGAAGGGCAACCCGTCACTCCCCGTTGTGGTAAATGTATTGAAATTAATGCCCTCTGGTATTCTGCCCTATGTTGGGCGCAACAATGGGCTAAGGCACTGGAGTTGCCACAGCAGGTGGAAGTATACGCCCAAACTGCCCAACGGGTAAAACAATCTTTGCAAAAATTCTGGAATTATAATCAAGGATATTTTTATGATGTAATTACCCCAGAGGATCAACTTGATGCCCGTCTGCGCCCTAATGCAGTTATTGCCTTAGCTCTCCATCATTGTGCCTTCACTCCTGAACAGGGCAGGGCTGCTCTGCAAACGGCTCACGATCGCCTCCTCACCCCCTACGGACTCAGAACCTTAGACCCGGCAGATACTGAATACATTGGTATCTATTCAGGTAATCCTTCCGAAAGAGATAGAGCTTACCATCAAGGGACAGTATGGGTTTGGCTGTTGGGCAGTTTCCTCCGGGCATGGCGAAGATTTTATCCCGAAGAAAAGCTAAATTTTGATTGGCAGCCCCTCCTAAAGCATTACCAACAAGAAGCAGGATTGGGGTCAATCTCGGAAATATTTGACGGTGATTATCCTCATCAACCTAGGGGGGCGATCGCTCAGGCCTGGTCGATCGCTGAAGTCCTCCGGGAGTATAGCCAGTCATAGCTAAACTCTAAAAGTCGGGAATCTTTTTGAGACTTGGATAGTGTGAAGAGGAAAAGTCGGGAATCTTGAAGGACTTTTTGATTTGAAGCCCTAGGTGACGAGAAAAGTTTGAATAACGTGAGTTTGGGATAAGAAATACCCCTCATCCCCCTTTCTTGAATGCCCCTTGGGCTATACCCCTTCTCCCACAAGGGGCAGTAGGCGTAAGACTTCCCGAAGGGTAG
>ENA-OBLH01000061-OBLH01000061.1-metagenomes-genome-assembly--contig:-NODE-61-length-36401-cov-3.75378_pt1 | contig 36401 bp, 32 predicted proteins | sample MGYA00153382_OBLH01 | MGnify analysis MGYA00153382
CAATAATCAAGAGCTTGATACGTCTCTTTTCTTTGAATCTCCACCAGCATATACAAATAGTCTTCGTGTTAAGGGTTTTCGTTATCCCGGTGGTGGTAACTTATCCCGAGCGCCCTACTATGTAGCACCAGAGAGAACTTGGGGTTATGATGTGGGCTTATTAACCCAGACAGCAGATTTGTTTAGTAAGCGCTTCTCCCTGCCCTCCACTGCTCGACCTAGTGAATTTTTCCGAGAAGTCAGCCGTGATGATACTTGGGTAAAAACCCTACTTTGTGCAAAAGTTGCTACTTCTACAGGAGCAGCAGGTAGTGCAGCGGTAGATGCGAAGCAAAGACCTAGCGGACTTGGCGGTTGTAATTTATAGATATTCTCGCCTCTCCTAGGGGCGGGAGTTAGGCTTGATAACTAAAAAATAAGGGGTGAAAACTTATTATGCGCCGCAAAATTATAGTTTCTCAGACTAAGCAAGATGGAGGATTCACGATCGTAGAGTCTCTCTTGGCCATTATTATCGTAGGAATATTGCTAGTGGGAATTGCCCCCGTAGTTGTCCTATCAGTAGCTACCAGAATTCAGGCACGGCGAGTAGAAAATGCTACCCAAGCTGCCCGTACCTACATTGAAGGAACCCGTGCTACCTCCATTCAAGCTCCCAAAGCCAAAGCTCTTTTAGTCCAAGGCACTTTGGCAAATACCACCGGGGGGATATTATTTGATGGATTAGAATCACCTGCGACCGATAGTTTAAACAGCTGCCTAACTAAAACTGCTGCCTTGAGTAATAACAAATGTAAAACTAACAAATACATAAATAATCCAGATGACGGAGCAACACCTAGTCTCTATTGTTTTGATGTAGATGGTGATGGGGTATGTAGTGTTGATAGCCTCCAAGATGTCATTGTCCAAGCATTTCGTAGCACTAGTAATGCAACTGGAGATGATTCCGCCTTGGGCTACATTTTAGGAATTAGGGTTTACCGAGCTGATGGATTTGTGGGTACTGATCTTCTCAAAGCCTCTAGTTCTAAAGAAAGCCAAAAAGCAGCTACCTTCGCTGGAGGACTAGGAGACAAAAAAGCCCCCCTTGTAGAAATGACCACCGATATTACTATTCGTGGCAGTGATACTACAAAACTTTTTCCTAATATTTGCGCTCGCCTAGGGAATGCTCCTAAGGGGACTTCCTGCGGTGCTACTACTCCTTAATCTATTTGTCATCTAGAGCAGAGATAAATATTTACCTATATTAATCCAGTAATTATTAGATAACTTTAACTAGCTTAATTGAACTAACCTATGAATATCAAAAAGTTGCTCCGTCAATTTTTTCAGCGCCGTCGATCTAAGAAAACTTTTGGTTTTACTTTAATTGAGCTACTAGTAGGTATGGTTCTAGCCTTTTTGGTCATGGCTCCGATGTTGGGGTTTATGGTTAATATGCTAGATAGTGACAACCGAGAGCAAGCTAAGGCAACCACCGAGCAAGAAGTCCAAGCGGCTCTAGACTACATTGCTAGAGATCTACAACAGGCAATTTATATCTATGGAGTAAAGGCCTTAAGTAATAACTCTTCTACTGACGTTGATAGTGGAATCAAAGACCAAATTCCCCCAACCAAGTCTGCTCCCGGTTGTAGTGATGTTGCTAAATGTATCCCCGTTCTGGCTTTTTGGAAACGCCAACTAATTGAGAACTCAAGGATAGATGGGAAACCAGAATATAATCCCTACGTTTATTCTTTGGTAGTTTATTATCAAATTATTGGCGATTCAGGAAGCGCTGCTTGGTCAAATTCTAGTCGGATTGGCAGATTTGAAATTCGTGATGGAGTAAGATTGAGCCCACCGCCTACTCTAGCGATCGGGGCTGCTAATGATGACCCTGCTCTTTATTTGGATAAGAATGACTCAGACTTGGGTACTGATGATGGTTTTGCTTTGTTTAAGATAGAGAAGAGTATTAGCACCCTAGATTTAAACATGAACCGATGGAAAGGATCTGGTGCTTTTAAGGCTCCTGTGGCTGTTTTGGTAGATTATATTGACCAGAGTGAATGGCAAACAAATAGTTCTACTACTCTGCAATGTCCCATTAACCCATCAACTATCACTACTGCTAAACCTAATGGTGATCCTTTGGGGAGAATACCTAAAGATGGTTCTAAAGTATATGGTTTTTATTCTTGTGTAGATTCTAGCCTTTGGGTGGCACAGGTATTTATTCGGGGAAATGCTATGTTCCGCTTTAAGGCTGATTGTAGCCCTACAAAAACAGAATGCAAGTATAACGAGAATAATGAAGGTAGTAGGGCTTTCTTCCCTCGATCGACTGTCCAGGTCAGAGGACAAGGATTCTTAGACGTGCAGTAGAACTAAAGGCAGGTAAATTATGCGATTACAAAATAGAAGTTATCTCAGAAGAAAAAAACGGCAAGGGGGCTTCACTCTGATTGAAGTTTTGATTGTGGTGCTGATGATTGGGGTCTTGAGTTCGATCGCTGCCCCCGGCTGGCTGGGTTTCTTGGGGCAGCAACGGGTCAACCGAGCAAATGATGTGGTGCTGAGGGCATTACAACGTACCCAAAGTGAAGCCCGTACCAGAAAACTAAACTATAGCTTTATGATCAGGATGGGTAGCAATGGGATTCCTGAATTAGCCTCTTTTCCTGATACTGATGGCATTACAACTCCTACCAACTGGCAAAGCCTAGGAGCAGATCTGGGTCTATCAGCCAATCAAGTCTGGGCAGGAACAAATTTCACCGGAACCAATGTAGCTAGTGGCACACCCACGGCTGTGACTACAACTCCCGCCGGTAGAATTCAATTTGACCATACTGGAGTGTTGCGATCGAGCGCTAAATCTCTTGCTAGCCCCTTAAACATCACTCTAGGGCAATTTGGGAGTAATCCCCCCAACACTAGCACCATGCGTTGTGTCCAAATTACGACTTTGTTAGGGTCTATGGAAACTCGCAGAGAGGGAGAATGTTTGCCAAAACCCTAATACAATTGAGAAAAAGATAATTAGCCAAATTAACTAAACTATGGCATGGGATCAAAACTTTAATCAAATCTCTAAGCAATTTTCTCAACAAAACCTCCATCAATATATTTCTCGACGATCTTTTAAGCTATGGCGTTGGGTATTTCTAGCAATAGTCTTACTATCTTATTTAGCAATTTCTGGTTGTGTCCAGTACGACGTGGGGGTAAGTTTTGCGGGACCTCATCAAGGAGTATTAGTCCAACACATCCGCTTTGATGAAGAGTTAAGCAGTTTTGGCAGCAAACAATCTCGCCAATGGTTATCTAGGATTGAAACTAGGGCAAAATCTCTCGCTGGACAGATCAAGCGTGATTCACCCCAAGAAATCACTGTCCAAATCCCTTTTACTAGTGGTCAGGAATTAGCAGAAAAATTCAACGCTTTTTTCCAACCTAGTCAAGCGGATAACACGAGGAATCAGGAAAATCTCCCAGATTTAGATGTGCGCTTTGATTTGCAGCAAAGTAACCTCCTATTGTTACAGCGTAATCATCTCCAGCTAGATGTAGATTTACGATCGCTCGGTTTGGTTTCCCCAGAAGGAGAAGTAATTATTAATCCCGGTTCCCTATTCCAGCTAGAATTTAGCCTAGAAGCACCTTGGGGCGCCAAAAATAATAGTAAAGATAATGCTCTTATTCCCCTAGTCAGCCCCGATGGTCATAAATTGACTTGGCAACTCCAAGCCGCCAAGCTAAATCACCTAGAGGCAGTATTTTGGCTACCGAGTCCGATCGGTCTAGGGGCGGTAGTAATTATCCTTCTTATGTTGGCTGGATTTTATCTTAAGTATCAACAAATGCCGTGGGCTAAAATTAGATAAACCCTCACCCTAAACCTCTCTCAACTGGGAGAGGGAACAAGAAATTAGTATTAGTTACTAGGCAAATCCCCAAATTGATGGCGGTAGCGATCGAGCATCGCCTCTAATTCCAAAGCTCTCTGTTCAGTATCTATAGTCTGTTGTCGTGCCATTTCAGCTTCTTGTTGTAATATTTCAGCCTCTTGTTGCAATATCTCCGCTTGTCCTTCTACTTCTTGTCTAGCTAAAGTTTCTGCTTGCAAAGCCCGAAATAGTTCGTCAGGAATTAGCAGTTTTAAGCCATTATCAAGGCGATAAAAATTTAGTGAACTCCCCTCTGGCACAAAATTAAGTTGTAAGGTTTCACTACGACTGTCTCTAATCGTGTGGTAAACACCCTCTTGAAGACGATAACCAATTAATTGATCTGAAATCCATTCTTTCTTGGGATCAAATAGCCAATATTCTTCTACACCTAATTCTTCATAAAGGCTTTTTTTGACTAGATGATCATTGTCTCTATTTCCTTGGGAGGTCATCTCCATAATGAATTTAGGAACCTGCCCTTCTTCCCAAATCTTATAGCTACCTCTAGAACCGGGGACAATATCGAACACTACCATAATATCTGGGATAACTCTTTTACTTGGCTGTCCTTTCACGTAGTAGAGAAATTGATTAGATAAAACTATTGCCTGTTGTCCTGCTAGATATTGGGTCAGGACAGTGAAGGTATTAATAATTGCTAAAAGATGCTCATGAGTCTCAGCCAAGGGTTCATCGTCCTCACTAGGGTAAAACACTTCGGTTTCAGGAGAAATTTTTAGGTTAGTAACCATTGTTTCAATCCTCAGTGGGTATAGGGCTATTTAGGCAGGGAATATTTTAATTATGCCAAGATTAAAGTAAATTATCCATCAGAGCCATAAGATTGATCGCTCCTTGAGACAACCCCGGCAATTTTTGCTGGTCATCCATTTCTACTTGATGATCGAGTAATCCCTTTAGGGCAATGAGCTTAAAACTACCTTCCGTGGCTGCTTTAGCGATCGCCTCTGCGGCCGGCTGATAACCAATTTCCCCCAAATTTCGCAGAACAATCCGTCGTAGTTTAATATCTACATCTAACAAACTATCTACCAACATCTTGCCGTAGGTATCATCCCCTGTAATCTGATACATCGCCCGTGCTGCTGCATACCGAATTTTGGGTAAAGGATGGCCTAAAAATGGTTGAATTAATTCCTGTGTCTGAATTGCTTGTAAATTACCTAGAGCAGCCATCACTGCTTCGTAGGGTTCTGCGAGGTGGGGGCATCCCGGTGTTTGTACTGCTTTAGCTATTCCCCCAGTCAATAGTTGCATCAAGGCGGGGATACTATCCTGATCTTTGAGTTGTCCGAGGGCTTCGGCGGCACACTCCCGGACATAGAAATCACTGCATTCTAGGCAGGTAATCAAACCCGGCACTGCTCTGGGATCGCCCATTTTTCCCAAGGCTCTGGCAGCATTCCGCCGGAGGGGATAACCTCCTAATTCCGTGCGATCGGCTTCATCTATCAAACACTCAATCAAAACTTCTACTGCCTCTGGGCTATGGACACGAAACTTACCCAGCCACCATGCAGCATAATAACGGAGACTCGTATCTGGGTGGCGGAGATTGGCGATCGCTTGCGCTACGTTTGACGTAATCGCCTCTTCCACCATCAGTTGCTGAGTCCCCTGTGCTAATTCCTGTTCTGGCTCTAACATTCCAGATTTTATAATTCTAATTTAATGGACTACTGAGCCGACTCAGCAGTGAGAGGAGTGATATTAACAATCTTGCCTCCCTGCCGCAAAATACGCTGCATCTCTTCATTCATGCGGCTATAGGGAACAGTTACAAAAATACTACCGCTATTACGAATATCGTACTTATTTTTATCGTTCTCCACACTTTGCTTTAAGCCCACAACTTCATAGCGAAAAGTGCGGCTAGCTGCTGAGTTTATTCCCCCAGAACCGATCGTAGTTTGCCCAAACATTTGAATAGTCTCCTAGAAAATATCGATAATTAACCCATAAAGAGAGCAGGTCTTGTCCTAGCCATAATCTTGAAGTTAATCAAAAATTCCTAACTAAATTTACCCCTGCCCTCAATACTTATGGCAGATTTGCGCCAACTCTACGCTGGATTTATGCTCACAATTTTACCGCCAGCTTTGCTAATTTGCTGCATTTTAGCGGTTAGTCGCTCGTAGGGTACTAAAAATACAGTGCTACTACGGCGGATATTGGGATATCCGGGTTGCCGGCTACTGGCTCTCAAGGCAGTAACCTCAATGCGGAAGACTCGATCGCCCTCACCTACCGCATTACCCATAGTTAACCGAGGAGCCATATCGTTAGTAGCTGGAAATATCCAAGCTCCGGTGCTGCCAGAGGGAGGAACAATAGTAGAAACACTATTCTTGCCCAACTCCCGCGCTAAGCGAGAACTTGTGCCACCGACTTGGGAGCTATCGCTATTGGCATAACCCCGGTAAAGACGGAACATCCGGTTAAACCCCGCAGTCTTTTGCCCCGGCTGGAAATCAAAACCACGATAGTAAGGAACTACATTATCTCCAAAAGCCGATTGATACTCTACAGAATCCACATAAGAATCAATTTCTGCATTATAACCTTGGTTTTGATACAAGTCTAGGTGGAACACCACTTCTGATTCATCGTAGGGGGCACGCCCCAAAAGATGCTTATAGTTGAGTTCAATAGCTCGAGTTTGAAAATTGTTGTAGAAAAATTTGTTTTTGTATAGTTCCGATTTTGCCACAGAGCGGACAAACTCCCGGACGCTAGTATTACCATCTCGCAAAAGCGACTCAGCACTAACTAACCTTTCAGATTTCATTAGGTAATCATTACCTAAGACATGCCGATATACAGCCCGGATCACTGCTTCTACGTCTTCTCTAGAATAGTTAGGACGTAATTCCACAGGGGCAGTATTACTAAACGCTGAAGTTCCTAATCTGGATGCTGCTGTTGTAATTGCCATATTATATTTCTCCTAAAACTAGCCGTTATTATCTACGTTTCTAAATCATTTTTAGATAAAACAATGCCCAGAAAGGTAAGCAGCACTAGCTAGAGATAATAAATCCAAAAAAATGAATCTCCCCTAACTACCGTAGCCTACTTTTCCGGGCGGAAGTTAAACCAACTAGCTTAGAGCGTTGATGGCATAGTCAAGGTAGGTATTAGCTTCGTTAGCAGCTTGACCACTTAGACCGTGGTTAGATTTGACATACTTCAGAGCTTCTACATACCAGCTAGGAGATAAGTCAAAGGCGCGGTTGATTTCATCCAAACCAGCAATCAAGTACTCGTCCATAGGACCAGTGCCACCAGCTACTAGACAGTAAGTAACCATCCGTACGTAGTGACCGATGTCTCTAGCACACTTGGACTTGCCACGAGCATCTGTTGCGTAGTTAGGTCCAGACATTTGGGTGGTGTAAGGGAATTTTTGGTATACCGCTTGAGCAGCACCATCAATTAGTTTTTGAGCATTATTGGTCAAGCTCCGAGCAGCTTCCATGCTAGCAATAGCCCGATCAAAACGACCGTTTACAGCTTGTAGTTCAGTGTTGCCTAAGAAACGTCCTTGGGTATCAGCAGCGGCGATCGCTTCGGTGATAGGGGTTTTCATGATCTAATCTGTCTCCTTAAGTAATGTTTTTCAAGTTTTGCTTACAGCAAATTATCAAAGTTGCAGTATTAGGGTACTGCTATAAAGAAATTAATTAACCTACAGCAGCAGCAGCCCGATCAAAGTAGCTAGCTAATTCAGACATTAGTTGGCTGCAATCGCCAGCGGTGATGCCAGCAGGATCGTTAGCAACAGCAATAGCTGCATCTTTCATTTTTTGCACGCCTACAGCTACAGAAGAACCAGGGGTTCCTAGAGCTTGGTAGGTTTCCCGTAAGCCATTCAAGCAACGGTCATCTAATACACTTGCATCACCAGCGATCGCAGCATAGGTGACATAGCGAAGAATGATTTCCATGTCGCGCAAGCAAGCAGCCATGCGACGGTTGGTGTAAGCATTACCACCAGGGGCAATCAGGTTGGGCTGCTCTTCAAACAAAGCACGAGCAGCGTTGGTGACAATGGTGGAAGCGTTGCTGGTGATCCGGTTGACAGAATCTAAACGCTTGTTGCCTGCTGCAACTAAAGCACTGAGAGCGTCTAGCTGAGCAGAGCTAAGGAATTCTCCTTTGGCATCAGCTTGAGAAACCACTTTGGCGAATGCGTCTAACATAAATTAATCTCCTGTGAGTTGATGTAATTATTTTTATCAAAAAAACAGCTTAGGCTTGATGGGGCAATACTACAGGTAGTACTGCCATAATCAACATTCAGCAAAAGCCATGAAACAATTTAATTTTGTCAAGCCGTTTCCTCACCTTTTTTGCTATCCAAACTGCTCACTTGACATTACAGTCTAATAAACTTAGCAATCTCAGGTAATTTATGAGAAAACCTAATTTTTTTATGAGAGAGAAAATGACTATTAAAATCGTTGTTTTATTTGACTTCTGGATATTGTTGATTCCCTACAGGATAATTTATACAATGTAGCGTTAGCTTTTTTTTTTAAGATTTGTTAATCTTCTCAAGTTTTGGCAAGTCAAAGCCAGAAATCTTGACTGGGTAAGTGAATGGCGGATCTATTAGGGAGAAAAAAAAGATCATATTTTGTTAACTAATGTTAAACATCATTTTTCCTAATTCTTTGCGTCTCATTTTTTGGGGACTTCCTGCTAATTGGATATGTCAATGGCAAACTTAATAATGCTGCACGGTTAGGTCAATAATATTTTGGTACAGTTGAATTAACCCGTACAAGGAACCTAAACGAAGAAAATGTTAATTAGAGAGGTATGACTATAGAAACTATTTTTGGTAATTTACAGGGCTTGAAGTCTAGCCACTTAAAGCAACTCCAGAAGCTCTATCAGCAGCGGCTACCTAGCGATCGCTTAACTACTCCAGAATTTGCCCAGCGACTAGCTGCTATTAGTAGCGAAATCAAACAGCCTTTGTGTGCTTACATCAACCGTAGAGGACAAGTAATCCGGGTAGGAGTGGGGACAGTCAACCAGACTAAGATTTCTCCCCAAGAATTACCCCGCTACGGGGCAGAACGTCTATCGGGGATTCGCTGCCTAAATACCCAGATCAAAGTAGAAACCCCCAAGGAATCAGCCCTCACAGCTATGGCTATGCAGCGACTAGATGCTTTAGTAGTTATAAATATTAGTGAAGGGGGATTTGAGCGCCGGGGGGGTGGTGGGACTGGTTATATTCAAGCTGTCTACCTAGCTCACCTAATGCCCACGATCGACCTAGAAAAACCTTCTACTGACCCAGCCCTGCCTTTTTCTTGGTTCATTTCTGAGGCAATGACTCTAGATGAATTAGTTAATCATGACTTTGAAGATTTAGTTGCTGGTTTGGAGTCGGAGTTTAGTCGAGAGTTTGTAGCTCAGAGTGTCGATAGTAGTAAAGATCGGGTTTTAATTGTTGGCTTAATGACCGATCGCATGACTAAGCAAAGTTTCGATGATGGATTAATAGAAATTGCTCGGCTGGTAGACACGGCTGGTGGAGAAGTCCTGCAAGTAATTCAACAAAAACGCAATCGTCCCCATCCCCAAACCGTAGTTGGCGAGGGTAAGGTAGCAGAAATTGCTCTAACTGCTCAGACTCTAGGTGTAAATTTATTAGTTTTTAATCTAGATTTATCTCCCGGTCAAGTGAGAAATTTGGAACAGCAGAGTGGTATCCGGGTGGTCGATCGAACAGAAGTAATTCTCGATATTTTTGCCCAACGGGCCCAGTCCCGAGCAGGCAAACTCCAAGTAGAACTGGCCCAACTTGCCTATATGTTGCCCCGCCTCACCGGAAGGGGGCAATCCATGTCTCGCTTGGGCGGGGGAATTGGAACTCGTGGTCCGGGGGAAACTAAACTAGAAACTGAAAGGCGTTCCATCTCTACCCGAATTTCTCGACTACAAAAAGAAGTAGACCAACTCCAAGCCCATCGATCGCGCCTCCGACAGCGCCGCCAGCATCAGGAAGTACCAACAGTTGCCCTTGTGGGCTACACCAATGCCGGAAAATCTACATTACTAAATACCCTAACTAATGCCGAGGTTTACACCGCCGATCAACTTTTTGCCACTCTTGACCCCACTACCCGGAGGTTAGTGGTTCCTGACCCCATAACTACCGAACTCAAGGAAATTCTCGTCACAGATACCGTAGGTTTTATTCACCAACTGCCTCCAGCTTTAGTAGATTCCTTCCGGGCAACCCTAGAAGAAGTTAGTGAAGCAGATGGACTAATTCATTTGGTGGATTTATCTCATCCGGCATGGCAAAGTCATATTCGATCGGTCATGAACATCCTCTCAGATATGCCCACTGCCCCCGGTCCAATTCTCTTAGTATTTAACAAAATTGACCAAGTCAGTGCTGAACACTTAGTTATAGCTAGGGAAGAATTTCCCCAAGCCTTTTATATTTCTGCTAGTCAGCGCTTGGGTCTAGAAACTCTCCGGCAAAAATTGGGGCAGCTAGTCCATTACGCCATGAATTAGTAGCTCGAATTTGGGAGAAGACAGACAAGAGGCTTAAGCCCCTTGTTTTTTTGTAGAAAATATCTCAAGGGGTGACAAGAAGGAGCAAGCTGGAGGGCAGTTTTGGGTAGTTATCCAAAATACTACCCAAGGTACAGACATTGTGGGGACTGCGGCCTACTATCCCATAGCTAGGGGTCATTCGTTTTAGAGAATATTAATCGATTTCAATTCTGTTAGGGCTAGAATCTGTTGTGCTAACACCTAGAGGTTGACGATATTGTTGGTAGATCCGATCGCGCCAAGAGAAAAATATATCATAATCACTATTGTCGGCAATGCCCGGAATCCCCCTCCCTCTCAGACTTTCATGGACATTAATATAATTTCCTTCGGGATACTTCAGCAAAATACTCAAACTAGCCACGGTCAAATCTGCCAAAGTAATCTGGTCGCCCGTTAGGTAAGGACTCTGGGAAAGGATCAAACATAATGCCTCTAGGTCTTGTTTCAGGGCATCTTGAGCCTCCTTGATGGCATCACTACCCAGACCAATACCTGAACCCAATACATCAAATACTTCTGAAGGTACAGAGCCAATGAAACTTTTAAGAAAATCTGGGGTAGTGCTAGGCAGGACTGAAGTGCGGAAATTCTGATTCTGGGTCAAGGCTCCGTAGAGCACTTTCCGGGATTTGACCCCGATCGATTCATCAGCCCACTCTTCCATCATCAAACACAGCCCTTTCTGCTTGGGATCTGTAGGAATTAGAGGTTTTTCTGGGTATTGCTTATCTAAATAAAAGGCGATCGCTGTAGAATCAGCAATAACTATAGCTCCATCCTTGAGGACTGGAACCCGCCTTTGTCCAGACATCTTGAATACTTCGAGCTGTCCCACACCGGGAGTTACTTCTATTTTTTTGTAGGGCAGACCTTTGTAATCTAGGATTAGTCTGACTTTCTCGGCATACTGAGATATCTCAAATTGGTACAGTTCGATCACCATAAGTTTTACCCTCTTAACACTTTGTTACCTATTATAGTAATCCTAAATGATCTGGGTGCAATTTCAGAGGAGTGAAATCCGCCCTTATTTAACGGGGATCTCTATAATAAACTCTGTCCCCTGACCCAAAATCGAGTTGCAGCCAATGGTTCCCCGATGTTTTTCCACAATAATAGAATGACAAATAGCTAAACCCAAGCCTGTACCCTTACCAATAGGTTTAGTCGTAAAAAAAGGATCAAATATTTTTCCTTGGATAGTTTCAGGAATACCCACGCCATTATCAGAAATACTAATTAAAATCTTTTTTGTTCCTGATTTAGAAGTTTCTTCTAACTGAGTTCTGATCCAGATAAAGGGAGGTTCATTAGTTTGGAAAAATGTATCTGGAATATCTTTTGTATAGCGTGACTCCAAAGAGTCAATTGCATTAATAATCAAGTTCATCAACACCTGATTTAACTGTCCCGGAAAACACTCTACCAAAGGTAAAATTCCATATTCTTTGATTACAGAAATATCTGAAGTATTTGGTTTACTTTTCAGGCGATACTGCAAAATCATCAGAGTACTTTCAATGCCAGAATGAATATCTACAGCTTTCATCTCCGCTTCATCTAACCGAGAAAAATTTCGCAGAGATAAGACAATTTCTCTAATTCTTTCTGCTCCTACTTTCATACTAGAAATTAACTTTGGTAAGTCATCAATTAAATATTCTATTTCGGTGATTTGCTGATGGTAAATAATTTCTGCTGGAGGATCAGGCATAGCTTCAGCATAGAGTTGAACGAGTTGTAATAAATCTTTGATATAATCTTGGGCTGGTTCAAGATTGCCATAGATGAAGTTGACTGGATTATTAATCTCATGGGCAACTCCTGCCACTAATTGTCCTAGGCTAGACATTTTCTCACTTTGGACTAGATGAGCTTGGGCATTTTGGAGTTGGAAAATCGTACTTTCTAGCTGCTGTGCTTGATGCTTGGCAATTTCTGCCACTTGATGAGTTTCAGTCACTTTATTTTCTAGTAGCTGTTGGGAGGCTTGCAAAGCAAAATTGTCCTTCTCAGCTTGACCTAATAGATGATTGAGGCGCTGGTTATATTGCCAGATGAGAAAGGCTATTAAGCTAACGGTAATGGGGACAAGTAATGATTGGATCGAAGCAATTAACCAATCAGGGAAAGGAATTTGCCAAGGATTTTGCTGTAGAGATAATAGGGAAGTTAATAAAGCAACAAAAATTGCACCGATCATCAATTGCGATAGTTGCTGTTGACTTAGGTAGGGCACTCCCATTACTAAAGAGAGAACAATCAAGGCTACTAGGACAGGCAATAGGCTGGGGCAGAGGTAGACCGACAGCAGGCACATAGTCCAAAGCCCCAAAGCGACAACTGCTACGGCCAAGCTAGGACGATTTTGCTGGGCCAACTTTCTTGCCCAGAGCAGAGTTAGTCCTTGCATAACTGATCCAGCGAGGAATATTCCTGTTAGTCCAGAAACAAAGGATAACATCACGAATAGTTGAAACCCGATCGTAAAGCCAGTTACCAGGAACATCCAAGATAAGAAATGCTGTAACTGTTTTACTGTTCTAGGGTTTTGAGTAGTGGTCGCCATAGCTCAAGGAAGTTTCTGGGGGAGTTTTTAGGCAGCTAAGTACCCTAGTAATCAAAATAATACTAGTCTCTAATTGGGGCGATCGCTTAGATATACTCCAAATATCCCTCAAATATCTCCTAAATATTTTTCAAATGCCTCCTAGATATTGCTAAAAAACCTACGCCCATAATCATGCCTAGAATACTTTGAGGCTCTGGGACTTCTAGGGGTGATTCAATTGGTAAAATTATGATTGGTTCTGGTGACGGAATAGGAGCAGGGGGAGTTGGCTCTGGAGTGGGAATTGAGCCGATCGATTGAATCTTTCCATACAAGCTGGCATAGGCGGTAGTTGCCTCTGGAGAATTAAATTCCCCCAGCAACGTATTACCCCCGTCACCAGAAAAGCCAATTAACTGCAAATTATAAATCGTATTCTCTAGGGTAAAGGTTTGGCTAGAAATGCCACTATTACTGAAACGTAAGCGATCGCCATCCACAACTGGATCGCCGGTAACATTTGGACTATTGAAAATATTAAACAAAAAGCTAAAATTCTGATTGCCCAAGGTTGGGTTAGCAAAATTCAAAGAAATCCCTAGGGGAAAATCTCCATTAAAACCATCCCACACCGAACCATTGCGATAGGTCAAATCCCCCAGCCGAAAGTTACTCCCTACTCCTGTTTGAAAGCCCAGGCCATCGTACTGGACATAGTTAGTGAAACTGGTACAACCAAGGCAGTTATCAACTCTGCCCCAAGTTAATCGGTTATCAATACCGCCATTTTCCCCAGAAAAAAAAGTACTGCCAGAAGGATTGCTGGGCATTCCCCACTGACCACTAGTTGTGCCTTGAAAAGTTAGAGATTGGGCTTGAGCAGAGGGTAAGTTAGGGACAAAAGTGGAGGCGATCGCTACCATACCTGCCGCCCATGCTGCTGTAGAAAAAACTCTTAAATTAAAATCCATAGATACTCCCTTTAATCTCGATCGTAAAAACTGTACTATAATCGTTCTTTCAGTACTATTACTAGGTGCCATCATGAAAATTTCTTCCCAACAGTTTCTTGAACAATTAAACAATGTTATTAAAAAACACCACCTCCTAGAACATCCCTTCTATCAAATGTGGAATGAAGGAAAATTATCCTTAACAATGTTGCAAGAATATGCTCAAGAATACTATCTGCAAGTCCACAACTTTCCTACCTATGTTAGTGCAACCCATGCTGCTTGTAATGATCTAAAAATTCGTCAGATGCTTTTAGAAAATCTTTTGGAAGAAGAGCAAGGAGAGGCAAATCATCCAGAATTGTGGTTACGATTTGCTGAAGGTCTAGGTGTAGCAAGAAAAGCAATTTTAGAACGCCCATATCTGGAGACAACCCGGGAATCTGTAAAAATCCTGAAGGATTTGGCTCGGAGTGAAGATGCTACTCAGGGTTTAGCAGCTCTCTATGCCTATGAATCTCAAATTCCTGAGGTTTCTACCACTAAAATAGCTGGACTGAAAAATTTCTACGGTATCGATGCCGCAGCTACTCTGGAGTTTTTTCAAGTTCATGAAAAGGCGGATGAATTTCACTCTCAGGCAACCCGAGAAGCTCTGTTGACCCTGTGTGAAACTGAACAGCAGCAACAGCAAGCACTAGTAGCAGCAGAGCAGGCAGCTTGCGCCCTCAATCTCCTCCTAGATGGAGTCTATGCAACCTATTGCCAAGTGGCTTAAACTAAGCTCTTGTAGGGTGGGCATTGCCCACCTATTTAGATTCTGCTTACCTATTTTAGTTTAGGTTGATGGCTACAGAAATACCTAATCCCTATTTTTCACCCCTTTTACTAAAGTTTTTATAAGGTGGGCAATGCCCACCCTACAATTTTACTTTTCCCCTTATGGGGTCTATTCTTCTATTATTTCTTCTTCACCTTCAGCGGTAGGGGGAACTAGAGCCACGGCTGCGATCGCATCATCTTCATCTAGGCGTTGGACTCGCACCCCGGTAGCCGATCGAGACTGGGTAGAAATGGCATCCACCGACTGGCGGATAATAATTCCCCGGTTAGTTACAATCATCAATTCATCCCCCGGATTCACCACCCGTAGAGCGACTAATTGATCGCCGCTGGTTTTAGATTTGAACTTAGTGGCAATGATTCCCTTGCCAAATCTTCTCTGGAGGCGGAACATCCCCACGGGAACCCTCTTACCGTAGCCATTACTAGTAATAATCAAAATCCAAGGGCCTTCGGCAGTTAGTTCTGCTTCATCATTTCCTAAATCCTCTAGATTATTTACTTCCTCTAGCTCTGGGGTGAGGGCTTCTTCTAGCTGCGTTAGTTCGGCCTCCAGTTCTAGGCTATCTTCTGAGACATCACTAGCGATCGTGGCTACCACACTACTAGGCAACACATCCATACTGATCAGGTTATCTCCCTTAGTCAGCTTCATGGATCTCACCCCCCTAGCGGTTCTTCCCATAGGGCGCAACTGGGTATGGTCAGTGCGAAAATGGATCGCCATTCCTTTTCTAGAACCGACAATTAAACTATCCTCGGCTCTGGCTAGGCGTACCCAACGAAGTTGATCTGCTTCTTCTAGGGAAATAGCAATTAGACCATTAGACCGAATATGGCTAAAAGCAGATAGGGCTGTTTTTTTCACAAATCCTTGTACCGTGAGCATGACTAGATATTCTTCATCACTAAATTCACTCACTGGGACGATCGAGGTGACTTTTTCTTCCCTAGGAATGGGTAGGAGTTGAATAATCGGTGCGCCCTTGGCAGTCCGAGAAGCAGTGGGAATCTGGTAAGCCCGGAGACTATAGACAACCCCTTGATCGGTAAAGAAGAGGATGCTGTCGTGATCACAGCAGGTAAAAAAGTGTTTAATTCCGTCATCATCCTTCATCTTGGTGGCAGCCTTGCCCCTAGTAGCCCGGTTCTGAGCCTCGAAGGTACTTACGGGCATTCTTTTAATATAGCCCTGCTCTGTAACTAGAATTAAGGATTTCTCATTGGCGATTAAATCTATATCAAATATCTCTCCATCACCCGGATCGATCGTGGTTAATCGGGGTGTGCCATGACTGGTTTTAATCGCTACTGCCTCGGTCTCCACAATTTCCAGAATCCGTTCCCGGTCGGCCAGAATCGATCGAAGTTCCGTAATTTTTAGCTCTAGCTCTGCATGTTCTGCTTGAATTTTCTGTGCCTCAAGGGCAGTAAGACGGCGGAGTTGCATTTGCAGAATGGCATCAGCTTGAACTTCTGATAACCCATACTGGGCAACCAATTCTTGTTTAGCAGAAGCAGTATCAGCACTTTCCCTGATTAGACGAATAATTCCATCTAGTCTACCTAGAGCAATCAGTAAGCCCAGCAACAGGTGATCCCGTTCTTCAGCTTTGCGGAGTTCGTACTGAGTCCGGCGGATAATGGTTTCAATCCGAAATTCTAGAAATACGGCGAGGAATTGCTTGATAGTCAGGAGTTGGGGTTCTTGATTGACTAATGCCAACATATTTGCCCCGAAGTTTGCCTGAATGGGGGTTTGTTTGTAGAGATTATTCAGAACTACCCTAGCGTAGGCATCTCGCTTCAGCTCAATCACAATCCGCATCCCGTCCCGATCGCTCTCATCCCGGATATCCGAAATTCCCTCTAGGCGCTTCTCGTTCACCATTTCAGCAATCTTTTCAATCAGAGAAGCTTTATTGGTCTGGTAGGGCAACTGGGTAATAATAATTGCTTCCCGGTCTTGCCGTCCCGGTTGTTCGATCAATTCAATATCTGCCACGCCCCGCATGGTGATGGAACCCCGCCCGGTGGTGTAAGCCTCCTTGATCCCCGATGTGCCAAGGATTTGTCCCCCGGTGGGAAAGTCGGGGCCTGGAATATATTGCATCAGTTCACGATCGGTAATCTCTGGATTATGGATCAATGCCACCAGCCCATCGATCAGTTCCCCTAAGTTGTGAGGGGGAATATTAGTCGCCATGCCCACAGCAATACCGGAGGAGCCATTGAGGAGGAGTTGGGGAATCCGGGAGGGCAGCACGAGGGGTTCTTGTTGAGAACCATCAAAGTTATCGCCAAAGTCTACGGTTTCTGATTCGATATCTCGCAATAGGGAATCAGTAGTCAAAGTCTGCAAACGGCATTCGGTATAACGCATGGCTGCCGGGGGATCGTTATCTACCGAGCCAAAGTTACCATGACCATTGATTAGGGGCGATCGCATGGAAAAATCCTGCGCCATCCGCACCAAGGCATCATACACGGCTGTATCCCCGTGGGGATGGTATTTACCTAATACTTCTCCCACCACCCTAGCGCATTTACGGAAGGGACGATCGGGACTCAATCCCAACTCGTGCATGGCATAAAGAATCCGCCGATGGACTGGCTTCAAGCCATCTCTAGCATCTGGCAGGGCCCGCCCCACGATCACGCTCATGGCATACTCCAGATAGGAACGGGTCATCTCGTTACGCAGATTAGTAGGGACAATCCGTTCTGGGGTAGTGGTCATGGGGAAACTCCGGGGGGAATAGAAAATTCTAATTACAGAAAGAGTAAAACTCTTTTACTAGTCATGATTTTAACACATTTTACCTCTCCCCCTTTAGGCTAACTGCGTCCAATCCTGTGCTAGTACAAAGACGGCGATCGCTTGCTCGCATTTCATGCTTAGAAAATAATTATGGTTAAATAACCTTAGTTTTGGTGCATCACGGTTACGGTACGATCATAATTAGTTAAGCCTTTTGTTATTGCATTAATAACCTCCCAAAAACAAATTAAAAAAACATGTTAGAAAATCGTGATTACACCCTAATTATCGATAAAAGTGGCAGTATGTCCACTAAAGACCAAGCCGGTAATAAAAGTCGCTGGATAATTATGCAGGAATCGGCCTTGGCTCTAGCGGCTAAATGTGAGGAGTTTGACCCTGATGGAATGACGGTTTATGTCTTTTCTGGCCGATTCAAACGCTACAATAATGTCACCACAGATAAGGTCGCTCAGATATTCAAAGAAAATGAACCCAGTGGACGGACTGACCTTGCAGCGGTGTTACAGGATGCTCTGAGCAACTATTTCCAGAGAAAATCAGCCGGGGAAATTAAGTCTAATGGGGAAACTATTCTAGTGGTTACCGATGGGGAGCCGGACGATCGCAAGGCAGTGATGAAAATAATTATTGAAGCCTCCCGCAAAATGGATCGGGATGAAGAATTGGCAATTTCTTTTATCCAGGTTGGTAGAGATGCTGAAGCCACAAAATTCTTAAAAGTTCTGGATGATGAACTTCAAGGAGCCGGAGCAAAATTTGATATGGTAGATACTATTACAATGGATGATATGGAAGATATGACCTTGAGTGAGGTCTTAATGAATGCCATTAATGATTAGTTTGGATCTAATTAAATTCTTAATAAAGCTATAACCTCAATAAAGCTATGGAATCGATCGATGATCTATTGGCACAGGTCAAAGCAGAACTGGAGCCAGACCCCAAAAAACCCCCGAAAAAACCTCCCTATTTCGTGACCGAGGCAGATTTACAATCTTCATCGCCTACCCCTATTAGTTCTCCTTCCAGTAATTCCAGTAATTTTGTTGGTGATAAACTTACTCATAATCTCCTGAATCAGCTTAAAACAGAGTTTGCAGAACAGGAGCAACAAGAGGCTGCTGTGCATCAACAACAACTCCAAGAGGAGCAGCGCCAACAGGAGCGAGAATTACGGGAAGCCCAGTTTCGGGAACGGCAGGAACGGGAGCGCCAAGCCCAACAACAACAAGAATCCCAAAGGCGGGAACAACAAAAACAAGAGCGCAAACACCAAGCCCTGAAACAAGAAGCAGAGGTATGGCTCAAAAAACTTCATCCCAACACAGAGGAAAGTAGGTGGTTTCAGGAATTTTCCTACAACTATCCTTCTAAAATAGAAGCAGCGATCGATTACCTATCAGCCCTCAAAGAAACCAAAGCCCACCCTTAACTAGTGATGTTAGATAAATAATTATCTTTCCTTGGTTGAAGGAAAAGCCTGACAAACAAATACTATATAAAAGTATCCCGGAGGAAAAAGTGTTGGAAAACCGTGATTACACCCTAATCATTGATAAAAGTGGCAGTATGTCTACCCCAGACCAAGCCGGCGGCAAAAACCGCTGGTCTGCTGCCCAAGAATCTACCCTAGCTTTGGCAAGAAAGTGTGAACAGTATGACCCTGATGGAATTACAGTTTATTTATTTTCTGGTAGATTTAAGCGCTTTGATAATGTCACTGCTGAGAAAGTTGCCCAAATTTTTCAAGAAAATGACCCTTCAGGAACTACAGATTTAGCTGGCGTTCTCAAAAGTGCCACCGATGATTATTTTGCTCGGAAAGCCAAGGGAGAAACCAAGGCAGAGGGAGAAATTATTTTAGTTATTACTGACGGCGAACCGGACGATCGCAAGGCAGTGATGAAAGTAATTATCGAGGCATCCCGCAAAATGGATCGAGATGAAGAATTAGCCATATCCCTAATCCAAGTAGGAAGTGATGCCTCTGCCACTCGTTTTCTCAAAGCCTTAGATGATGAACTCCAAAGTGCGGGGGCAAAGTTTGATATTGTTGACACTATCACCCTAGAAGATATGGAAGGTTTTACTCTCACGGAAGTATTGATGAATGCCATTAGCGATTAGTGCATCCAAGACTTCAATAATAGCTAAAGAATTTTTCCCGCCGACCACAGGTGAAGTCAATTATAGTTGTCACCCGGCTTGGGGTTGCTGAAATTTATAGACATCTTTAATTACCTGTACCCAACCATCACTAACCGCCTCTAATAGTTTCTCCCCCTTTTCCCTAGTGGCAACTGTCGCATCACCAATGACCCCACTAGTACTTAAATCCCGTGTCACCCAAGCAAAAGGTAACTTCCCTTCCATGCTTAAAAGACTATCGGTGGGTAAATCTTGGGGGTATTCTTTGACTGCCCGTGCCATTTTTACTTGCTCCGGCAGGATAGCTAAGAGGACGCTGGTTTCGGCATCTCCAGCATGAATACCATGTTCAGCTTCGTAGGGAGATATTAAATCCTGAGCATTGTGGGGCGCTTTCCAAGTGAAAAGGGGAAATACTAAAAAATCTGCATACTTTTGGTGTAAATCCCGGGCCACAATTTCCATGATTTGGGGTTGTCCCCCGTGGGCATTCATCAGGACTAATTTCCGAAATCCAGACCTGTAAAGACTTTCTGCCACTTCCGTCAAAACTGTGATCAGGGTAGTAGCACTGAGGGTGATGGTTCCGGGGAAGTGCCAATGTTCATTGGATCTGCCATAGCATAGAGGAGGGAGAGCGTAGGCGGGAACATAAGGTTCTCCGGGGCTATCTAGTTTAGTCAGGGCTTCCCCAATCACGGCAGTAGCGATCGCACTATCGACGACTAGGGGTAAATGGGGGCCATGTTGTTCGATCGCCCCAATGGGTTGAATAATTACTACATTTTCTTTGTCAGGCATATCCTGAATATCTGTCCAAGTTAGATACGCAAAAAAACGATTAGGAGGAATAAAACTATGCATAAGTTGTTTAAGGGGATGAGCCTAAATTTTAGGTTAAAGTCTAGATTAAAGTCTAGGGTGAGATATGGATTGATCTTAGTCGCTAGTCTTGGTCTTAGCTGTGGTTTTAGCTATAATTTCATCTCTGGAGGGAATGATCAAGCGATCGCCGCAGAGAGACTAGTCGTGCGTTATAGAATTTTCAGTCAGAGCGTGGCAATTAGTGAATTACGCACCCTAGCAGATACGGGGCAAGCTTCTAGAGCTATTCAGTTTTATCTTACCCTTGGCAATCGTCAGCCAGAGGAACTGCGGCAAATTCTTATCCGTCCCGTTGCGGTTAATAGCAATGATCTATACCAAATTCTTAGCTCACCCCTAGGCAGCATCGCCCTTGATGAAGTATCTCAAGTGATCCACACCCCAGATAACCAAGCTAACCGGGAATCCTTAAACGCTGCCCTAGTCGGAGCATCTCTACCCGATGGCCAGATTAGATTAATTGATGTCTTAGAAAAGTACCCCACTAATGAGGTGCATCTTAATGGAGAAAAATTGATCGAAGTAGTGGAAAAAATTAGTGCGATCGTCCGGACTATCCCAGCAGGATTAATTAATCTCAGGCAATAACTTATAATAACCTACGATAAGGCTCGGTTTTGGGGAGAAACCACCCTAAGAAAGGAGGGTTTTGGACTCTATTTCTTATAATTTTTCGTTAATATTAGCTAAGAAGGGTAATTAATGCTGTAAGGCAAGCCAAAACATAGTATGGATACCAACAACTGGATTAAGCAATTATTGATGGTGGGAGTGGGGACAACTTCGATCGTAGCGGAGAAACTACGGGAGGTTAGTGATGAATGGGTTAGAGAAGGCAAGATCAATCCAGAGCAAGCAAAAGCCTTGGTAGATGAGTTGATGCAACAGATTAAGCCAGAAACTGCCAACTGGGAAGAACAGATGGATCGCCAACTACGTAATATGTTTCAGGATATTGGTGTCCCCAGACAGCCCGAAGTGGATGAACTCCGGGGCAGGATTGATCGCCTAGAACGGCAGCTAAGAGACTTAGAAAACCGTCTCTGGCGTTGATTCTATTTAAGATGCAAGATGCGGGCGGGGGACGGAAATCTTCAAAGTCTCCCTTTCTCTGGCTTTAGCGGCACGAAGTGCGGAGAGTTAGTTAAAAATATCTAGGCGATCGCCATCTCGAAGCGTTTATTTACCTCTGCCCAATTAATTACATTCCACCAAGCATTGAGATAATCTCCCCGGAGATTTTGATACTTCAAATAGTAGGCATGTTCCCAAACATCGTTGCCCATAATTGGGTACTGCCCAGTCATGAAAGGGCTATCTTGGTTAGCTGTAGTTGTTACTTCCAGCTTGCCCTCCTTATTTCGTACTAACCATACCCAGCCACTGCCAAAACGTTTTAGCCCGGCATCATTAAATTGTTGTTTCAATACCGCAAGACTCCCGAAATTGTCATTGATGGCTGCCGCAATTTTTCCTGTAGGTTCCCCGCCGCCATTGGGGGTCATAATTTCCCAGAACATCGTATGGTTGACATGGCCACCGCCGTTGTTACGGACGATCGCCCGGATATCTTCAGGAATACTATCTAGGTTACTGATGAGAGCGATCGCACTCTGGCTGACCAACTGAGGATAACGGCCAATAGCACCATTAAGATTATTTACATAGGCTGCATGGTGGCGATCGTGGTGGAAACGCATGGTGGCAGCATCTATATGGGGTTCTAGAGCATTGTAGTCATAAGCCAAGGGCGGCAAGCTAAAAGGACCAGAAGTATTTTGGGCAAAGGCGGGTAAAGTTCCCCAGCCCCCAGCTAGAGTTGTAGCTCCTAATAATTGCAAGAAGTAGCGGCGGTTAATAGTCATAGGTTTCTACTTAGATTTTGTGGTTGATTTATATACAGAGCTTAGGCAAAGAGTGGATATTTGTTAGGGGCGCAAGGCTTTATGCTCTTTTATCCTTCTTTAAGATTAGCGGAGAAAATTCGGTCTAGTTACCTGAGTTGTTTCTAGCATTTTTTGTAAGTCCGGCCAATTTTCTGTTTCGATGAGAGTAATCACCTGCTGCAAATTTTGTTGATATTGCTCCAAGCTATCAAGTAATGCCTGTCGGTTATACTGAGCCATCATTAATCCTAATTCAGGATTTCCTCCCCCCACACGACTAGTATCCCTAAACCCAGAACTAGCTAAATTCTGCGCTAAACTAACAATATTGTTGTTCCCCGCCCAACTACAAGTATTAATCAAACTGGCACTAATCATAACTGGTAGATGGGAAATTAAACCCACAGCCCGATCATGGTCTTGAGGAGAGGTAAGGTATAGCTCAACTCCTAGCGATCGGACTAAACTGGCTACCACAGCTACGGATTCTGGAGGAGTACTATCTACCGGCGTTAAAATGTAGGGAGCATTGATAAATAAGCCCTCCTGAGCTGCCATAATCCCACTTTCGGCAGTGCCAGCCATGGGATGTCCTCCCACAAAGTTAGCCCACAACGGCAATACTTCCCAGAGAATTTGCTCCTTCACTGAGCCAACATCAGTCAGAATGGTTTCTGGGGTAATGTAGGTTAATAGCTCCCGGACTGTGGCGGCAATGGCGGCTATGGGAGTACAAATAAAAATCACTTCTGCCTGCTGTAGTAGAGATAGGTCATCACTGGCTTGATCTACCGCTCCCCGCCCAAGAGCCAAATCACAGGTAAGAGGCGATCGAGATACCCCCAAAACTCGCAAACCCCGTCTTCGGAAGTCTATTCCCAAGGAGCCGCCAATTAAGCCCAAGCCAACAATACCTACCGTTTTATGTTTGATTTCCCTATTTTCTAATAGGTTTGCTGCATCTATACCTTCTGTGTTTGCCTGCATCGTTTTCTTCCCTAGTTTTGTCAATCATTAATCTACCAACCTATGGATGTCACCGAATTAATCGACTTATATGCTGCCGGAACCAGAGATTTTTCTGCTGTCATGCTCATTGAGGCTAATCTAAGTAGCGTTAATCTCAGCGGGTGTGACCTTAGTAATGCCAATCTCAGTGTCGCCAACCTCAGTGGAGCAAATCTCAGTGGAGCAAACTTGACCAAGGCTAAACTTAATGTTGCCCGGTTGAGTGGAGCTAACCTGACTAAGGCTAAACTCAATGGCGCAACCCTCAATGTAGCGAATCTGATTCGAGCAGACTTTGCCGGAGCAGAAATGGTAGGCATATCCCTGATTCGAGCAGAATTAATTCGAGCGGAACTGAGTAAGGCGAATCTCCGGGGAGCCAACCTCAACAGTGCTGACTTGCGGGAAGCGACTCTCAGGCAGGCAAACCTCACTCGTGCCAATCTCAGTGAAGCTAATCTCCGGGGAGCATCCCTCACAGGAGCAATTTTAGAACTGGCAAATCTCAATGCTACAGACCTCAGCCGTAGTGACTTGAGTGGGGCAAACCTCCGGGAGGCAGAACTCCGGCAAACAAATCTTAGCAAAGCCAATCTCAGCGGGGCGGATCTGAGTGGAGCTAATCTCCGCTGGGCAGATCTGAGTGGGGCTAATCTTAGTTGGGCGGATCTCAGCGATGCAAAGTTGAGCGGGGCAAATTTGGTGGGGGCAGACTTAAGCAATGCTAATTTATTGAATGCAAGTTTGGTTCATGCCGATCTGACCCAAGCCAGCTTAATTAGGGCAGATTGGATTGGGGCGGATTTAACCGGGGCAAATCTAACCGGAGCAAAACTTTTTGCTGTATCTCGCTACGGTCTGAAAACCGATGGCATGATTGCAGACTGGGTGGATCTCAGTCCTGATGGCGATCGCTCAGAAATCCAAAGATTTGAAACTGAGGACACCAAAAAATTCTTCAGTCAAACCATGCCGAGGGTGAAAATTATTGTGGATGCTCCCCTGACCCTAGAAGCAAACCTCCTCCTTTTATCTGCCTATCAGCAGCTTTCTCATAAGGAATACCTTAAACTGAGGGAAGCCCCTAGTATCGAAGTCGGGGCTAGACGCACTACAATTACTTTTCAGATAAATAACAACGAATATTTATTTATCCTTGGTTATATTACAATTTTACCCTTCCAAGATGCCCCGGCTGCCCATAACAATATTATGGCGATCGTCAAGAGTCTCCAATCCCATAATGTAGAATCCTTGGGTGGTAAAGACCCCAAAAGAATTAGAGATTTAATTACTATCTTTAGCAAAACTATCCGTGGAGTAGCATCCCAAAACCTAGAAATATCTATTCCTCTCCAAGCTCAAGAAAATAGTTTTTTTAGTTCTCCCACCCAGTTGATCCTGACCAATTCCAACGACCAGAGCCTAAGTATTTATCACCATTCGGGCTTCGGCAAAAAACTCCTCCAAAAAGGAACCTCCAATTATCTGCCGGCTGAATCTCAAAGCCAAAAAGCAAATTTACCCTTACTTTCAGAGATAGTCAATTTCATCAGAGAGTTTGATTGAACGGAGGAGGTATAGGGAGGTAAGGGGAGGTTACCGGAATGAAGAATTATCAAGTTTGATAAAATCAGGAAAGTTAGTTTGAGGAATAGGAAAGAGAAGTTTATTTGTTAAAATTCTTTACCTCCCTGTACCTTCTTTGCAACAAAACTTAACATAAGTATAATTTTTCCCCACCATTGATTAATTGTTTAGTTGGATGGTGCTAATTCTGTCCCTTAGCTATTAAGCTATTAGACATGCTCTAGGAAATGCCCTAGCAGATGCTACTATCTGTGGGGCATTTTTAGAAAACCCTTTCTTATTTTTTAGTCTTATTTCTTAGTAAGCTCATTAATTCTTAACAACTATGAGGTAGTGTCAATGGCTCAGTGGTTTCTACAAACCGTTTGGTTGATTCCCTTGTATGCCTTAATTGGAGCGATTTTGGCTCTGCCTTGGTCTCCGGCAATCATTCGACGGACTGGCCCCAGACCCTCTGGGTATGTCAACTTAATTATGACAGCGGTAGCTCTGATCCATAGCTGGGTTGCTCTCTTGGTATTAGGAGATGGTCCACCCCAACACATAGTCATTGACTGGTTAAATGTGGCGGGTTTAGAGATTAATTTATCCCTAGAAATTTCTAGTATCACGATCGGCACTTCTCTACTGATCTGTGGCTTAAATTTACTTGCCCAAGTTTTTGCCCTTGGCTATCTAGAAATGGACTGGGGCTGGGCAAGATTCTACTCTTTCTTGGCTTTATTTGAAGCTGGCATGAGTGCCTTAGCTTTCTCAGATTCGTTATTTTTTGCTTATATGATCCTAGAGATTCTTACCTTAGGAACCTATTTATTAGTCGGGCTATGGTTTAGCCAGCCTTTGGTGGTGACAGGAGCGAGGGATGCCTTTCTGACTAAGCGGATTGGTGACTTGATCCTGCTGATTGGGGTAGTAGCATTGCTGCCGATCGCTAAAACTTGGAATTTTACAGAACTAGCAGCCTGGGCAACCACAGCCAATATTGATCCTACGGTGGCCACCCTTTTGGGTTTGGCATTAATTGCTGGCCCTATGGGTAAGTGCGCCCAGTTTCCCCTGCACCTCTGGTTGGATGAAGCTATGGAAGGACCAATTCCCGCTTCTATTCTGAGAAACTCGTTGGTGGTTCCCGTCGGTACTTGGCTTCTCATCAAGCTCCACCCTATTCTAGCCCTGTCACCTACCACTCTAACAGTGATGGAATGGGTTGGCGGGATCACGGCGGTATTTGGAACTCTGATAGCGATCGCCCAGATTGATATCAAGCGTGCTCTTTCTTACCTAGTGAGTGCCTACATGGGGTTAACTTTTATTGCCGTTGCCAATGGTGAAATTAATCATACACTTTTATTCCTATTTACCTACTCTATTTCTATGGCATTACTCTTTATGGGAGTAGGGGGCATTATCTGGAATAACATTACCCAAGATCTGCGGCAGTACGGAGGATTATGGTCACGCCGTCCGGTGTGTGCTTTCTCCATCATCATCGGGGCGATGGGGTTACTCGCAGTGCCGCCCTTCGGTGGCTTCTGGTCACTAGTCCAAATTACCAGTGGGTTTGCCGAAACTAAACCCTTGATGTTTAGCATTTTTGTCTTTGTGAATGGAGCTACAGCCTTTGGTTTAACCAGAGTATTTGGCTTGATCTTTGGGGGTAAACCCAAGCAAATGTCCGAGCGATCGCCAGAAATTCATTGGCCAATGGCTCTACCCATGATTTTCACTATGGCATTTATTCTGCATATTCCCCTCCTTCTAATCAAATGGGGACTAGTTCCATACCTAAATACTATCAATATTGGCGTTGCCGGTACCCTAGTAGCTTCTACCGTAGTCGGTCTAGCCTCAGGAGCAGCCGTCTATCTCAATCAAAATGTTCCCCGACCTATTAAGCTCCCTTTCCCCGCCCTGCAAGACCTCTTTGCCTACGATTTTTATACCCCTCAAATCTATAAGGTGACAGTGGTATTTATTGTAGGAGTAGTTTCTAATTTTATCGACCTCTTAGATAGATACCTTGTAGATGGACTTGTTAACTTTGTAGGTTCTGTCTCAGTTTTTGGTGGAGAAAGCCTGAAATATAGTACCTCTGGTCAATCTCAGTTTTATTCCCTGACTATTATTTTGGGAATTACTATCTTGGGATTTATTCTAGTCTGGCCTCTCATCTCTCAATTATCTTTCGCAGGATAAAAATAAACCCCCACCCCAGCCCTCTCCCCTAGGAGAGGGAACAAGAAAAAAACTACCCATTAACTAGTATGCTGAGTGCTTTAATCTGGATTCCGGTGCTAGGGGCAATAATTATTAGTTTTCTACCGGGAAATCTATCAGCCCCCAAAACTCGACAGTTGGCTTTAATTATTGCCAGTATCTTATTTGTCTTGTCAGTAATTTTACTTAAAAACTTTAACCTCAGTATTGCAGGAATGCAGTTTCGGGAGTTTATCCCGTGGATTCCGACCTTGGGGATTAATTACACCCTAGGTGCGGATGGCTTATCCCTACCTCTAGTGGTGCTGAATGCTCTTTTAACTTGGATTGTCATCTATACCATTCCTCCCCAAGTAGAAAGAGCACGCCTGTATCATTCCCTCGTATTTCTTGTTAGCGCCGGGGTCTATGGTTCTTTTGTCGCTCAGAATCTATTATTGTTTGTCCTGTTTTATGAACTAGAGCTAGTTCCTCTCTACCTGTTGATTGCCATTTGGGGTAGCAAAAGGAAGGAGTATGCTGCTATGAAATTCTTGATCTACACGGCAGTATCGGGAATTTTAATCTTGGGTGGTTTTCTAGCTTTAGGATGGTTGACCCATGCCTCAAGTTTTGACTTGAATGATATTAAAACTGCCGATCTTCCTATCGCTGCCCAAGTAACTATTTTTGTGACTTTGCTGATTGGCTTTGCGATTAAAACTCCCCTAGTTCCTTTTCATACTTGGCTGCCGGATGCCTACGTGGAGTCTTCTACCCCGGTAGTTATCCTTTTGGGGGGAATCTTGGCAAAACTAGGCGCCTATGGTTTAGTCCGGTTTTGTCTAGCATTATTTCCTGAGGCTTGGGTTAGTTTTGCCCCTTGGTTGGCAACTTGGGCGGTGATCAGTGTGATGTATGGCGCTTTGGCAGCGATCGCCCAAAAAGATATTAAGCGCATGGTGGCCTATAGTTCGATCGGTCATATGGGCTACGTGATGTTTGGGTTGGCCGCCTTCACACCCCTGAGTATTTTAGGGGCAGTGTGCCAAATGATCAGTCACGGCTTCATCTTGGCAATTCTCTTCTACCTAGTGGGCAACATCGAAGATAAGGTGGGAACCAGAGAGCTAGATGTCTTAAATGGTCTAATGAGTCCAATTCGGGGCTTACCCTTTACCAGCGCTGTGTTAGTAATTGGCGGTATGGCAAGTGCTGGGATTCCCGGATTGGTAGGCTTTATTTCCGAGTTTTTGGTATTCCAAGGTAGTTTCACTGCTTTCCCCTGGCAAACTATTCTCTGTATCGTTGCCTCTGGTCTAACTGCCGTATATTTTGTAATTCTCCTCAACCGGACTTGCTTTGGCAAATTGGACAATGCTACTGCCTACTACGGTCAAACTACTACCGCCGAGAGGGTTCCTGCCTTTATTCTCGTGGCAGTTATCTTCTTTCTAGGGATTCAACCCAGTTGGCTAGTCCGCTGGAGCGAAAAAACTACGGCCAGTTTTAGTGCCAATGCTACCGCCTACGTGCAACCAGCGATCGCTGCAAATTCCCCTTGGGGTATGGATCATCAATTAATTATCCCGTCTGATACTCAAGATAGATTCCCCTAAGTTCATAGATTGGTTCGGTTCGATTCCGCTCGCCGATCCTAGACTTCGATCGTAGAATTTGTTTGCCGACTGTGGACTGCAATCGTAGAACTCTTGGACTGAGCATAGTCGAAGTGAAGGAATTATCCCCATTTTTTCTAGCGTAGCGACTGAGGGGATCAAAACCTGAAAACCTAGACAGAGAAAGTTAAAAATTCTATTTCAAAGGAAAAATATTATGGTACAAGCTCCTCTTAAACCCACCGACTCCACCTTTGATAATCCTCCTACCCCCAATATCCCCAGTCCCAAAATTCCCCCTTCTCAGCACGAATTTGCCGAAGTGATTCATCGTCTAGAAAGTGGTGGAGCTATGCTGCCGGATACCCCAGAAAACCTGATGCAGATCATTGGTTTGTATAAAGCCTACGCTGTCCCAATGGATTTTTATTGGCGGGATTTACTATATATTGGCGAGAAGGTATTTTTGGATCCTTTCCCCTTCTTTAAGTATTTTATTCCCCAAGAATACCTAGACTTGCCCAACCACTACGCCGGAGATAATGCAGATTTCCGGGTCTGGCAAAAAGGGGAAGCTACAGCCCATCCCGAATTATTAGAATTTATTGAGAAGGGGGAAACGGGCAAAATGCACCGATTGTTCCACCATTGGCTCCACGATCGAGTCAATATGGAATTTGCGGAAGAATGTATGCGAGCTATGCTCTGGCATCGGAAAATGTACGTTCCGGTGAACCAATTTGATCCCTATCTAGATAGTGATGAATACAAAGCTAATGCCGATCGAGCCATTAAAGCTTACTTCAAATTCAACCCTATTATGCTGGCCCTCTACAAAGCCTTCCCAGATTTATTCTTGGAACAGTGCCGGCAGATGTCCTACTACTCAAACCTCGGCTTATTCTGGGAAGTTATGGCTCCGGTATTCTTTGAAATGAGTGATATCTATGATGCCGGCGGATTTAAACAAGTCCGGGATGCTATGGATTATTTAGTTAATGCCATTTTTATTGCGGCTGGTCGCCCCATCTACCATAACGTCTATATTCGGGGCGAGTGCTACGAAATTATTCCTAAATCCAAGGGCTTTATGTGGCTCTACGAGGCTGCCCTGCCCTACGTAGAAGCAGTGTTCTATCGGACTTCTCCCTTCCGGGGAACTAAATCCTACAATGCCCAAGCTGGACAAGTTCCTGATGCCCAGCCAGATTTCCACTACGGGATTCTTTACGCTGATGTGTTTCCTGTTGGCACAGCCGGGATTCCCCCGACTCTCTTGATGCAGGATATGCTGCACTTTTTGCCCCCCTACTTGGTGGAATATTACCATCAGTACTGCCGGGGTGAAGATGATATGTTGATCCAGTTGGGGATCAGTTTTCAGCGATCGATGTATACCGTAACTTCGGCGGTGATTCAAGCTCTCCGGGTGGCACTCCTCTACCCTCTGGATGACCTTAACCCCAAACATCTAATGGCCAACCGCAAATTCTTTGAAGCCCAAATGGATCGGTTTAAGCGTCCTGAGGCTCGTTTACGCAATGTCCAGTTTCAAGAGTACCGTTAATCTAGCGATCGTAAAATCTGCAACTTACAGTACCCTGTAGGTGTTTTGGTACAGAGTTCCCTGCCGGAGGTGGGGAACTTTCTATTTGTTGTACCGCCCTGATAAGCAAAGTGCTGTAATTTATTACAAACTTAGGGATTAATCCCTACATTAGTTGGTAAACTTGTGATTGAACAAGGACACAATCGGCAAAGCCTTCATGGAAGAACAGAAAAGTTCCTCAGAAACAATATCTCAATTACAGGAGTTTATTAACTCAATCCCCCTTTTTCAAGGCTTACCACCAGCCATTACTAAAAAGGCTACGGCTCATATTGTGACTCGTACCCACCCGGCTAATCGAGTGATTTTGCTGGAAAATGACTGGGGTGGTTCTGTGTACTTTATTCTGTCTGGCTGGGCGAAGATTCGTACCTACAATATGGATGGTAAAGAAGTAACCTTAAATATTTTGGGTGTAGGAGAGCTATTTGGAGAAATGGCTGCCCTAGATGAAGTTCCTCGATCGACCGATGTCATTACCCTCGCCCCGACTACTATTGGTAGCATCCCTGCCCAAGATTTTGTCCAGCTTATGCACACAGAACCTCTGGCTGGGGTACGATTAGCCCAACTGATGGCGAAAAGACTCCGACAAGTGAACCGCCGTCTCCGGCTCCGGGAATCTGATAGTCAATCAAGAGTAGCTGATACAATCCTATTTTTAGCTGAAGGTCAGGGAAAAGTCCGGCAGGAAGGCCGAGAGATTCCTAATCTGCCCCACCGAGAACTAAGTAGTCTAAGTGGTTTGGCACGGGAAACCGTTACTAGAGTTTTAACTAGATTAGAAAAGAAGGGGCTAATTATTCGAGACCACGACATGATGTATATCCCTGATGTGGCAGCCCTAGAGAAAATTATTGCCTAAAAACAATGGACAGTTATGGCAGTAAGCTCCCGTAGAGTGGGCATTGCCCACATATTTAACGTCAGTTCGGGATAAGAAATACCCCTAAGACCATTTTACAAAAACTATAACCATTATCGCTGGCTGAGCGAAGTCGAATTTATGCTGAGCATTGTCGAAGTAGCCAAAACCTTGCCATAAATTTTTGATCGCTTATCTTCATTTATAGCGGAAACGTTCCCTTTGACTCCGCTCAGTACAAGTTTGCTCAGGGAAAGTCTCTAGGCTTAGGATCAGAGCTTTTGCTTAAAGCGAACTCAAGTTAAATATATTGACTGAAGTAGCACTTGTTATCGGTACTGGGTCGAGGATAATAGCTATAGAAATAGTTTATCTCTATTCTCTATCTTTTGTACTATAGTCTTCTTAAGGTGGGCATTGCCCACCCTACAAATTCTATTAACTTATTAACTGATCACTGATTTTAAGGGTTGCAGTTAGCAACTTTCTCGCTGCCACTGGGCATAAGTGCTACTACATGGGGAACAGGGCGGGGAGTGTAGCCCACCAAGGAATCTCCTTTATAGGCCAAGGATGTACTAGCCCCAGAATCTAGCATCACTGCGTCTTGATATCCAGCTTTGACTAAGATTTTTCCTAGATTAATCGAATCTACCGGATCACTGGAAACACCAATCACAGGTTGACCACTTTTATTGATACCCCAAAAAGCCCGATGACGTGTGGCATCAAAATCAAACAAGTTGCCAAAGGCCTTGGCGGGCTGCGGCTCTCCATCTCGGACTAGCCAAGCTGCCCCCACAAAAGCATCCGTGGTATTGGCTAACTCAGCAGTAATAGCGGCTTGGTCATTGTGTTTCTTGGAGTCAAAGGGGACAAATTTAACTGCATTAGGGCTGATGAGGATTAGGGGTCTATTCTTGATTCTCAGGACATCCGCTTCTTTGCCGGGGACAAATTTTTGGGTGCTTTGGCTCAAGACGGGACCGATCATTTGATTGGAATCTAGAAATTCTAGGGAGAAGAAACCCCCATCTACGGCCGCTACAGCTCCAGTTTTGGCGATAATTTCCGGGACTTGGGAGCGGGTTTTGGCATGGATAGTGACGGGTCTGCCTCCAGAAATCAGGACTAGGGCAATTTTATCGATCGAGGTTTTTTTCATCTCGATCGGGGCATTAAAATCAAAAGTAGGAGTGCTGCCAATTTTGGGTAAGGCCGGGCCTCCCCAAGTTTTAGTAGTTGCTTCTTGAAAGCGGGATTGTCCCCAGCGCCCGATCGCCAGCAAATCATCGGATTCTCCGGCTAATTGTTCATCCTTGGCATCTTCATGCATGGTCAGGGCTGCCTTATAACCAGCTTCTCTGACTAGGCGGCGGATGCGATCGTCATTTTTCCCTACAGGATAGGTGAAGTAATCCATAGGGATGCCTAATTTACTTTCTAGAACTTGCTTCGATTCCCCCAGTTCTCGCTTCAACTGCTCATCAGTTTGTTTTCGCATATCAAGGGGATGGGTGACAGAGTGGGAGACTATTTCCACTAGGGGATTCATCTTCATTTCCTGAAGTTGTTCCCAGCTAACATGGGTACGAGGCGCACGGGGACGGCGATCGGCATTGGGAATGGCATCCTTGCCCACTCCATCTGTATAGATAGAAAATACTGCGGGATAATTATATTTTTCTATTAGGTCATAAACGTATTCATAATGACCACCATAGCCATCATCAAAGGTGAGGACGATCGGCTTTTCTGGCAGGGGCAAGCCAGTTTGGAGGTGGGTAACTAGTTGTTGCAAGCTAATGGGAGTTAAGCCTTGGGTTTTAATTAGTTCAAAATGCTCGACAATTTCTTGGGGTGTATTATCCCAAGAGACTTCTTTTTGAGGCAGCACATCGTGGTACATGATCACGGGGACTCTGGCCAAACGAGCTCGATCGCTAATATTCGGCCACGGAGAGGGTTGGAGATAGGCATTCACTTCACCAACTAAATCTAGAAACATTCCTTGCCACTGCTGATCAAACTGACTTTTGAAGTTAGTTGCTTGCCCAAGAATACTGGCGGGAATTTCTGGGTTCATGCCGTTGGTAATAGAACAGCTTGCTGAGGAGTTATTGGGGCTAGAGTCGTTATTAGAGCTAGAGTTATTGGGGCTAGAGTTATTAGAACTAGGTTTAGAAACAGTATCAGGAGTTGCCGGAAAAAGACTCTTTTCCGCAGGAGAATTTTGTGGGGATGTATAGGAGTAGACAGTAGCTGTTAATCCAGTTAAAAATAGTGATCCTAGAAAGAAGGTGTAGATGATTTTAATTATTTTTTTTCTAGTTAATCTGTTCTTAACTAACTTCCCTAAAAACCGAGACATCCTAAGCATAAAAACTCCTGTATCTGTAAAGCCTGCCAAGAATAGTGTAATATCTTTTTACTTTTTGGCAATAGGTAATTAGGATTTAGGGGTAATAAAAAAGTAAAGATGTCTCGCACAACGCGCAGGACATTTTTGACAAAAAATTAGGGATTTGAGTAAAAGATTTTGAGGAGTGTAGGAATGCCCTTAGTTAAGCGTTGTCTGGCAGAATTTATTGGGACTTTTTGGTTAGTATTTGGTGGTTGTGGTAGTTCCATATTTGCCGCAACTTTTCCTAATACAGGGATTGGAATATTAGGAGTGTCTCTTGCCTTTGGGATAACAGTGATGACTATGGGTTATGCGATCGGGGATATTTCGGGGGCGCATCTCAACCCGGCAGTATCGATCGGCTTCTGGGCGGCTCGCCGCTTTCCCCTCAAGTATTTATTGCCCTACATAGGAGCGCAGGTATTGGGAGGAATTTTCGGAGCAGGAATGTTATATCTCATTGCTAGTCGCCGAGTGGGGTTTGATGTGGCAGGAGGGTTTGCCGCTAATGGCTTTGGGGCTAATTCTCCGGGGGGTTATACTTTTGGGGCAGCGATCGTTGGGGAATTTATCCTAACGTTTATGTTTTTATTTATCGTGCTACGAGTCACGGAACCCAAGGTTTCCCAAGGCTTTGCTCCCCTAGCGATCGGACTCACCTATACCTTGATTCATTTGATAAGTATACCGATTACCAATACTTCCATTAATCCTGCCCGGAGTACAGCAACTGCCTTGTTTGCTAAGGCTTGGGCTTTGAACCAACTCTGGGTATTTTGGGTAGTCCCCATCGCTGGAGCGATCGCTGCGGGCTTAATTTATAAGTTTTTATTTACTCTTGCTAAGGATTAATTTCTCACGAAAATGATTTGCGCTAACTCATTCCGTAGTGCTGCTTCCTGTCCTGTTTCCCCTAGACTAGCAGCTAGAATGATCGATCGCTCTAAATAATTTCTCGCCGCTAAGCGATCGCCGATCGCCCCATAAAAACGACCATAGGCAATCAAACTACTCAGTTCCTGTTGCAGATTATTAGTTTGTTGGGCCAAGAGCATTCTTTGATCAAGGAATTGTAGAGCCAACTCTGGTTGATTGATAGCGAAATAAGCATTGTGCATCCCCGTCAAAACCCGAAACTGGTTGGGAATATCTCTAGCAGTCCGGCTAGTCTCTAGGGCATCAAAGTAATTAACAATTGCTTCTCGATGCTGATTCAAAGCTCGGTAGGCATCCGCCAAGCCAATTAGAGTATTTACCTCCCCTAAGGGGTCTTGACCCCGACGACGGAAGGTTAAGGCAGTTTCGTAGCGCTTGGCTGCTTCATCAAAATTCCCGGTAGTGAAAGCTAATAAACCCAAGTTGCTCAAGGATAAACCCTGACCGGGAATACTATCAATGCTCCGAGAAATAGTTAGTGCTTCTCCAAATACCGTTGCCGCCGCTATGTAACCCCGCCTCTTGATGAAGATTACTCCTAAGTTATTCAGCCCATAAATTTGTCCAGCAAAATCTCGGTTATCCCTAGCGATCGCTATCCTCTGGCGCAGGGCTGCCTCTGCTTCTCGTAACTGCCCCAAATTCCCGTAGGTGACCCCCAATAATTCTAGAGTCCGACCCATGGACTGCTCATCTCGGATACTGGTGTACAATTCCAGAGCTTCTAGCCAAAAGGGAATTGCCTTCGATAAACTGCCCCGCCGTTCTTCCTGCTCTCCCAAACGCAACAAAGTATCAGCATCATTACGAATATCTCTGAGGGGGCGATTCAGGGGTTGCTGTTCAAAAATATTTTGACTCAGTACTGGCTTTGGCATCAGCACCAAAGGCATGAAAATCAGCATCATTAACCAAATTCTTTTCATGGGTATCTACTCCTAATATTCTAGATATTCTAGAGGTTTCCTTGAGGAATCAAGCAGGTTTAGGCCAGCCAAGGCATAATTACCCCCGCAGGATCAGCAATAACTGTACCGATCGCCCAAGCCTCGATCGCTTTGGTATTACCTGATAATTTTGCCTGTTGCTGGAAAAATTCTAAACTACTATCTAATTCTGAGGCGGGGACGATCACTACAAAGCCAATCCCCATATTAAAAGTGTTGAACATATCGATCGGCTGGACATTCCCCACCTCAGCTAACCAAGTAAAAATTGGTGGTATTTGCCATGTATCGGGGTGGATCGCTACAGATTGTCCTGCACTGAGGCAACGGGGTAAGTTCTCTGGGATGCCGCCACCGGTGATGTGTGCCATGCTGTGAATTTTCATGCCACTTTTGAGAGCATTAAGAATGGGCTTGACGTAGATATTGGTGGGAGTAAGGAGAGTTTCTCCTAAGGATACCCCTTGCAATATTTCTGGGGTATCACTCCAGCTAAATCCCCCGTCGTTGATGATTTTTCTGACTAAGCTGTAGCCATTGCTATGAACTCCACTACTGGGGAGGGCGATCGCCACATCCCCTACTTGTACCTGAGAGCCATTGAGAATCTTACTTTTTTC
>ENA-OBLH01000062-OBLH01000062.1-metagenomes-genome-assembly--contig:-NODE-62-length-36044-cov-3.5797_pt1 | contig 36044 bp, 39 predicted proteins | sample MGYA00153382_OBLH01 | MGnify analysis MGYA00153382
CAAAATAAAGCTGAGTTATCAGTTAGTATATTGGGGGATAATAAGGAAAAAGATGCAGTTTTTGAGATAATTCAAAGTGGACAACTGCATAACTTGGCTGAAATTGCTAAGAATTTTAGTAGTGAAGATATACAAGATTTAATGAGCAACCCAGAGCAGATTAAACAAATACTGAGTGATAGAAATAATGACGATGTTTCTGCTGCTAATACTTCTGTGGTTAATATTGATGAATATATTTCTCTCGACAACTTATCAGAAGAGCTAGGTCAGAAGATTTCTTCAGTTGAAGATGTAAAAAATCTGATCGAAGAGGTCAAAAAGCTGATTAAGCAAGATCAGCCTTTAGGGCTTAAAGCTGAGCTAGCAAAACCTACTAGGAAGGTTGATTTTGAAGCCATTGCCCAATCTAACGAAGAGGCAAAGAGTAAAATTAGAGAAAGTCTTGAATCTAAAAGTGAGTATGATTTAACCGGATGGTGTGAAGAGTCCAACACAATAATTGGTGGCGTAAAAAGACAAGGAATTAACATTAAACTAGTTATAAAAGGTGCTGATCATGGAATAATTCATTTTGATCGAGCAAATAAAGAAAGAAAAATCTTGAAGCAACCATTTACAGAGCTTTGGGTCTATAACAAAGGTCGAATAGTATTAGTTACGATCGGGAAAATTCTTGAAGATGAAAATCTCAATCTCCAGTCGATAAATATTACAAAATATTTATGAGGAAAAAATGAACTTTATTTCATTACCTCTGTTATGACATAGTAATTTCTGTGGCGGGTGCATTTTTTGTCCCTAGAAGGCTTGTGACCCCTAGGAGATATTTTTGGTAGAGGTTCAGTTACAATTACTAGAAAATAGCAGCTCAACAATTAACTATGTCTTCCATAGAAATCACCCAAGCAGTTTCTCAAATATCAAAATTATTCCATTTAGCCTTAAATGGAGAAGAAATTATTATTACAGAAAATCAACAACCCTTATTAAAACTAATTTCACTGCAACCAAAATCCAAACGACCTCCCTTATTTGGCTTAGATAAAGGAATTATTTCCGTCTCTGATGATTTTGATGCACCCCTAGAAGAATTTGAAGATTAATAATGCAACTTTTATTAGATACTCATGCACTTATTTAGTTTTTCTCCGGTGATGCAAAACTGAGTAATACCGCCCGAAATTTAATTGAAGATATAAATAATGTAAAATGTATTAGTGTAGCGAGTGTCTGGGAAATGGCAATTAAGCAAAGTAAAGGTAAACTTACTTTATCTCGTCCGTTAGATGACTATATCCAAGAAAAAATTAAACTAGAAGATTTTCGATTACTAAATATAGAACTAAGTCATTTAAAAGTAATTTCTCAACTAGACATTTCTCTAGTTTATCACCCTGCCAAATTGCCAATCGTTTTAAATCTCGGACTGCCTACGATCAAAGTAAAATAGAAATAAATATAGAGAAAAATCATGTCTAAGAATCTGCCAGTTATTAGTAAATCTCCAGAAATCATGGGGGGAACTACGGTTTTTGCAGGTACTAGAGTTCCAGTGCAAACCCTGATTGACTATCTCAAAGCAGGAGAATCAATTGATGATTTTTTAGATGGATTTCCCACTGTCACCAAAGCTCAGGTTATTACCTTACTAGAAGAGGCAGGAAAACAAATTGTCGAGATGGTTGGATAGCTATGAAACTTCTTTTAGATGAATGTATTGACAGAAAGTTTGCCAAAGAACTTATCAATCATGATATAAAAACAGTGCCGCAGATGGGGTGGGCAGGAATTAAAAATGGGAAACTTCTTGCCCTTGCAGAAAAAGATTTTGATGTTTTCATCACGGTCGATCGTAACTTATCATTTCAACAAAACCTACCTCAATTTGATATTCTCATAATTGTTCTACACTCACCTTCCAACCGTTTGGCAGACTTAAAACCTTTAGCCCCAAAAGTATTAGCTAATTTATCTAACATGACAACAGAAAAACTAATAATAGTAATCTAATATTGCTCGATCATTCCACGCACATAACTAGACAAACTTTCAAATTGAGCGTTGGTGAAAGCCTCCCGGATGGCGATCGCTTGCTCCAGTAATTTAGTCATGGCAACACATTTTTTAGTATTATCATCAGATTAAAGCATAATAATTTTGATACCGAAACTCGACCTGTGGGAACTACAGAATGGATTACCAGCGATTACCCCTGCCTTTGGTGCAGCCCTAGCAGAAGCCTGTGCAGTTTGTCTCAATGACCAAAATCACCAGCCCGGAGTTGAGCTACAGGTGACAGGTAAACTCACCGCTACCCTTGAACTATATTGGCAGAATGTCACCCCACAAATGCAACGCTGCTGGAATGATCAGGAATACACCACCGAACAAGCTGCCTATGGAATTGCTCTCCTCCTCCTGACTAAGCTGACTGACTTCACAGTTGTGGAACGTTCCCGCAAAGGCACAGGCTTTGATTATTGGCTTGGCAAACCCACAGATTCGCTAGAGATGCCCTTCCAAAAATCTGTGCGTCTAGAAATCTATGGCATTAGACAGGGTAGCCCCAGCCAAATTCGGACTAGAGTTAAACTAAAGAAAGTGCAAGTTGCTCCCACAGATAAAATTGCTCCTGCTTTCATCGTTGTCCTTGAATTTAGTCAACCCTTAGCCCACATTGCCACCCTATGAGCCAGATCCAAGAACTGCACAACGAAGCCATGAACCTCGCAGAACAAGCCGACCTTGCTAAACTGCGGGGAGAAACAATTGCTACTCAAGATTTTCTCCGTCAAGCCTTTGAGCTAGAATATCAAGCCGCCCAACAGGTTGCCGAATTAATTGATGCTGAACCTACCCGCTCAATCTTGCATCGTAGTGCTGCCACCCTAGCGATCGCCTGTGGTGAACTACCCACTGCCGAACAACTAATTATTACCGCCCTGACTGGCAATCCTCCCCTAGAAATAGCAGAAGAATTAAAAGACCTATTTATGCAATTAAACTTGCCTCACTATCTACAAAAACGAGGGGTACAACTACCAGAGGCACAACTTCAACGACTGATTCTACTTTCCTAAGAGGGATTCAGTATAGAATTATCACCCCTGGCCAGTCAGGATTTAATGGATCCTAGGACGTTTTAAGGTAATCTGGTGAGAGAAATCAGCAAGTTGAGAAAGAAGCGGAGCATGGGAACTAAATACCATCGGGTTTTACTAAAATTGAGCGGTGAAGCTCTCATGGGCAATCTGGGCTACGGCATTGACCCGGCTGTAGTACAGGATATTGCCCAAGAAGTAGCAGCAGTGGTGGCTAGTGGTGTCCAATTAGCGATCGTAGTGGGGGGTGGTAATATTTTCCGGGGGATGAAAGCTTCTACCCAAGGTATGGATCGGGCAACGGCAGATTATATTGGCATGATTGCCACAGTGATGAATGCCATGACCTTGCAGGATGCCCTAGAACGCAATGGGATTCCCACAAGAGTTCAGAGTGCGATCGCCATGCAGGAGCTGGCCGAACCCTACATCCGCCGTCGAGCCATCCGGCATCTAGAAAAAGGGCGGGTAGTAATTTTTGGGGCGGGTTCGGGAAATCCCTTTTTTACCACGGATACCACGGCAGCCCTGCGGGCAGCAGAGATCGATGCGGAGGTAATCTTTAAGGCGACTAAGGTAGATGGCATCTACGATGCTGATCCGGTGACTCATCCCAACGCCCATCGCTACCAAAGCATTACCTATAGTCATGTCTTAACCCACGATCTACGGGTGATGGACAGCACGGCGATCGCCCTATGTAAGGAAAATAATCTGCCCATTATGGTGTTTGATATATCTGTTCAAGGCAATATTCTCCGGGCAATTAATGGAGAATCAGTAGGCACAATTGTAGGAGGTTCCTGTGAAGTTATCTGAAGTTGAAAGTCAAATGCAAAAGACCGTAGAAGCTACCCAAAAATCCTTTAATAGTATTAGGACGGGACGAGCTAATGCTAGTGTCCTCGATCGAATCATGATCGACTACTACGGCAGTCCCACGTCTATCAAGGCTCTGGCCACTATTAATACGCCGGATTCTAGCACTGTGATGATTCAGCCCTTCGATCGGGGTAGTCTCAGCCAAATTGAAAAAGCCATTTCTCAATCTGATGTGGGTCTAACTCCCAACAATGATGGGCAGGTAATTCGGCTGAATGTGCCGCCCCTGACCGCCGATCGCCGGAAGGAATTTGTCAAAACTGCTGGTAAATTGGCAGAAGAAGGACGGATTGCCTTAAGAAATATCCGCCGGGATGGGGTGGATTCTGTGAAGAAGCAAGAAAAAGCCAAGGAAGTCTCGGAAGATGAATCGAAGGATTTACAGGCCCAGATTCAAAAACTAACCGATAAATATGCGGCAAAAATTGATGAACTATTAGCTGCCAAAGAAAAAGATATTGTCACTATCTAGCTAGATTTAGGAGGCTAAACAATGTTTGATTGCATTATTGTGGGAGCCGGAGTAGCGGGGGCTAGTGCTGCCTATCATTTGGCTAAGGCGGGCCATAAGGTTTTGGTTTTGGAAAAGTCTTCATTTCCCCGTTATAAAGCCTGTAGTGGGGCTGTATCTCCGGCGATCGCCCCTTGGTTTGATTTTGATTTTGGCCCGGCTATTTCCCGCAAAGTAGAGCAAATTTCCCTAACTTGGCAGATGGGGGATGCGATTAATCTCACTTTGAAATCTCCTGAACCCATGTGGATGGTCGATCGCTCTGTTTTTGATCAATTCCTGATCCAAAAAGCCCAATCCCTAGGGGCAGAATTTCAAGCTGATACCACCGTAACCGGAGTCCAACTCCAAGGTAATCAATGGCAGGTAGTGACAAATCAGGGCAACTTTGCTGCTAATTACCTAATTGCTGCCGATGGTGCTATGGGAATAACTAGTAAATTACTAAAATTCAAGGAGAAGAAAACTCGCCGGAGTGTCGCTCTAGAAGTGTCTCTAGAAGAAGGGATTCCTCCCCAGTTAGCGGCCGATGGCAAGACCTACTTTGATTTTGGTTCTATTAATAATGGCTATATCTGGAACTTTCCCAAGGCTGGGGGGCGATCGCTAGGAATTACCACCTTCCGAGGAAATGATCCTAAGGATTTAGCCAAAAGTCTTACTACCTACGCTGAGAAATTTGGTTTAACCGTCAAACCCGGGCAAATTCATGAATCTTTCAGTGCTATTTGGGAGGGGAACCAAAACCTCCACACCGATCGGGCATTGGTGATCGGCGAAGCTGCGGGGCTAGTGGATCCCCTCATTGGGGAAGGTATTAGACCGGGAGTGCTTAGTGGAGTGCGAGCTGCGGCCGCCATTAGTGCTGCCCTGGGGGGAGATAGCCAAGCCTTGGCCAAGTATACCCAGACTATCCAACAAGAACTAGGAGCAGACATGGCTCTAGGACAGAAACTCGCCGGACTATTTTATCAATTCCCCAAAATTGCCTACAAAGCTGGCCTAAAAAGACCAGCGATCGCCCAAGTTATGAGTATGCTCCTGTGCGGCGAGATTACCTACACCGGAATTTTTGACATTGCCATGAAGAGGCTTAAAGGCAGTATGCTTCCCGGTATGGGTGGTTAACCTAGCGTCAGTTCGGTTGAATGTGAGTTCGATTTCACTTTAAATAATATCTAAGGTTGTCGGGCTCACATGCCAAATAGGTGATTAGGCAGAATTTTTCTTTATAATATCCCGTATAAGGTAATTAGGCGGAAACTTGACATTCAGCTTATATCGCTCATAGTCAACGTGAGTTCGGGATAAGCAATCACTGAAAGCCCTGATTTTTCGTAGCTTAGCCCTGTATAGCTTCAAGAGCATTATTAGTAATGTCCCACAGTTGATAAAAAGGCTCTATAGTTGACAAGATTTGCAATAAGGATCATTATTGCAAGTAGAAAATCATGAGGCGACTCAGCTAAATCCTTGTCTTGTAAGGCTTACAGTATTTTCCTTAACCCGAACTCACGTTATGATAAGACCGTAGCTCGACACTGCCTATGGTGCTATAGTGGTGTCATGTCTGGTTTACCTTTACTTCGGATTGTGGTTGATACCAATGTTGTGTTTGAAGGTCTGACCAAGCAAGGCGGGGCTTCGGGTCTGATTATTGATGCTTGGTTGGCTGGGCTGATGGTGGTTTGCGTCTCCAATGCGCTTGCCTATGAATACGATGATGTGTTGTCTCGAAAGCTCTCAAAAGAACGCTGGAATAATCTGCAACCTGTATTGGGACAACTCCTGAATGTTGCTCAATACACAAATATTTATTTCTCGTGGCGACCGACTTCCCCAGATGCGAGTGACGATCTGGTGATCGATTGTGCGATGAATGCAGATGCGATTGTGGTTACATCGAATATTCGAGATTTTCGGAGTGCGAAAGAGTCTTTGGGGTTGCGAGTTCTAACCCCTGTTCAATTTGTTAGCCTATTAGCATCAGGAGAAAAGTCATGAGCCGATTAACCTTACGATTACCTGAAACCTTGCATCAACAGCTTGCTCAACTCGCTGAAGGTGAAGGTGTATCGCTGAATCAGTACATCGTTTATGCATTGACTCGTCAGGCAGCTCTAGCCTATAGAATTCAAGCTATTCCCGAAATGGAAGTTGTGCAGCAACAGCAAGCGTTTCAATCATTGATCAAGCAACTAGGACAAGCTTCGTTGGCTGAAATTAAGTCCGTTTTAGCGACACGTGAGAAAACTGATCCAGAAGCAGACTTGAGTACCGATATAGTTGAGCGTCTTCAAGAACGAATCCGAAAGGGCTAGGGATGAAGGTCTTTTCTTCAGTTCTGCCAGAGGTTAATTATCGTCTTCTGCCAGAGCTACGACTACGAGAGCCGCTGCCAAACCCACTTCTAGAAGGGCGACTTTGGCTGGGGCTGTTGCTCCGGCGTAGGGTATTGGTGCCATAGCCTGAGCCTGTGGAACGACCACTGGATCCAGGGCTGGTAGTCCGCCGTTGGGTAGAAGTACTAGGTGTTCTGAGGTTTGGTGTTCTAAGATTGCTGGTACTACGTACAGTCTGGCGATTACGCACAGCGGCTGGAGGAACTTGGTAGCGCTGTTGATAAACATTCACTGCCTGATTGTAGCTATTGCCATAACCTCCATAACCAAAAATGCCCCCAGACTGATAAATAGGCGGAACGTAGTATTGGGGTCTGAACAGCAAGTTACCAACCACTTGACCCGCCAAGGCTCCAGCGAAAGGAGACCAAAAACTAGATTCTTGACGCACAACTACCCGTTCTGTTTGCCCTGTTTGGGGATTAGCTTGCTCTTCAGTCACATTATGCACATAGTCAATTTTGAAATCTTTTTGGATGTGCATCGAAGCCTGATTATTTTCTAGCTTTAGGTAGCTCTGCTGCCCCTTGGAAACCTCTTCATCAGTTAGTTGAGCCATTTGCAGGTTTGTAGTGCGATAGGCAGAGGAATCCCCGGGTTTTGTATTTAGCAACATTACCGTATACTCACCATCGGCATCGTTATAGGTTGCCTGCTGTACAGGATATTGCCCATCATTCAAGCGATTTTGACTAGGGTTTGCTCTCTGGGCAGGGGGGGTTGATAAGGAACTGACTTGATTAGTTGCTCTACCGCCACAGGAAACAGTTGTGATAGTTAGGGTTAAAACCACTGTGTATATAAGAAATCGACGGAGTATGTTCATAGTAAATAGTAAAAAAGATTTATTACAAGGGAATTAACTCTGGAAAATGAAGCAATAGCTGATCAGCAGTCAACTCATCTCCTAGTTGGGCGGGCGAAAAGTGAACCTGTAAAGCCCGTAATCGGTCTTGGTAATGCAAATTGGTCAAAGATTTTAGAGCGTTTTTTAAGGCACTGATATCAGAAAGGTCAGTTTCTAAGGCCGGCATTTCCCCTTCATAGGCAACAATTAACATCACAATCAGATTTTGAGTAATGGGCAGAGATAACACATCCTCGGATGAGTCTAAACCTTCCACCTCAATACCACTGTGATAACGCTGGGCAGAATCAGTAAACAATTCTTCCACAAAGTCGCCTGCTTCCCCTTCATCCCAAAAAATATTTCCTTCATTTGCTGCCGACTGCCAGTAGACATCGTATTGCAAAAGGCTTTGGCAAACTTCTGCTAGGCCTTCACCAAAAATCTGAATATCTCCATCTGCCTCTAGGGCTTGACGGGCGGAGCTATTTAGCACCCCTAGCAAAGGAGCAACTTCCTCGCCAGCTAAATGCAAGAATAGGCGAAAAACAACAAAGCGGGTTCTGCCTGTCATTTGATTAAAGCGATCGGCCAAGGAACTCATGTTGACTACCTCCAACAGGTGACTAGATAAACCATTTCCTGATCTATAGCCCTACTCTAGATTACTCTCTCAAGCAATTTGAGGTAAATACTAGACAATGCATGGAGAGATTGCCGAATAGAATGAATACATTACATACATTTATTCATCCTTAGTTGAGGCTCCCCACAAAATCTATGAAAAAGATTGCTTTAGTTATGCTCGGCTGTGGGGTTAGTTGGGGATTTTTAGCTATCCCAGTTCAAGGAGCTGTGTTACGAGTTGGAGAAGCCAATTTTCGTGCTGATGCGGGTTTAATTACCTTTGACGAACTTCCCCTCCACACAGCTAATCCCGTGTATACTCCCCAAAACTATGGGGGAATCGGTAGTGGAGCTACCGTATCTTTTGGTGGTTTCTTTCAAGGACAATCCCTCGGCACGGCCCAAACTTGCCCGATCGGTGCCGCTCTGACTGGTTGTATTCAAGGCAATCCTCTAGGAAGTTTAACTTTGGATCAAAATTCTCCCTCAACTTTTATAGTCAAAGATATTGATAATCCGACTAGCCCAGTTTTGTCGGGCTATCCCATATTTAATGGGGCAATTAGTATTCTATTTAGTGAAAATATCGCCGCTGTAGGGCTAACTGGAGGTTATTTTAATACGATCGGAGCCACAGCCATAACTGCTTTTAGCCGGGATGGTTCTAGACTAGGGGCAGTTAGTAATAATTCCCTAGGAATTGAATTTTTAGGGCTGGTTAGTGGTGATGGTTCTAACCTAATTGCCGGGTTGCAATTTAGCTTGATTGGTCCCGAACCAGCAGGGTTTGCGATCGATAATCTCCGCTTTGGGCGGACTACTCAAGTGGATCTTCCTGCCTCTATCCCTACACCCCCTATTCCTACACCAAGTTCCGCTCCTATTGTCATCACCCCAAGTCCGACTCCTATCCCTATAGTTATTTCTCCTACGCCTACAGCAAACCCTCCGCTCCTAGATATTTCTGAATCAGAGAAAGACCAAAATATACCAGAGGTTCCAGAATCGACTCTGGGTTGGGGGTTGATCCTAGGATTGGGAGTACTAGGATTTTTGGGACAGCCTGGGAATAGAAAATAGGGTCAAAGAGTTATAGCTCTTACTACGAGGGTTAGGATAGGCAAGGGGCTTAAGCCCCTTGTTTCTAGAGGTTTCAAAATCATAATCTCCTTTTCGGTTGCTATATCATTCCTAATAGCAGCGCCAGACTCCGACAAGAACTCCTTGGACTTGGACTTGATCGGCGGCAGCATGAATTTCTTTGTAGCGAGAGTTGGCGGGACGGAGGGTGACAGTTTCTCCTTGGCGGTGGTAGTGTTTTAGGGTAGTGCCATGACCATCGATCTGAGCAGCCACGATCGTGCCATTTTTCACTCCTTCCGATTCAGAAGGCGATCGCATCACCACCACATCTCCTTCGGTGATCAAATCTTCGATCATACTATCGCCTACTACTCGCAGGGCAAAACAACCCGGTTGGCGCATCAATTCTGAGATATCTAATTGCTCAGTGAAATCATCGGTAAAGGGTTCCACTAAGCCCCCAGCAGCGATCGCCCCTAGAACTTTTACGCCTTGGGCAGGAGATTGCAAAATACGAATAGTCCTAGCTTTACCCGTATTCCAGTCGATATAACCTTTACCACGGAGATATTCCAAACGGCTCTGGATCGGGGCGGGAGACTTGAGATTCATGGCCTGCATCATTTGCCGAATCGAAGGGGAATGCTGGGAGGTGCGGATATACTCTACTAACCATTCATAAAGTTGGCGTTGCGGTTCTGTAAGTTTTTCCATGATTTTTTGTTGTAATATTTTTGGCGATCTTCTTTTAGGATTTAAGGGATTAGGAAGATGAAAATAACTGCTCTTAAACTCAAGTTTAGTAGGATTACTCTAGTTTAGATGTACTCTAGTTTAAGATTACTATAGTTTGTATTTACTAACTATCTATTAAATAGCTAAAAGGGTGCTGTAGGTACTAGGGGTTGAATATTGGGATCATTACCCCCTACTTGGTTAGTACGCAAGATCCAAAGATCAGCACCTCGATCGAGAAATATACGAGCAAGGCGATCGAAGGCTGGTCGGGGTAGAAGAGTCCGCCACGTAGTGATGCCACTAAAAAAATCCCCTAAGGGTGTCGTATCTTTCCTTGTCCCGGCGACTTCTGCTAGGCTCTCTTGCCAATCTGCCCGGACGATCCCTAGGGGAGCCAATTCCTGTTCAAGAATTTTCCCTAGGGTAATTAGCTGGTTAAATCTCTGGGTTTGAGGATTTTGGGGATTTTGGCTCAACCACGTTTGAATCTGAGAATTTTTGGCTACGTAGTTAGTAATCTTTTGGATAGTGGCGTACAGGGCTTGATTAGAATCTTGGACGCAGGAAGTTGCCGGGGTCACCAAGGCAGCCCCGATACCATTGCCAGTGCGATACCGAGCCATCATTACTTGTAATTGATTGGTAAATTCCTGCATTACCGAAAGTTTATTGCCGCCAAAGTCATAATCTGTGGTGACCGGGGGAAAGCGAATTAAGACATCACCTATAGGGCGATCGCCTAGCCAGCCCCGTTCTAGGTTGCCCATATATTCTGCCCAGTCAATTTTCCCAGAGATAATCCCGTCTGGATTGTGGGCGTAGACTTGGTGGTAGGTAATTTGCCAGCGCAGTTCCTTGGCGATCGGTTCTTGGATCACCTCAGCGATCCCGTAGGCAAAATGCCCGGTGACAATTCCAAAATTTGTAGCTTCGGCTTTTTTACCCCCAATACCCCCAAAGATATGCATGACGATCGCTCGATCGCCCAATTGCCAAGGATTAACAGGTTGATTGGCTAACAATACAGAGGTAGCAGTGCCTTTCTGGGGATTTTTCCAGAGTTGCTCTAGATAGGTAGTTTTCTCTGATTTAGTGGTTTTAATAGTTTGAGATGGAATTTGTAGAGTTTCCCTTGGTTCCAAGGCTTGGACTATAAATAGACCTTGGGGATTTTTGACTCCGTAAACGTACCAACCATTGGCATTCAGGGGAGATTTTTCTAAGGCTTGATTGGTGGAACGAAGAACGCCGTCCCGATCGCCTACTACTTGAGGAATTAATATTTCCTCTTCCAGACCATCAAATTTCCTAGTAGCAGAATTAAAATGACGAATTTGGAATCGATCGCTACCTTCTCTTCTAGCCACAATTTGCACCAAAGCATACCGACTCCCCACAATCTGTACTGGTTCAGAGTCGATTACTAAAGTCGCATCTCCCACCACCTGCACCGGGAATATTCTTACGAGGAGATCATCCTTGGGTCTGGCTCCAGTTAGAGATTCTAGAGGATCAACTTGCTGCCAACTATTCAGGCGATCGGGGTGAATATTGCCAGTCTTTTGGCTCTGGAAAGTTTGGGCTGTGAAGTTAATATCCCTAGTAGTAACTTGACGATAACTAGCCAGAACTTTTTCCTCAGACCACTGGAGACGCACTACTTTTCCCCGGAAGTTTAGGTGTTGGGCATCGGCATTATGCACTTCAAACAACACAGAGTTCTTAGTTCTCTGGTCTAAACTGGGCAGAATCAAACGCCCAGTCCAGGGGGCAACGGGTTGATATAAATTTGGGGGATAATTTCCTGTAAAGTAATCCCGGTAATTAGCTAAGGATTGAGAGTGGAAAATTGCGTAGTTAGAACTTTTTTCTGGGGGAGGAATTTGGGTCGATCGCCAAAAGGAGAAACCACCGACAGCTAGACCTGCCAAGAGAAATAGCAGTAAGAAAATCAGTAGTTTCCGCTTTTTAGACATCATGGTTTTTGAATGCGATCGTACCCTAAACCTGTAGGGGCGCAAGGCTTTGCGCCCCCGATTTGCGCCCCCACTCTATAACAAACCTAGAGGGGGCGATACACTTCATAGTTAATATCAGGGAAGATATTATCAATTAGGGATACCTTCTCTAGCCAACCGCTATCTACCTTACCAGCGTTTATTTCTTCGTAGAGTTTTGTAAAGCGTTGGAGGTGCGATCGAGTCCGGCGCACTGCGTAGGGAACCATCGTGCCTGTCCGCATAATAAATGCCCAATCGGAAGATTGTGCCAACAGTAATTCCCGTGCTGCCTGATTCAAGGCCCGGCGTTGTAGTTCATCTTCCGGCTGGTGATGGCTGAGTTGAATCATTCGTTCCGCTGCCTTGTGGAGATGAGGATAGACCCAAGCATTGGTTTCATTCAGCCAATACTCATGGAAACCCTTATAACCCCAGCTAGACTGGGAAGGTTGGCAGACCTGTTGAGTCGAATTAGCTTGGAGATATTCCGCTAGGTGGGTCATCTGATAAGTTCCTTGGTCATACCAAGACTTACGGAACAGGTAATCAATAAACCAAGGACCTTCGTACCACCAGTGACCAAATAACTCCGCATCGTAGGGAGAGACAATAATCGGCGGACGTTGCATAATGCCGTGGAGATGCTGGACTTGCTGCTCCCGATTAAACATAAAATTAGCTGAATGCTCGGCAGCTTTTTCCTTTGCCCAGTAAGGATCGTAGAGGGCTTTATCTGACAAGCCTAAACCCCGTCCGGTAATTTTATGGTATTTAATCCCCGTATTTTTACGTTGACCATTGGGCATGATGTAGGGCTTGATGTATTCATACTCAGCTTCCCAGCCCAAATCCTTATAAAATTCTCGGTACTCCGAAGCTCCGGGATAACCCACTTCCGAAGACCACACCTGTTGGGAAGATTCATGATCTCGCCCAAAAGCAGCCACGCCAGACTCAGTAAAAATCGGGGCATAGCTACCATAGCGGGGACGAGGCCGAGCATAAAGAAGACCATGACCATCGGTGAGGAAGTAGCGTAAGCCCGCATCGGCTAACATTCTTTCTACACCTTCGTAGTAGGCACATTCTGGCAGCCAAATCCCCTTAGCAGGTCTACCGAAAGTCTCTTCATAGTATTCACAAGCCACCTTGATCTGCGCCCACACTGCTTGGGGGTACATCTTCATTAGGGGCAGATAGCCGTGAGTTGCTCCACAGGTAATAATTTCTAGATTGCCGGAATCCAAATATTGCTTGAAAGCTGTTACTAGATTCCCTTGGTATTGCTCCCAAGTTTTACGGATATTGGTAAATTCTTTTTGGTAATATTCTGCTAGATATTTTAGATGGCCATTGTGCTTGTTATGATCGATTTCTTTTTCGATCAATTCCTGTAAAAGAGCAAAATGCTTTTCATAGCGCTCTTGCAACAAGGGATCCCGGAGCATTGCTACTAAGGGTGGGGTCATGCTCATGGTGAGCTTAAAATCGATGCCGTCTCGTTTTAGCCCCTCAAATACTTGCAAAAGGGGAATATAAGTTTCTGTAATTGCCTCAAACAGCCATTCTTCTTCGAGAACATAGTCACTTTCAGGATGCCTTACAAAGGGTAAGTGAGCATGAAGCACCATTGCAACGTAACCGATCGCCATATCTTATCCACACAATCTATAATTATGTTCAGATTTTAAGTCAAAACCGTAACCATTATTTATTACATTTATTTATTAAAAATTCTCATTAATTCCCCCTCCCTTTTTTCTAGCGCAGCGGCGCGTTAGCGCGGAGACTGGGGGGATCAATTTTAAGGATTGAGAGAAATTAAATTTTGCAGGGCTGTGGCTAAGTATTGATACTGATCTGGGGTGTTGTAGAGTTGAGCGGAGATTCTGACCATTTGCTTGGGGTTGCCTGTCCAAGGAACAATAGGAACTTCGATCGCATACTGATGAAATAATTTCTCTTGGACTGGGGGAATTAATTGCCCCGGAGCTAAGGTGGGGAAACTATCGGGCAGGGGAATCACTGCCATAGAGCCGATCATCGAATCTGGGCAGAGTAGTTCTACACCTAGGGATTCGGCTAGAACTTTTCTAGCAGCGAGGGCTTGCGATCGATTGTCTTGTCTAAGTTTTTCCCAACCATAAATTTTTTCTAGGAAGTCGATCGCTTCGGGAATACAAAAATAGGCAGTGGGATCCCCAGTCCCAACCCAGTCAAATTCTAGATGGAAGCGGGATTTATCCGTGCGGGGAGAGTTAGCACCGTGGCTAATCACGAGGGGACGGAGGTTAGATTGGACATTGCGCTGGACGTACAAAAACGCTGCTCCTTTGGGGGTACACATCCATTTATGGCAGTTTCCGGTGTAGTAGGTGGCTCCTAATTCTCGTAGGTTCAAATCCACCATACCCGGAGCATGGGCGCCATCGATCAGGCTGGGAATCCCCAACTGGTTGAGATGGATAATTAGTTCGGCAATGGGCATGATCAAAGCTGTCTGGCTGGTGACGTGATCGATTAAGACTAGTTTAGTTTTGGGGGTGATGGCAGCGATGATGGCTTGATTAATCTCTTGGGGATCGGTAATGGGAAAGGGGATTTTTGCCAATACGATTTTTGACCCAGTGCGATCGGCTAGATACTCTAGGGCATTACGGCAGGCGTTGTATTCGTGGTCGGTGGTCAGGAGTTCGCTATCTTGGTCAAGATTTCCGGTGACAGCAAGGGAATTCAAGACTGTATTCACCCCGGTAGTGGCGTTGGGGACAAAAACCACATCGGCAGGATTGGCATGGATAAATTGGCAGAGATGCGATCGAGCCTCCTCCAATAATCCCTCAAATTCCCGCATGAAAAATCTTACAGGTTCCTGCTCTAGCTGGGTTCTCAGTTGCTGCTGGACAGCCAAAACAGGCAAGGGGCAAGCTCCGTGGGAACCATGATTTAAAAAGGTAATCTGGGGATCCAGTCCCCAATATTGCTGCCATTGATTTACTGCCATTATGTCGTCACAAAGTTGGGAAAGTTATAATCTGGAATTGTCTGATGAGAAATTTTTGCATACAAAACATCCGGGTCTAGGTCTGCACCGTTTTGCCATTGAATTGTACCAAGTTCGGGATTTACTTGGACATTAGCAAAAAAAGTCTGCTCTTTGAGAGGGGCAAATACTCCGGTAAATTCGATATGTTCAGCGATCGAGACTATTCCTTCGACTCCATCTTCAAATCGGAGAAAGAGTTGATAGTTTTCTAATGGCTCCACAAAAATTATATCTTTTAGCATTCTGGAGTCTTTTTGATAATCTAGAAGACACGAATTGCCTCCTCTAAAACTGGTTCTCTTAGATGTTCCTTGAGAGCATCGGCTGTACCTAGATCAATAGAACATTCCAAGACATCTTCCAGATAATGTTTGATCCGAAAAAATTCAAAGAAACCTACGGATTCTTCTAGTTCCACCAAAATATCCACATTACTCTGAGAATTAGCCTGATCTCGTGCTACTGACCCAAACAAATCTAGAGATATAACCCCCAGTTTTTGGAGTTGGATTTGATGCGATCGAACTGGCTCTAATGCTTGCGATCGTTTCATCTTTATTCCAGACATCAATTAATCTTGCTATTGTTTTAGCGATCATTCTCAATGTAGTTAAAAAGCGGAATTGATCTTAAATAACTGAGAATCTTAGATAATATTCTTATTATTAAATCTAATTGTCATTATATAAATTACTCGGCTTTAGTTTTTTCTTAATCGGTTTAATTTCACAACCAAGAGCTTCTGAAATTAGCTTACACTCTTCAGGAGTCACAAATTTTCTAACATATTCAGGGAATTTTCCGGGAATATAATTTTGATCTAGCCAATCATGAAATTTCCCTAATAGTTCATAAGGATAAACATTTACAAGTCGCTCACCTCTACTATCTGGATAGTAATGAATACACTGCCCAAAATCAGTTTCATATCCATTATTTCTTAGCCAATAACACCATGCTTTTCCTACTGAAATATCAATGGTTGCCTTATCATGCAAAGGTATATTTTTAGCCTCTAGACATTAACTTTCCAATTTGCTCAAAAATACACCACATACCTGATGGTAGTTTTGTTTTTTGTTCAAACAACTTTAATCTTTCATACCAAACACGTTGATAAGGGTGTAAAGCTATAGATTCTTGAGAAGTAGGAGCTTGATCTGTAAAAAGCCATTTCTCAACCCATTCAGAAACCATCATCTCAAATTCGGGTGAAAGCCACATAGCGAATGATACAGCCAATCTTGGATGCAGCCAAACTTCTGTATTTTTACCTGCTCCTTGAATTGGCATCAAATTATAAACTTCAATACCTGTTTTATCTGATAATAGTTCTAAATATTCATTGGTTCTATTATTTTCAAACCAACCTTTAGGGTTTCTGTATTTGCCAGTTTTTTTCTCATAAGCCCTACTAAGTTTGCTGGCATTGATATAACCATCTTGTTTACGTTGACTGACAACTAACTCACCAACTTGATGTTCAATATGCTTCATAATTAGTGTCCTCTAGTAACCTTCATTTCATCATTCTTTAGTCCATGCTAATAATCTACTATAGAATTTATAAGATTTTCAGTAAGAGTTATAATGAACTGTTGATACTCGTCTAAGGTTGGCTCGATCTCATGATGACGTTCTTGAGTATAGTCACCCTTGCCGATATCTAGCTGTTGCAGAAATTGTAGCATTCCTACCACTCCTAAAGACTCAACTAAAGCTTTATAGCCAAGGATTCTAATTTCAGATTGTTTCATTTTAGTTTAACCATTTAAAAGTGACTGCTGAAAGGTTTTTAGAGCATCTACATGATTTAGCATATTGACACAGCTTAATAGTAAATCTAAATTTATGCCCGGAACTTCTTCACTTTGACTTATTTTCTCATAGCTACTCTGATCATTACCTGCTTGCCGGAGATGATAGATATCCAAAACCCCATCCTCCCAAAACCAAACTTCAGGAATTTGTAGCCGCCGATAGGCCTCCAGCTTATTAATACCACCACTGGTGAAGACAATCTCAATAACTAAATCAGGATACGATCGCCCCGCCACCAACTTATAGGATTTATCCGCTTCTCGTTTCACCGCCGCCACTTCATTTTCCAAAGTCATGGATCCAGTCGGGGTAAAATCAAAGCCCATCGCCATTAAGTATAGTTCTAGCAATGCTCCCAGCCTTTCTTTCACCGTTTCGTGGAGTTCCCCCGGCATTTGTTTAATCTCCAATAGTCCAGCCAAAAAAGAAAGCCGATAGCCCGGACTATCTAATAACTTTTCCACAGCTTTGAATTCACTCCAAGTTAGCCCCGAAAATAAGTGTGGTGCTTGTTTTTCGGGTGTTGATAAAGTTCCTAGAATCATGACCATCTTCCCTCAAGGAGTTGCAAATCAAATTGCTCCTAATATTTCTAATATAAAGATAGCGATCGCTGTGTATTTGTATATTAAGGACAAACTTTTTGCTCCCCTTCCCCAGCAGCAGTTACCCGACAACTGGCAAACGCCCCGTCCCGAAACTCCAACTCCGCCTCAGCCCCGGCCGCATTGCCATGACTAACTATAAGATTATTATTACTATAACGAACACTCTTAATATATCCCAAAGGATAGGTAGCATTGTTACTAGGTAAGGCTTGTTTCCCCGGTACTTGGAGCATGGTAGTTTGGTAGCTGCCGTCTGATTTTGGTTTCAAGAGGACTACTCCACTTTCTTGAGTTAGGGCGCAGTATTGAAAAATTGCCCCGATCGCAATCTCCCCAGTTTGGGAATTCACACTAACTCGATCCCGCATGAAATTAGTCACCGTTAGATTTTGCTTATCCACCCGTGCTGTTTTCTGGCAATCTATACTATCCATCACCTCTGCCCGGAAATCTTGAGCATTGAAAGTAGAGGTTTTGCCGCCTCGATCGATAATTAGTTGCGGACTGAGGGAACCATCGGGATTGACCCGGATTTTAGGGGCAGACATTTGCGTAGTAGTTGGCTGCTTGCTAGTAGCACTAGGACTAACTGGGGCATTCTGCTTACTAGAACTTTGTTTATTAGAACTAGTAGAATCTGTCCCAAGTGGGACTACGGGCGGTGGAGAAGTGGGGTTATTAGATTTTGGGGACTCTGGACTAGGGCTAGGAGTCACAGTCGGCTGAGACCTAGTACCAGAAGTAGTAGAAGCCGAGCGATCGCACCCCACCAAACCGCCAAGGGTTGATCCTATAAGTAAAAAAGCTGCCCCCGTAGTAACCCAATTATTATTTTTCATATATGCCTCCTCTCAAAAAATCTTTTTTATACCCTTAATAATTATCTACTGCCGATCAGACGATGATTCCTTGTAAATTTATGGGGGGTTTCTACTCCATTCCTTGCCAAACTCAAAACACTACAAGTTGCTTGATAATCGGGAGACAGAATAGGTTACATTGTTAGGGAATTGGAGTGATTTCTTAGAAAATTGCTGCCCTAGATTTCTTGCATCACCCATGATTCAACCAAGCTTGAATTTTTGCTTATGGTACAGTTCCATATCCAGCCCGATAGCGAAATTTCTGCCTCCAAGCAGTTATTTAATCAGATTCAGTTTGCGATCGCTTCCCGCCAATATCCCCCCGGAACCCGCCTCCCCAGCACCCGGCAGTTAGCCATGATCACCGGGTTACACCGCAACACCATTAGCAAGGTCTATACCCAACTAGAAGAACAGGGACTAGTAGAAGCTCAAGCTGGTTCGGGTATTTACGTCAAAGCCTTAGGCCATGAAGGTGGTTCCCGCCGTTCTCCCATTCTAGACCAGTATCCCGATGCCCATAAGGTCGTGCAGAAAAGTGTCGACAAACTCCTTGGGCAGGGCTGTTCTCTGAGTGAGGCACGGGAATTATTTTTAGGGGAAATTGATTGGCGGCTCCGGTGTAGCGCTAGGGTGTTGGTTTCAGTACCAGCGAAGGATTTGGGGGCTGGGGAATTGATGATGCAGGAGTTGGAAACTTCCCTTGGTATCCCTGTGCAGTTGGTGACTATGGAAGACCTACCCCAAGCCCTAGAGCAGACTCTATCAGGAACTGTGGTGACCAGTCGCTATTTTATGAAGGAAGTGGAAGCGATCGCTGTCCCCAAATCTGTGCGAGTGATTCCAGTAGATATCTACGACTATGCGATGGAGATCAAGGTTGTGCAGGAGCTACCCCAAAATAGCTGCCTAGGAATTGTCAGCCTTAGTGCCGGCATTCTGAGAATTGCCGAAGTGATTTCCCATAGCCTCCGGGGGGATGATCTACTGATCAGAACTGCTCAGGTACGCAACACCAGTAAGCTGAATAGCCTGATCCGTAGTGCCCACACGATTATTACGGATAGCGGCAGTGTGCAACTAGTTAAAGGGGCGATCGAGGCAGTGCGGGATGATCTAATTCGCCTGCCCAAATTAATAGAAAGTGAAAACTACATTGGAGCTAAATCCATCAATCTCCTCAAACGAGAATTGGGTTTAGGATAAATTCCAAAATCCCGACTTCTGAATCAATTCCTATCATGGTTAAATCTCTGTATCCTCACCAATTTGACCTAGAGCAACTACCAGAACTTCATCTAAATTATCAACTAGTAGCCGGAGTAGATGAGGTAGGTCGGGGGGCTTTGTTTGGAGATGTGGTGGCAGCAGCCGTGATCCTGCCTAGGGCGGCGATCGCTTCCCTTGCCCAATTGGGAGTCAGAGATAGCAAAAAATTATCCCCCAAACGGCGGCAGCAGTTAGCAATAGAGATTAAATCTTCAGCTTTAGCTTGGCAGATCGCCTCGGCAACGGTAGCCGAAATTGATGAGATAAATATTCTCCAAGCCTCTTTACTAGCCATGAAAAGAGCGATCGCTAATCTGGCAGTAACTCCTGAAATTTGTCTAGTAGATGGGAATCAGCAGATCCCTCAATTGTCTATACCTCAACAAACTCTGGTTAAAGGGGACGGGCGATCGATCGTCATTGCCGCTGCTAGTATCTTGGCAAAAGTCTGGCGAGATGAACAGATAACTAATCTTGCGGCTACCTATCCTGAATATCATCTAGCCCAAAACAAAGGCTACGGCACAGCCCAACACTTAGCTGCCCTGCGGCAACACGGAGCATCATCCCTCCATCGACAATCCTTCCGAATGCCTTAAAACACATCTTAAAATACAGTGCCATCACTATCAATCTTGAGGGGCGGAATCCCACCGGGGCGGAGTTTAGCAGCGATCGTTCTACCTGCTGCCCAGGTTCCCCCTTCGAGGATTTTAACTAGAGGTAAATCTGTGGCATTGAGATTTAGTTGCTGGCGAATCGTCTCTGCAATACGATCTAATAGAATCACCGTTAAAGCCCGCCATTCTACAATTACCTCCGCATCTGGGGTATAGATTTGGGTAAGAATTTCTGGATATTTTGGTTGCAACAATCCCAAGTCTAGACATAATCCCCCATTGCGATATTCTGGTAGCCCGGTCATTTCTTCTAGGTGAGTAATCTCAATACCCAGTTCCTGCAAGGGTTCCAAGAGAGAATAGGTGAGCCATTGGGAAAGTTTGTGGAAAGGAACTAGTTTTGATGCAGGGGTTTCTCCAGATAACCCAGAATGCTGCCACACATCCCCTAGGTTCACACCATCTAAGATGATGCGGTTTGCCCAGATATCGCCTAACCCGTAGAGGACTGCTTGAAATACTCTTGCTGCCGGGAGTTGCTGATTTTGGGTTTGGAGTTGCAAATAATCCACCATATACCCCAACCGGAAATCTATCCCATCTAGGCTAAATATCTGAGGAGATTTGGCTAATGTTGCCCCCAATTTCTGTAAAAGTTCCACCCTTCCCTGCACACCTACTAGAGGATTATCAGGCGTGACTTGAAAATTCTCCTTTAATATCTCTGAGGAAAATTTCTGCAAACCTTGAGCATCAGCTTGTAAAGGTTGGTCTGGATTACTAGAAAATCCCCCTTGAAGGAAAGTATAAAAGCTGGCAATGCCCAAACCTTCCGATCGCCTCCACACCAAATCTGTTCCCGGCTCTTGATACTGCCATTCTGCCCCTGCTCCGGCATCCAACAGCACACTGGTAATTACTAAATCAAACTTAGTTCTAGCTTTCTCTAGGGGTGATAAACCGGCTAATCTTGCCTTGAGGAGATCTAAGCGGCGATCGCCCCCCGCCTCAAAATGTCGCCAACGACTATGAAAAGGAACTTGGAGGTCTGGATAATTGGTTTTAATTACCTCCAGTACATAATCTGCCGTGCGATCGAGCTTAGTCATATCGCAGCGAAAATGTTGCAATTGATCCACTAAAGCAAGATCAAATAATTGTTGACAACGCTCTCGAATTGCCCCTAAGGAACGCAAGTAAGTTACTGTATTTTTATCTTCAATAGAGGTAATAGAGGTAGTAGAGGCAACTGGATGATTAGATATCTGATCCATAATTTTAATTAACTCTTGATTGGTGGGGAAATGCCCCGTTTGACTAGGGCACGATCGATCTCCTTGAGGAGATTTGTATCCTTTGCTTTCAAAGAATTATAGGTAGGATCGATGGCAGATTTATCTAAGCTCTGCCCCGGAGATGGCTCTAGAAAACTAAAGGCATGGAGTAAATCTTGAGGAGTTGCGGCGATCGGAGCAGTAAAATGGCAGGGAATAATTTGCTGAAAATCCCAACTAGCCAAATGATTAACCCACTCTAGGATAGCTTGGGGCGATCGATTAAGAATTAGGGTTTGCAAAATTGGAGCTACTAATAATCTGCCCTGATCTTGTAAGGCAGTGAAAGATTCTAGCCAGTTGGGTTGCCATTGAAAAGGATATAAACCAAAGTAGGCTTTGGGAGAGCGATCGGGCGCTGCCTGTGCTTCCTGCCATGCCACTTTTAAGGTAGGAGTTCCAAGGGTACTGGGTTGGAAATAGAGAGCAAATAAACAAATCCGTTGCCATCCTTTCAGACGATTTGCAACTGTATCGGTAATTTTATCTCCCGGTCTATCCTTAGCATGGAAAAGTAAAGGATAAGGGTCTAGTTGAATAATGGGTGGGGCGATATCGGGGATAGACAGTACGGCATCGGTGACCAGGAGAGTGTGCGATCGACGATGATAAAAAGCCACTTCACCAAAAAATCCTAAACCCAATTCAATGGGTTTCATAATTGCATAGGCAAATTCATTGCCAAAGGGGGTCTGATTACTATCTGCTGGCAATATTTGAGTCCGCCGCCCCGGTAGCCCCAGCCAACTCAGGGGTAAATCTACTGGATAGCTCCACTGTTGAGGAGCCACAAATACTTGAGCTTGAGGAAACTTTCTGGCAAAAGGGCCAATAAATACCTTATGTTCTAACCCAGAAACCGTTGGCAGAATAATATACTTTACTTCTCCATGAACAGCCTCTAACTCCCGCAGCAACCGGACACATTCTGGAGTTGGAGCTACTGCTGAATATACTAGTAATCCCCCAGATGCCAACTTCACCACGCTCATCCGAATTGGTACAACTACATAAAAAATTCCCTGCAACTGATCAAAAGTCCACAGGGTATCAGGAATAACTTCTGTCCGCAGAGTCCGGCGCTGACGGTAGGGATAGATCGGTAGGGTAAACCAAAAATCCCAATGCCAATCTTTCGGATATTGCTGCGCCTGTGTGTTCATGAACTAGTAAGGGATGATTCTTTGATTACTTTTTGATTACTTTTTGATTACTTAAGACGGCGATCGATTTGGTGTAATCAATTTATCTCTTTATTAAACACTTTTTTGATCTCTGTTAGTTCATCTCGATGGCCAGTGAGAGTGACAATACTAGGTTTTTCGGGAACTTCACTGAGGTCTAACTTCAGGGAGACTTGTTCCGATCGCCCCGCCTTCTGCCAATAGAAAATTCCGGCTAAGGGGGATATTAAGACTAACCAGAAAAAAACCGAGCCATAGCTAGGAAATAGTAAAGACAAGGTTAAACCCATGCCCAGACTTCCTCCCACAGCTAATAAAGTCAACAGGATAGCTAGTAACCAGCTAGGCTGAACAAATCCCTCAAAAGTAATTTGGTTTTCTGTAGGGGTGACTTGGGTGATTTTATAAGCACGGCTCTGGAGATGGGTCTGGAGTTGATCTAGTAAATCAGTTTCTGGGGACGGGGCAACTAGTTGTAGCTGTTGAATCCGGGCTTTGACCGAGGCTCGGATAAAGAAAACTAAACCAATGCTGGAAAGAACTGTCAAGATTAAAGTAGAAGTGAGGACACTATTATTCACGATCAAAACCTAGGAATACAAAGGATAAACTGATAAGGGCGCAAGTTTTGGTAGGGGCGCGAGGCCTTGCGCCCTTACTTAGTTTAACAAGTTTAACCAAAGGAGAGCGATGGCACAGGGTGTGGATATTTTGATTTTGTCTAATGGGCCGGGAGAAGTTACGACTTGGGTGCGTCCCGTGGTGAAATCCCTACGACAAATTTTAGGAGATGACCCCACTCAAGCCAGAATTTCTGTAATTCTTTCTCCCTGTCCTAATGCTACTGGCAAAGAAGTAGCGATCGCCCAATCTTATTCAGAGGTCGATCGAGTCCAAGGGGCAGAGCATTTTTCCCAGTTTTTGCTCCGGGGAAAGACAGCAGAGCATTGGGATTGGCGGGAACGAGGAGTAGTTTTATTTTTGGGAGGAGATCAATTTTTTACGGTGGTGATTAGTAAGCGTCTGGGTTATCGGAGTGTCACCTATGCGGAATGGGATGCCCGCTGGTGGCGGTGGATCGATCGCTTCGGGATCATGAAACCAGAACTCCTGCAAAAAGTTCCTCTGCAATATCACCCAAAATTTACCGTAGTTGGGGATCTCATGGCGGATGTCGCTCAAGGTAGTATCTCCCAATTCTCCCAGATATCTTTAGAGCAATCTCCTAAACAGCTTTTAGACATTCTCCAAAAGCAAATAATTGGTTTACTTCCCGGTTCCAAGGCAGCAAAACTGGCCCAAGGATTGCCTCTGTCCTTAGCGATCGCCGATTATCTTCACACCCAGAAACCCCATATTAAATTTATTATCCCCGTCGCCCCTACCCTAGATTTACCCGCCCTCGCAAAATTTGCCGATCCTCAAAAAAACCCAGTCCTGAAGATGGTCAAGGGTTCACCAGCTAGGCTGATCCAACAAGATGATCAGCATTATCTGCAAACTGAGCAAGGCTTATTGGTGGAACTCCGGCAAGAATATCCCGCCCATGAGATTCTTACCCAATGCCAGATCTGCATTACCACCGTGGGGGCAAACACTGCCGAACTAGCAGCCCTTGGTGTACCGATGATTGTCCTGATTCCCATGCAACAACTGGATGCCATGCGATCGTGGGATGGTTTACCGGGAATTTTAGTCAGATTACCCGGAATTGGTAGTATCTTTGCCAACCTGATTAATGGCTACATATTACGCCAAGGCAGATTATTTGCATGGCCGAATATCTGGGCAAAAACTGCGATCGTGCCAGAACTAGTTGGTAATCTCACCGCTGCCCAAGTGGGGGATTTAGTAATTGATTATCTAGACCACCCAGAAAAATTACAACAGATGAGCGATCGCCTCCAGCAAGTCCGGGGACTACCGGGAGCAGCCCTGAAGTTAGCAGAAGTGGTGGCTGAGGAAGTACAGGAGGTAAAGGGAGATACAGGAGGTACAGAAAGGTAAAGGAGTAGGATGGGTATTGTTTAGTCAATCATTTGCATAATTTTTTATAATAACTACAATGTAAATTCATGAAGAAAACTTATGTTAAGATGTACCTAGATAGCTATGAAACTGACTAAAAAATAAGACTAGAAGAGATGCAAAAAAACTCAACTCCTATCTCTAACCCCTCCAGCACTTGGCTTGACCGTAGCCTTGTGGTGCGTACCTTAGAATTTGTTCAAGATTTGATTGTTATTTCTTTGTGTCTCGGCTTATTTGGAGTGATGGTACTTCAGCTAAAAGATATGTTTGTGTCTTTGCTCTCTCCAGCAGATTTTGATTTTCATGTCATTACTGCGGATATTTTATTTGTGCTGATTTTGGTTGAGTTATTTCGGTTATTAATTATTTACCTTCAAGAACACCGAGTTTCGATCGGAGTGGCAGTAGAAGTTTCGATCGTTTCTGTACTCAGAGAAGTTATCGTTCGTGGTGTACTAGAAACTCCTTGGGTGCATATTCTTTCTACAGGGAGTTTTTTGCTTGTACTAGCCGTCTTGCTCGTAGTTAGAGTTTGGATACCCCCTACTTTTGAAGGCATCGATCCAGAAACTAGAATTGTTCAATCCTATAATTCTCATAAGGAAGTATCCAAAAATTAGTCTTTTTAGGTCTTCTTAGCACTTCAACTTTTGGCAATTCTCAGCAATTTATGTGAGAACCAACTTATAATCCCTATTTTCTTCTGTACAGAGAAAAAATGTGCCACTTTTAAAAATTTGCTATAACATGAAATTAAGGGTGTGTGATCTGACTCACTATTATTGAGTGAAGCAAGTCACGTGGATTGACTTACTAGCTTCACCTGAACCTCTTAAGGAGAATCACTGAGAGAGTTTGGATAGAGTTACTGTTAGCTACTTACAGCGGTTTTCAGTTATAAGAAGACAGGCTTGGCTTTTGCTTTAGAACAAGGGGCTTAATCCCCTTGCCTGTCGTCCACAAACGAGAAAAGTGCTGTATCTCTGTTAGATGATTAGTGTATTGATATTAATTGGTTCTCCTAATGATGATTGCAGTGAATTTTGATAAAAACCTTAATCAAGACAATACTAGTTCCCCTCAAGAACTACCAACTCAGTATCGGGGTTGGTCTGTCTATACCAATGTAATTCGGGGGAAGATATGGATTCATTGGCAAAATCCCCGTGACCCAGACCTCCGCTATGGTTGTCCCATGATAGAAGGTGATATGGATGCCACTATCAAACATGTCCGTTTTTTGATTGACACCTCAATTCTTTTAGAAAGTAGGGGCGGCAATTGGGGAAGGACAGAAGAAAATTTAGAGGACAGCCCCGGCTAAGGGATTGAATATTTTTGACAGACCTTTGGGATTGATCGTATTTTTCTCGAATGTAGATAAGACTATTGTAGAGGCGTGGAGTTTAGATATTTAAGAACTTCACTACGGCTAGTTTTATTTTTTCTTGTAGCACTAGCTGTCAATTGGGCTGGGATTATTTTTGCTGGTTGCCAATCCTTGAGGTGGGTATCTAGAAATATCTCTTGCTCTCTCCGGGCTTTGTCTAAGTCTATATCCCCATTATTAAGCACAGCAAACCAAACTAAACCATACTTTTCTGTAGGCAATACTCCACCTAAAGCACTGACAGTATTGAGAGTCCCGGACTTGGCTATAGTATTCGGGGGCAGGGGGCGAGACTCTAGCACACCGGGGTCTTGCCCGACAATAGTGAGGGTATCGGCGATCGATAAATTATTTGCTGCCATTAATTTATCTAGAGCTAAGAATAAACCTACTACTGCCCTAGGAGAAATCAGATTTTTGGGTGATAGTCCAGAGCCATTTTCTAATTGAATTTCTACTTCAGGTACTTCGATCGCCACGGCCGCTTTTTTGGCAACTACCTTGCCACCGCCCACAGAATCAGCAATCATTTCTGCCATCGGATTATTACTATACTGATTCATCTTTTTCACTAGCTCTGTCAAGGGCGGGGAATAATGACGCAGAATTAATTGAGCATTGGCAGGAATAGTAGCACCAGTTTTAACATTACCTGTAATAACTACTTGAGGCTTGGCAGTTGGGGCAGGATTTGAAGGTGGTAGAGTATTTGGAGAAGTAGTGGGGGAAGGGGCTAAAACCGTTACAGAATTTAGAGTTGAGGGAGGGGCTGGAGTCAGGAGGGCTTTACTTGATAGATTTGTATAGGCAGCTTCTGCTTCCCCAGACCAAGTATTAGCATTAATGGCCTCTCTCCATAGTTCCCCTGATTTTATAGGATCAGTTTCAAAGTTCATATAAAACTTATCACTAATAATTAAGTTGCCATTGACTTTTTTGATACCAATTTGATTGAGTAAATTCCCTAGAGCGATCGCTTCTTCCCACACCAGAAACGGATCTCCCCCTCCCTGAAGCCATAGATCTCCATTGAGAATTCCATTCTTTACTTCTCCGGTAATGCTAATTTCCGTGATGTATTGATAATCTACCCCTAGGGTTTGGAGGGCAACTAAAGATGTAGCAACCTTAGTCAGGGAAGCCGCCCCCAAAGGAGTTGTCCCTTGTTCGTTGGCAAGGAGAGTCTGTCCTGTTTGTATCCAGATGCCATTAGGTTGAGAGGGAATGCCGGGGAGTTTTAAACGTTTTAGGTAGTCTTGAACTTTCTGGGTAGTCTCAGGATCAGGAATAGCTGGGGAAAGGATCAGGGGCAGTGGAGGGGGGGAAATCGCTACAGGAACAACCCTAGAAATTGACAAGGATGTTACAGAGCTTTGGACACTATTACAGGCAGCAAGAAAACTAACTACGCCTATATTAATTAGGGTGAAAGATAGAATCCAAGGGAGTTTAGGAACCATAGCGATCGCAACTTACATACTTAATTTAAAAAATACTTAATCTTGAATATAATCTGTTTCAGAAACTAACGCAATTTCTGCTCGAACAAATTCCCGGCCTAAATAGGCGGCATGATCCAACATAGTAAGGGGAGGAGGATTTAGTTCTTCTAGAATTTTTATGCACATCTCCTTAGCAGTTCTGGCGGTAAATATAGCATTATAGCTCCTACTAACTTTACCTTTAGCGGGGATAGGTGTACCGGTTTCTGGGTCTGTGGCTAAACCTCGATCGTCGATCGTATTCGTATAATGTTTAGCACAAATCAGTTGTTTTTCCCGGTCTAGATAAATTACAAAATAACCCTTAGGGTCTAAATCAATGAAACGCTGAGATAATTTATCATCAATAGCTGTTACAGTCGAGGATAGGGGATTGGGCATTATGAGAAGGAGGTAAAGAAGGTACAGGGAGGTACAGGAAGGTAAAGAAGAAAAGAGTATTTATTAATACAGTATTCCTATAACTAAATACGAGTTTAACATAAGCTGAAACTTCTCCTAGACAAAGTAATCCGCCCTATCCCAATCGCCAAACTCCGGGCGCATGATTCGATCGCTCCAAATATTCTTCACCCAATAAATTCCACACCTGCATAAACCAATTTCTTGCCTGGGCTGTGGAGTCACCCCGATAGCGACAAATTAAGCCTTGGGCTAAACGACTAGCACCCCCTAGGCGATCAAGAACTGGCTGTTGCTGGTATAGACAGTTCATAAATTCTTTAGAGATGGGCAGCCCTAACCAGACTAGAGTGCCAATTACGGGCTGATTTGCTAACCCGTGGGGACTGGCAATAATATTTTTATCTCCTGTTAAATACTGGCGATCGATCCATAAAGGTCTGCCCTGTTGCCACACTTCTGTATGCGATCGCCATGCTCCTGTCGTAAATTTTTCACCCCTAGCACTACGCCCAAACCGAGTAATATCCCACAATACAAGGCTGCCACCAAGTTCTAATTCAATATGTAGATTTTGCTGATAGGAAGCTTCATTGAATACAATATTTTCTTGGGGCATCCAGTCTAGGTGGGCTTGAGGAGCGATGTGAATTTGGGTATTTTGAAGAGCGGTCAAACCATTAGTGCGGTATATTTTGCCCGCCGCCGCCGTGGTGACTAGAGCTTGGGTCTGCTCTGCTAGGGTAATAGATTGGCTGAGGCGATCGCCCCCCACCATTCCCCCAGCCGTATGCAGAATCACTGTCTGGCAAGTAGTCGGCGTTGGGTAGAAAGATTTTTGAACCAAAAAAGGAGAGCAGCTATATTGCTCAACCAATTCCGTCCGCCCTAATCTCTGGGCATAACCTAATTTCACCTGACCATGACATTCTGACCTAAAACTTTCCATTTGACACTCCCACGGCTAAAGCACGGGGGATTCTTTAAGAAATCCTAGGATATTTCAACGTGCAGTTGATACGCCTACTTGTTCAGCACAAATTAATTATAGTATGGATGTAGAGAACCTGTCGAAGTGAAGGATGGGGCTTGTATCCCAGTTTTTTGGTCAATCCTAATTTAAAGTCTATGCTTGCCGAGATTCCTGATTACTTTCTTGATGCTGTCAGAAAATACACTCCAAATTCGCCCGGAATTTATGTGGCGCAACTTCTTTGGCAGCGGGGAATCAAGGAATTAGAACAATTACGAGCATTTATGCAGCCAGAGTTTTATCAACCGGCTAGTCCTTGGGAATTTGGGGTAGAGCTAGATTTTGCCCTAGAAAGAATTAAACAAGCGATACTGCTCTGCAACGCTAAAGCGATCGCAAACTCAGAAAAAATAACTATCTGGGGAGATTTTGATGCGGATGGCATTACCTCCACGACAGTCCTCTGGTCTGGGCTACAGGAATTTCTGGCGGACGATTGTGGCGACCACAGCGCAAGCGATCGCAAAAGTAGCTTAAATTATTACATTCCTAATCGCTTTACAGAATCTCACGGTTTAAACTGTCCGGGTATTGCCAAACTTGCCAAAGCTGGCACAAAGCTGATTATTACCTGTGATACAGGCAGTACCAATATTACAGAAATTGCCTATGCTCAAGAGTTGGGGATAGATGTAATTATTACCGACCACCATACTCTGCCTCCAGAACGTCCCCCAGTCATAGCTATTCTCAATCCCCGTTATTTTCCAGCAGATCATCAATTAGCAAATTTATCTGGGGTAGCAGTGGCTTATAAATTAATTGAAGCACTCTACGAATTTCTGCCAGATTTACCCCAGCAACCCCTGACTGATTTGCTAGATTTGGTAGCGATCGGTCTAGTTGCTGATCTAGTCCAGCTAACGGGAGATTGCCGCTATTTGGCCCAGTTAGGTATTAAGCAATTACCCCAAACCAAGAGACTGGGGCTGAAAAAATTACTTAATTATTGTAAGAAAAGTGGCGATCGACCTACGGATATTTCCTTTGGCATTGCCCCTCGCTTGAATGCCATCAGCCGGATTCATGAGGATCCCGGAGTTTTGGTAGAATTTCTGACTAGTACTGACCAAAAGCGGGTTGATCAGTTGGGTGAACAGGTAGAACTAGCTAATACTCGGCGTAAGGCTCTAGAAAAAGATACGATCGCCCAAGTAAAAAAGCAAGTCGCTCTCTTAGATCTATCTACTACCCAAGTAATTGTACTAGCAGACTCCCAATGGCAGGTGGGGATTTTGGGTTTAGTTGCGGGCAGAATTGCTCAAGAATACGGTAAACCGACAATTCTTTTCCATACTGAGGAATTACCTATAGCTCCTCTTTTTGAAGCTGCAACTCCTAATTCTGAGAAAATTAATCCTATTGATAACAATTTCACGGCTTTAGCTAGGGGCTCGGCTCGTTCTTTTGGGGGTATTGATCTCTATGAACTAGTGGCATCCCAAGCCCATTTATTACACAATTTTGGCGGACATCCTTTTGCTGCCGGATTAAGTTTGCCAGTAGAGAATATTCCTATATTTACTGCTACTATTAATCAGCAGCTACGTCAAAAAATCGGTCTGAGCGGTAATTTTAATTTAATAAATAATTCCAGAAATCAACCTGATTTAGTTGTAACTGTGGCAGAACTAGGTTTAGAACTATATCAAGAATTAAAACTTTTAGAACCCTGTGGTATGGGTAATCCTGCCCCTAAATTGTTAATCAAAAATTGCCGATTTAATTCTATTCGGAATGCAAATATTTATGATATAAAGTCTAAGAAAGTTGCTTACTTAAAAACTGAATTTAATCTCTGGGACGACACAAATAAAATAGGTTTTCCGGGAGTATGGTGGGGGCATGGAAGAGATGAATTACCTCAAGAAATAGAGGAGAAAGATACTTTATTACAATCTAATATTCATGCGATCGTCAAACTAGATTGTAACAATCATGAAAAATGTACCCAAGTAGAAATAATCACGATTTTCAATTCTACAGAAACTAATGTTGAGGTTTCTAATAACTCTTATTTAAGTCCTCAAACCAACTCAGCCCAGATTCTAGATTATCGATCGCTAAACTCTCCTATACCTTCTCTAACTCCTCTAACTCCCTGTACCTCCCCCCTAAAAATCACCCATATTCCTCTAAGTTGGGATGAACTCCAAAAATGGTTTTATCAAGCCCAACAAGAGCAAAGACCCCTAGCGATCGCCTATCCTCCTCTTTCTGATTTATCCCCCCTAGAAATCTGGGGACAATTACTAGGAATAAGTAAATATTTGAGTCGTACAGGAGAAATTGTTACTCCAGATAAAATTCAACAGAAATTAGGATTGAGCAACCAGAGTTTAGCCTTAGGATTAAGGGCGATCGCCGCCTGGGGATTTAAGGTGAATTATTTACAAGAACTATCTGAGCCTCTTCTTCTAGAGGATCCCAATAAATATCTTGAGATTGATGGACAGGGAGAAATTAAAATTAGCTGGGAATCAAATATTTCTCCATTTTCAGATTCTAATACTCAAAATTCTCCTAATATTAACCAATTTCTTAACGCTGTGGCTGAAGAACAATTTCGCCGTCAATATTTCTATCAAGTTTCTTTGAAAACTATGGAGGCAATATTACAAGTTTAGGGGGATCGCACCACCACTTATCTGAACACCAAGGGTTGCAAAAATTAAGGCAAGAAGGGACGCAACAGCCGACGGACTCGCAACAGAAGTACTAAATCTCGAAACCTTTGGGGAGCATCTGGAGGGTAAGGGGCAGTTCTTAGGGAGGCTTGCTGCTCGGCATACTCCGCCGCAGTAATTAGACTGCCATCAAAGGACGATCGAGCCTCAGTAAAAATTTCTGTCCGGGCAATTTCTTCGGGTATATCTTCCGGGGGCGGCAAAGAACTAGGGCTACTCAAATCTGAGGCGATCGCTTTTAATGGCACAAGATTTTGGGTGATTACCATAATTATCAACAAGCCAAGACCAACGGAAATTCTCACCATAATTTATTCCCATAATTTATTCTGAATATGACGAATATTACAAATGAGCGTGAGCTTTTAATTCCTCTAGGGTGACATAATCTAAGGCTTTAGTATGGGTTGCAGCTAACACAACAGGTGGAGCGATCGCAGCCTCTAGCGCCTCTTTCCAGCGCTCAGCACACAAACACCAGCGATCGCCCGGTTGCAGACCCGGAAACCCAAAATCAGGCATGGGGGTACTCAGATCATTGCCCTGAGCTTGGGTAAATGCCAAAAACTCTGCTGTCACCTCGGCACACACCACATGAACCCCTCGATCGTCTGCCCCTGTGCGACATTTACCATCTCGATAAAACCCCGTCATGGGCGCACCACAACAAACTTCTAACTCTCCACCCAAAACATTTTTTGCTTCTTGCATAGATAATTACTCTGGAAATTTTTAGGTTATTTTTTAAGGCTATTACTAAATCTATCTAAGTTTATCTAAATAATTTTAACAGGGATGGTCAGGATAATCTCTGTACCACAAATATCCCTAGGATTAGCCTCGATCGTACCTCTACCGAATCTTTTAGGTCTTCGATCAGTTTCACCTCAAAGAAGATGTAAAGTTGGTAATTATACATTCTGAACAGGAAAAATTAAGTCGGGTAAACCAGAATATGCCAGAATTTGTGAGCATCTCTATTGATTGGCTTTCGAGTAGGATGTTACTAGAAGGTTAATTCAAGAATTTATTAATAATTTAAGTATTTTAACTAAGTTATTGATTTGCCATCTATGATAGGTCTGTCGCAGGTTAAGCATGAGAATTTTATTAGTAGAAGATGATGAAACCATTGCGGCAATTGTTAGTGATTTTCTGCAAAAACAACATTATGTATTAGATGTAGCGATCGATGGGGAACTGGGTTGGAATTTTGTTGACACCTACACCTACGACTTAATCCTCCTTGATGTCATGCTGCCTAAATTAGACGGCATGAGTCTATGTCGCAAAATCCGTAATGCTGGCTTACAAATGCCCATTCTTTTACTCACAGCTAAACAAACTAGTGATGATAAGGTGATGGGTTTAGATGTAGGGGCTGATGATTACCTAGTTAAACCCTTTGATCTCAAAGAACTAGCTGCCCGGATCCGGGCTTTGCTCCGGCGGGGGGGATCTATCCTAGCTCCTTTATTGGAGTGGGGAGACTTATATCTAGACCCTAGTAGTTGTCTTGTCACCTATAAAGGAAGGGCTATTAATCTTAGCAATAAAGAATATTCACTATTAGAGCTATTTCTGCGTAACTCTCGCCGTATTCTCAACCGGAGTATGATTCTAGACCATCTCTGGGCTGGGGAGGATGTGCCGACGGAAGATACAGTCAAGGCTCATATCAAGGGCTTGCGACGGAAATTCCGGGCGATCGGAGCGCCGGAGGACTTAATTGAAAATATTTATGGAATTGGCTATCGGCTTAAGGCTCTAAATTCTAGTGTTGATCGTATTACTCCCCAGATAATTCTAGCGGGGCTAACCAACGATCTAGAGCATTATTTAGAAAACCGCCTTGCCTCTTGTCTCCTAACTTTTTCTAATACTAGTAGTGCGACTCTAGCATCTCTAGAAGAAGGAAATTGGCAATTATTAGTATTAGATCAAATGCTCCTCACTCCCCAGATAGTGAAGGTATTAAATAATGCCTACTCTCGTTTGAAACAAGGTAATCAATTAATTATCTACTGTCTAGAAAGGGATGGAGTAGAATATTTACCCCAAAAAATCTTGGGACAATTACTTTTTTATCCCTTTGAAGCCCAAGAGTTAGTCCATATTATTGCAGAAAATCTCAGCCTTAGCTTACCTCCAGAAACCTTAGAAAAAAACCCAAAACAAAATCTAAAACTACTGCCCCCAACTTTTCTGCCCGAACCATCTCCCCTCCCCAATCGTCCACCCACTTCAGAATTGGAGAGTAATATTGCTACTTTCTGGGACAAATTCAAAGATAAAATTCACCAACGGCTGGTAGTGCTAGAAACAGCTAAAACTGCTTATCTAGAGGGAGAAATTACCCCAGAATTACAACAGCAGGTAATCTCAGAAGCACACAAATTAGCAGGTTCTCTGGGTACTTTTGGATTTCCCCTAGGGACTCAACTAGCTAGAAAAATTGAAGACCTCTTTTTAGAAAATCTTAGCCTTTCTGACCTCCACCAGCAGGAATTTATGAAATTATTGGAACATCTCCAAGAGTTACTCCAATCACCTCCTCCATCGGCTGCTTCAGAAATTCGGGAGACTAAAATACCTGAAATTGCCTTAAATAATTTTTCTTTCTATGGTAGCAATCCCCAGTTATTAATTGTGGAGGATGATCAGGAACTGGCTCAAGGTTTGGCGCTGGAAGCTAGTTCTTGGGGGATGCAAGTGGAAGTTATTCATTGTATTTCTCAAGCTAGACTGGCGATCGCTGCCCATCCCCCAGATTTAGTTTTGCTAGATATAGTATTTCCTGAAGCCGAAGAAACGGGGCTACAACTATTGCAAGAACTATCTAATGCTATCCCCCCTATTCCAGCGATCATCCTGACTTTGCGGGATAGTTTTCCTAGCCGCCTGGAGGTAGCACGTTTAGGGGGGTGTGGGTTTCTGGCTAAGCCTGTTACGCCTAATCAGGTGATGCAATCAGTAGTCCAAGTAGTGCAACAAAATTATCTAGGACATTTCAAAGTCATGATTGTGGATGATGATCCGACAATCTTTGAGACCTTAGTTATGTATCTTAAATCTTCGGAATTACAGTTAGTGTATCTGGAAGACCCCCGAAATTTTTGGGAAACCCTAGAGAGTTCTGCCCCAGATTTATTAATCTTAGATATCAATATGCCCTACATTAATGGGATCGAACTCTGTCGAGTGATTCGCAATGATCCCCACTGGAGTAGTTTGCCAGTATTGTTTATTTCCAGTCAAGATGACCAATCTACCGTCCAACAGGTTTTTGGGGTGGGGGCCGATGATTTTATCAGTAAGCCTCTTTCTGAAGATACTGTGGTGACGCGGGTGCTGAATCGGTTGCAACGCTTGAATATGATGCGGAGTTTGTCGGAGGTAGATCTCCTCACAGGGATGGCAAATCGCCGAAAATTTACGGGCGACTGGGAACGATCGCTCCGCTTGGTTATGCGTAATGCTGAATCTTTATGTTTGGCAATTCTTGATCTGGATAATTTCAAGGTAGTCAACGATCGCTATGGCCACGAGATGGGCGATCGAGTCCTCCAAGAAGTAGGCAGACTTTTATTACGTAGCTTTCGCCAAGAAGATTTAGTTGCTCGTTGGGGTGGGGAAGAATTTATTGTGAGTTGGTATGGAATTACCAAAGAGGAAGCTAGTCAACGTCTAGAAAAAGTTTTGGCTGATATCCGGGCTTTAGAATTTACAGCAAAAAATGGCCAGACTTTTGGAATAACTTTCAGTGCGGGGATTGTGCAATACCCAGAAGATGGGGATAAATTTCCTCCCCTCTACCACCGAGCAGATCATCTTTTATATCAAGCCAAGCAAATGGGGCGCGATCGAATTCTCTATGCTTAAATTTAGCTAGTGAATTCGGGTTAAGCCGGAACCCACTCTTCGAGAAGCAAGCTACACCCTAGCCCTCTCCCAGAACGGGAGAGGGAACAAGAAAATTTAGTCTTACTCCCCTACCCTACTGCTTATCGCAGAAAAATCGGGAAGTCTTACGCCTACCGCCCCTTGTGGGAGAAGGGGT
>ENA-OBLH01000064-OBLH01000064.1-metagenomes-genome-assembly--contig:-NODE-64-length-35510-cov-6.23887_pt1 | contig 35510 bp, 32 predicted proteins | sample MGYA00153382_OBLH01 | MGnify analysis MGYA00153382
CGCTGAGGTCGCGCAGCCGCGCCGCTGCCTGTTCGGGGGTCAGGTCGCGCTGCGCCTCGGCCAGCATTTCATAGCCGACCATGAACTTGCGGATCGTGGCCGAACGCAGCAGCGGCGGATAGAAATGCGCGTGGAGCTGCCAATGCGGGCGCGCCTCGCCGTCGAACGGTGCGCCGTGCCAGCCCATCGAATAGGGAAAGCTGGTTTCGAACAAATTATCGTAGCGCGTCGTCAGCCGCTTAACGATATCGGCGAGCGCGGCGCGGTCACTTGGCTCCAGCTCAGGGAGCCGCTGCACGGCAAAGCGCGGCAGTAACAGCGCCTCGAACGGCCAGCTTGCCCAATACGGGACGATGGCGAGCCAGCGATCATTGCCGACGATCTCCCGCGCGCCGCCGGTTTCGCGCGCCGCCACATCGAGCAGCATCGACGTCCCGTGTGTGGCGAACCAGTCACGCTGGGTCGCGTCTTCGGTCGCGGGTTCGTCGGGGACATAGCTTGTCGCCCAAAGCTGGCCGTGCGGATGCGGGTTGGAACAGCCCATCGCCGCGCCCTTGTTTTCGAACACCTGGACATAGGGGTAGCGGCCCCCGAGTTCGGCGGACTGGTCGCACCAGCTGTCGATGACGGCGCGGACGCCCTCAACCGGCAATTCAGGCAGTGTCGCGCTGTGGTCGGGCGAGAAACAGACGACGCGCGCTTCGCCTTGCGCCGGTTCGGCGGCGAACAGCGCATCGCCGGTATTCGGGGCGGGCGTGTCAGGCATCAGCGCGGCGAAATCATTCTGAAAGACGAACACGCCGTCATAGGCCGGGTTGCGCGCGCCGGTCGCCCGGGCATTGCCGGGGCACAGATAGCAACCGGGGTCATAGGACGGCGATGCGTCCGCGCTGACCGCCTCTGCCGCGCCCAGCCACGGCCGCTTTGCGCGGTGCGGCGAGACAAGGACATGCTGCCCGGTCAGTGGATTACGGCGGCGATGCGGATGGTCGCTGGGATCGAAAGTCACCGCGCGGTCATAGCGGTGCCGTGCCAGACTGGCCAGTTGCCGTGTGCATAGTGGCGCAAGGCCACGCCTGCTTGAGTGGTCCCGCGCGCCATGCCAAACCTGACACGACACTGCGAGGGAGAAATATATGCTGACGCGGCGCGAATTCGGCAGGGCGGCGCTGGTGGCGGGGGCGGTACTGGCGCTCCCTGCACGTGGCCAGACGGGCGGTCAGGTGGGCGGCTGGCAAAAACTGGCGACCGAGCTGTATCGCGGCAAGCAGGACGATATCGCTTTCGTCACGCCTGACATCGGCTGGTACGGGAATGGCAAGGGCAAATTGTTCCGCACCACCGACGGCGGGATGAACTGGACCAAAGTCGCCGAGCGGCCCGGCACGTTCATCCGCGCGCTGGGCTTTATCGACGGCAAGACCGGTTTCATCGGCAATGTCGGTACCGATTACTATCCCGGCGTCACCGACAAGCAGCCGCTGTACCGTACCGATGACGGCGGCGTCAGCTGGACGGCGGTTACGGCTGACGGGCTCGACAAGGTCGCGGGCATTTGCGGTATCGACGTGCTGCCGGTTACGCGCGTGTTTCAGGGCGAAGCGCGACAGACGCATATCATTCATGCCGCCGGGCGCGTCGGTGGTCCGGCGATGCTGATGACCTCGCTCGATGCGGGCGCGACTTGGGAGGTGACCGACCTGTCGGCGCAGGCGGGGATGATCCTCGACGTGAAGTTCCTCGATGCCTCCACCGGATTCATCGCGGCGGCGACCGACAGCGATGTCGAAAAGGCGCAAGCGCTGATCCTGCGGACAACCGACGGCGGCAAGACCTGGGCAGCGGTGTATCGCGGCACACGGGGTTTCGAGAATGTCTGGAAGATGAGCTGGCCGTCACGGCGCATCGGCTATGCGACCGTGCAAAGCTACAACCCCGCCCCGAAGAACACCCGGCGCGTCATCGTCAAGACCACCGACGGCGGCAAAAGCTGGAAGGAAGTGGCGCTGGTCGATGCGCCCGCTGTCCAGCAATTCGGCATCGGTTTCCTCGACGACAAGCGTGGCTGGGTCGGCTGCCGTGCAGGCGGTTACGAGACGCGCGATGGCGGCAAAAGCTGGGCACCGGTAGCCTTCGGGGCGGCGGTCAACAAAATCCGCGTGGTGCGCGATGCAACACGGACGCGGGTGTTCGCCATCGGCGCCGATGTTTACCGGCTCGACGTCTAGCGCATCGCCGCGAGCAATTCCTTGATCTTCACAAAGCCGAAACCGATCGAGCTGTCGGCGATGCCAAAGGGCACAAACAAGTCGTTACCCACCCGCATCGCGCCGCAGGTGTAGACGACATTGGGCACATAGCCGTCGCGTTCCTGATCGAGCGGTTCGAGGATGGGCTTGACCGAGCGACCGATCACTTTGGACGGATCGTTCTTGTCGAGCAGCATCGCCCCGATCGAGTAACGCCGCATCGCGCCGACGCCGTGGGTCAGCAGCAGCCAACCTTCGTCGAGTTCGATCGGCGCGCCGCAATTGCCGATCTGGATGTATTCCCAAGCATGGGCTGGCCGCGCCAGCAGGGTGCCGTCATCCCAGTCGGTTAGGATGTTGGAGGTCAGCAGGAACAGGTTCTCGCCATCCTGTCGCCCGATCATCATGTAACGCCCGTTCACCTTGCGCGGGAACAGCGCCATCCCCTTGTTGCGCGCCGCCGCGCCCGTCATGGGTACAAGCTCGAACTTGCGGAAATCCTTGGTCCGCAGCATCTCGGAGCGGATCGATTTGCCATCATAGGCAGTGTAGGTGCCGATCCATTCGGTTTTGCCGGTGCCGTTGTGGAACGGGGTGATCCGCAGATCCTCGAGACCATTGCGCTGCGCCTCGGTCATCGGAAAGATAACGGTGCGTGACAGGTCACTGTCGGCGTGGCGATAAACGGTGACCGGCGCGCCCGGCACCATCGGTTCGCCGCGCTTGACTGCGGAAACATCGGCAGCGGTGGCAATGCGCGGCGGCGACGGAATCGACACTTCGCGGTCTGGGGTGACGATCCCCTGGGTGAAGGCAATCGTGCTGATGTGTCCCTCGCCAACCGTCCGCAGCGACATGGCGAAACGCACCGCGCCCCCGGTCAGGCCGGTCTGGTCGGGCGAGGCGACGACGCTGGGGTTCATGATCGCAGCGGCGGCATAGCTGTATTCGTGGCAGAAATAGGCGCCAAGTAACTGGCGACGGCGCGGTGTGACCGCCGCCGTGTCGATTGCGTCGCCGAACTGTTCGCACAGTTGCTCGTAGCGGCGCTCGAACACTTTTTCGACTTGCCAGTGGCGCGCGTCGAAGTCGCGATAAACCCGTTCGAGCGCGTCGGTGACCTCGTCATGGCTGAGCGCCAGCACATTCTCGACCAACCGCAGCGCGCGGCTCGGTTCGGTCCCGCTTGCTTGCCACGCAAGGTGAAAGGGGCGGACAACGACGCGGCGCGGGTCGGGCCGCAGCCGCAGCGGATGGATGTCGACAATAGAAATAGGACCGGCCCCCGCTGTCCAGTAACCGCGTCAGGCGGCGTTTGCGATTTGCTCCAGATGCTCTTGAACCGGCGAGGCCGATTCTGACAAGCGCACAAATGCACGCCGTCCCATTTGCCACGCAATCACCGACTCCGCGCCGTTGTTGGCATTGACCGAAACCGAAGTCAGTCCGTCCCCGCATTCGCCGGTTTGCGGATCGACAATCGGCACGCCCAGTGTGTTGCGCCCGATGAACCAGTCATGCGCGGCTTCGGCGCGTGTAAGCCACCTTAAGTCGCCGCTTGCCGTCCAGGCCGCGTCGCAGGCGTCGATCATTGCCCATGCTTCGAGCGGTTGCTGGTCGAACAGCGCGGGTGTTTCGCGCGCCTCGCCGAACCCTTCGGTGCCGATGGGCTGGAACATACCGTCATGACCGCTGGTCTGCGTCGCGATCCAATCGAGAGCTTCAAGACCTGTCGCGACAGCATTTGCATCGTCGAGCGCAAGGCCCGCGCGGATCAACGCTTCGGGCAGGCGCGTGTTGTCATACGACAGCACAATCTCGAACCATGCCCAATCGGGGCGGCTGTTGCGGGCGAGCAATGCCGACAGCATTGCAATACCCTCACGCAGCAGCGTTTCGGACTCGGCGTCGCGTCGCACCTCGATCATCGCCGCCGCACCCAGCATCGCAAAGGCGCGCGTCCGCACCGACCCGAGTTTGGCAATCGACCCTATGGTTTGGTCATAAAGCATCGTCGCCCAGCTCCGCAGAGGCGCAGAAGGGGCGTGGGCAGCTGTGACCCCGAGCGCCCAAAGCGTGCGCCCGTTGCTATCCTCGGAACCCGCATCCTCCAGCCATCGCCGGTCATAGCCCATGAAATTGCGGTACTGCGCGGTGTCGGGGTTCCAGCCATGCTGGACGAAACTGGCATAGGTTTCGGCATAGCGGATGCGCGTCTCGACCGGCAGGTCGTCGGCGACCGCCATCAGCAAAAGCCCGCGCGCATTGTCGTCGATGCAATAGCCATGGTCGCGGTCGGCAATGCCGTACACGCTATGCTGTAACATGCCGACGTTGTCGGTCATCCGCTCGATCGGAGCGAGGTTTAGGACCGGCTTGCCAAGGCTATGGCGGCGCTGGCGCAGCGCCGGGGCCATCGCCGCAAGCACCGCCTCGGCATTGCGCGGCCATGTCATCGTACGGCCCCGGGCATAAGCGCGCGCGCTCATTTGGGCGCGATCTTGGGTGTCTGTCAGCAGTCCACCGACAGCAGTCGCCAACGCCTCGGGACTGCGGAATGCAACCAGCCTGCCGTGATCGTCCGACAGGATTTCGGTCGCATGAACATATGGGGTCGAAACGACGGCCTTGCCCAGCCCGATAGCATAGCTCAGCGTCCCCGACGTGATCTGCGCCGGGTTGCGATAGGGGGTCACATAGACGTCTGCCGCCGTCAGCCATTCGGTCAGCTCGTCGAGCTCGACGAACCGGTCGACGAAGCTGACATTGTCCTGAAGCCCCAGCTCGGCGACGCGCGCGACCAATGTCTCGCGGTAAGTCTCGCCCGCGTGCCGCACCAGATGCGGGTGGGTCGCGCCGAGCACGATGTAATGGGCGTCGGGGCACGCGCTGCGGATCGCAGGCATTGCCTCGATCATGTCGGCAATGCCTTTGTCGGGCGACAACAGGCCGAAGGTCAGGATGGTCGGGCGCTCTGGCATGCCGAGTTTCGCGCGCGACGCGGTCGCGTCGCCCTGCGGACGGTCGGGGATACCATGCGGAATGACACTGACCTTGGCGGGGTCGACGGCATAGACCCGCTCGAGGATTTCGCGGCCCTTCTCGGCCATGACGATGACAATCGCAGCCCGGTCGAGCAAAGCTTCGAGCACCGAACGCTGCGACCCGTTGGGTGTTTCGAGAATCGTGTGAAGGGTCACCGCAACCGGAATTTTCACGCGGTTGACGATGCCGAGCACAAAACTGCCGGACTCCCCGCCAAAGATACCGAATTCGTGCTGCACCCACAGGATTTGCGCGCCGCTGGCATCGATGGCGTCGGCGGCGGCGTGATAGGCTGCGACGTCGTCCTGCGGAATCAGGCGGGTGATATCGGGGCCGTATCCTTCGACCTGTCCGTCATCCATGGCATAGACATCGACGCGCGGCGCAGGCGTCTGCGCCTTCAAGGCGAGCCAGCTGTCCTCGGTATAAGTCGCGATGCCGCAGCGGCGTGGCGGAAAGTTACCCAGCAGCGCGATGTGCGACGGCATCCGCACCGCGCGGGCGATGGTGGGATGGCCGGGCCAGGGTAACGGGTCGAACTTCATCCAAGTCCCTCTCAAAGGGCTGCGATCCAGCTCATCCTCAACACCCTGTGTGCCGAGATGTTCCGGTGGTTTGCGCTGCACTGCAACAAAAAAGTTAGTGCGCCCTTTTCGTGGGTTAAGATAGCCCCTCGATCTCGCCGTCCGGCCCTAAGTAAATCCCTTCGGCGGCAGGGTTTTTCGGCAACCCGGGCATCGTCATGACCTCGCCGCAAATCGCCACGACGAAGCCTGCGCCTGCCGATAATCGCACTTCGCGGACCTTGACGACATGACCCGTCGGCGCGCCGAGCAGCGTCGGGTCGGTCGAAAGGCTGTATTGGGTTTTGGCCATGCAAACCGGCAAATGGCCGTAACCCGCCGCCTCCCAGCGTGCGAGCTGGGCGTGGACGCTCGGTTCGGCGACAGCTTCCTCGGCGCGGTAGATGCGTGTCGCCACCGTGTTGATCTTGGCGAACAGCGACAGGTCGTCGTCGTAAAGCGGCGCGAATTGTCCGGCGTCCCTGTCGGCAAGTGTGGCGACGGCATGGGCGAGCAGTTCTGCTCCAGCCCCGCCGTCGGCCCAATGGGTGCAAACGAATGCCTCGCACCCATGCGCGGCGGCGGCATCGCGGATCACCGCCTGTTCGGCGGTGCTGTCGGTGGCGAAATGGTTGATCGCGACGACGACGGGCACGCCGAACTGCCGGACGTTCTCGATATGGCGGACCAGGTTGACGCTGCCGCGCCGCACTGCGTCCACATCCTCGCGCGCCAGATCGGCCTTGGCGACGCCGCCGTTCATCTTGAGCGCGCGCACGGTGGCGACGAGGACGGCGACCGCCGGTTTCAGTCCCGCCTGACGGCATTTGATATCGAAGAATTTCTCCGCACCCAGATCGGCACCGAACCCGGCCTCGGTCACGACATAATCGGCAAGGTTGAGGCCGAGGCGCGTCGCGATCACCGAATTGCAGCCATGCGCGATATTGGCGAATGGTCCGCCGTGGATCAGGGCAGGGGTGCCGCCGATGGTCTGGACCAGATTGGGCTTGATCGCCTCCTTTAGCAGCGCCGCCATCGCGCCATCGGCCTTCAGGTCGCGCGCGGTGACCGGTGTGCGATTGCGAGTGTAGGCCACGACGATGCGCCCCAGCCGTCCCTGCAGGTCGGCCAGATCGGTTGCGAGGCACAGGATCGCCATGACTTCGCTGGCTACCGTGATGTCGAACCCGCTTTCGCGCGGATATCCGTTGGCAACGCCGCCGATCGACTGGACGATATCGCGCAACGCGCGGTCGTTCACATCGAGCACCCGCCGCCAGACGATTCGACGCACATCGATGTCTAGCGCGTTGCCCCAATGGATATGATTATCGATCATCGCCGACAGCAAATTGTGTGCGGCAGTGATCGCGTGGAAATCGCCGGTGAAATGGAGGTTGATGTCCTCCATCGGGATGACTTGCGCGTAACCGCCGCCAGTCGCGCCGCCCTTGGTTCCGAAACACGGGCCGAGCGAGGGTTCGCGCAAGGCCAATATCGTCGGCTTACCGATATTGTTAAGCGCATCGGCAAGACCGACCGAGGTCGTCGTCTTGCCCTCGCCCGCGGGGGTCGGGTTGATCGCAGTGACAAGGATGAGCTTGCCTGGTGCGGCGCGGCGCTCGACCAGCATCGGATCGACCTTGGCCTTGTGGCGACCGTAAGGCTCGACCGCGCACTCGGGAATGCCGCCGCAAGCGGCAATGTCGAGGATTGGGGTGAGAGTCGCGGCGCGCGCGATGGCGAGGTCGGTGGTCACGACAAGGCGATTAGCGGCCCTGCCGCCGACATGCTACACCCGTTCCAACCGGACTAACCACGGCCCGATAGTCACAAATGTTGACATTGCGGGACTAGCCGCCGCGCGGGCTGAGTTTACAATTGCCGGTCGGTTCGTTCCGGGGAAACTGCCCCGGCTATTGAAAGTCATGGTCCCATCATGCGTATTGCCGTTGTCGATGACGATCCCGATTTCGCGGCGTTCCTTAAGCAGCTGATGAGCGACGCTGGCCACAGCACTGTGGTATCGGCCAATGGCAATGCGTTTTTGCGGCTGGCGAAAACCGAAACCTTCGACCTGATCTTGCTCGACTGGAATTTGCCGGGCCGTGACGGCCTCGACATTATCCGCAATCTGCGGAACGACGTCCGCAGCGACGTGCCGATTGTACTGCTGACGCTCCGCAATGAAGCCAATGACATCGTTGCGGGACTCGACGCTGGCGCGGACGATTTTATCGCCAAACCGGTCGACGGGCGCGTCTTGCTCGCGCGCATCGATGCGATCATGCGACGGCGCAACGCCGGGCGCAGCGGCGGCGACACCCTGCAAAGTTTCGGGGCTTTCACCTTCGACGGCGCGCAGGAAATCGTGCGGCGTGGCGACCAGACGATGCAGTTAACATCGAAGGAGTTTCAGCTTGCGCTGCTCCTGTTCCGCAACGTGTCGCGCCCACTATCGCGCGCCTATCTGCTCGAGACGATCTGGAACCGCAATCCCGACGTCCAGACGCGCACGCTCGATTCGCATGTCGCGCGGCTGCGCGCGAAACTTGAGCTCCGTCCGCAAAACGGCTGGCGCCTGTCGCCGATTTACAGCTATGGCTATCGACTGGAACCGGTCGAAGGCGGCACAGAGTTGACCGACGCAGATACATGAGCGCGACAGGCGCGGCGTTGCTGGTGCTCGCAGGGGCATCTGCCATCGCGCCGCCGCCGCAACCGCCAGTCCTTTATCGTGTCAAGCAAGGCGACACGTTGATCGCACTGTCGGCAAAATGGTTCGTGCGCGACAACAGCTGGACTGCGGTCCAGCGGCTCAACCGGATCGCCGATCCCGTCCGCTTGCCGGTCGGCAAGACCCTGTCGATTCCGCGCGACCTGCTCAAAAGCGAACCGGTCGGTGCGAAGGTCGTGGCGTTTCGCGGTGCCGTCGCGGTTGCCGGAAAGACACCGGTCATGGGTGCAGCGGTGCGCGAGGGGATGGCCATTGCCACTGGCGACGGCGGATCGATCACTGTCGAATGCGCCGATGGGTCGCGGTTCAGCCTGCCGTCGCAGACGCAGGTCGGCATCGCGCGGCTGCGGCGGATCCTGCTCACCGGCGATCTCGACCGGGTGTTCACAACAGCGCTGGGGCGCGGCGAATGGCGGGTCAGGCCCGCGCCGACGCCCGACAGCCGCTTTATGGTCACAACGCCGGTTTCGGTATCGGCGGTGCGCGGCACCGGATTTCGTGTCGGCTATGACGGCGCGGCAGCGGTCGGCGTGGTCGAGGGTGCCGTCGGCGTCTCCGGCGAAGACGTGACGCGCGCGACCCCGCTGCCCAAGGGCATGGGCGTTGCGGTGACGCCGGCAGGCGTCGGCACGCCGGTCGACCTGCTCCCCGCGCCCGAGATCGTCCGCCCCGGCGCTGTTCAGGCCGCACCGCAAGTGCGCTTCAAGGTCGATCCGGTGCCGGGCGCGCGGTCCTATGTTTTCGAAGTCGGCAGCGACGCAGGCATGACCGATCTGCTTGCCCAATTTCGCGGCAGCGGCGGCGAGGTCGCCTTCGACGGACTTCCCGACGGCAGCTATTTTGTGCGTGCCACGGCGACCGACCCCAATAACATCGACGGCTTCGCCAAAACCTGGGCTTTCGAACGACTGGCACTGGGCGCGAAGCCGCCCGAAGCCTTCGGACGCGGGATGCGGTTCCGCTGGTCGGGCGGGGACGCCGTTAGCGGCGGCGCGCGCAACTATCGTTTTTCGCTCTACACCGACGAAGCAGCGACGCGAGCCTTGATCGATAGCGACGGCCTTCAGGACACGGCCTTCACTGTGACCGAGCTGAAACCCGGCACTTACTGGTGGCGGGTGGTGCTGACCAAGTTCACGAGTGGCAAGGCCGTAGTCGCGACCGGCGAGCTGCAAAGTTTCACCATTGCCAAGCCCGAATAATCGCCCGCGCCCGCTCGCGCGGTTGATTGCGGGCGGGGCAGAGTGGTTCGAATGGGTGCTGCTGTTTTTGGCGGCAGTCGCGCTTGCGAGCGGCCTTCTGGCAAGCCGCATAACCGATCCACTGGACGCGCTGATCCATGACGCCATCGTCCGCGCGACGCCGCACAGCCCCGATCCGCGTGTCCTGATCGTCGGGATCGACGACGAGAGTATCCGCGCTCTTGGGCGCTGGCCATGGTCGCGCGCGGTCCACGCGCAACTGATCGACCGGCTGAGCGAAGCGGGAGCCAGTACGATCGGTTATGACGTCTTGTTTGTCGAACCGGGCGAAGGCGATGCCGCATTGGCTGCGGCCGTGGCACGGTCGGGCAAGGTCGCCTTGCCGCTGCTGCTGGCAGCTCCGGGCGACAATGGCGCGGCGTTCCGCGTCACCCGGCCTGTTGTCGCGGCGGCAACGACCGGCCATGTCGTTGTGCGGCCCGATGGCGACGGCATATTCCGGCAAATTTCGCCGGTCGAAATGGCAGGATCCGATCGAATGCCGCATCTCGGGTTGGCGACGGCCCTTCTCGCTGGTCGCGTGCCGCAAACGAACGGCACTTTTATCCCCTTTGCAGGACCGCCGGGTACTTATCCGACGGTGTCGTTCGCATCGGTGCTGCGCGGCGAACTGCCGCCCGAACTGCTGCGCGACCGGATCGTCCTTGTGGGCGCAAATGCTGGCGGACTCGGCGACCGGTTTGCAACGCCGGTCGGGGGAAGGCGTGACCTGATGGCGGGGGTCGAGGTGCAGGCCAACATCGTCGATGCGCTGTTGCATGGGGGATTGCGTTCGGTCGCCGGTTTCGGGCCAAGCCTGATGTTCGCGGCGGTGGCGCTCGCGTTGCTATGGGCAGGTTTCCTGTTCGCGGGACCACGCGAGAATCTGGTATGTGCAGCACTGATTTTTTGCGCTGTGCTCGGCGTTGCCGCATTGCTGCTGGTTCAGGGCAATTTATGGATTCGTCCCGCGCCCGCGCTGGTGACGCTCGTCATCATGTTCCCGCTCTGGGGCTGGCGGCGGCTGGCCGCAGCAAGCCGGTTCCTCAACACCGAGCTTGATCGGCTGGGCGGCGACGATGTCGCATTGCCGCGTCGTGGCGACCGCATTGCGCGCCAGATCGCTCTGCTCGATGCCGCGAGCGACCGGATGGCGATGCTCCGCCGCCAGCGTGACGAGACGCTGGCTTTCCTCAGCCACGATCTCCGGAGCCCGGCGGCTGCGATCCTCGGCCTTGTCCCGGAAACCGACCGCGTGGCGGGGCACGCGCGTCGGCTGCTCCGCCTCGCCGACCAGTTCGTCCAAGGGCTACGCGCCGAGGAAGCGCCGCTCGTTATCGAGCCAGTCGAGATTGCCGCCGTCCTCGACGAAGCAGCCGACCAGAGCTGGGAAGCAGCGCAGCGCGTCGGAGGACGGGTAACGGTGACCGCAAGCTGGGACATCCCCGTGCTTGCCACCGACCGCGAATTCATGGCGCGCGCCGTCGCCAATTTGATCGACAATGCGGTCAAATACGGCGGCGAGGTACCACAGGTGCAAGTCCGCGGCTGGTTCCGTGCGGGCCATGCGGTGGTGACGGTCGCCGACGAGGGGCCGGGTATGGCACCCGAGGTGGTGGCGGGCCTGTTTGCGCCATTCGAGCGAGGTGGCGCGACGCGACCCGACGGGGTGGGGCTGGGGCTCGCGCTGGTTTCGACCTTCGCACGGCGGCAGGAGGGGCAAGTGCGCTGTTTCAGTCGCGAAGGCGTGGGGACGATTTTCGAGCTATCGATCCCGGTGCTTTGAAACGGGTCAGGGCCGCAGCGCCGCCGTTATCAACCGTGCCATGTCTGCTGCCGGTGCGTTGCGGGTGACGATTTCATACGCGACACGTTCTTCGCGCAATTGGCCATCGGGCGACAGAAAGCGGATCGTCAGCCGCACTTCGCGCCGCCCCTTTGAGAACCAGCCGTCCTTGACGGGCCTATCGACCCAGCCGGAAGCCTGTTGCGACGCGGGCAATTTGGTGCCGCCCACCGTCCCACTGGTGCGCGGTCGATCTGCAAGCGTCAGCGAAATCAGACGTTCGGGTGACTTGCCCGACGCGGCAGGCATCATGCTGTGCACCACGAGGCCGCGCGCCAGTGCGGCACGAGCCGGGATCGACAGATCGTCCTCGCCCACAATGGCATAGCTGGTCGCCGACGGCGGGAGCACGCCCGCCACCGTAAGTGGTGCGGGCGGGACGCAGGCAGTGAGAAGAAAAGCAACAAAAAGACCGCTTCCCTGAGCCTGTCGAAGGGCTGCCTTTCTCGTCCACCAGAGGCGGAAGAAGGACAGGGCTTCGACAAGCTCAGCCAAGCGGTTTCCTTTCTGCGATCCGATTAGCGTTTCGAGAACTGGAAGCTGCGGCGGGCCTTGGCCTTACCGTACTTCTTGCGCTCGACGGTGCGGCTGTCGCGGGTCAGGAACCCGGCGGCCTTGACCGGCGCGCGCAGCTCCGGCTCGTATTTGGTCAGTGCCTGGCTGATGCCGTGACGCAGCGCACCCGCCTGACCCGACAAGCCACCGCCCTTGACGGTGGCGACAACGTCGAAGCTGCCGACGCGGTCGGCGACTTCGAAGGCCTGACGGATGACGAGGCGCAGTGTCGGCCGTGCAAAATACACTTCCTGATCGCGACCGTTGACGGTGATCTTGCCGCTGCCGGGCTTGATCCAGACGCGGGCAACGGCATCCTTGCGGCGACCGGTCGCATAGCTGCGGCCCTGTGCGTCGATGATCTTGTCACGCAGCGGCATGACCGAGACGGGGCGGGCGGGGGCCGCATCCTCATCATTGACGACCGTATCAGTGACTTCGGCCTTGACGGGTGCGGGTGCGGCACCGGTCAGCGCGGCAAGATCGGCCAGCGACTGGCGCGTGTCCGACGTCTCGGCTGCGGTGGTTTCGGGAGTATCGGACATTATGCGCCCACCTTGTTCTTGCGGTTCATCGAAGCGACGTCGAGCACCTTGGGGCTCTGGCCGGCATGGGGATGGTCGGTGCCCGAATAAATCCGTAGCGCGCGCATCTGGTCACGACCCAGCGGACCGCGCGGGATCATGCGCTCGACGGCCTTTTCCAGGATGCGCTCGGGGAACTTGCCCTCGAGAATCTTGGCAGGCGTCGTTTCCTTGATGCCGCCCGGGTGACCGGTGTGCTTGTAATAGATCTTGTCGGTCATCTTCTTGCCGGTGAAGCGCACCTTGTCGGCATTGATGATGATGACGTTGTCGCCGCAATCGACGTGCGGGGTGTAAATCGGTTTGTGCTTGCCGCGCAGGATATTGGCGACCATCGACGCGACGCGCCCGACGACCAGGCCGTCGGCATCGATCAGCATCCAGTCTTTTACCACGTCGTGCGGCTTGACCGCCTTGGTGGTCTTCATCAACGCCTTCATGGCTTTGGACCTCTTCAAACGAAACAAGCCGCCCCGGTGTGGAGCGGCGTTCGTGCGGGCCAATGTGCGTTGCCGCGATAAAAGTCAAGGAAACTGCGGTTGTCGTGACGGGTATTCAGATACCGTGTTACGCGGCAAGTGGCCTTGGTGCATGGCTGACCCGGTTGCGACCGCCGTGTTTCGACCGGTAGAGCGCCTGATCGGCGGCGTAATAGACGAGCCGCCACGATGCGTCGTCGACAATACGCCCATCGGCGACGCCGACGCTGATCGTGACCGACCGTCCCTCGGGTGTCACAGCGGCTTCGACGGCGCGGCATAGTTTTTCGGGCAGGACATCGACGGGTTCGGCGGGAACGAGGACGGCGAACTCCTCGCCGCCGAGGCGTCCGACGGGTGCACCGGGCGGCGCAGCTGCAGCAATCGCATGGGCAACACAGGCGAGCACATCGTCGCCCGCTTGATGGCCATAGCGGTCGTTGACGAGCTTGAACTGGTCGATGTCGATGATGATAAGCCGATCACGCGACGTGCCGCTGCGCGCTTCGAGCGCACGGGCAATGAATGCGCGGCGGTTGAGCAGGCCGGTCAGCACATCGGTGTCGGCGACATGCTGGAGTTGAACCTGCTTGGTGCGGGCCTCGTCGCGCTCTGTCCGCAGCCCGCCGACGCGCCACGACACGGCCAGCGCCGACATGACGGCCTCAAGCGCGAGGAATATGAGCGGACTCATCGCAACAATTGTCGATACCCCACCGATCAGGCCCATCGCCCAGATCGAGCGGGCGATGCCAAGCGTAATCGGCACCGACCATGCGATCAGATAGACCCGCGCGGCGCGGCTGCCCTTCGCATAGGCTCCGATGGCGGTTGCGATCAGCCCGACGAGAATGCCGGTGATCGCCCAGTAGCTGATTTGATCGACCATGTTCCACGCAAAGCGTCCATCGATCAGACGCACGACGCATGAGCCGATGCCGACCAGCGCCGCCACCATTGTCAATTGCATCGGCAGTTGCGGGATGCGGTCGCGTTCGAGAAAACTGTTGAGGAACAGCACCGAAGTGCCGAGCACGATCGTCGTGCCGAGCAAGGTCAGCGAGATCTGTTCGTTGGTATCAAGGTTCGGCAACAACAGAAAAATGCCGCCCGACCAGCACAGCCCCATGAACAGCATCGCCACCGCACTGAGGCAATAGCAGAGAATAAAATCATAGCGGAGCACAGTGTAGAGCGCGAAATTGTAGATCAGCAGCGCGCCGATGACACCCGCCAGCACCCCGTAGAGCAGCAACACGATCAGGTCGCCCTCCAGCGCGGCGCGCCCGGTCTTGAACTCGACGCCCGGAGCCACCCCGCGCTGGTTTCGAATGCTTTCGGCACGGATCAGAACAGCAGCGATCTTCCCCGGATCGGCAGGCAACGCGAACGACATCATGCCCGGCGAGAACAATCGCCGCGCGGTCATCCGGTCCGACGGTGCCCGCGCCATGCGGCCATCGGCATAGCGTACGAACAGCGTTTCGCTATCGGCCTGGCTATATTCATGGCGCAGTTCCCACGGGTCCTGCGGGTTCGTGTCGAGGCTCAATCCAGAGACAAGCGCCCAGGTATAGGGTGCCGCAACCCCGACCTGCCCGCGCGCGCAATCGAACGCGGCGGGATTGGCGAGCAAGGCGAACGGGTCTTCGGCAGTCTGGGTGGCGCGGATGCACACTTCCTGCGGCACGACCTTGGCCGGGGCCGCCTGGGCAATCGGTGCAACGAACAGCGTGGCAAACAGCAGCGCCAAGGCGTGCATGAGTGCCCGAATATAGTGCCCGCCAACCATCTGCCGGACTTAGCGGCGCATTCCTTGCAATATGGTTGCCGAATTGTTGATTTCTCCGCACGACTCAGGCGGGGAAAGCAACCCCCGTCATCGCTTCCGAAACCGTCCATAGCCGCGCGGCGATGGCGGGATCGATGGCATGGTCGCGAACGCCGACATTGACGTTCATGTCTTCGGTCCAGCGCGCCGCGATATCGGCATCCTCGCAATAGACGCCGCCCTTGCCGTCCAGCATCGGCGAGGTCGCGCACCACACGCTGGTGGCCGCGCCCTGTTCGACCGTCTTGAACCCCTTGTTGACGTTCCCCTCCGCATCGAACCAGCCCATCGCGACCTGCTCCTCCATTGTTAGATGTCGTTGCAATGGCGTCACGATGCCGCCGGGGTGCACCGCAAACGCGCGGACACCGTGCGGCTGTCCCAGCGTGTCGAGGTGAATTGCGAACAGGGCATTGGCCGACTTCGCCTGTCCGTAGGCCAGCCATTTGTTATAGTCGCGGCGCTCGAAATGAATGTCGTCGAAATCGATTCCCGCAATCCGGTGCCCGATCGACGATAGCACGACGACGCGCGCCCCTACGCCCGATGCCTTGAGCAAGGGCCATAGCCGAGCGGTCAGCCGAAAATGGCCGAGATGGTTAGTGGCGAACTGGCTTTCATAGCCACGCGCGTCGCGGGCGAGCGCATTGGCCATGACGGCGGCGTTATTGATGAGGATGTCGATTTTGGGCGTTACACCCGCGACTTCAGCAGCGAATGCATCGATCGAAGCCGGATCCGACAGGTCGAGCTTCAGGATTTCGACGCCTGCAATCCCGTCGAGGTCGTCCGCCGCAGCCTCGGGCCGCCGCGCGCCGACGATCACCCGCGCCTTGGCTCCCGCCAGCGCCCGCACAGTCTCCAGTCCCAGTCCCGAATAGCCGCCGGTGACGAGTGCAGTCTTGCCGCTCAGGTCGATCCCCGCGATCACGTCGCTGGCGGTCGAACGCAGGCCGAAACCGCTGTTCAGGGGGGCTTGGTCAGTCATCGGTGGTTCTCCGTCAGCACTGTCGGCCCAGACCATGCGCGCCCCAGGCAAAGCTCGCAACCAGCAGAGCACCGACCGCCTGATGCGCGACCGCAAGGCCGATATTCACGCCCGTCATCACGGTCGCAATGCCAAGCGCGATCTGGATGCCAAGCAAGGCATGGAGAGCAACCGAAGCAGGACGCAAACCTGCCCGCTTGACCCGTCCGGCGAGCATCACCACAGCAACCAACGCGACAAACGCCCACCAGCGATGGATGAAATGGACGAGATAAGGGTCGCTGCTGACCGCGTGCAGCAGTCCTTGCGACCAATCGATACCGGTCGGCCAGAAGCTGTCGCTCATCATCGGCCAGTTCTGCGTGACTTTACCTGCGCGCATCCCCGCAACCCACGCCCCGAACAGTAATTGCACGAACAGCACCGACGCTGCGACCGCCGCAAACACGGTCAGCCGTGCCGGTCTTGCCGCCCGGTTCCGCGCCAGCGCCAACAGGTCGAGCGCAGTCCACACCAGCGCGGCGAGGATGAACAGCGCCAGCAAAAGGTGCACTGCCAAGCGATAGTGGCTGACCGCCGTCCCCTGCCACAGGCCCGATGTCACCATCCACCAGCCGATGGCTCCCTGAGCCCCGCCGAGCGCAAGCAGCGCGACAAGACGCAGCTTATAGCCAGACGGGATCGCACCGCGCACCCATAACCACAGCAAGGGCAGCGCAAACGCCAGCCCGATCACGCGGCCCAGCAAGCGGTGGACCCATTCCCAGAAAAAGATGAACTGGAACTGCGCCATAGTCATGCCCGCATGGATCGCGGAATATTGCGGCACGCGCTTGTAGGCATCGAACGCGGCTTGCCAATCGGCGGCAGTCAGGGGCGGAAGCGCGCCTGTGACCGGTTTCCATTCGGTGATCGACAGCCCCGATTCGGTCAGCCGCGTGATCCCGCCGACGACGACCATGAAAAACACGAGGAACGCGACCGCCAGCAACCAGAAAGCTAGTGCACTTGGCCGGGCAGGACGATCGGAGCGAAAAGCGTTCATTCAAGGCATATGGGGAAGCGGCAGAGCGAGTAAAAGCCGCCACCGTGCGGCGCGCGTAAATTCTGTTGCCACCGCCGCGGCTGCAACAAATGGCCATGCGGTGCGACCTGTGGCCTCACTGCAACACATATCTTGCAATCGATGCCAACGATGCGACACATTATTGCAATCGATGTGCATTACCCGCATTTTGTCGACCTCGACCCTATGGGGGGTTCGGCAATAATGATAATGGGGAATGGTCGTATGGTTTCGTATCGCGCGCTGATGCTCGCCTCGCTTTCGGTCGCCGCACTCGGCGCAACACCGGCGCTGGCGCAAACGCCGCCCGCCGCCCCGCAAGCGGCCGAAGAAACACCCAAGGGCGAAGACATCGTTGTCATCGGCACGCGCCGCACCGACCGTTCGGTGACCGATTCGGCATCGCCCATCGACGTCATCGGCGCGACCGACCTGGCCGCTAGCCCCCAAGTCAACATGCTCGACACGATCAAGAACCTCGTCCCGTCGTTCTTCGTACCGCAGAATACGATTTCGGACGCCTCGACATTCGTGCGCGCCCCGTCGCTGCGCGGTCTGGGTGCCGACCAGATTCTCGTGATGATCAATGGCAAGCGCTATAACCGCTCGGCGCTGGTCAACGTCTACACGGGTGCCGACACCGCGCTGTCGTTCGGATCGCAGGGTTCCGACATCGGCAACATCCCGGCCATCGCGATCGGCAATCTGCAGGTTCTGCGCGACGGTGCCACCGCGCAATACGGTGCCGACGCGCTCGCGGGTGTGCTCAACTATTCGATCCGCAAGGACGCGGGCTTCGAAGCGCAGGCGCTGTATGGCAAGACGTATCGCGGCGACGGCGCAAGCAAGATCCTGTCGGGTTACGGGGGCATCAAGATCGGCGACCGCGGCTTTATCGGCCTAGCGGGCGAATGGTATGATCAGGACGGCACCAGCCGTGGCGCGACGCGTGCAAGCGCGATCTCGCTGGCGACCACCAATCCCGCAGTCGCGGGCCGCATCCCGAACGCGGCGGCCGGCCTGCCCGCGCAAATCTGGGGCACGTCGCCGGGTAATGGCTACAAGCTGTTTCTTAACGCCGCCGTTGATGTCGGCAGCCAGAGCCAGATCTACTTCACCGGCAACCTCGCCCACAGCGAAACCAACCAGAGCTTCAACTATCGCTTGCCGGTGTCGCAACCGGGCCTCGTCATCAACAACGGGTCGGGCACTGCGGCAACCGCATCGCCGGGCCGCAATGGCTCGTTTGCCCCGATTTTCCTGACGGCTTGCCCTACCGGTAATGCGACCTGTCCGGCGGGTGCTTTCGTGAACGATACCAACACGTTCAGCTTCGCGACGCTCTACCCGGGCGGCTTTACCCCGCGTTTCATCGGTAAGGTCGATCAGGCGTACGGGACCGTCGGTTTCAAGGGCAAGACCGACAGCGGCTTTACTTATGACTTGTCGGCAACGCTGGCGCGCAACTCGCTCGACCTGTCGATGACGGGTTCGTTGTCGGCATCGTTCGGCCCGCAGAGCCAGACCAGCTTCCAGTTCGGCAAGCTGATCCAGAGCGAGCAGACCTTCAACGCCGATTTCACTTATCCGCTCGAAGTCGGCTTCGACAGCCCGATCACGTTGTCGGCGGGTGCTGAATATCGCCGCGAGCGTTATGAAAAGACTGTTGGCGATCTTCAGTCCTATGCTGCCGGTCCTTTTGCATCGCAGGTGCTCTATAATCTCGTAACCCCCGCCGTCGGTGCGACCCCTGCGGTCTATACGGCAGCCGGGACCACCGCGACCCAGTCGCCAGCTGCGAGCGGATACGGCGGTGTCAGCCCGAACTTTGCCGGTGTTTCGACGCAGCGCAGCTACGCGATCTACGTCGGGGCCGAAGCCGATGTGACCAAGGCGCTGACCATCGGCCTTGCCGGACGTTACGAAAACTACAACACCTTCGGCGGCGTCATCGTCGGCAAGGCGAATGCGCTTTACCGCATCTCCGACGCGGTCTCGCTGCGCGCGACGGTCGGCACCGGCTTCCACGCACCGTCGCCCGGCCAGAACAACACACAGGTTGTGACGACGAACTTCCTCGGCGGCAATCAGGTGCAGACCGGCACCTATCCGACGACCAGCGCGATTGCACAATTCTATGGCGCGGGGTCGCTCAGCCCGGAACGTTCGACCAACTTCGGCGCGGGTATCGTGCTGAAGCCGACGAGTGCGTTCTCGCTGACAATCGACGGCTACATCATCAATATCAAGAACCGCATTGGCATTTCGCAGAACTACACGGTGACGGCGGCGAACATCACGGCACTGCCGTCGCTCGCGACGGTCGGCCTCGGCGGGGTGGTCAACTACTTCACCAACGGCTTCGACGTGTCATCGAAGGGGATCGAAGCGGTGGCGAATTATCGCACCGACCTGATGGGCGGACCGCTCAACCTGACGCTGGCGTATAGCTACAACAACCTGAAGTCGAAGAACATAAAGCTGACGACCACGGGCACGCAGCTGGTCAGTCTCCAGCAGCAGTACAACATCGCTAACTTGGCACCCCAGCACCGCATTACCGCGTCGGCAGGGTGGCAGATCGGTGGTTTCTCGCTCAACGCGCGCGCCAACTATTATGGCAGCTGGTCGAACGCGCTCGAGTATAACCTCGTAGCACCGGTCGCCGGCGCGACAACCGCGCCACCGTCGCAGATCTTCGGGGCAAAGACCCTGTTCGACCTCGACGCCAGCTATACGTTTGCCGAGCATTTCACTCTGACGGTAGGCGCGAACAACCTGTTCAACGTCTATCCCGACAGGATCCAGGCGTCAGCAGTCAACCCGATCTATGCTTTGTCGGGCGCGCTCAACGACGGCCAGATCTACCCGCGTTCGGGCGGGCCGTTCGGCATGAACGGCGGGTTCTACTATGTGCGCCTGCGCGTGAAGTACTGAGGTCAGCTAGGACTACCGGGGACACCCTATTGGGTGTCCCCTTTTCAACGCCGCGCACAAAAAAGGGGACACCCAATAGGGTGTCCCCGAATGCGTTCCAGCGGCTGCGTTTCAGTGCTTCCGCGATGCCTTGAGCTGATACCGCACCCCGTCGAACTCCTCGAACATCCCCGCAATGCCGGGATGCTCAACCGGTTCCTCACTGTCGTCGGGAATCAAATTCTGCTGGCTGACATACGCAACATAGCTCGATTCCGCGTTTTCGGCGAGCAGGTGGTAGAACGGCTGGTCCTTGCGCGGGCGGATCGCTTCGGGGATCGATTCATACCATTCTTCGCTGTTGGCAAAGACCGGGTCGACGTCGAAGATCACCCCGCGGAACTCGAAATGGCGGTGCTTGACGACCTCGCCCAAACCAAAGCGCGCCTTTGACACTGGGGGTGCGGCGCTCTTTCGGCCCGGCTGCGATACAATGTTCATAACCGCAATTTAAGGGGTTCGCGGCAATAGACAAGCGGGCTTGGCAAGTTGCCGTGCGAACGCTATGCGCCGCGCTTCGATTTCGCCGGTGTGTCCCTCGGGGCACCCGACCTCTGCGGAGAGGTGGCTGAGTGGTCGAAAGCACCGCACTCGAAATGCGGCGTGCCCGTGAGGGTACCCAGGGTTCGAATCCCTGCCTCTCCGCCAGTTTTTCCGTTTCGGCGGAGCGCGCCGCGCGGCCTTTCGGGCGAACCCCGGGAGTCTTTGCGGGCCGGATCGACAAGCGATCCGGCGGGGGTTCGAATCCCTGCCTCTCGGCCACGATCCAACCGCGCGCGGAGTCGCTGTTTCCATGAAAATCACGATGATCGGGGCGGGGTATGTCGGGCTGGTGTCGGGCGCGTGCTTTGCCGATTTCGGCCATGACGTCTGTTGCGTCGACCTGAGCCAGGACAAGATCGACGCGCTCCACGCGGGACGGATGCCGATCTTTGAGCCGGGCCTTGCCGAACTGGTCAAATCGAATGTCGATGCCGGACGGCTGGGCTTTACCACCGATCTGAAAGCGGGTGTCGCGGGCGCGGATGCGATTTTCATCGCAGTCGGCACGCCGTCGCGGCGCGGCGACGGCCACGCCGATCTCACCTATGTCTATCAGGCCGCACGCGACATCGGCGCGGCGATCACCGGACCGACTGTGGTCGTCACCAAATCGACGGTGCCAGTGGGGACCGGCGACGAAGTCGAGCGGATCCTGCGCGAGGTCGCGCCCAACGCCGTGGTTGCGGTCGTCTCGAACCCCGAATTCCTGCGCGAAGGGGCCGCTATCGGCGATTTCAAGCGCCCCGACCGCATCGTCATCGGCTGCGAGAACGCCCGCGCCGAGCAAGTAATGCGCGACGTCTATCGCCCGCTGTCGCTGGGTCAGGCTCCCCTGATGTTCACCGCGCGACGCACCGCCGAGCTCATCAAATATGCCGCCAATGCGTTTCTGGCGGTCAAAATCACTTTCATTAACGAGATCGCCGATCTGTGCGAAGCGGTGGGGGCGGACGTCAAGGACGTGGCGCGCGGGATCGGCCTCGACAACCGCATCGGCGCGAAGTTCCTCCACGCAGGGCCGGGCTATGGCGGGTCGTGCTTTCCCAAGGATACGCTGGCGCTGCTCAAGACCGCCGACGACGAAGGGGTGCCGCAGCGGATCGTCGAGGCAACGGTCGCGGTCAACGACAGCCGCAAGCGGGCAATGGGCCGTAAGATCATCGCGGCGATGGGCGGCGATGTGCGCGGCAAGTCGGTCGGCATTCTCGGCCTGACCTTCAAACCCAACACCGACGACATGCGCGATGCACCGTCGCTAGCCATCGTCCAGGCGTTGATCGATGCAGGGGCCGTCGTGAAAGCCTATGATCCCGAAGGCATGGACCTCGCCGCCCCGATGATGCCGAACGTGACGATGTGCAAAAGCGCCTATGCCGTCGCCGAGGCCGCCGATGCGGTTGCCATCGTGACCGAATGGGACGCATTCCGCGCGCTCGATCTTAACCGGCTGGCCGCCGTGATGCGGACACCGCTGCTCGTCGATTTGCGGAATATTTACGACCGAGCGACGGTCGAGGCGCTTGGCATTGCTTATGAATGTGTCGGACGTCCGTCCTGAACCTTCGCGGCGAAGTGGCGTTTCAGTCGTTTCGAGTGAGCGTGTTTTCGAAACCGGACAGTCGCAAAGGTGCCAAAGGCAAGCACGGCGACCATGACGGTCAACAAGATAACGACAAACTCAATCGCACTCGACATGTGCAACTCACTCCTGCGCGCAACCTCTGCTTTTATGTATTTGATACTATCGACGACAAAGCGTCATCACAACATTAATGCCATTAAAAGCATGAAAAAATGTCATGTTGGACACCTAACCGCAACTCACTGAATATCGGCGACAATTTTGGCGATCCGCCCGCTTGCTTGCCCGTCGCCGAAGGGGTTGTGCGCGCGGGCCATGGCGTCGTGGCGGTTGCGATCGTCGAGCAGGGCGTTCGCCTCTGCAACGATGCGCTGCGGGTCGGTGCCGATCAGCCGCGCGGTTCCGGCGGTGACGCCCTCGGGCCGTTCGGTCGTGTCGCGCATGACCAGCACGGGCTTGCCGAGCGCGGGCGCTTCTTCCTGAACGCCCCCGCTGTCGGTCAGCACGAAATCGCACGCATTGAGCAGCGCCACGAAATGGCAATAGTCCTGCGGGGGGATCATCGCGATATTGTCACGGCCCTTCAGCATCCGCTCCATCACGCCCGCGACGTTGGGATTGGGGTGAACCGGGAAAATGACCGCGACATCGCGGCGCTCGGCGATTGCGCTGATTGCTTCGGCCACGGCCGACATCGCCGCGAAGTTTTCGCGCCTATGAGTGGTGACAAGGATGATCCGGCGCTGGCGGAACCTGCTGAACAACAGGTCGAGCCCCTTGGTCATGCCCGGCTTGGCGGCGATCCTGGCGCGCGTCTGCAGCAGCGCGTCGATTACGGTGTTACCGGTGACATGCACCGTCGCGGGGTCGATGCCCTCGCGGTAAAGCGCCTCTGCCGCTGTCGTCGTCGGTGCGAAATGCTGGTCGGCGATGGTCGAGACGATGCGGCGGTTCACTTCTTCGGGCCAGGGGCGATAGATGTCGCCGCTGCGAAGGCCCGCCTCGACATGGCTGACCGGCAGGCGGCGGTAATAGGCAGCGAGCGCACCGATCATTGCAGTTGCGGTGTCGCCCTGCACGATGACGCGGTCGGGCTTGTCGGCGTCGAGCACGTCGCCGATCCCGGTGAGCAGCGCCGCCGTAATCGCATCGAGCGTCTGCGCGGGCCGCATCAGGTCGAGGTCATGGTCAGGCGTGATGCCGTTCAGTTCGAGCACTTGATCGAGCATCCCGCGATGCTGCGCGGTCACGCAGGTGCGCGACACGATGCCCGGCGTCGCCTCCAGCGCGGCGATAACCGGCGCGAGCTTGATCGCTTCGGGACGCGTCCCGAAGATCGTCATGACTTTCATTTCAGCTCCGCACCGCGACCCATGACGCTGTCCTAGCCCATGACGCTTGATTTGTGGTTAAGCGCCGCGCGTCAAATCGCCTCGCCCGCACCGCGCGCACGCTCGACCAATGTCGCTTCGGCCTTGGCGATGCTGCGATAGCCGAAGAACAGCAATACCGCCGAAATCGGTACGACCACGAGCAGCGACAACATCCCCGTCGACAGACTGCCCGACATGGTCGACACGATGCCCGCCATCGACGGCCCCAGACCCAGCCCGATCATCGCATTGCCGAGGAAGAACGTCGCCGTCGCCGTCCCGCGCATCCGTGGCAAAACGAGATCCTGCGTCGTCGCCGCCGCCGGTCCGAGCGCGGCGCTCGCCAGCACGCCGGTCACGAAATGCAGCGCATAATAGAGCGGCAGGCTGTCGGTTGTGTAAGTCAGGATGAAAAATGGCACCGGGACAAGCAAACCCACTGCCATGACGAGTATGCGCCCGTTCGGCCGCGACCGCCGCAGCCAGTCCGAAATCCGCCCGCCCGACACCACGCCGATAAACCCGCTGAGCGCGCCGCCACCGCCGAGGAAAAACCCGACGGCTGCCTTGGTCCCGTACCAGGGCAAGGGTTGTCCCGCATCGATCAGCGGCTGCACCCAGGTGCGGATCGCATAGGGCGCGCCCCAGAACGACGCCGAATAGGCGATGAACGCGATCAGGCCGTATCCCAGCGCGACCTGCAAGAACGCGGGCGTCCCCCAGATCAACCGGAACGTCACCGGATCGCGCTGGCGTAGGGCACAAACCCACGAAAACACGGCGTAGATACCGATGCCCATCGCCACCCACTGCGGCACGTTTTTCGTGATGAGGATCAGAACATAGGCGATGGCCGCGCAGAGTGCGGCAAAGCCGATGTTGATCGCCAGCGCCCCTGCCCCGCGCCGCGCCGCGCCGATCAAGGTCAGCGGCGGGATGATCGTCAGAAGTTCGGCAAAGAAATCGGCGAAGGGATGTTCGGCCTGCGGGGTGACGATACCGTCGGAGATACCGCGCAAAGGCTCCTTGAGCGTGCTGACCCAAAAAGCGAGCAATATGCCGGGGATACCGACCGCGAGGAACGCCGCCTGCCAGCCGACCAGCCCCAGTGGCCCGCCCGCCGGATAGGACGCATTCCACGAGCCAACCACGACCGCGCCGATGCCGAGCGACAGCCCGCCACCGATATAGAGCCCCGACGAATAGATCGCGAGCGCCGTTGCGCGCTGCGACTTCGGGAACCAGTCGGACAGCAATGAATAGGCGACCGGACTCGCCGTCGCCTCGCCGATGCCGACGCCGACGCGCGCAGCCGTCAACTGCAACGGCGTCTTCGAGAATCCCGACAGCGCGGTCATCAGCGACCAGAGGCCAAGCCCCATCGTCAACAGCCGGACGCGTTTCCAGTTATCGGCCAGCCGCCCAAGCGGAATGCCGAACAATGCATAGAACACGCCGAACGCCGTGCCGTAGAGAAAACCGAGGTAGGCGTCGGTGATGTTCAGGTCGCGCTTCACATCCTCGGCAAGGATGCTGAGAATCTGCCGGTCGATGAAATTGAAGACATAGACGAGCACGAGCAACGACAGCGCATACCAGGCATAGCCAGTGGCTTTTGCCTGTTCGGGCGGCGATACTGCCGGTTGCTCGATCGTCATGCTCTCTCCCGCATTTATGCTTGTCCCTGACTAGCAGAGCGCACGGCTACGCCAAGCGGAACCGTATGAGCGGTTCACATCCGGTCTAAGTTCATAGTATGTTCCCAACTGCGATTCGCAGGGAGAAACTCGATGACGACGCTGACATTCTACACCAACCCGATGTCGCGCGGGCAGATCGCGCGCTGGATGCTCGAAGAGGTCGGCGCGCCATACGAACAGGTATTGCTCGAATATGGCACCACGATGAAGGCGCCCGACTATCTGAGCATCAACCCGATGGGCAAGGTGCCCGCGATCAAGCATGGCGATGTCGTCGTTACCGAGGCGACGGCGATCTGCCTCTACCTCGCCGATGCGTTCCCGACGGCGGGGCTGTCGCCCGATGCGGCTGCGCGTGGCGACTATTTCCGCTGGATCCTTTTTGCCGCAGGCCCGATCGAGGCGGCGATCACCAACCGCGCGATGGGGTGGCAGGTACCGCCCGACAAAAAGATGATGGCGGGATACGGCGATTTCGACGACGCGGTCGCGGTGCTCGAACGGGCGATTACAGGAAAGACTTTCGTCGCGGGCGACCGCTTCACTGCGGCGGACGTCTATGTCGGGGCGACGGTCGACTGGGGATTGCTGTTCGGCACACTGCCCAAGAACGCAGCGTTCGAGGACTATATTGGCCCGCTGCGGGAACGCGCGGCCTACAAGCGGGCGAAAGAAATCGACATGGCGTTGATGCCAAAATCGGATTGACATTGGACAATCTTTTGGCCATATCGTTCAAATGCACGCTGTCAGCTACTCATACGCCCGCGAGAACCTGAAAGAGGTCATCGACCGCGCCATCGACGACCGGATGCCGATTGCAGTGACGCGCCAGCGCGGCGAGGGCGCCGTCATTGTGTCGGCAAGCGACTGGGCGTCGATTCAGGAGACGATGTATCTGCTGCGGTCTCCGGCAAATGCAAAAAGCCTCCTTGCGTCCATTGCACAGCTCGATGCGGGCAAAGGCCAGGAGCACGAGCTCATCTACGAATGAAAGTCGTGTTTTCCGACGACGGGTGGGCGCACTGTCTGCATTGGCAAGAATCTGACCGAAAGCTTCTGGCGCGCCTGAATTCTCTCATCGAGGAATGCCGCCGCAACCCCTTTCGGGGAACAGGCAAGCCCGAACCGCTCGGAGGCAATATGTCGGGCTGGTGGTCTCGGCGGATTGATGGCGAACATCGGCTCGTCTACCGCGCAAGCGGAAAAGGCAACGCTCAAGCGCTCGAAATCGCGCAATGCCGGTATCATTATTGAACGTACGAAAAAGACCCGGCGAATCGCTCCGCCGGGCCTCTCAATTCTTGTCAGTTCCGTCGTGGCAAAGCCACACCGTCGGTCCTCGCTTTAGCGAGGCCGTCCGGTCGGGCGCTGACGCTGGCTGTAGCTGACGCTACAGCCTAGCGCACCCGACTTAACGACGGTCGCCCACGAGACTCAGCAGGAAGGTGAACATGTTGATGAAGTCGAGATAGAGCGTCAGCGCGCCCATGATCACCGACTTGCCCATCATGTCCGTGCCCGCAACATGGAAGTACATGCTCTTGATCTTCTGCGTGTCGTACGCGGTCAGCCCGGCGAACAGCAGCACACCGATGAAGCTGATCGCCATCGCCAGAGCGCTCGACTGGACGAAGATGTTGATGACCATCGCCACGAGAATGCCAACCACGCCCATGATGAGGAACGTACCAAACGCCGACAGGTCACGCTTCGTGGTATAGCCGTAAAGGCTCAATCCCGCGAACGCCGCCGCCGTTGCGAAGAACGTCGTACCGATTGACGTTCCCGTGTAAACGAGAAGTAATGAAGCCATCGACAGGCCCATCACAACCGTAAAAGCCCAATACACAGCTTGTGCTGCTGCCGTCGAAAGTCGATTGATGCCAAAGCTTAGCACCATGACAAAACCGAGCGGCGCGAGCGCGATTACCCAGCGAAGCATCGAGCCCTGCACCTGTGCGGCGAGGCCCGAGTAAGCGAAGGCAAGCGCGACGATACCCGTCAGCAGCACACCCGATGCCATGGTGTTGTACACCGAAAGCATATAGCTCCGCAGGCCCGCGTCACGGACGTCGGCTTGCGTTCCGGCCGAGGCGGCGGCTGCCGCCGCAGTCGACCGTGGATCCCAATTGGCCATCTGAAACTCTCCTTTGCCCGACCGCGATTGGCCGGATGACGCGAATATCGGTGTTTTGATGTCCGCTTTCAAGCGAAACACGACATGGCGATGTGCGGCGTTGGTCAGTGCCATAAGACGGACAGTCATTGCTGCTGCGTAACCATATTCGTTAAGCGACCCTTGGGGGTGCAGCAAGCAGAGTGCGGACATGCGCCGCCTGATTCCTGCACTGCTCGTTGCGACCAGCGTCCTGGGCGGACCGGCGACGGCGGCCCCTCTTGCTCAGGTCGCCTACCGTCTCCAAGCTGGCGCGATCCACACCCCGGTCGCCAACCCGGTTCCAAGGCGGCTGCGCGACATCATCGATGGTGATGTCGGCGGCCCTGCCGACCGCATGGCGGAGCGTCGCGCCGATTTCGTAATCGCCACGACCGCCGCGACATCGCACGCCGTGACAATCGGCACGCCTCACGGTCGCCCGCCGATACTCGAAGTCGAGGCACTGGCTGGACACCGCAGCTTCGACACCATGATCGCGCGCCGTGCTCTCCTGGGATGGCAAGTCCATCATGGCGGCGGCGTGCTCGGCGTGGGCAGCACCGGCACTTACGGCATTCGCCTCGCACAGCGCTGGCGGCTTACGCCATTCGTTTCGATGGACTATAATCGCATCGACAGCGGACGCCATGTCGACGCGTCCAGCCCGCGCCCGTTTATCCCCGACAACGCCGACACCGGCATATCTGCCAGCACCGGCGCGACGCTGGCGCATCGTTTCGGCCCCGGACAAGGCTTTCGCGCACTGGTCTATGGCGCATTGGTCGCCGGTGCCCGGGATGGCGGCGCGCCCCGCGAATTCGGCTCGATCGGTGCGCGGTTCGTCAATGCGCTCGGCAACCGGGGGAATGAAACCGTCTGGGAAGAAATGGGGTTCGGCCTCGACTATCGGCTTACCCCCCGTGCACAGCTCGATACAGTGATCGTCCATACGTTCGACCGGATCGGCGGCGATACGCTGGCGGCCAAGCTCGGTTTGAAAATCGTCCTGTAGATCGTGGTTTGGTATTGCGAAGCATTCGCATCCGCGCTAACTTGCTGGTCATGGTCGTTTGTATCTGCAACGCGATTCGGGAGCGCGACGTGCGCTCCGCCGCCCGGGATGGCTCTGCCGATCCGCGCTGTGCCTATCGCAAACTCGGCTGCCAAGTCCGCTGCGGCCAGTGCCTGCCGTTCGCACGCGAGATCATCGACGCCGAGCGCGCGATTGCTTGCTAGTCGCAATAGCGAAGAAACCCCTGATTTCCGCCATTTTTAGGCTGGTTTTTGAGATTGCTGCGCGCTAGGCCGACCCCTGAGTTTTGCAAAGGGTGAAGGCCATGAAGGGCGATCCGAAAGTCATCGAACATCTGAATGTCGCGCTCAAGAACGAGCTGACGGCGGTCAACCAATATTGGCTGCACTACCGCCTGCTCGACAATTGGGGCGTCGCGCAGCTTGCCGATTTCGAACGGCATGAATCGATCGACGAGATGAAACACGCCGACAAGCTGGCCGAGCGCATCTTGTTCCTCAACGGCCTGCCCAATTTCCAGCTGCTCGGCCGCCTGCGGATCGGCGAGAGCGTCGAGGAGATCCTGAAAGCCGATCTCGCGCTGGAGGAAGAAGCGCTCCCCCCGCTGCGCGAGGCCATCGCCTATTGCGAAAGTATCCGCGACTTCGTCAGCCGCGACCTGTTCGCCCATATCCTGTCGAGCGAGGAAGAGCATGTCGATACGCTGGAAAAGCAATTCGACATGATCCGCCAAATGGGGATCGAAAACTACATCCAGCTGCAGAGCAAACTCACCGAGGGGTGAACCGACGCACCGTCATTGCGAGCGCAGCGAAGCAATCCAGATGACTGCACCTGCGGCGACGTGGATTGCCACGCTGCGCTCGCAATGACGGTCGAACCTCGGGTTAAATCCGCCCGAACCCCTGGTTGGCAACCAGCGGCGCACGTCCGAATCCGCGGCGCTCGACCAGCGGGTTGGTCTCGGCATCGAATGCCGCCAGCGTTTCGTCGAACAACGGGCGCAGCTTCACGATTTCGGTGACGAGCGTGTCGGGCGATTGCCGCCATTCTACACATTTGCGTGCCTCGGTTTCGATGTCCTCCGCCAGATCGGCCAACGCATCGGCCCCGAACTGGCGCGCTTCACCCTTCAGCGTATGCGCCGGGATCACCAGCGCCACGGCGCTGTTGGCGCGCACGGCGGCCTCGATTGCTGCTACCGATTTGGTGCCGTCCTCACGGAAATAGCCGAGAATGCGAATGAATTCCGCGCCCAGCTCGGTGCGGGCCTGCTGAAAAACTTCCCAGTCGATGATTGGCGCGTCTGGCACGTCGCTTACTCCGGCAGAGGCGGTCCCCTGCCCTGTAGCGCCGACTCTAGGAACGCGCTGGTAAAGACGGCGTTACCGCCCGGTCGATTTGCCATCGGAAAACGGGTTCTTGGGCGCGCGGAAGGTCAGGCGGATCGGCACTGCCCCGAAATCGAGCTCTCGGCGCAGCCCGTTGACGAGGTAACGTCGGTAGCTTTCGGGCAGCTCGTCGACCCGCGTGCCGAAAATAACAAAACTCGGCGGGCGCGCCTTGATCTGGGTCGCATAACGCAGCTTGATCCGGCGACCGCCGGGCGCGGGCGGCGGGTTAGCCTCCAGCGCGCGTTCGAACCAGCGGTTGAGCTTGCCGGTCGATACCCGCCTGCTCCACGCTGCGCGCGTCTCGAACGCGACCTTCATCAGCAGGTCGAGACCCTTGCCGGTCGCCGCCGACACGGTCAGCAATGGCACGCCGCGCACCTGTGCGAAGCCGTCGTCGAGCGCGGCGCGGATGCCCTGATACAGCGGCGCGCCGTCCTCGACTGTATCCCATTTGTTGAGCGCGAAAATCATCGCGCGTCCTTCGGTGTAGATCTGGTCAGCGATGCGAAGATCCTGCGCCTCCAGCCCGCGCGTCGCGTCGAGAAGGACGACGACGACCTCGGCAAAATCGATCGCGTTTTTGGTATCCTGCGCCGACAGCTTTTCGAGCTTGTCATCGACTTTTGCCCGACGCCGCAGACCCGCCGTGTCGATCAGGCGGACATCGCGGATACGCTCGCCGTCCTGCCACTGCCAATCGATGCTGATCGAGTCGCGCGTGATCCCAGCCTCGGGACCGGTAATCATCCGCTCCTCGTCGAGCAATTTGTTGACCAAAGTCGATTTGCCCGCATTCGGGCGACCCACAATGGCGAGTTTCAGTGGCGCATCGTCATCGTCGTAATCGGCATCGATCAAGTCGGCGTCGTCGCCGTCTTCTTCGACCTCGGGACGCTCTGCACGCAGCTCGACGACTGGCTCGTCCGCCACCAGCCGCGCCGCTGCCGCATCGATCAGCGGGAGCAGCGCCTCGAACAGGTCGGCGAGTCCCTCGCCATGTTCGGCACTGAACGGCACCGGCTCGCCGAAACCGAGCGCAAAGCTTTCATAGACGCCCGCATTGCCCGCGTTGCCCTCGGCCTTGTTCGCCATCAGCACGACCGGCGTCTTCGAGCTCCGCAGCCAGCGCGCGATTTCCTCGTCGAGCGGCACGATGCCCGCGCGTGCGTCGATCACGAACAGCGCGACATCGGCACTGTCCACCGCTGCCTGCGTCTGCGCGCGCATCCGACCGGGGAGCGTGGCCGCATCCTCATCCTCGAAACCGGCAGTGTCGACGATGCGGAAATCCAGACCGAGCAGCTGGGCGTCGCCCTCGCGCCGGTCGCGGGTCACGCCCGGCCGGTCATCGACCAGCGCCACACGCTTCCCCACCAGCCGGTTGAACAGCGTCGACTTGCCGACATTGGGCCGACCGATAATGGCAACGGTCGGCTTGGTCATTATCTGAACGCCGAAATGCGACCCGAATTATCGAGAATGTACAGCATCGAATTGGCGACGATGGGCGGAAGGAAGACCGGCGCGCCGATGTTCTGCGTGCCCGCGACCTTGCCGTCGGCGGGCGAGACATAGACGATCTCGCCTTCCGAACTCGCCAGAATCAACCGCTCGCCCGCCAGCACAGGGCCGGTCCAGCTGACTGGGCCGTTCTTTGACTTGTCCTTGCGGTACCGCTGAAGCTGCGACACCCACCGCACTTTGCCGGTCGCCCGCGCCACGCACAGCAATTTACCCTCGTCGGTCACCACGAACACCCATTCGCCTGCAACCCAGGGCGTCGAAATCCCCGCGATGTTGAGTTCCCAGATACGCTGGCCAGTGACGAGTTCGAGGCTGACCATGCGCCCGCCCTGTCCGATGGCAAAGACGCGGCCCTGGTCGATCACGGGATTGGCATCGATGTCCGACAGCGTCGAAACGCTCGTGTTGACGCTGGTCCGCGCCAGCGCATCACCCCACAAAGTCCGGCCGTTTTCGGGTCGATAAGCGACGAGATCGCCCGACGAATAGCCCGAGATGACCGTCGTCTGGGCGATCGCCGGGGCCGCGACGCCGAACACGCCAGCGGTCTGCACGGCGGCGGCCTCGGTCCATTGCGTGGTGCCGTCGGCGGCGTTCAGCGCAAACAGCTGATTATCCTGGCTCATCGCATAGACGCTGCCCCCCGCGATCGACGGCGCACCGCGCAACGGCCCGCCGGGGCGTTTTTTCCAGACGACGGCACCATCGGCAGCATTCAGCGCCGCGATGTCGCCCAGTCCGTTGGTCGCATAGAGCATTGCGCCATCGACGCTGACCCCGCCACCGAATGCGATCCGCCCCTCTTTCTTGCCGCTACCGCCGAACGCCACGCTCCAGCGTTTGCCGCCAGTCGCCGCGTCGAAGGCGTGGACGGTGCCCGCCGTGTCCATCGCGTAAAGCGTTCCGCCTGAGACGACCGGTGCAGCGGCCAGCCGTTCCGATTTGGTCACGCCCGCAATCTGCGCCTGCCATGCCCGCGCTGGTGATCCGCCAAGCGCCAGATGCCCCATCGACTTCGCCGAATTACCACCCGGCTGCGACCAGACATCATTGGCAGTGGCGGCAGGCAGCAATACCTGCACATCGGAAATCGACGGCTCGACCGCCGCATCGTTTTCGCTGGTCAGGATCGGCACACGGTCGCCCAGCACCGCCGTCTTGGGCTTTGAGTTCTTGAACACATTGCAGCCGCCGGTCGCCAGCACCGCAATCAGGGCAGGCGCGAGCACCAGCGCGTGTCGATTCATTTTCATCATTCTCATGTCCCGCTTTTCGCGCTGAAAGGTCCGGCATCGACGCCCAATACGCCCGCCAACTGAACCGCACGCGAACGGATCGACTCCGGCACGCCTTCATCCTTGGCAAGCGCGGCAAACATCGCACCCGCTTCGCGCGGCTTGTTCATTTTCATCAGCGCCACGGCCGTCATTTCGCCTGCGCTGCCGAAAAAAGGTTTGCCCGCGACCGCCAGCGGCTTGAGTTTGGCGACGACATCGTCGGGCTTCATAGTGTCGAATGACGCCGCAACCTGCCGGACGGTTGCCAGATCGCGATACGGCTGGGCCAGCGACTTGTCGGCAGCAATCGCCCCAAAGTCGGCGGCGGCACCCTTTGCATCGTTCTTGCCCAGTTTCGCGGCAGCAAGCGCGAGTTTCGCCGCTGCTTTGTAACCAGGGGTGGACGAATTGCCCAGCTTGGCAAGTTCGCCCTCGGCCTTGGCGATATTGCCACCGGACAAATCGTCGAGCGCCAGCGACATTTGCTCGCCCTCGACGCCTGCGCGCGACGCGCGGTCGTTCTGCCACCACAGATAACCGCCGAAGCCAAGCAGCGCGGCCACGACCGCGCCGATCAGGACACGGCCCCAGCGTTTCCAGACCCGGGCGACGGTATCGAGACGGACCTGTTCATCGACTTCACGCAGAAAAGCTTCGTTGGTCTCAGGCGAAAGCGCCAAGTCTGTGCCCTTTCACGGGAAAAAATGTCGCGCAGCCTTAGCCGCGCAGGGACCGCACGGCTAGACCCCTGTTTTGGCCGGTTTCGCGACGTAAGTCTGGTCGGCAGTCGGAAACGCCCGCGCGCGGACATCCGCCGCATAGGCCGCCGCTGCCTCGCCGACGAATCCGGCCATGTCGCCGTATCGCTTCACAAAGCGTGCGGTGCGTTCGAACAGGCCGAGCATGTCTTCGGTCACCAGCACCTGCCCGTCGCATTTCGCCGAGGCGCCGATGCCGATGACCGGAACATCGACGCTCGCGGTGACCGCGTCAGCAAGCGTTTCGACTACGCCTTCGAGCACCATCGCGAACGCGCCCGCATCCGCCACCGCCTTGGCGTCGTCGAGGATGCGGGCATATTCGGCCTGACTGCGTCCGCGCGCGCCATAGCCGCCGAGCTGGTTCACCGCCTGCGGCGTGAGCCCGACATGCGCCATTACCGGAATGCCGCGCGCGGTAAGGAACGCGATGGTCTCCGCCATCGCCTGTCCGCCTTCCAACTTGACGGCGGCGCATCCGGTCTCAGCCATGACGCGGCTCGCGCTGGCGAAGGCTTGTTGTGGTGAGCCCTCGTAACTGCCGAACGGCATGTCGGTGATGACGACACTGTGGTAACTTCCGCGCACGACCGCCGCCCCGTGCGCGCACATCATGTCGAGCGTCACCGGCAAGGTCGAGGGCAGACCGTAAATCACCTGCCCGAGAGAATCGCCGATCAGCAGCATGTCGCAATGAGGATCGAGCAACTGCGCCATCCGCACGGTGTAAGCCGTGAGCATCACAAGCGGCTCGGCAGTTGCACCCGCATCCTTGCGCGCACGGATCGCGGGCACGGTCAGCCGCTTCATCGGCGCGGGCGTCGGGTTCGCGCGGCTCGTCGAGGTGTCGAGGGTGAAGGTGGTGGACATGATTACCAGAGAACCTTGACGGGATAGCGATGGACCGGACCATCGCGCGAAACGAGCACCATGTCATCGCGCAGCGCCTGGGCGACAAGGATGCGATCAATGGGATCGCCATGGATAGCGGGCAAACTGGACGAATAGCGATGAATGTCGAACGGCAGATCGATACAAACCACCGGAGCCGTTGCCAAAATCACATCGAGGGGGGTTGCGATGGAAACGCGACCGCGCGCCTGTATCCAATTGAATTCCCAAGCAGCGACGATGCTTAAAAAGCGTTCGTTATCGGGGTCGTTCAACGCGGTCGCCGCGCGCCTGCTCAACTGCGCGTCTCCCGATGCCCACCAGACAAATGTGTGCGTATCAAGCAGCAGCTTCATCGACACTGCCGGAATAGCGCGAGGTCTCGCGCTCTTCCCATGCGCGGACTTCGTCCTCGCTCATGGAGGGGGTCTCCCAATCGAGCGACATGTCGAGGCGGCCCTTGAAGCTCCCGTGAAACGCTTTGAGCTTCGCTGCAAGCACCTCACGCGCCGTCGCCTGACTTTCGACGACCGGCAACATGCGGACCGCAGGCGCACCGTTGAGCGCAATGATCACGTCTTCGCCGCGCTTCGCTGCAGCGATCAACTTCGATAACTGCGTTTTGGCCTCGCCGATGTTAACCTGAATGCCCATAACTTGGTCAAGCTAGCTTGGCCAAGCAGGAAAATCAACCGACCTGCACGCCCTTCCAGAACGCGATCCGGTCCTTGATCTCCGCTGCCGCAGCTTTTGGTTCGGGGTAGTACCAGGCAGCGTTTGCGTTCGTCGCGCCGTCCACGACAATGTTGTGATAGCTCGCGATGCCCTTCCACGGGCAGCCACTTGTCGTCGCGCTATCGGTCAGCAGCTCAGCATTAACGCTCGCACGCGGGAAATAGTGATTGCCCTCAACCACCACCGTATCGTCGCTTTCGGCGATGATGACGCCGTTCCACACTGCCTTGACCATAATGCTATCCTCTAAACGCGGTGATCTCGATCTCGATCTTCATTTCTGGTGCCACCAAACCCGCGACGACAACCATTGTTGCAGCCGGACGCACCGTGCCGAAGTAGCTGCCAAGGATCGGGTTGACGACAGTCTGGTCGG
>ENA-OBLH01000065-OBLH01000065.1-metagenomes-genome-assembly--contig:-NODE-65-length-35286-cov-11.4501_pt1 | contig 35286 bp, 33 predicted proteins | sample MGYA00153382_OBLH01 | MGnify analysis MGYA00153382
ATCTAGTCAGACTGTCTTGTTGGTCATAACTAGGTGCGCGATGATACCTAATGACTCCTCACAAACCCTCGGTCTGGGCCATAGACCAGCGGTTTCGTACGGTAGATGGAGCGCAAGACCGGCCCACGTAATGCCCTGAAGCGGCGTTGCTGCACAAATCCAGTTTGAAGCGAGAGGAGTGGCACAGGTTTTTTGCACAACTAGCTAAGCGTGATCTCTACCCGTAAAAATGGCCAGCGACACAGGCTAAACCTGGAGAGATCTATGGGCACCAGATCACGACGCAAGCACAGCGCAGCCTTGAAAGCCAAGGTCGCACTGGAGTCGGTGCACCCCAGCCAAATTGCCGATCGAAAGCGGCAGCTGCTGGAGCCAGCGGCGCAGGTGTTTGGCTAGCCCCTGTACCCGCAGCCCTGTGGTCGATCTTAAAGAGCTACATGCAAAGATTCGGTAACTGACCTTGGGGAAGGATTTTTTGCAAGGTGCGCTGAGCAAAGCGGGGTTGCCCAGAGTAAGTTGATGATTGACCGCAGCCACGACCTATCGCTGGCCCGGCAGACACAGCCCGTGCGCATCAGCTGAGGCGCCATCTATTACAAACGCAAGCCGCCACGCTATACCCAGGCGCAGTTGATGCATCGTGTGGATACCTTGCATCCCGCTCACCCGTTTGCGGGACCCCGCATGTTTCGTAGTTTGCTGCAGCGCCAGGGCCACTGCGTGGGTCGCAGGCATACGCTGCCCAAGCGAATGGGCGTGCCTGCAAATATGGCACAGTGTTCGTCACCCCCTGCACAAGGTGTACTCCTGCTTATTGAGGAATAAACCTGTGACCCATTCCAATCCAGTTTGGGCTATGGGCATGACCTATGTACCCCTGATGAGGCGTACTTTGCACTATTGCCGTTTGCACAAATGCAGCCGGCATGACCCTCGAAGATCTCGCCCAGCAACTGGGTTTTGTTGTTCAAACGACCGGGACTTCCTCTTCTTGATCCCTTGTCGATATTTTCAACAAGGCTATGAAGAAGTTCCCTTTCCAGAGGACGCACTCAGGAGTGCGTCGGTGCACTTCTCGAACATCATGCGGTCGTGCCGGTTCGCGCTATTGCCCAGTACCGCAAATCGACTACCGCAAATCGACTGTATCGCGCCGGTGCGATTCAAAATTATCGCGGAGGTGCGATACAAAATATATAAGTAAAATAGACAAAAAATTTACAAGCGCTGTTTTAAGCGATGCTAATTTAAAAAATATATTGAGGGAGTTTACGTGCGCAGTGTTTGTGCTTTGCGGGCGTGGTCGGCCATTGCGCCTGGACTGCTAACTACTGCGCACTGGCAACAGTGGGCAATTCAGCCTTCGTGCCCCCGTGGAGAGCTGGCGCTGGACTTCTCGCACATTCCCCCGCTGGTGCGGCGGCGTTTGGGGTCGTTGGCCAAATTAGCGTTCTCAGTCGCGGATGTAGTTCTTGCACAGGCATCCCAGCCCGATTTGCCAGTGGTGTGGGTTTCACGTTATGGCGACTCAGATAAGTCTTTAGCCTTGTTGCAGTCGCAAGCTATTGGGGAGCCGCTGTCTCCAATGGCCTTTGGCTTATCAGTACACAATGGGATCGGGGCACAGCATTCGATTCTGCGCGGGATACGCTCGAATGCAGTATGTGTTGCCACGTCTGATGGTGCTCCCGAAGCAGGAGTGATGGAAGCGTTGGGATTGCTGCACGAAGGTGCTTCGGAAGTAATGCTGGTGTGTTATGAGGCACCACTGCCAAGGCCGTATGACCGATTCCACGATGAGCCTCAGCCATCCTATGCTTGGGCTGCTTTGCTTGCTTTGGCGGCACCCGGTGAGTTGGGATTTAGCCTGAAGGCGATACCAGCAACTACGGGCGATATTTGCCAATCTCTGGATTCAGGTTTGCCTCACGGTCTTGAGGTGCTGCATTTCTTATTAAGTCCGGCGCGAGCGTCTTTATGCGTTGCACATAACAGTGGAGAGCAGCAGCGCTCCGGTTGTTGGTGGTGGGAGCGCTGTGATGGGTGATCGGTTGAATCGCTGCTGGCGTGTGTTGGCCACCGGGCTGTGCTTTAGCATCTTTGGGTTGGGCGGGTTGTTCGTGCCCTGTCTCGTCTATCCAGTGTTGTTGCTGTGTGTGCGTCAGCACGAGCGCAGACAGTACCTGTCGCAGGCGGTCATTCATTACAGCTTTCGCTGGTTTGTAGCGTTGATGCGCTTTGTCGGCGTACTGTCGTACGAGGTGCGAGGTGCCGAGCGCTTGCAGCGGCGTGGACTTTTGATTCTGGCCAACCATCCCTCGCTGATCGATGTGGTGTTTCTGATCTCTTTTGTACGCCATGCGGACTGCATCGTCAAAGCTGCACTGGCCCGCAATCCTTTCACGCGCGGGCCGATCACTGCGGCGGGCTTTATCACTAACAGTGGCGGGGCCGAATTGTTGGACGACTGCCTGCGTTCGCTGCAGGCAGGCAACAACCTGATTATCTTTCCCGAAGGCACACGCACCCCCTTGCATGGCCAGGTGCGCCTGCAGCGCGGCGCTGCCCATGTAGCGGTGAAAGGGCGCATCGCCATCACGCCGGTGCACATTCACAGCAGCCTGCCCATGCTGACAAAGGGCACGCCCTGGTGGCAAGTGCCGCAGCACAAACCCCATTTCACTATCGAGGTTCGCGAGGATATCTCGGTCGATCCTTTTTGCGCCGCTGCTGCCAGCGAAGTGCTGGCAGCGCGGCAAGTGACTGAACATCTGTCAGAACAACTTTTTAGGGGGCCTTCACGTGCTTCAGCTTGAACAAGAGATCAAAGAACTCATCATTTCTTCCCTGGCGCTGGAAGACATCACACCGCAAGACATCGATGTCAGCGAAGCGCTGTTCGTCGATGGTCTGGGTCTGGATTCTATCGATGCACTGGAGCTGGGTCTGGCCTTGCAAAAGCGCTATGGCTTGAGCATGTCTGCCGACTCCGAGCAGACTCGCCAGCATTTCCGCAGCGTCCAGACTCTTACTGCCTTCGTCGCCGCCCATCGCGCGCACTAAGTCCTGAACCGGAAGCACTACATATGAACAAAGAATCTATCTACGAACGCATCGTCCAGATCCTGCAGGATACTTTTGACATTGAGGCCGAGCGCATCACGCCTGAAGCCAAGCTGTATGAAGACCTGGACATCGACAGCATCGACGCTGTGGACCTGATCGTGCAGCTCAAGCCTCTTGCGGGCAAGCGCCTGAATGCCGAAGCCTTCAAGTCGGTGCGCACCATCCAGAATGTGGTGGATGCGCTGTACCAACTGGTCAACGAAGACAGCACCGTCGCCTGAAGGCGTGCGCACCATGTGCAAAGCTGCTACTGCTAAAGCTGCCACTGCAGCCCTGCTGGTGCTGACGTTGCTGTACCCGCTGGGAGTTTATGCGGCGCTGGGCCATGTGGCGCCGCACTGGCTGGGCGGTGCACTGATGCTACTGGCCCTGACACGGGCGGTCAGTACCCGGCAGGGCTTTTGGTACTTGGTGGCCACTGGTGCTGGCGTGTTGGCACTGGCGTCGTGGTGGCAGGGCGATGCACGGGCTGTGAAGCTGTACCCGGTGCTGGTCAATGCTGTGTTGCTGGCCGTGTTTGGCTGGAGCTTGCGTTGTCCGCCATCGGTGGTGGAGCGCCTGGCGCGTCTGCAAACGCCCGATCTGCCCGCTGCTGCGGTGGGCTACACGGCGCGGGTCACGGCGCTGTGGTGCGGCTTTTTTGTGGTGAATGGCGCGCTGGCCGCCTATACGGCGCTCTACAGCAGTGATGCCACTTGGGCGCTGTACAACGGCTTGTTGGCCTATGTGGCCATGGGTGTGCTGATGGCGGGTGAGTGGTTGGTGCGCCAGCGTGTGCAGCGCCGCCATCGATTGGAACAGGCCTAGGTGGCCGCAAAAGAATGAGGATAGAAGCCCTGTGAATCTAGGCTTGACATTGGCCCAGGTGGCCCTGCCGCATTCTCGTGCGGCAACGCATGCAGTGGCTCAACTGGCTACGGGGGTGGTCACGCATGCGCAATGGGGGCGCCAGGTGCAAGCCTGGTGTATTGCTTTGCAGCGGGTGTCCGGTCAGGATGTGGCCTTGTACCTGGATGATCCGCTGGACTTTGCTGCAGCGCTGTGGGGCGCTTGGCATGCAGGCAAGACGCCGGTGCTGCTCAGCGATGCCCATCCCCAGACATTGGCACAGTTGCTGCCGCAGGTGGCTGCTTGTGTCGGGCAACTGCCTGGCGCCATCGCCCCTGAACATGATGCGGCCGTGATCGATGCAGTGGTGCTGCAGCCTTTGGACATGACTCAGGCGCGCGTGGTGCTGTTCACCTCTGGCTCAACCGGCATGCCGGAGCGCATTGAAAAACACTTGGCGCAGCTGGATGCAGAGGTCCACGCGCTGCAGTCAGTATTTGGCCCTGATTTGGCTGTCCCGGGTGTGCAGGTGCTGGCAACCGTGTCGCACCACCATATTTACGGGCTGCTGTTCCGCCTGCTGTGGCCTTTGTCGTCTGGGCGCTTGCTGGGTACGAACTTTGCGCGCTACCCTGAAGAGCTGTTGCAGCAGCTGCAAACGGAGCCCTTCAGCCTGCTGGTGTCTAGCCCTGCGTTGTTGGGGCGTTTGCCCGAGCAACTGAATTGGGGCGCAGCCACTGCCAGCTTACGTGGTGTGTTCTCGTCTGGTGGGCCGCTGTCGACCGAGGCATCGGTTCACGCCCAGCAACTGCTGGGCCATTCGCCCACCGAGGTGTTTGGCAGCTCGGAAACCGGCGGCATTGCCTGGCGCCGGCGCGCCGAGCATGGCGATATCTGGCAAACACTGCCGAGTGTGGCTTTGCGTGTGCTGGACAGTGGTTGCCTGGCAGTGCAATCCCCGCATTTGCCCGAAGCCTCGGCTTGGTGGGAAACGGCCGATCGTGTGGAAGCCAGTCCAGATGGCCGCAGCTTTGTGCTGCTGGGACGTTCCGACCGTGTGGTGAAAATTGCAGAAAAGCGCGTCTCGTTGACGGCCATGGAGCGCAGCTTGCTGGCGCATGGCTGGGTGCAACAAGCCCGGGCCGTGGTGCTGGAAGGTGATGGCGTGTCTGCCCGGGTGGGCATGGTGGTGGAGCTGGCTGAATGCGGCTGGCAGGCCCTGCAGCAGCAAGGCCGCCGTGCTGTGGGCCAAACCTTACGCAGTGTGCTGGAGGGCGTGGTGGAGCGTGTGGCCCTGCCGCGAAGCTGGCGCTATGTGGCGCAGTTGCCAGTCAATACCCAGAGCAAGACTACGCAGCAGAGTCTGCTGGCTTTGTTCAACCCGGTGGTGCCACAGCCGCACTGGCTGGAGCGCAGCGCCACCCAGGCTGTGGCCGAGCTGCATATCCAGCCCCAGCTGCGCGTGCTGGAAGGTCATTTTCCCGGAGCCACGCTGGTGCCCGGCGTGGCCCAGCTGCATTGGGTAGTCAGTCTGGGACAGCAGGCGTTTGGCCTGGAGTCGCGCTTTGCAGATGTCCAGCTGCTCAAGTTTCAGCAGCCCATTTTGCCCGGCGACACGGTCCAGTTGCAACTGCAGTGGCAGGCCGAAAAAGGCTGCTTGCAATTCGCACTGACGTCAGCACGTGGTGCGCACGCCAGCGGCAAGTTGCTGGAGTGGAGGCGGTGATGGACTTTCGCCCCATTGCGGTGATTCCCGTCTACAACCACCCGGACACCATTGGCCTGATGGTGCAGGGCGTGTTGCAAGCAGGCTTGCCCTGTTTGCTTGTAGATGACGGAAGCGAGCCGCGCTGTGCGGCCGTGCTGCAGGCGCTGGCAGCGCAGCATGCTCCCCGGGTGCAACTGCTGCGCCTGGCGCAGAACCAGGGCAAAGGGGGGGCGGTGATGGCCGGCATGCGCCGGGTCTACGCGCAGGGTTACAGCCATGTGCTTCAAATCGACGCCGATGGCCAGCATGCTGTGGCGGATATCCCCGTTTTTGTGGCCTTGGCGCGCCAGCATCCGCAGGCCATGATTTGCGGCGCACCGGTGTATGACGCCAGCGTGCCTAAAGGCCGTTTGTATGGCCGCTACCTGACCCATGTGTGGGTGTGGATCAACACGCTGTCACTGGAGATTCGCGACTCCATGTGCGGCTATCGCATCTACCCGTTGCCTGCCACGGTGGCGGTTCTGGACAGCGCAGCCATGGGCAAACGCATGGACTTTGACACCGAAGTTCTGGTGCGCATGCACTGGCAAGGCATGCGCTTTGTGACCCAACGCACGGCGGTCACTTACCCGCTGGATGGCCTGTCGCATTTCCAGGTCTGGCGTGACAACCTGCAGATTTCGGGCATGCATGCACGTCTGTTTGCCGGCATGCTGTGGCGCAGCCCCAGGTTGCTGGCACGCAAGCTGGTGGGAGGACGCGGCGCATGAGCATGACCCAGCACGGCGATTCATCCGCGCAGCATGTTGCCGCTCCCACGCACTGGGCGCAGATTGGTGAGAGCACGTTTGTGGCCGGAATGTGGCTGCTCTACCACTTGCACCGCTTGCTGGGGCGCTGGCCGTTCTTGCTGTGCCTGTATCCGGTAGTGGCCTATTATTGGCTCACACGGCCATTGGCGCGGCGCTCATCGCTACAGTATTTGCAGCGTATGCAGCAGGCCCACGGCCTGTGGACGCGCATGCCTGGCTGGTGGCACAGCCAGAAGCACTTTCGCATGTTTGCCCAGGTGATTTTGGACAAATTGTTGGCGCTGACCGGCCGCTACCACACCGAGCAGGTACGCTTTGATGGCATTCAACCGTTGGTGGAACTGCTGGAACGCGGGCAGGGCGCCATCATCGTCACTGCGCACATGGGTTGTGTCGAGCTGTGCCAGGTGCTTGCCAAGCAGCGGCCCAATCTGCGCCTGAACATTCTGGTGCACACCCAGCATGCAGAGCAGTTCAACCGCCTGCTGCAGCGTTTGGCACCTGACAGCGGAGTGAGTCTGCTGCAGGTGGCCGATTTCAGTGCTGCCACCGCGATGCTGCTGGCCGAGCGTGTAGCGCGCGGTGAATTCATTGCCATTGCCGGCGACCGAGTGCCAGTGCGCGACAGCAAGACCACGCGGGCGCAGTTTCTGGGCCACGAAGCGGCTTTCCCTTGCGGACCCTATGTGTTGGCCGCGCTGCTCAAGTGCCCGCTGTATTTCATGGGTTGTGTACACCAGGGCAGGGGCTATGCCGTGGAGTTTGTACCCATTGCAACCCAGGTGCAGCTGCCGCGTGCGCGCCGCAATGAGGCGTTGGCCGAATACGCCCAGTTGTATGCCCAGCAAGTGGAGCGCCTGCTGTGTCAGGCGCCGTACGACTGGTTCAACTTTTTTACGTTTTGGGAGCAAGGTGCGCCATCTGCCACGCATCCCCCGTCTGCTTCCTGATTTGTTTGCCGTGAGTAACCCCGCATGACCCAGAATTCCCGCCCCGCACTCATCTTTTTTGATGGTAAGCCCCTGCAGATCGAACAGATCACTGCCATTGCCCAGCAGCAGGCCCAGGCAGCACTGTCGCTCGAACCCGCGTTTCGTGCGCGCATCCAAAAGGGTGCGGATTTTCTGGACCGCTTGCTGGCGGAAGATGGCGTGGTTTATGGCGTGACCACGGGCTATGGCGACTCGTGCACGGTGGAGATTCCGCCGGCGCTGGTGCCCGAGCTGCCCCACCACCTATATGCTTACCACGGCTGTGGCGCTGGGCGCTATCTGACGCCGATGGAAACGCGCGCCGTGCTGGCTTGCCGCATGGCATCGCTGGCGCAAGGCATGTCGGGCGTGAGCTGGGCGCTAATGCAGCAGCTCGAACACCTGCTGCACCACGATATCCTGCCCCTGATCCCGGCTGAAGGCTCTGTGGGCGCCAGCGGTGATCTGACCCCGCTGTCTTATGTAGCTGCAGTCTTGTGTGGTGAGCGTGATGTGCTCTACAAAAATGAGCGTATGTCCGCCGCCCAGGCCTTGCAGTTGACCGGTGCCACGCCGTTGAAGCTGCGCCCCAAGGAAGGCCTGGCACTGATGAATGGCACGGCCGTGATGACCGCACTGGCCTGCCTGGCCTGGCAGCGTGCCCAGTATGTGGGCCTGCTGGCTTGCCGCATCACCGCCGCCAATGTGGTAGGTATTGCAGGTAATGCCCACCATTTTGATGAAACCCTGTTCGCGGCCAAGCCGCACCCCGGCCAGCAGTGCGCGGCTGCGCGCATCCGCTCCGACCTGGTAGCCGAGGCACCGCTGCGCAATTCGCACCGCTTGCAAGACCGCTATTCACTGCGTTGCGCCCCGCATGTAATTGGCGTGCTGGAAGACGCGTTGCCCTTTATGCGCCAACTGGTGGAGGGAGAGCTGAACTCCGCCAACGACAATCCGCTGATCGACCCGGAGCAAGAGCGCGTGCTGCACGGTGGCCATTTTTATGGCGGCCACATTGCGTTTGCCATGGACGGGCTCAAGAACGCGGTGGCCAACGTGGCCGATCTGCTGGACCGTCAACTGGCCCAACTGGTGGATACGCGCTACAGCCAGGGCCTGCAGTCCAATCTGTCGGCCGCGCAGGGTGAGCGCAGCGCCATCAACCACGGACTCAAGGCCTTGCAGATCAGTGTCTCGGCCTGGACGGCCGAGGCGCTGAAACTGACTATGCCGGCGTCGGTGTTCTCGCGCTCTACCGAATGCCACAACCAGGACAAGGTCAGCATGGGCACGATTGCCGCCCGCGATGCGCTGCGCGTGCTGGAACTGACCGAGCAGGTGGTGGCTGCCATGCTGATCGCCGCGCGTCAGGCCGTGGTACTGCGCCAGCGTGTGCAGGCTGATGTGCCGGTGGGTGAAGCCGTACGGGCCTGGGTGGCCGATTTGGCTGCGCGCGTGCCGTTGGTGGAGGAAGACCGTGCGCTGGACCAAGATCTGCAACGCCTGCTGGTCGATATCCGTGACCGCGCCTGGAGCTTGTATGCCTACTGAGCAAGAACTGGCATCGCGCGAACGGCTGAGCTGTGAGATCGAGGTCACGCCGGCGTTTTATGACATCGATGTGATGGAGATCGTCTACCACGGCAACTATGTGCGCTACCTGGATCTGGCACGCAGCGCGCTGCTTGCACAGTTTGACTACGACTACCCGCGCATGCGCGATTCCGGTTATGGCTGGCCGGTGGTGGACATGCGCCTCAAATACGTGCGCCCGGCGTTATTCGGGCAAAAGCTCAAAATCCGCGCCACCATCACCGAGTGGGAAAACCGATTGCGCATCGACTATGTGATCCGTGACGCTTCCACAGGGCAGAAGGTGAATACGGCACACACCATCCAGGTGGCGGTGGACATGCAAACGCGTGAGATGCGCTTTGTCTGCCCGCCGGTGCTGTGGGAGCGCCTGGGGGTGCAACCATGAAGCGTGTGCCGCTGTGGGGCGCGGTGGCCACGCTGGTCATGTGCGCAAACTTGGGCACTTTTTTGCCAGTGCATGCCACCACATCTGCACAGACTCTTGCAAAAAAGGAAACGTCGAACGCACAGGCCCTACTGACTCAGATACGTCAGCGTGTGCAGGATGTACCTGTGGTGCGTGGGCAGTTCACACAGCGAAAGACGGTACAGGGTTTCAAGCAGCCACTGCAATCTTCGGGGGATTTTGTAGTGGCACGCGGTAAAGGCATTGCTTGGCTGGTGCGTAAACCGTTTGCGTCGACGTTGATTGTCAAGCCAGACAGCCTGCTTTCACGCGGGGCCGATGGCAGCGTGGCTATGCAGATGAAGGCGCAGGACGAGCCTGTGTTGCGCACCATCAATGCCATGCTGTTTGCTGTGATGGCAGCAGATTTGGCGAAGTTGGAGCAATACTTTGAAGTGACAGGCCAGGTACAGGGCACCAACTGGTCGCTGCACCTGGTTCCGCGTGACGCGATGTTGGCACAGTGGCTGCAATCGGTGGACCTGCGTGGTCAGCAGTTTGTGCAAGAAGTGCTGCTGCAGGAGGCGCGCGGCGATCGCAGCCAGATACTGATACAGAATCCGGCTGCTGAGCAAGTATTGCGAGCACAGGATGCTTCACTTTTTGAGTAAACACTGAGCCGCATGCATTCCCCGCTTTCCTCCGCATCGCCCGCCGCAGGCCCTGGCCGCCTGTGGTCCTGGGCCGCATTCACTTGGCTGTTGGTGGTGCTGGCCGTGGCGGGGCACCAATGGCGCTTCTGGCAGCAGGACCGCATCGACACCGATGTGCTGGCTCTGCTGCCATTGAATGAACAGGCCCCGGATGTGGCACGGGCCACGCAGCAACTGTCCGAGCAACTGTCGCGCCAGGTGGTGGTGTTGCTGGGCACGGGCCAGTGGGCCGACAGCCGAAAGGCGGCGCAGGTGTTTCGCCATAGCCTAGCCCAGCAGCAGCAGGCACCGTTGCGCGAAGAGCCGCTGGCGCAGCAAACTTCCATGCAATCGGCGCTGGATTTCTACCAGCCCTGGCGCCAGGCGCTGCTGACCCCGCAGCAACGTGAGCGGCTGCAAAACACACCGCGCGAAGCCTTGGTGCAGCAGGCCCTGCAGGACCTGTATCAACCCGGCATGCAAGCGCGCTTGATCGATTGGGTGAGTGATCCATTGGGGCTGTGGACGCAGTGGTGGGCAGCCCGTGCGGCTCAAAGTCAGGCGCGTCCCCGCGACGGCGAACTGTGGGTGTCCGCGCAAGACCGCCAATGGGTGTTGCTGCAGTACGGCCTGTCTGGGTCGGCATTCCGCCTCTCGGGTGAACCTATTTTGCAAGATGCCATGCAGGCCGGGCTGGCCCAGGTGCGCCAGCAATGGCCCGACGCCCAGTTGCTGCTGGCAGGCGTGCCGCTGCACGCCGAAGCTGCAGCCACCCAGGCCCATGGCGAGATCAACGCGATTGGCTGGGGGTCGCTGGCCGGGGTGCTGCTGCTGGCGTGGCTGGCGTTTCGTTCGGTGCGGCCGGTGGCACTGGTGGGCTTGTCGCTGCTGGTGGGCACGGCCGTGGCCTTGTCGGTGACAGCGCTGTTTTTTGACAAGGTGCATTTGCTGACCTTGGTGTTTGGCGCCAGCTTGGTGGGCGTGGCTGAAGACTATGGGATCCACTATTTCGCGGCCCGTCAGGGCGAGCCAGATCGCACACCCCATGCGCTGATGCGGGCGCTGCAACCCGCACTGTGGCTGGCTCTGGCCACCAGCGTGATCGCCTACATGGCGCTGGGCGCAGCTGCCTTCCCGGGGTTGCGGCAGATGGCGCTGTTCTCGGTGGTGGGGCTGGCCGCCGCAATGCTGACAGTGGTGTGCTGGTTCCCGTGGCTGGACCGAGGACAGGTGCCGCAAAGCCGCATCGCCCAGCGCATTGGCCAAACATTGAACGCCTGGCCGCGTTGGCGTGGCGCTGCCTGGGGTGCGGCCTTGTTGTGCGCGCTGATGGCAGCGGGGCTGTGGCTGGGCGGTGGCGTCAACATCCAGGACGATGTGCGCCAGCTGCAAAACGGCTCGCCGGCCCTGGTGATTCAGCAGCGCCAGGTGGGAGAGATGCTGGGTCTGCCGAGCCCGGCGCAGTTCTATCTGGTCAAGGGCGGTGATGCGCAGCAGGTGTTGCAGCGCGAAGAGGCGCTCAAAGCGCGGCTGGATGCGCTGGTGCAGCAGCACCTGCTGGCAGGCTATACGGCGGTGTCGGATTGGGTGCCTTCTGCACAGCGCCAGGCGCAGGATGTGGCCTTGGCACGCAGTGTGCAGACCGATGTCCTGCAGGGCATCAATGCCCAGTTGGGCGAAGCCTTTGCAGCGCCGGCCACCACAGCATTCACCGCATTGACGGTGCAAGACTGGCTGGCGCAGCCTATTGCCGCTGCAGCCCGCCCCTTGTGGCTGGGTACGCACGACGGTGCCATACGCAGCATGTTGATGTTGCGTGGCGTGCAAGGCCAGGCAGCGCTACCGGCGCTGGCGGCCGCAGCACAGGGGCTGGAAGGCGTGACCTGGGTGGACAAGCCGGCTGAAATTTCGGGTCTGCTGCAGCGCTACCGGATCTCGATGACCGAGCTGCTGGTGCTGGGTCACGCCCTTGTGCTGGGCGCACTGTGGCTGCGCTTTGGTCGCAAAGCCTGGCGAGCCTGGGCACCCACGGTGCTGGCCAGCCTGGCTGTAGTGGTCATGATGGCGGCTTGGGGCCAGCCTTGGCAATTGTTCAATGTGCTGGCGCTGATGCTGCTGCTGGGTGTGGGCATTGATTACGGCATCTTTTTGCAGGAACACGAGGACGACCCCCATGCCTGGCTGGCTGTGGTCATTGGGGCCGGCAGCACGTGGCTGTCCTTTGGCTTGCTGGGCCTGTCGAGTACGCCCGCGCTGCGCGCTTTTGGCGTGACGCTGATGCTGGGCCTGCCCCTGGTGCTGGTGCTGGCGCCGCTGTTTCGCGCGGGTACGGCTGCAGCCACTGATAGTGCGCCACCATTGATTGATCGAGAACAATCGACATAGAGGGGGGGAAGAGGTACAACTCCTTGCCGAAAAGGAGTGAGAACATGACACGCATAGAACAAACCGAAATCTTAATCATTGGTGCTGGTCCATCGGGTTCGGTGGCCGCCGGCTTGCTGCGCAAGCAAGGACGTCAGGTGCTGATCCTAGAAAAGGAAACCTTCCCCCGGTTTTCGATTGGTGAAAGCCTGCTGCCGCAGAGCATGGAATACATCGAGCAGGCTGGGATGCTGCAGGATGTGGTGGAAACCGGCTTCCAGTACAAAAACGGCGCGGCCTTTGCCAAGGGCGAGTTGCGCACGGCCTTTGATTTTCGCGATAAGTTTTCGCCCGGCTGGGGTACCACTTACCAGGTGCAGCGCGCCAACTTTGACAAAGTACTGGCCGATGCGGCTGAAAAGGCGGGAACGGAAATCCGCTACTGTCACACCGTGGTGGCCGTGGATGTGACTGGTGCCCAACCGCAGGTGACCGTGCGCTCGCCGGAAGGCGACGAATACGTGGTGCAGGCCCGCTACCTGCTGGATGCCAGCGGTTTTGCCCGCATCCTGCCTCGCATGTTGGACTTGGAATATCCCTCGGACTTTCCAGTGCGTGGCGCCTTGTTCACTCACATTGAAGACCGTATTGCGCCCCAGGACATGGACCGCAACAAGATACTGATCTCTGTCCACCCGGAGCACCAGGACGTGTGGTTCTGGACTATTCCATTTTCGAACGGGCGCTGCTCGCAAGGTGTAGTGGCCACTCCAGAATTTTTGGCCCAGTACCAAGGCACGGAAGTGGAGCGTCTGCGTGCCATCATTTCCGAGACCCCCAGCCTGTCGCATGTGCTGCGCAATGCGCAGTGGGACACACCGGGCCGCTCCATCACCGGCTATTCGGCCAATGTGACATCGCTGTGGGGCAATGGCTATGCCTTGCTGGGCAATGCTGGCGAGTTTCTCGACCCTGTGTTTTCCAGCGGGGTGACCATCGCCTTCAAGTCCGCTAGTCTGGCTGCTCATTGCATTGCACGCATGTGGAAGGGCGAGACAGTGGACTGGCATAAAGACTATGCCGTGCCGCTGCAAGCAGGCGTCAACACCTTCCGTGCCTTTGTGCAAGGCTGGTATGACGGCGGTTTCCAGGATGTGATTTTTCACGAGCACAGCAGCATGGAGATTCGCCGTATGATTTCTTCCATTCTGGCGGGCTATGCCTGGGATGCGAACAATCCCTATGTGGCTGAGCCGCAGCGCCGTCTGCGCGTACTGCGCGAGCTGTGCAACTCGGCTCAGGCTGAACCTGCATGATGAAAGAGGCAGGTTTCTCTCTGCACCGCGCTGCCTGGCTGGCTAGCGCTGCGGTGTGCATGCTGGTAGGCTGTGCCAGTGCGCCAGTAGGGTCCGGGAAAGTAGAGCGCACTGCACCGTTGCAGCTAGCGCTGGCACCGGTCTCGCTGGGCTGCAGCCTGGCCGTTCAGCAGCAACTGACGGTGCTGCCACCGAGCGGTTCTGCGCAAACGCTGGACGCGTTGCTGGAGGTGGATGGGCAGAGCGTTCGCCTAGCCTTGTTCCACCTGGACCAGCGCATGGGTGCACTGAGCTGGGACGGCCAGCAACTGCAGACCCAGCTGTCACGCTGGTGGCCTGCACAGCTGTCGCCCGCCCAGGTCTTGAGCGATATGCAGTTGGCGCTGTGGCCTGCGCCAGCTATTGCACAGGCTTTGCCTGCTGGCTGGCAGGTGCAGGACGGCGCACAAGTGCGCCGGTTGACACACCAAGGTCAACTTCGTGTCGAAGTGCAGGCCGTGGGCAGGGATGCATTTGACATTCGATATGCGCCTGTGGCTTGGAGTTTGCAGGTGGCATCGCCGGGCGGTATGCAGCCGTGCATGGCTGCGCAGGAGGCGCTATGAGCCGCGTGTACATCCCTGCCATGGCGGCTTGCAGTGCCTTGGGTGGTGATGCAGCCAGCTTGCGCACCGGCATGTGGGCTGCGCAAGACCCGTGCAGCTTGCAGATGACAGACCGCTATTCACCCGGTCGCAGCCTGCCGCTGGGGTGTTTGCCTGCGCAGCTGCAACTGCCCGCGCTGGATTTTGCGCCGCCCACGCAGCGCTCGCGTAACAACGCACTGGCTTGGTATGTGGCGCAGCAGCTGCGTGCAAATGTGGATCAGGTGATTGAACGTTGGGGGGCACATCGCGTGGCCGTGGTGGTTGGCACCAGCACGGCAGGGGTCCAAGAAGGCGAGCAGGCAGCTGCCATGTGGAGCACTCAGCAGTGCTTTCCACAAGATTTTGATTACGCGGTACAGGAGATGGGCAATGTGGCTGCTTTTTTGGCACAGCATCTGGGTATCCAAGGCCCGGCGCACACCATCTCCACTGCATGTTCTTCAGGTGCCAAAGCGCTGGCGTCGGCTGCCCGGTGGTTGCAGGCAGGTCTTGTCGACGCGGTGGTTGCAGGCGGGGTGGATGCACTGTGCGCCTTTACCGTGGCGGGATTCAGCGCACTGGAGGCAGTATCAGATGCGCGCTGCAACCCGTTGTCGGCCCAGCGCCGTGGCATCAACCTGGGCGAAGGCGCTGCGGTGTGTCTGCTGACGCGCGAAGAAGCCCCTGTATGGCTGGCGGGCTGGGGTGAGACGCAGGACGCCCACCATATGTCGGCCCCTGATCCCGGTGGCCGGGGAGCGGTAGCGGCCATGCAGCTTGCACTGCAGCGTGCGGGCTTGCGCCCGCAGGATGTGGACTACGTCAATCTGCATGGCACAGCCACTGTGCACAACGATGCTATGGAAAGCTTGGCGGTCCACCAGGTGCTGGGCAGCGAGGTGCCCGTGAGCTCTACCAAACCTTTGACCGGCCACACTCTGGCAGCTGCAGGCGCCGTGGAGGCCGCCATGGCTTGGCAGCTTTTGCAGGACAACCCGCAAGGGCTGCTGCCAGTGCACTGGTGGAATGGCGTGCCAGACCCTCAACTGCCCGCGCTGTGCGTAGTACAACCCGGCATGGCACTGGGGCGTGCGCCACGGGCCGTGCTGAGCAATTCCTTTGCCTTTGGCGGCAGCAACTGTGCGTTGCTGCTGGCTGCTGTCTGAGGTGCGATTTTCATGAATATGTTTTTACCAATCGAGAACTATGTGCCCCACCGGGGTGTGATGCTGCTGCTTGACCGCCTGCTTCATGCCGATGCGCAGGGGGCTGTGGCCCAGGTCACGGTGCCCCGTGATGGACTGTTTGTGCAGGATGCGGGCATGCCGGCCTGGGTGGGCGTGGAATACATGGCCCAGACTGTGGCCGCTTGGGCAGGCTGGCAAGCCTTGCAGGCCCAACGGTCCGTCAAGTTGGGTTTTTTGCTGGGTACCCGTAAATACCAAGCCGAATGCAGCCATTTCGCATTAGGTGCAGAGCTGCAGGTGCGGGTGCACAGCGAGCTGGTGGGCGATAACGGCCTGGGTATGTTTGCCTGCGAGATCGTGCAGGCCAATGCAGACGACCAGGAGCGTGTGCTGGCCCAGGCGCGTATCTCGGTGTACGAACCCGAGGACGGAAGCGCATATATTCACGCGCTAGAAAAACAGGGAGTGAGTGAACAACATGAATGAGGCCCCCCAAACAGCTACCGTGTTGGTGACCGGGTCCAGCCGGGGCATTGGCCGTGCGATTGCCATGCGCTTGGCTCGCGACGGCTTTGACATCGTGGTGCATTGCCGCAGTGGGCGCAAACAGGCGCAGCAGACAGTGGACGAGATACAAGCACTGGGTAGGAAAGCCCGTGTGCTGCAGTTTGATGTGGCCGATCGCTCAGGCTGTGCCGCGCAGCTGGAAACTGATATGGCCGCGCACGGCGCGTACTACGGAGTGGTCTGCAATGCCGGTATTGCCCAGGACAATGCATTTCCCGCCATGACGGGTGAAGAATGGGATACCGTGGTGCACACCAACCTGGATGCGTTCTACAACGTGTTGCACCCCGTCGTCATGCCGATGGTGCGTCGGCGGCAGCCGGGGCGCATTGTCACGCTGGCTTCGGTGTCCGCATTGATGGGCAACCGCGGCCAGACCAATTACAGCGCGGCCAAGGCCGGAGTGATAGCTGCGACCAAGTCGCTGGCCATCGAGTTGGCCAAGCGCGAAATCACGGTCAACTGCGTGGCGCCAGGCTTGATTGATACCGATATGGTCAATGACGAGGTGCTGGAGCACGCGCTGGAGTTGATTCCCATGCGGCGCATGGGCAAGGTGGATGAAGTCGCCGGACTGGTGGCATTTCTGATGGGGAAAGATGCGTCGTACATCACACGCCAGGTGATCTCTGTCAATGGAGGCATGATCGGATGAGTGGAGCAAGCAAGCGGCGTGTGGTCGTTACCGGCATTGGCGCGCTGAGCCCCTTGGGCCATGATTGGGCCACTGTGCAGGAGCGGTTGCGTACAGGCCGCACCGCCATTCGCGTGATGGATGAGTGGAAGGTCTATGAAGGCCTGAACACGCAGCTGGGCAGCACCGTGCCCGCATTCGATTTGCCAGCGCATTACAACCGCAAGACAATGCGCAGCATGGGGCGTGTGGCGTTGATGGCCACCCGTGCCAGTGAGCTGGCGCTGGAAGACGCCGGGCTGCTGGGTGACCCTTTTGTCAAAAGTGGGCAGATGGGCGTGTCCTATGGCTCATCGGCGGGCACACCGGCTGCCATTGGCGACTTTGGTCGCATGATGGCTGACAAGAGTACCGAGGGCATCAATGCCAACACCTACATCAAGATGATGTCGCACACAGCGGCGGTGAACATCGGTGTGTTCTTCGGCACTACGGGGCGCATCATTACCACCTCCAGCGCTTGCACCTCGGGCAGCCAAGGTATTGGTTATGCCTTTGAGGCCATCCAAAGTGGCAAGCAGCTCGCCATGTTGGCAGGTGGCGCAGAGGAGTTGGATGCCACGCAGGCCGCTGTCTTTGACACCTTGTTTGCCACCAGCCTGAAGAACAAGACCCCGCAGCTGACGCCACGTCCCTTCGATGCGCAGCGCGATGGCTTGGTGTTGGGCGAGGGAGCGTGCACCTTTGTGCTGGAAGAGCTGGAGCATGCCCAGGCGCGCGGTGCCAGCATCTACGCTGAACTGATCGGTTTTGCCAGCAATTCCGACGGCACCCATGTCACACACCCGAACCCCGTCACCATGGCCCAGGCCATGCACATGGCGCTGGACGATGCTGGTGTGGTTCCGGAAGCGGTGGGCTACATCAATGCCCACGGGACGGCCACCGATCAGGGGGATATTGCCGAATCCCAGGCTACGCACCAGTTGTTTGGTGACCGCGTGCCGGTCAGCACACTCAAAGGCTATATGGGCCACACGCTGGGGGCCTGTGGCGCTCTGGAAGCCTGGATGAGCATCGAGATGATGCGAGAAGGCTGGTTCGCGGCCAACGCTAATCTGGCCGAACCCGATCCGCGCTGTGCCGCACTAGACTACATCAGGGACACGCCGCGGGCCTTGCGCACGGACGTGGTGATGAGCAACAACTTTGCCTTCGGCGGCATCAACACGTCGCTGATTTTCCGCCGTTGGCATGCATAAATGACTAGGAGAGCAATGATGAAGACGTTACGTCATATGGCCTTGGGCGTGGTGATGGCCGTGGCTGCAGGGAGTGCGATGGCACGCAACACAGAAATCTACGAGCCGCCGCAGGTTTTGTGGACGTCGACAGTTGCATCCACGCAAGCACAGTTGCGGGACCGCATTGTGGCGGCAGCGAAATCTCTGGGTTGGACGGTGAGCAACGAGGATGCAGATCGTCTGGAGCTGCACTATGACAAGCAAGGCAAGCACCAAGTCACAATTGCGGTGCAATACGACACTGCGGGCTACCAGATCAGCTATCTAAACAGCGTGAATCTGGATTTTGCGGAAGCCAATGGTGTTCGCAAAATCCACCCCAATTACAACCGCTGGATTCGCAATCTGGTGCAGAGAATCGGTATGGTGTGAGCGGACTGCGCTTGTTTTTTTGAAAAAATTGCCCTTGTTTTTGGGAAAGAAAAAATATGAAAAAAATCACATTAACTTTACTGGCCTTAATGGCTGCCACTGTGGCGCAGGCACGAGATGACGTTGTGATGCTGCCCTTGGCAGACGTGGTGCAACTGGGCCTTGAACAAGGCAAGCTGGACGGTAGTGTGAAGTTCTATATGTCTGGCGCTGCAACCCCCCGCGTTAGCGTAAAGCTGGGTGATGACATATCGAACAAGAAGACCAACGGTGTGGGCAAGGATGATGCCACAGCCTGTAACTGGGCTGCATTGTCAGCACTGATTGCCTTTGAAGCGTCTGCCAAGCAAAAGGGGGCCAATGCTGTCGTAGATCTGCACAGTTTTTACAAAAAGAGTCCTACCAAGGATCCAGTTAACTATGAATGTCACGCAGGCAACATCATGACTGGTGTTGCCCTCAAGGGGACTTATGCTCGTATAGGTAAATAAAAAAACGCCTATGCCAACGTGGGGGCTTTTGATAGGGAGGCAATCCTCGATGTTTGTGCAAGCGCAGCAGCTTCTACCTGGGTGGTTAAGTGACTCGGAGCAGCAGCGCTTGACAGGCTTGAGCTCTGCAAGGCAGCAAATGTTTTTGGCCTGTCGCTACGCTTTGCGATTGTTGTTGGCGGAGTCAGCGGAGCAGCTAGAAAAATGGCGTTTATCCAGCCACTCAGGTCATGCACCACGTGTAGAGCATGGGCATGAGTGCAATGCACCAGCTCCTATGCTTTCGCTCTCACACAGTAATGGGGTGCTCGTTTGCGCCAAAGCGCCTGTTGCTGTGGGTGTTGATATCGAAGTTCAAAGGCCTTCACGATTCCGTGATGTTTTGGCGATCGCAGAATTCGCATGTTCGCAGGTTGAACGTGCTTGGTTGGCGGAGCTTACGCCAGATGAGCAGCAGCATGGTATTTTGCAACTATGGTGTTTGAAAGAAGCGTACTTCAAATGCATTGGAAGTGGCATTAACTTTGCCCATATTTCCGAGATGTCTTGGAGTCAAGCGTCTGGAAATTGCACAGTGGCAGATGGCACTGTCAATATTGCTTATGCGCGTCTGTGGAAGGGTGTCAATTCTGAAGGTGACAATGTTTACTTGGCTTTGTGTACCCAAGACCATCCACTACCTGCTGTATCACCTCACATAGATGAGGAGTGTTTGGACTTAGCGTGGCAAGAGATTGCCGAATGGCAACTTTGGATTCCCGATTACTCTGTGGTTCATAAAGTGGCAGACAGCTTCTGAGGCTGCCCCCTGACAGAGGAGTTCTTCTTTGCGAGGATGCAGATAAAAACTTGGACTGGTTTTATGCGGCTAGACCAAGTTTTTGTCTGTGTGCCCACCGAGAGCTAGTGAGGCATTTTTGGGTGGAAATCAACAGGAGGCGCGATCTGGTGTCCACACTGCGCAAAGCAATGGCCTTGAAGTACGAGCGCTTTATCGGCTCCCGTTGCAGCGGCTAAAAAGTGTGTGGCCGCCAAGTCGCCACCACCAACCAGGCGTGAGCTGGCTTGGTAGCGGGCTTTCTTTTATTTCATTGGTGCCGGAGAGATGAATCGAACACCCGACCTTCTCATTACGAATGAGCTGCTCTACCGACTGAGCTACACCGGCAACCTGCAAAAATTATAGTTACTTTTGATCGGCTTCAAGGTGGTAGCGGGTGACGCGTTCCACTTCATTTTTGGAGCCAAGTACCACGCTGACACGCTGGTGCAGTTCGGTGGGCTGAATATCAAGAATGCGTTCGCGGCAATTGGTCGCAGCGCCGCCAGCTTGTTCAATCAACCAGCTCATGGGGTTGGCTTCGTACATCAGGCGCAGCTTGCCGGATTTGTGGGGTTCACGCTTGTCCCATGGGTACATAAAGACGCCGCCACGGCACAAAATGCGGTGCACGTCGGCCACCATGGCAGCAACCCAGCGCATATTGAAGTTTTTGCCACGTGGGCCTTCTTCGCCTGCCAGACATTCGTCGATATAGCGCTTCATTGGCTCGTCCCAATGGCGCATGTTGGACATGTTGATGGCGAACTCTTTGGTGTCTTCAGGGATCTTGACGTTTTCTTCGATCAAGATAAAAGAACCTTGTTCACGGTCGAGCGTGAACATGGCCACGCCATCGCCCACCGTGAGCACCAGCGTGGTTTGGGGGCCATAGATGCAATAACCCGCCGCAACTTGCTGTGTGCCGGGTTGCATGAAGTCGCTGTCGTGCACACCGGGGTGGCTGTCGTGTTTTTTCAGAACGCTGAAGATGGTGCCAATTGACATGTTGATGTCGATGTTGGACGAGCCGTCCAGGGGATCGAACATCAGCAGGTATTCGCCCTGGGGATAGCGGTTGGGCACCACGTAGATGCCTTCCATTTCTTCCGATGCCATGGCAGCCAGGTGGCCACCCCATTCGTTGGCTTCAATCAGTGTCTCGTTGGCAATGATGTCCAATTTTTTTTGAACTTCGCCCTGCACATTTTCACTGCCTGCAGTGCCCATGACTTCGCCCAGTTCGCCTTTGTTGACGGCAAAGCTGATGCGCTTGCACGCGCGGGCAACCACTTCCAGCAGCAAGCGAAGCTGTGGTGGGATGCGACCATCTACGCGTTGCTGTTCAACCAGATAGCGGGTTAGGCTGACACGACGTGTCATAAGGGTTCTCCTTGTGGGGCAGCAATTGGGAGGCTGCCTGATATTTAAAATTGATAGCTGCTATCGCTTTATTTTCAAGCGATAGCAGTGGATTTATGCTGAATCTTTACCCAGCGCGCGGGTGACTACTTCGCGCACGTCGTTGCTCAAATCAGGCTTGGTAGCAACACGGGCAATGGCTTCGCGGGCGGCTGTGCGGTAGGGCTCTGCCAGCTTGCGCCAGCGGTCCAGTCCACGCGCCAGGCGTGCAGCAACCTGCGGGTTGATGGCATCAAGCTCCAGTACGCGGTCACTCCAAAAGACATAGCCTGCCGCATCTGCGCGGTGGAATGCACCGGGGTTGGCGCTGCAGTAGCTGAAGATCAGGCTGCGAGCACGGTTGGGGTTCTTCAAGCTGAAGTCTGGGTGCTTGAGCAATTGCTTGACTGCTGGCAGCACATTGCCGCCACGGTCACAGGCACCAGCTTGGAGGCTGAACCATTTGTCGATGACCAGGGGCTCATTCTTGAACAGTGCGTGAAAGCGCTCCAGCGCGGGTTGCGCCAAAGTGGCTCCGCTGTAGACCAAGGCTGACAGGGCGTTGAAGCGGTCCGTCATGTTGCCTGCATCTTTAAAGCGCTGGTATGTCTTGCCGGGCCAGAGTGTGTCAGCAGAATCACGTGCAGCCAGACACAGCATGAGTAGCGCGGTGCCAGTGAGCGAACGACGACCTGCAGAGACGGGGTCTGGGCGGTATGCACCAGTGTCACTGTGCGTATCAAATGCCCAAGCCCAGTCTGCTTGTAATGTCACGGCCAGTTGCTGGCGCATGGATTCGCGTACAGCGTGAATACGCTGAGGGTCTACCACTTCCAGCTGTTCTGCCATGTAGCTTTCAGAGGGCAGTGTCACAACCAGATCTTTGTAGGCCGCATCCAGTGTTGGGTGGCGCAGCACATCACGCAGGGCGCCGATGAAGGCGGCAGGCATGACATCAGGGGCAATCTCGCCTTGCGTGCGGATGGCCTGAAGTGCATAGCGCAGTGCCAGACGCTGGCCTGCTTCCCAGCGGTTGAAGGCGTCTGGGTCGTTGGCCAGCTGCGTCAGCAGCTCTGCATCACTGAAATCGTAGTCGAGCACCACAGGGGCACTGAATCCGCGAAGCAGTGAAGGCACAGGTGCTTGCGCCACATTGGCAAACACCCAGGTTTGTTCTGCTTGCGTCAACACCAAGGTGTGGCTGCAGGAGGTGCCTGTCTCGCCTTGCAACTGCAGGGGCAGAGCAGCTCCATCTTGTCCCAGCAAGCCCATTTCAACCGGAATCACAAAAGGCAGCTTTTCGGGCTGGTCTGCCGTTGGGGCGCAGCTTTGCGAGAGTGTCAATGCATATGTGCACGCCGTAGCATCGTACTGGCCGGTGGCCTTGACCACGGGTGTGCCGGATTGGCTGTACCAGCGCTTGAATTGCTGCAGATGCTCGGTCAGTGGGCTGGCAGGATTGGCATCTGCCATGGCTTGCACGAAATCGTCGCATGTCACGGCACTGCCATCGTGGCGGTCAAAGTACAGCTTCATACCGTTGGCAAAGCCGTCGCGGCCAACCAGGTTGTGCTGCATGCGCACCACTTCAGAGCCTTTTTCGTAAATCGTAACGGTGTAGAAGTTATTGATTTCGATATAGCTGTCCGGGCGTACGGGGTGCGCCATGGGGCCTGCATCTTCCGGGAACTGCACTGTGCGCAGGACGCGTACATCTTCAATGCGCTTGACCGCACGGGCCGAGGGCGTGCCCGCCATGTCCATGCTGAATTCTTGGTCGCGGAAAACGGTCAGGCCTTCCTTCAAGCTCAGTTGAAACCAGTCGCGGCAGGTAATACGGTTACCAGTCCAGTTATGGAAGTACTCGTGGCCCACCACGCTCTCCACATTGGCAAAGTCAACGTCGGTTGCAGTGGACTGGCTGGCCAATACGTACTTGGTATTGAAGATATTCAGGCCCTTGTTTTCCATCGCGCCCATGTTGAAGTCGCTGGTGGCGACGATCATGAAACGGTCCAGATCCAGGCTCAGGCCAAAGCGTGCCTCATCCCATGCGACAGAGTGCATGAGCGAATTCATCGCATGCTCGGTTTTTTCGAGGTCACCTGGGCGTACAAACACTTGCAGCAAGTGATCACGGCCAGCGCGGCTCTTGATTTTTTGCTCACGGGCAACGAGCTTGCCTGCGACCAGTGCAAACAGGTAGCAAGGCTTTTTGTGAGGGTCAACCCACTTGGCAAAGTGGCGGCCATCATTGAGATCGCCTTCTTCCACCAGGTTGCCGTTTGACAACAGCACCGGGTAGTCGTTTTTGCTGGCACGCAATGTCACGGTGTACATGGCCATGACATCGGGGCGGTCCAGGAAGTAGGTGATACGGCGGAAGCCTTCCGCTTCACACTGCGTAAAGAACGTACCTTCGCTCACATACAAGCCCATGAGCTTGGTGTTCTGGATGGGAGAGCAGGTGGTGAAAATCTCCAGATCAAGGGGTTCAAGTCCCTCGGGGAGGCTTTCCAATACCAGCTGGCTGCCATCCATCTTGAACGAGCTGCCACCGCCGTTGACCATAACGCGGGCCAGATTGAGCTCATCGCCATCCAGACGCAGTGCTTGCGCAGGCACGTCTGGGTTGCGACGGATGCGCATCTTGTTGAGAACGCGGGTTTTGGCCGGGTCGAGGTCGAATGTCAGGTCGACAGTTTCAATCCACCAAGCGGGGGCTTGATAGTCAGCCCGTTGAATGGCTGTGGCTTGTCCTTCACGCAGCATGAGTGCTTCCCTTAAACGCCTTGCTTGAGCGAGGCTTCGATGAACACGTCCAGATCGCCGTCCAGCACCTTTTGGGTGGCTGAGACTTCAACGTTGGTGCGCAGATCCTTGATGCGGCTGTTATCCAGCACATAGGAGCGAATTTGATGACCCCAGCCCACATCGGTCTTGGTGTCTTCCAGTTTTTGTTGCTCTTCCTGGCGCTTGCGCATTTCGTAGTCATACAAGCGCGAGCGCAGGCGTTGCCAGGCAACGTCACGGTTGCTGTGCTGCGAGCGGCCATCCTGACACTGCACGACAATGCCTGTGGGCATGTGGGTCAGGCGCACGGCGGAGTCTGTCTTGTTGATGTGCTGACCACCAGCGCCTGAAGCGCGGTAAGTGTCGGTACGTACATCAGCAGGGTTGATGTTGATCTCGATCGAGTCATCAATTTCTGGGTAGACAAACAGGGACGAGAAGCTGGTGTGGCGTCCGCCTGAAGAGTCGAAAGGTGACTTGCGTACCAGGCGGTGGACACCAGTTTCAGTGCGCAGCAAACCAAATGCGTATTCGCCTTCAACCCTGATGGTTGCGCTTTTGATGCCAGCGACATCGCCAGGAGTTTCTTCTTCTACCGTTGCTTTGAAGCCCTTGCGCTCTGCGTATTTGAGGTACTGGCGCAGCAACATACTGGCCCAGTCGCACGCTTCAGTGCCACCAGCGCCTGCTTGAATATCAATAAAGCAGTTCAGCGGGTCAGCCTCATGGCTGAACATACGGCGGAATTCCAGCTCTTCGATCAGTGGCCGCAGTTTGGCGGTTTCACCTTCAATGGTCTCCAAGCCCGCATCGTCACCTTCTTCTTTACTCATTTCAAAGAGTTCGGTGTTGTCAGCCAGTTCAGCGGTGAGCTTTTGCAGTGTCAGTACGACGTTGTTGAGTGACTTTTGTTCTTTGCCCAGTTCTTGGGCTTTTTTAGGGTCATTCCAAACCGCCGGGTCTTCTAACGATGCATTGACTGTGCGCAGGCGCTCAAACTTTGCATCGTAGTCAAAGATACCTCCGTAGCTCTTCGGTCCGGGTGGACAGATCGGCGAGGGTGGCTTCGATTTGATTAACGCGTTCTGCTTCCATGTGTATTCCTTGTTTGTCGTTGTGCCTCGCAGACTTGCGAAGTCTCAAATGGAGGCTGCACAAATACTGCGGTAAACCGTGATTTTCGCATGTACGGGGAGGCTATGCCCCAATAAGGCAGATGTAGGCAGCCTCTAGCACTGCCACGTGCACCTGAAAATCAATAATGCTGAATGTCTGATGCTGCGAACAGGCAGTTTTTTGTGATCGCAGCGCTACAAAAAAACAAACGCCACACCTGCAGCAGGTAGTGGCGTTGGCAAGGCACCCATGGTGCTTATTGCGCTTTACCCCCGTGGCGGCGAAGTGGGCAGATCGCGCTCATCCATGGTGAAGAAGTTTATTTCTTCGTCAATCGATGACGAGTCAGAGGCAGGCTTTTGGGTAGCGTCAGTTTTTGATGTGTCCCAGTCCAAGGAGAGATCATCTACCAGCACTTCGTTGGGCGCAAAATGCGTGGGGCTCTGGAAGGGGGAGTCGTTTAGCAGATTGGGCGCGGAAAGCGGAGCCTCCATCGGCGTGGCGGTCAGCATGTCCAGGTGCGCCTCGTGCAGGGGCAGCGGCGGGCTGGCGAGTGTTGCTGTGGGGCCAAAGCTGCTGGATGCGTGGTTGACCGGTGCTGGTGCGCTGTCAAAGACAAGCTCTGGCAATGGAACTTCCAGCGGGGTCATGCGAACACGGCCAGGCAATTGGCCTCGGCTTGACGCAGGCGTTGTTTGTGCCACGTTGTAAAGCATCAGCAAATCATCAAACGCAGCTAGATCGAACCGAGTGCTGGCTTCTGCTTGGTTCGCGTTGGGGCGGCGAACAATCAGATTGCGCATCAATCCTTGCACTTCATCTGTGGGCCACAAAGCTTCAATCTGACCAAGGATTTCAGGATAACCGCTGAGGTCTCGTCCTTTGCGCGAAAAGCCAAGGAAATTAGGCACTTGGACATTGAAGTGTGCTTCGAATTTTTCGCGCACTTCTTCAAAAGCCTCTGTACGGCTCAGGCGATAGAGCAATTGCAGCAGCTCTATATAAGCCAGTGGGGCAGACGCAACATGCTCGGCAATGTGTGCTTGCAGTATCTGAATGGCCTGGTCGTTTTCTCCAATCGAGGCGTAAAACTCAGCCTGCTCTTGCACATCAAACAATGCCTGCGCTGTCAAAACCTCTGCAATCGAGGGTGAGGGTGGCTCTTGCTCGGGGGCAGTGGGGGCCGGAGCGGGTTGTTCAAACGCGGCATACAAATCTGCCTCTTCAAGATCTGGCAGCGGGGGGGCGGGTTGCGTGTCCGCGCTAGGCGCATGAGAGTTTGCTACTTTGGTCTCAGTGGCCGCGAAAGTGTTTGCTGCTGGGGTGGTCTTGCGCTCAACCTCGCTGAAGGCCGGTACGGGTGTTGTGGCGCGCGTATCCACGGAGGCGGAATGCAAGGAGTCTTCGGCCGCCAAAACGGTGTTGGCCCACGAGTTTTGTGTAGTTTGACGTTCTTTTTTAATGCGTTGCATTAGCCATGCGATGGTGGCAAGCGCGAGTGCCAGCAGCCCCAGCATGATGTTTACCCACAAAGGTAAATCTGGGTTTTGCGCTTGGACCAATTGGCTTTGCAGGCTGGTTGTTGCTGCGCGGTTGTTGGTCAGCTGCGATTGCAAGGAGAGCAACTGCTTTTCAAGCGCCTCTAAACGTGTCTGATTGGCATCCAGAATGGACTGTGTTTCCGGGTCAATCGCTGCGCTGGTGGCAGGCAACACTTCACTCTGGCTGGGTGGTGTGCTTTCTGGGGGGGTGTCCAGACCTTCCAGCGGTTCAATGCGTAGCCGTGGCTTTTCTGCGCTGGCAGGCGCGGGTGTGGGCTCTTGAATACTTTCTTTGGGAGCCACTGGCTCGGCAATCACTGATGCAACAGCGGCAGGGGCCAATGGCTGCGCCAGAGCTGCTTTGGGATTGACGGGTTTTTTTGCCACACGAGGCGCTTTGTTCGCTGTTGCCGTGTTTTTCACCGCAGCAGGGCGTGAGGCTGCAACCGGAGGACTGACTTGAATTGTGCTCAGGTCAATAGGCACAACAGAGGCTGCTAGCGATTTCGGCGGGTCTGCAAAGAATGTGTAGCTGCGAGAAATTCCGCCTGAGCAGCCAGCGCGTAGTTTCAGCGTGATCAAGGGTTCGTACACCGGTGCGGTGGTGCGTACACGCACAGATTGCTCTTGCGCTGTCACCAAGACTTGACCGCTGGTCAGCGCTGCATTTCCCATCCAGACATCAGCAGTGATACAGCTGCTTTCGGCAGTTTGCCCGGCATCAGGTTGTACCGAGAACACCAAGTCAATCGGTGAGCCAAGCTGCACTTGCCCTTGTGTATTACCTAAAGACAGGGCGCTCACATGCGATGCGGCAGCGACGCTGCCTGCCAGGATGAGTAAGTCGCGAAGTTTCACAATAATTTCTTTACTGCCAAAGTGTTTGGGCCAAGGCACTGTTTAGCGCAAATAGTTCTGGTTCAACTGAGGGAGAACCTTTTTCACACTGGAGAGAATGTGCCGAATTGTCAGACTTGTGTCTTTGTTTTCTTGCAAGCACATGGCAAAAAACATGTCTGTTGTCGTGGAGGGACTAAATGTCAACCATTCATAACTGCGCGAGACAGTAGCTGAACTGCATGCAAATCTAACAATTCAGGAGCTGAATTTGCTCGGCCAGTGATTGGATCGACAGTGGCGCGCAGCCCTCGGCATCATTGCTGATCGTGACAAATGCAGTCTGACCCGCCTGAGTTACCCCGCGGATAGTGGACGCTAACACTGACCGCGTATGCAGATCAGGCGTTCGCATCTCATTGAATGGTTGATGCTTTTCCTGTGCAGCGGTGTAGCCAAAAGGGCCAAAACAGTGGTTGAGGTTCCAGCGGCAAATGAAAGGTGAGGGCCACAGTTTGCGTAGGATTGGCAGTTGCCGCTCAATGGGGGGCATTTTTCCGTGCAAGCCCAAGCACATGGTGGCGTTGTGCGCTTTGAGCACTTGGGCGAAGCCATCTTCGAGCAAAAGCGGGTCTCGCACCTCGACCGCCACGATGACATGGGGCGCACTTTGCAAAGCTTGGCGTGTGGCGGCCAGAACCAGTCCCAACTGGTCAAAGAGTTGCTCGGGCTGGCACAAAATATCCCAGGGCAAGGGACTGAGCTGGTAAACAAGAACACCCAGTTTGTTGCCTAAGCCTTGCAAGGTGGGCGTGACAAATTGCTCCACTGCCAAAGATGCATTTAAAAAAGCTCGATTGCGTTGCTGGCCTTTGCCCTCTTCAGAGCGAACCATTGCATCGGTGACGACGTTGGGGCACTTCACCACAAACCGAAAATCTTCGGGAACTTGTGCAGCCATTTTTGCGTACTGCTCTACGCTCAAAGGGCGCCAAAAAGAGCGGTCTACGCACACGGTACGCATGAGCGGGTGTTGGCTGAGAGCTGTCAGACCTGTGCGCGATAGCACCGAAGCCTCGTAGGCACCATCCCAGACAAGGCCTTCCCAGCCTGGATAAGACCACGTGGAAACACCCATCCGCAGTGACTGAGGAAGGGATTGGGCTAAAACACGTAGCGCATCGGTTTGTGGAGCCGGGCGTACGCCCTTGGGCCTTGGGGGCGGCGCAGAGAAAGGCTGTGGTAATGCCGCATCTGTGCCAAACAGATCGTCTTGCATGTCAAAAATAATTTGAGTGATTTTGCCACTCAGGTTATGTATGGTAGGCGCTTATTGCTATCAATTAAGTGTGTGTCGAGTGTGTATGCAATCGGTAACTTAAAGAAGGTAGTCAGCAGTTGTGTCTATGGCACACTTGCCCGCTTCCGGAGAACAAGCGCCGCGGGGCGCGTAACGCATGCAAAAAATCATTGGGCAGATTGCCACAGAGATCAAAGTCAGTGTGCAGCAAGTGAATGCTGCCGTGGAGTTGCTGGATGGTGGTGCCACCGTTCCATTTATTGCCCGCTACCGAAAGGAAGTCACTGGCGGCCTGGACGATGTGCAGTTGCGAGAGCTTGAAGCACGCCTGTCGTACTTGCGTGAGCTAGAAGACCGGCGTGGCACGGTGCTCAAAGCGATTGACGAGCAAGGCAAGCTGACAGATGCATTGCGTCTGGCTATTGCCAACGCGCCGACCAAGCAAGAGCTGGAGGACATTTACCTGCCCTTCAAGCAAAAGCGTCGCACCAAAGGGCAGATCGCCAAAGAGTTTGGCCTGGAGCCGCTGGCTGACATGCTGTTCGCGGACCCCAGCCTTGATCCGCACAAAGAGGCGCAGGCTTTCTGCAAGCCTGCCACGGTGCTGGATGACGGCAAGCCGGGCCCAGATTTTTCGACCACTTTTGCAGTGCTGGACGGTGTGCGCGACATTTTGTCGGAGCGCTGGGCCGAAGACCCTGCCTTGGTGCAAAAGCTGCGCGAGTGGTTGTGGGCAGAAGGCTTGCTGCGCTCCAAGAAGGTGGAAAGCAAGAACGAGGTGGATCCAGAGGTCGCCAAATTCCGCGATTACTTTGATTACGACGAACCCATTGGCCGTGTGCCTTCGCACCGAGCTTTGGCGGTGTTCCGAGGCCGTGCACTGGAGATTCTGGAAGCCAAGCTGATGCAGCCGGTCGAGCCTGAGGTGGGCCAACCCAGTCTGGCCGAAGGTCGTATTGCCTTGCACCTGGGCTGGAGCCACGCCAAGCGTGCCTCGGATGATTTGCTGCGCAAGTGCGTGGCCTGGACGTGGCGCGTCAAGCTGAGCCTGTCCACTGAGAGAGATTTGTTCAGCCGTCTGCGTGAAGATGCTGAAAAAGTGGCTATCAAGGTGTTTGGTGACAATCTGCGTGACTTGTTGCTGGCAGCCCCAGCAGGTTCACGTACGGTCATGGGCCTTGACCCGGGTATCCGCACGGGCGTGAAGGTGGCTGTTGTGGATAGCAATGGCAAGCTGGTGGATACCGCAACGGTGTACCCGCACGAACCACGCAAGGACTGGGAAGGTTCTCTGCATACCTTGGCCAAGCTGGTAGAAAAACACGGTGTAAATCTGATTGCTATTGGCAATGGAACGGCCAGTCGCGAGACCGATAAGCTGGCCGCTGACCTGATCAAGCTGGCTGGTAAAGCTGAAAAATCGATCGAAAAGGTTGTGGTCAGTGAGGCGGGTGCTTCGGTGTATTCGGCCAGTGAATTTGCCTCGCAGGAGTTGCCAGATGTGGATGTCAGCCTGCGTGGTGCAGCCAGCATTGCTCGCCGGCTGCAGGACCCTCTGGCTGAACTGGTGAAGATTGACCCCAAGAGCATTGGCGTAGGCCAGTACCAGCATGACGTGAACCAGAGCGAGCTGGCGCGCCAGCTCGATGCTGTGGTGGAAGACTGTGTCAACTCTGTGGGCGTGGATTTGAATACGGCTTCGGCACCGCTGCTGAGCCGTGTTTCGGGACTAAGTGGTTCGGTTGCCAAGTCGGTGGTGCGCTGGCGCGATGCCAATGGCTCTTTCAAAAGCCGCAAGCAATTGATGGAAGTGTCTGGACTGGGCGCCAAGACGTTTGAGCAAGCGGCAGGTTTCTTGCGCATTCGTGATGGCGTGAACCCTCTGGACATGACTGGCGTGCACCCTGAGACCTATTCGGTGGTGGAGCAAATTATTGCCACCACTGGCAAGCCGGTCGATCAGCTGATGGGCAGAAGCGACGTTATCAAGACCTTGAAGCCTGAGCAGTTTGCCAGCGAGCAGTTCGGCGCCATCACCGTCAAAGATATTTTGGGTGAGCTGGAAAAACCCGGTCGCGACCCGCGTCCTGACTTTGTGGTTGCCCGCTTTAATGATGGTGTGGAAGACATCAAGGACCTGAAAGAGGGCATGACGCTGGAGGGTACGGTGAGCAACGTGGCGCAGTTTGGCGCGTTTGTGGATCTGGGCGTACACCAGGACGGTCTGGTACATGTCAGCCAGATGAGCCACAAGTTCATTGAGGATGCGCGCGAAGTGGTCAAGACGGGCCAGATTGTCAAAGTGAGGGTGCTGGAGGTGGATGCGGCGCGCAAACGCATCAGCTTGACCATGAAGCTTGACTCTGCACCTGCCCGCCGCGATGGCCCTCGCGACAATCGCTTTGAGAGTGCGGGCCGTGGTCACAGCAGTGCGCGCAGTGGTGGCTCCGGACAGCCACAGCGCCGGGATGCGCCGCAGGCACAAAATGCCATGGCTTCGGCGTTCGCCAAATTGCAGAGCCTCAAGAAGTAAGCACTGGGTGTGTACAAAACGAAAAAGGCAGCAGTTGCTGCCTTTTTTGTTTTTGCGGTTTTGTGTTTTGCTTTTTTGCTTCAGGTTTTTCTACTTGCGCCAGCGTGCGTCAATGTAGTCGTACAGCGGCGTGGGATCACGCTGCAAGCTGGTGGGGGCGCTGGGTGAATGAATCGGCGTATTGCTGTTTTTACTGACGTCGGCATAGGCTAATTGCTGCATCCAGGCAGTATCCAGACTGCCATCTGCGAGCGGACGCGAGTAGATCAGGGCCAGCATGCGCCTGGCTTGGATGTTGCCCATGTCTGAGGCGCGTTTGTAGAGCCTTATTGCTTCTGTGTAATTGGCCGGTACGCCTTCTCCCCGGTGATAGATGCGCGCTTGGCGAAAGGTTTGCCAGGCGCTGCCAGCCTGGCCGATATTGCCACTGGCATGCATGCGCTGGCTGCTCTGCTCTGCCAGGACCTGCATATTGCGGCGTGCAGCTTCAGAGGTGGCTGAGGCCGCGCGAAACTGTGCAAGCGCTTGGCTGGTCTGGTTTTCTGCGGCCAGCTCCAGACCCCATTCCACGCGCGCATGGGGGTCATTGGCTTTCACTGCACGTTGCAGGGCCTGCTGTTTGCGTTGCTGCATGGCGTTGTTGACTTGCGGGGAGGTCGATGCCACATCTGCATCCATCGGGGCTACGTCCTCCAGAAGCAGCCAGTCAAGGTATGCAGCGCGGCCTGGGTCCTGCTGGCGCAGCTCCTGCAGCCACTTTGGAGCTTTACTGGGCTGGGGGCGCTGACCACAGCCATCAATAGCACACCAGGCCAGGCCTGCACTCGCCAGCGGATGACCGAGTGCATGGGCACGCTCGAACATGATGTTTGCCTGCGCAGGATCCAGCGGCACATGCAATCCATGCAGCTGTAGCAGACCGAGCTGCCAGATCGCTTGTGCCTGCTGTTTTCGGGCCTGGGCAGTGCGCGGGGCAGGTGCATTGGCAAGGCTTTGCAGCTCTGCCAGGGCTGGAGACACTGCAGGGGTGCTGGCATCCATGCCGGCACTTGGCTTTTGCAACTGCTCAGAGTCAATGCGCGGTGGTGTTTGCGCTTCTTGCACGCTAATGACTGCACGTGGCTGGGCGCTTGCTGCGCCCATTGCTATGCCCGCCAGCAAAGCGGCCACTGTACGTATATAGGGGTGGCTCATGATGGTGCTCTTATTGCTGGGCAGCTGCGGAAGCTTTGGGTGCTGTGACCTGCCACTTGAGGCTGCTTTGACCAACGAGGCTGTCACCACCCGCTGCCTGGCGCAGCTGCACTCCAATGTCTTCCAGAGAGGAGGCCCCCTGCAATGGGCGAAATGCTGGTTGCTGCAAGTTGGCAGGCAGCTTGCCTGTCAGGTCATTGGCACTGGCAAAACAGGCTACCCGCTCTTGCCCTGGTATGCCGGCATCAAGCACAAAACCTGGTGTAGGACTCATCCAGTCCGGGATGCGAATGGCCTGATTGGCGGCAATCCAGCCAGAGCTGTTGGTTGCGTTGGGTAACAGGCGGATAACCTGTTTTTCAGCGTTCTCCATATAGCAGTACAGGTAGGAGGTGCGTGAGACGGTCGCTGACAAGAAGATTTGCTCACCTGGAAGAAAGTGCTCACGCCCGACCATCAGATTTTCTATCTGCATATCAATGTGCGCTGGCTGCCCTTGCTGGCTGGTGTCTGCGGCCATGCTGATGCCAGCGTTATTGACCCAGCCAACGCGCTGTAAATGACCTTGGGGTGTCAGGCTGACAAAGTTGCGCATGGCCCGTTCATAGGTCGGGAAATCTAAAACCCCTGTCACCACGAGACGTTCATCTGCCTGGAATTGGGTCAGAGCCTGGCGCAGTGCGCTGTCATCGGGGGTTTCAGTCTCCAGGTAGCCACGGCGAACCAGCGAGCGACGCACGAGCAGGCTGCGGTTGGCAGGCCCTGCATCTTCAAACCATTCACGCATCTGTCGAATAAATTCAGGGTGGGTTTGCTCAAGGGTCAGGCATTGCCAATAGGGCACCCGGGCCCACTTGCCCAAAAGCTCAATCATGGCCAGCTCCACCAAAGTACGGATGGCGGGGCCAGAGCCCTGTGTGTAATCCCTTCCGACGTTGAATTGCACACCGTAATTGCCAATACGCCCTGATAAATCCAGGCCCTGACCTCCGCTGCCAATCACAATTTCGTTGGCCGAATCCAGGCCGGGAATAAAGGTGCGGCTGCGAAAATCGCCCAGGTGCATTTCAAGGCCAATCACCGTCGAGCGCTTGTTCTGGCTGTACCCCGTCTCCAGGCGCGAGGCAGAGGTGCCCACTTCGACATTGTTGCTGATCACCTGCTGGTCAACGAAAGCCACGGCCCCTGACACATAGAGTGCGGGTCGCTGCAAGCGAATTTGGTTGTTGTTGAGTAAAAGGGTGGTGAGGTTTTGTACGGTGTCTTGCTGGGCGATATTTACTTCGTAATCCACGAAGCGAAAAGCATTGCTCACGCGAGACATTTGCGACAGGGCCGTCACAATCATTTCTTTGGTTGCTACCGCAATGCGACCTGAATAGTCAGGAATGGATTTGCTGGTAATCAGCACCGTTCCCATGCCACTCTCTCTGAACAGATGATCCATGCACATCAAGGAGTCTGAGAAACTGCTCAGCGACCTTGTCGGGCGTACTGCAGGTCGGTTGATTTCAGGGGCGCGCGCATGGTAGGGCGCATCTTTGGCGGGACTCATCGGTGCACAGCCTGTGAGTATGCCCACAGCACTTAGCAAAACGATCACGGCTTGCCAGCGGGGATGCCTCGACGCAGAGAAAGTAGGGAGGTAGGGCATGGTGGCTCTCAGAGGGGTTGTGGGGCTTGACTGAAAACCTGCTTTTCAACGGCAAATATTGACCAGATCCCCGCGCAACACCACGATCTGATCTCTGCCGCCAACGCCAGAGGGGGGCGCTACATTACTGCCAACATCCTGGATGCAGGTTTTACGATTGGCTTGGGTCTCGACCATGCGGTTCACGTCACCGTCGGTATAAATTCCATCTTTCTGGTCACTGAACGTTTTCGCTTCATACCGGACAATCTTTGCCTTCAAGCTGGTGGGAATGCCATCGCCTTCCTGATCCAGACCTTTGGATACGCCAGGGCCGCCAATCGGCAACTGAAGGTGTTCAACCGGATTTTTAAGCTGAATGGTGTCTTCGCCTGGCGCAGACCAGGAGGCAGGGGCCATCAAGCTAAGGCCAGCTGCCAAGATCCAATGGGTGATCTGGATACGCATGATGCTCTCCTGTGTGCCAGCAATGACACGAAGATGCTGGTGTCAGCGTCTTCGTGTTCAAGGGGGGGCTTGTGACGGCCGCACTATTTACTGGCAAGTTACGCAAGCGTTGTTTGTGGAGATGTTCTGCACAGCGGATGACTGGTCAGAGGCATAGTTGCGCACGGATGTGTTCTTGAGCAGAACCACCTGGGTCAAAGCCTGCTTGACGTCAACATTGCCAACGTTGCTGGCCAGGTTCTGCGAAGCGTAGGCCTGATCTTCAGCGTAGTTGCTGATGTACGCCCCTTTGCCCACTGTGGCCTGCGTAAGAGCTGCACCAACTTTCACCCCTGCAGTGTTGGAGGAGATGTTCTGGCGTGCCGTGGCCTGATCTTCGGCCTTGTTGCTCACGTGGCTCCAGCTCAGCGAGGTTAGCTGCAAAGTGGGGCCATTGATTTCAATCGATGGAGCCGCAGCAGGTGTCGGGGTGGGCGTAGGCGTTGGGTTGGGGTGCGTGGGTCGAGAAGATTGAGCAAATGCTGTGGCCGCAATCAGGCTGAGCGAGAAGGCTGCAATGGACTTTTTCATGATTGGCTCCTAGGTGGTTGACGTGTCGCATGAAGCAACTGACAGAGAGCTTGTCTGCCAGTGGGCCTGGTCGGATGTATTGACGAGGCTTGGAG
>ENA-OBLH01000066-OBLH01000066.1-metagenomes-genome-assembly--contig:-NODE-66-length-34653-cov-5.10217_pt1 | contig 34653 bp, 28 predicted proteins | sample MGYA00153382_OBLH01 | MGnify analysis MGYA00153382
CCGCCGCCCGCACCAGTAGCGCCACCGCCGCCCGTTGCTGCCAAGACACCTGTGGCCCCGGCAACCGCAGCTGCAGCTGAGCCCGGTGTCATGGATTTCTTGGGTGATAACCCCATGCCTGCCGCAGCAGCCGGTCTGGGCGTGCTCGGTCTGCTCGGCGCCTTTTTGTGGAGCCGCAACCGCAAGAAAGTTGCGCCATCCGCTAATTCGAAAATGGCCGATCCGGTCATTAACACCATCAATCCTGACACCGTATTTGGCACGTCCGGATTGGGCGTGGTCAAGACTAATGATGTACCCGTTCAAAGCCAGTTCAGCCGCTCCGGCATGGGCACCATTGACTCGGGTGAGGTAGATCCAGTCGCCGAAGCCGAGGTGTACATCGCATACGGTCGTGAAGCACAGGCCGAAGAAATTTTGCGCGAAGCATTGCAGCGTGATTCGCAGCGTCCAGACGTTGCCACCAAGCTTGCCGAAATCAGTGCAACCCAAGGCAAACGCGACTCGTTTGACAAGTTGGCCGCTGACATCGTCGCGATGGATCGCACCGGCGAATACAAGCAAAAACTGATCGCCCTCGCAGCCGCGCATTTCCCCGGCCATCCGCTGGCAGGTGCCGCCAACATGCCGACAACCAGCGGCGCGACGACGATCAATATTCCGCCTGTTGCACCAGCCGTTGCAGCATTGGCGGCTACTTCTACCGCCGTCGCATATACGTCACTCGACACACCGACCGCGCCGGGCCGCGCATCACCACCTGCCGCTGCCGCGCCACCAGGCCCGTCGTCAGGTTCGCTCGACTTCGTACTCGACGGCATGACCATCGCTGCGCCAAGCACGCCGTCAGCACCGCCCATCGCGCCATCGGCTGCGCTATTCGCGACGCCGCCATCAACGGCGACGTCGTCGATGCCGTCAACGGCGAGTGGCCGCAAGTCACTGGAAGACGATCTGGCCGAACTCGAAGCCTCACTGAAGAAAGCGACCACGGCGGGACAAGTGTCGGAGTCCGGCATGGACTTCACTGACTTCTCGACCGCAACGCCGACCAACCTCGGCACCGTGGGCCCGTCAATGCGTCCTGAAATGCTCGATCTGAGCTTTGATGCAGGTCGTCAGGGTTTTGTTGATCCAACGCCGTCGATTCTTGACGGTCAATGGCATGACGCCTCGACCAAGCTGGATCTCGCTCGTGCTTACGAAGAGATGGGCGATCGAGAAGGCGCACGCGAAATCCTGCGTGAAGTAATTCACGACGGCGACGAAGCGCAAATAGCAGAGGCTAAGGCGATGCTAGCCAAGCTTGGCGGGTAAGCGTACGCACTCCACTGAGTAAGTAGTGGCGGCGGATACTTCCCAGCGCGACACTCAGCGCTGGGCGCTAGGCCTTGAATATCGTGGCACTGCCTTCTGCGGATGGCAGCGTCAGGTCGAGCAGCCGTCCGTGCAACAAGCGCTGGAAACGGCGCTTTCCAATATTGCCACCGAGCCGATCAGCGTAATAGCTGCGGGCCGTACCGATACGGGCGTACACGCTTCACTACAGGTCGTGCACTTCGAAACGAAGGTGGAACGCGAAGCCGCTGCATGGGTTCGCGGCGGCAACCAGTTTCTGCGGGACGACGTTTCGATTCGCTGGGCAATTCCGGTCGTGGACGATTTTCATGCGCGATTCGCCGCACAGTCGCGACGCTACGTGTACCTGCTCGCTTCGCGCCCGCAGCGTCCAGGATTGCACACTGGCCGCATCGGCTGGACACACTGGCCGCTCGACATGGCGCGCATCGAGGCCGCGCTTCCAGCGCTGTGGGGCACTCATGATTTCAGCGCGTTTCGCGCCGCCGATTGTCAGGCCAAATCGCCGATCAAAACCATCCACTCTGCCTCCGTGCAGCAACAGGGCGCGCTGCTTCGCTTTGACTTTCACGCCAACGCCTTCCTGCACCACATGATCCGCAACATCATGGGCACGCTGGTCTACATTGGCAGCGGCAGACAGCCGAGCGGCTGGATGAGGGAGCTGATCGCGCAGAAAGATCGTAAGCTCGCCGCGCCGACTTTTTCGCCCGCCGGACTGTATCTCGCTGGAATTGAGTACGATTCGCGCTTTGCGATTCCTGAAACGTTTGTCGATCCGTGTCTTTAACCAAACCTGCAATTCGTACGCGCATAAAAATCTGCGGCCTGAAAACTGCTGAACATGTGGACACCGCGATTCAAGCGGGTGCTGACGCGCTCGGTTTTGTGCTCTATCCACCATCCAGCAGAGCCATCGATTTAGCGCGCCTGTCAGCGCTGACAGGTCGCGTTTCGGCATTCGTTTCCACCGTCGCGTTGTTCGTAAATCCCACGAAGGAAGAGGTCGAAACCGCCCTCGCCGCCGCCCGCATCGACCTGCTGCAATTTCACGGCGACGAGCCGGAAGCCTTCTGTGCGAGCTTCGGCCGACCCTATCTCAAGGCATTTGCTGTCACTGCCACGTTCGATTTATTACAATCAGGCGTGAAATACGCCACCGCCAGCGCGCTCCTTTTGGACACGCCGAGTGCGGGACACGGCGGCAGTGGAAAGACATTCAATTGGCAGCTCATCAACACGTCAAACATTCAAAGCGAGCGCGCTCCAGCCCTCGTTTTGTCTGGTGGCTTGACTGTTGCAAATGTGGCCGACGCGATTAGCGTGGTTAAGCCTTTTGCGGTAGATGTGAGTAGCGGCGTTGAAATTTCTCGCGGCGAAAAATCTACCGATTTAATTAGTCAATTTTGCAGCGCAGTGCGCGCTGCCGATTACGCCAACTCCCACTGATTTCGTCGTCCCGGCGCTGGCCGGGATCCATCTCGTAACACCGCTTGATTTTGCAAGCCCGCTGGACTCCGGCCTTCGCCGAAGCGACGAGAAGAAAGCAATCCATCATGAAACTCTACGACCTTCCCGATGCTCAGGGCCACTTCGGCCAATACGGCGGCACCTTTGTTGCCGAGACCTTGATCGAGGCGCTCGACCAGCTAAAGGCACAATACGCCAAGTACCAGCACGACCCGGAATTCCTCGCTGAATTTGCCAGCGAACTCAAATATTTCGTCGGTCGCCCGAGCCCCGTCTATCACGCCAAACGCTGGAGCGAACTACTCGGCGGAGCGCAGATTTATTTGAAGCGTGAAGACCTGAACCACACCGGCGCGCACAAAATCAACAACTGTATCGGTCAGGCGATGCTCGCCAAACGCCTCGGCAAACCGCGCGTGATTGCCGAGACCGGTGCAGGTCAACACGGCGTCGCAACAGCCACGATCGCCGCGCGTTACGGTCTTGAATGCGTCGTTTACATGGGCTCTGAGGACATCAAGCGGCAAGCGCAAAACGTCTATCGCATGAAGCTGCTTGGCGCGACTGTGGTGCCGGTCGAGAGCGGATCGAAAACGCTGAAAGACGCGCTGAATGAGGCATTGCGCGACTGGGTCACCAACGTCGACAACACCTTCTACATCATCGGTACCGTCGCCGGCCCGCATCCGTATCCGATGATGGTGCGCGATTTTCAGTCGGTGATCGGCACTGAGTGCCTTACGCAAATGCCAGAAATCGCGGGTCGCCAGCCCGATGCCGTGATCGCCTGTGTCGGCGGCGGCTCCAACGCGATGGGCATCTTTTATCCGTACATTCCTTATGAAAACACGCGCCTGATCGGCGTCGAAGCCGCAGGCGAGGGCATCGAAACTGGCAAGCATTCCGCGTCGCTCACCCAAGGCGTGCCCGGCGTGTTGCACGGCAATCGCACCTATCTGTTGCAGGACGAAGACGGCCAGATTGCCGAGACGCACTCGGTCAGCGCTGGCCTCGACTACCCCGGCGTCGGCCCCGAACATGCGTATCTCAAGGACATCGGCCGCGCCGAGTATGTGAGCATCACCGATGACGAAGCGCTCAAAACATTTCACGAATGTTGTCGCATCGAAGGCATTATCCCAGCGCTCGAATCCGCGCACGCCATCGCGTATGCAACGAAGCTCGCGCCGACGTTGAGCAGGGACAAAGTCTTGCTGGTGAACCTCTCCGGTCGCGGTGACAAGGACATGCACACCGTGTCGCAACGCTCGGGCCTATCGTTCTATTGCCACCCGGAATGCGAGCAGGGACGCACCGCAGCGGAAGCAGCGCGCGGTGCGGTGCAGCCGCTGATTCGTTCCTAACGCTCTAATTTCGTCGCCCCTGCGAAGGCAGGGCCCCAGTGACTTTCGGTCGCGCCGAAACCACGATTAAGGAACCCAATGAACCGAATCGACACCACTTTCGCCACACTTAAAGCGAACAAAAAAACCGCACTCATTCCCTTCATCACCGCAGGCGACCCCGCGCTCGACGCCACGCTGCCGACCATGCATGCGCTGGCCAAAGCCGGTGCCGACGTGATCGAGTTGGGCGTCCCGTTCTCCGACCCGATGGCCGACGGCCCGGTCATTCAACGTTCGTCCGAACGGGCGCTGGCTAAAGGCATGACGATGCGCAAAGTGCTCTCCATCGTCGCCGAATTTCGCACCACGAACAACACGACGCCGGTGGTGCTCATGGGTTACGCCAATCCGATTGAGGCGATGCATCGCGACAAATTCGTCGACGCCGCAGCAACCGCAGGTGTCGACGGTGTGCTAGTCGTCGACTACCCGCCCGAAGAAGCCGACGACTTCGCAGCCATGCTCATCAAGCGCGACCTAGCGCCGATCTTTTTGCTGGCCCCCACGTCCACCCGCGAACGTATCGCCCACGTAGCGCGCCTCGCGCGAGGCTACGTGTACTACGTGAGCCTGCGCGGAGTCACAGGCGCAGGGCACTTGGACGTGGTCGAGGTCGCCAGCAAGGTCGCAGTAATCAAAGCCGCGCTGCCGGTGCCAGTGGGCGTAGGTTTTGGCATTCGCGATGGCGCAACGGCGCGGGCAGTGAGCGAAGTTGCCGACGCGGTGGTGATCGGATCGGCGTTGGTGCAAACGATGTTTGATGCGCCCGCAGGGGAGGTGGCAGCAAGGGCGGGGGCGTGGCTGGCGGAGATTCGAACCGCGCTTGACGCGTAGCCCGGAGAAGCAACGCGCGTCCGGGAATCGTAGGCCATACGCGTAGCGCAAGTTTGTCCCCTTTCCCGCCTGCGGGAGAGGAGGCTGTCTTGCAGTATCACTTGGCGCTACTGGCAGCCCCCCGCCCTGCTACTCGCGTACCCCGCCAGTGACGCGCCAACCTTCCGCCCCTAACTTTCGCCCCACGGGCATGTGCCCGGCTTGGGAGAAATCCTCTTGAACATCATCAATTTTGTGGCGACATTGAGTACAGCAGCGCTTACAACCGCTTGCGTTGTGGTGCCTGTTGGCCCTGATGGTCGGCCCTACGGAAACTACCCGACTTACTCCGCTGGCAGCACGCTCGCGGTGGCACCATTGGCACCCCCGGTGCCGACCGTCGCCGTGATGAATGCGCGGCTGTATCCGGCTAATGAGTTGGCGCAACCGGGCGGCATGGCGGTGGGGCAGGTCACCAATTTTCTGGATGGCAAGGGCGCTTTTATGGTGACCATTGGTGGCGAGCAATTCAGTGGCGAGGCAACTCGCTCGGGTCGTTCGGCACGCGAGGGTATCGCCAATGCGATGGGTTCGCGCGGTGGTGCGCTCTCCTGCACGTATGTACTCAACAATGCGACGCAGGGTTCGGGGCAATGCACGGTTAACAGCGGCGCTCGCTATCAGCTGCATTTGGGTGGTTAGCCTCGATGCAGCCTGCGGAACCGAGGCTTTTCCACCAGCGACCTCGCGATTAGAATCCGCCTAATTTCACCGCCTCAACGATGCGTCGCCGTTTGCCCTCTTCGCTAATTGGCTTGCGCCAGATGGCGAACAGGTAAGGCTCAGCGACCTTTTCGAAACCGACGCGGCGGTCGACGGCTTCGGTCTGTTTGTCGCCGATGTAGCTCCAGATCGTGGCACCGTCAGTTAAGGCGGCATGCGCGTGGCGCATCATGATTTCCGCGATGCCACCGCGATCGCGCAGCCAGTTGCGCTGCCCGGGTGAGAGCGTGCGATACGCGCGGTCGTCGATGCACAGACCACCGCTAAGGTAGTCGCCCTGCCAAGCGGTGTAGTGGACGTAACCGGCGCAGGCGCCGCCGATCATGGCAACGAAGTGACGCGGAAAATCGGGGATTTCTTGCCCGAATTTGCGGCGGAACAGCGGGCCCGCGATGACCGCTGCATCGTCAAGCTCGTCGATGCGAATGGTTTCTTCTTCCGAGATTCTGGCTGGCGCAACAACGGGCACAGTGACTGGCAGCGGCGCAACATGTGGCGATACTGACGCACTGACATCGCGGTCCGGTTCACGTCGCTGCAACCAGCCGAATAGACGACTTAGCATCGATCAGCTTTTTGCTGAAAACCGCATGCCGACTGGACATATGTCGACGATTTGCCGATTATCAACTTATTGACAAATGGGCGCTTAGCCCCAGTGCCGCCGCCATTTGACATAAAAGCTGTTACTGTACCCGCGACCAAGTTTGAGTGCGACCGAACATCGGCGTGCCCATGTAGCCGCGCACATCGAGCTTTTTGTTGTCCTCGCTCAAGGTGAGCCGCGCGCGGTAAACCTTGCCGTTGGCCGCGTCGAGAATGTCGCCGCCCTCCCAGTGCGATTCGCCCTTTTTGATGTTGCGAATGATGGTGAGTCCGACCACCGGCTGGCCCTTGCGACTGTCGGTGCATTCGTCGCACTTTGAGTCCTGTTTTGCCGCGTCAAGCAGTTTTTCGATCTTGCCGGTGAACACGCCGCCCGCCTCGGTAATGCGAATGATCGCTTTTTCTTTGCCAGTCGCGTCATCGACGGTTTTCCACAAACCGGCGGGCGATTGCGCGAAGGCAATCGAGGCCATCGACGCAACGGCACTGCTCAATAGGCACAACAAAGTGCGTGACATTTTCATATGATCCTCCTGTTTGATCGTTTTCTAAGGCCGCTGCGGTGTTACGCGGCCCCGATGAAGTCGCGCTTGCCGACGGTCACACCCGCATGGCGCAGCAGGTTGTACGCGGTGGTCGAGTGGAAGTAAAAATTCGGGAACGCGAAACCGCTCAGATACGGCAAGCCGACGAAGTCGTGGGGGGTGCCAGCAATCGGAATGCTGATGATTTTTTTCTCGCTGCCTTCAAACTGCTCGGGCGTGAGCGTGGCAAGAAAGTCGCGCACTTTTTGGCAGCGGGCCTTGAGTTCGGCGAAGGTCTTTTCGTTGTCTTCGTACTTCGGGTTTTCCACGCCCGCGAGCCGCGCGGGTGCGCCCTTGGCGAAGTCGCAGGCGATCTGAATTTGTTTGCTGAACGGCAACATGTCCGGGTAAATCCGCATGCTGGTGAGCACCGTCTCATCTATCTTCCGCTCAGCGGCATAGGCCGCGCCTTTGTCGAGCAGGTTCATGAGATTGCCCAAATAGCGATCAAAGACCGGAACCGACAAGTTGTACATCGAAATAATCATAAAAATCCTTTTGCGCGGCATGGACGCACGCGAGCGGAACCGATTGTAGGTGCATCACACGCGGGTGCAGCGGCAATCTACCGTGATCGCAACGAATTGAACTTATCGCGCAAAAAAAATATCGGAGGGCAGCACATGGAACGACGCGATTTTCTCTCAGGCGCATTAGGGGCCGCTGGCACCGCTGCGGCGGTGGCGGGCGTCATCCCCGGCATCGCCAATGCGCAAGGTTTGCCAGCCCTCAGCTGGCGATTGACTTCAAGTTTCCCCAAATCACTGGATACGATTTATGGTGGGGCGGAGCAGTTTGCACGCATTATCGACGGTCTCACGGGCGGCAAATTCAAAATTTCGATTGTTGACGCTGCCGCCATTGCCCCGGCAAAAAACGCGTTTGAAGCGGTGCAAACGGGCACCGTTGAATGCGCGCATACAGCGGGCTACTACTTCCTCGGCGTCAACAAAGCGCTGGCCTTTGACACCACGCTGCCGTTTGGCATGAACCAGCGGCAACACAATGCTTGGGTGTATCAAGGCGGCGGTCTGGAACTGCTGCGCGACCTGTTTTCACAGTACAACATGGTGAACTTTCCGATGGGCAACACCGGCGCGCAAATGGGCGGCTGGTACAACAAAGAGATACGCACCATCGACGACGTCAAGGGCCTGAAAATTCGCATTCCTGGCTTCGGTGGCGAAATCTGGAAACGGCTCGGGGCCGAGCCGGTGAACCTGCCCGGTGGCGAAATCGCTGCCGCGCTGCGCGACAAGAAAATTGATGCGGGTGAGTGGGTTGGGCCGTACGACGACGAGAAATTGGGCCTGCCAGCGGTCGCGCGCTTCTACTACTACCCGGCGTGGTGGGAGCCTTCCGCGGCGTTGAGCTTGTATGTCAACAAGGCCGCCTACGATGCGCTGCCTGCACCTTACAAAGAGGCCGTGAACGTAGCCACCGGCTGGGTCAACCAGTGGATGATGGCTGCGTACGACACGCGAAATCCGGCGGCGTACAAAAAGATGATTGGCAGCGGCACCCGCGTGCAATTGTTCCCCAACAATTTCATGATCGCGGCGTATCGGGGCGCATTTTCGATTTACGATACGGAATCCGCGACTAACCCGGCCTTCAAGAAAATTTATGATCCGTGGAAACGCTACCGTGCCGAAATCAACGAGTGGCACAAGACGGCCGAAGCGGCAATGACCAACTTCTTGGGCAATTGGCGAGCAGATGGCTGATTGCCGCATGTTCAGTAGTAACATTTAGGCTGGTTTTAGGAGAAGCGCTGCGAGTTTGTTGACGCAGCGCTACCGTAGGCGTAATCCCCGGAGGATCGCTCAGGTTCCGATACTGAAATCAGACTTTAATCTGGAGAGCGAGGCAGTTGGCGGAAGCTGACGAGAGCCTCCGCCGAAGGGGCAAGGCGAACGTCCGCAATGGTGGTTCGCTCAATCTCTCAGGCACAAGGGACAGATCCGGGACGTAACCTTCCAACTTCGGAGCTTCGTCCCCCATGTCTGAATCTGTCTCAGAAGGCCTTTCTCGCACCCCCCTGTATGACCTGCACGTGAGCCTCGGCGCGCGCATGGTGCCGTTTGCGGGCTACGACATGCCGGTGCAATATCCGCTCGGAGTGTTGAAAGAGCACTTGCATACGCGAGCCCATGCTGGGCTGTTCGATGTGTCGCATATGGGGCAGGTCGAGTTGCGTGGGCCCGATGCTGCAGCCGCAATGGAAACGCTGGTGCCGGTCGATGTGATTGGCATTGCGCCAGGCAAGCAGCGTTACGCGCTGTTCACCAATGATGCGGGCGGCATTCTTGACGACTTGATGATCTTCAACACCGGCAGTTGTCTGCATGTGGTGGTGAACGCGGCGTGCAAGGCGCAGGACATTGCGCACCTTCAGAAGCATATTGGCGGTCGCTGCGAGATTCGCGTGCGCGACGATCTGGCGCTGCTTGCGTTGCAGGGACCAGGGGCAGAGGCTGCGTTGAAAGGCATCGCGGCAGGGGATGTGCCGCAGACGTTTATGGCGGGCGCACGCTTGCTGCTGGCCGGCATTGATTGCCTTGTCACCCGCTCCGGCTATACCGGCGAAGACGGCTTTGAAATCAGCGTTCCTGCCGAGCAGTGCGAAGCGCTCGCGAAGGCGCTGCTGTCGCAAACCAATGTGCAACCGATTGGTCTGGGCGCCCGCGATTCGCTACGCCTTGAGGCCGGATTGTGTTTGTACGGCCACGATCTCGACCCGACGACCACGCCGGTTGAAGCGTCGCTCAACTGGGCGATGCAAAAAGTGCGTCGTACGGGTGGCGAGCGGGCGGGCGGATTTCCCGGCACGGGCGTGATTCTTGGTCAGCTCGACGATCCTGCGAGCGTCAAACGCAAGCGTGTTGGCCTGAAACCTGAAGGCCGTGCGCCGATTCGCGAGGGTGTGGAGTTGCAGGATGCGAGCGGCAACCAGATTGGCGTGGTTACGAGCGGCGGTTTCGGCCCCACCGTGAACGGCCCGGTGATCATGGGTTACGTTGATGTTGCCCACACTGTGGTCGGTACAAAAATCAACGCGATGCTGCGCGGAACGCCGACGCCGGTGACGGTGGTTGGCATGCCGTTTGCACCGCATGGCTATAAGCGAACCTAAGTCCGCAGGGTGGGCAGCCTCTGCCCACCAGACCGCCCGGTGGGCAGAGGCTGCCCACCCTACCCATTTACTTTTGAAGGAAACCACATGACCACCCACTACACCGAAGACCACGAATACATCAAGATGGACGGCGACATCGGCACCATCGGCATCACCGCGTTCGCGCAGGACAAACTGGGCGATCTTGTGTACGTCGAACAACCGAAAGTGGGCCGCAAACTTGCTGCGAAAGAAGACGCGGCGATCATCGAATCGGTGAAGGCCGCTGCCGAAGTAAAAGCGCCTGTTGATGGCGAAGTGATCGAAGTGAACGAAGCTATCGTCGCCGATCCGTCGCTCGTGAACACGGATCCTGAAGGCGCTGGCTGGTTCTTCAAAATCAAGGTGACGAACGCGGCGCAGGTCGCTGCACTGCATGATGATGTGGCTTACAAAGCGATGATTGCGTGACCCGCATGTTGATTCGACCGCTTGAACTATCTGACCACGATGCTTGGGCGTCGCTGTGGACGGGCTACCTCACGTTTTACAAAACCACGCTGCCGCCCGAGCAATTTGATTTGACGTGGTCGCGGCTGCATGATGCCAACGAGCCGATGCGGGTGCTCGGCGCATTTGAAGGCACGCAGATGCTCGGCATCGTTCACATGATTTTTCATCGCTCGTGCTGGACGGCGGGGCCGTATTGCTATTTGCAAGATCTGTTCACCGTCGCCGAGGCACGCGGCAAAGGCGTGGGTCGCGCGTTGATTGAGGCTGTGTACACCGCCGCCAAACTCGAAGGCGCGAACCGCGTGCATTGGCTGACCAACGAGACCAATGCCGAGGCGATGGTGCTCTACAACAAGGTCGCAGAGCGCACTGGCTTTTTGCAATATCGAAAAATTCTCTAGTTAAGCCACACCATGTCTGATTTCCTCTATCGTCACATCGGCCCTAATCGCGAAGAGCAGATGGATATGCTCGCTTTGGTCGGTGCCAATTCGCTTGAAGATTTGCTCTCCAAAGTAGTGCCGCCAAATATTGTTGGCAGCAAGCCGCTTGTTTTGCCACCTGCACTTTCTGAGGTCGAAGTGCTTGCTGAGTTGCGCGGCATCGCGAACAAGAATCAGGTGTTCAAAAACTTCATCGGTCAGGGTTACGTCGGCACCGTGACGCCCGGCGTAATCCAGCGCAACATCCTCGAAAATCCCGCTTGGTACACGGCGTACACGCCGTATCAGCCCGAGATTTCACAGGGGCGGTTAGAGGCAATACTTAATTACCAGACAATGATTTGTGACCTCACGGGCATGGACATTTCTAACGCCTCACTACTCGACGAAGGAACGGCGGCAGCAGAAGCCATGACCCTCGCGCAACGTCAGGCCAAGTCGCAGTCCAAAGTGTTCATCGTTGCTGGGGACTGCCATCCACAGACGATTGAATGCGTGAAGACGCGCGCCGAGCCGTTGGGTATCGAAGTGAAAGTCGGCTTCGCGCCGCAGCTCATGGAGGAAAGCGACTACTTCGCAGTGCTCGCGCAGTATCCGTCCACCACCGGACAGATTCACGATATGCGTCCATCGGCTGATGCGGCGCACGCGAAAGGCGCATTGTTCATCTGCGCGGCTGATCCGTTGGCGCTGGTGCTGCTCAAAGCGCCCGGTGAATGGGGCGCAGACATCGTGATTGGCACCTCGCAGCGATTTGGCGTGCCGATGGGCTACGGTGGCCCGCACGCGGCGTATATGGCTACGCGCGATGCGTACAAGCGCAACATGCCCGGTCGCCTAGCGGGTGTGAGCGTGGACGCGCACGGCAAGCCCGCGTATCGCTTGACGCTGCAAACGCGCGAGCAACACATTCGCCGCGAAAAAGCGACCAGCAATATCTGCACCGCACAGGTGCTGCTTGCCGTGATGGCGAGCATGTACGCGGTGTATCACGGGCCGCAGGGGCTGAAGCTGATTGCTGAGCGGGTGCATGGGTTAGCTGCGCGCTTTGCCGCTGGGCTCAACGCGATGTGCATCAACGTCGCCGCATCGCATTTTTTTGACACGGTGACATTCAAGCACGACGCGCACGAGGAGATCGTCGCCACGGCATGCCACGCAGGGATGAATTTGCGGCACCACGCCGATTTGTCAGCCGTGGGTGTGTCGTTTGACGAGACACACACCGAGGCCGATGTTGACGCCGTCCTGTTCGCGATTGCTGCCACTATCGAATGTCCCCTACCTAGTCCGATTCCCGAGGGAGCAAGCGCGATCCCAGCCACAATGCGTCGCGCGAAGCCCCTCCTCACGCATCCCGTCTTCAACACCCATCATTCCGAAACCGAAATGCTGCGCTATGTGCGCCGCCTGGCCGACAAAGATCTCGCGCTCGACCGCACGATGATTCCGCTCGGCTCGTGCACGATGAAGTTGAACGCGACCACCGAGATGGTTCCGATCACTTGGCCTGAGTTCGGCAATATGCATCCGTTCGCTCCTGCAGAGCAGGCGAAGGGTTACGCTGAACTCACAAAAAATCTCGAAGACATGCTGTGCAAGGTCACGGGGTTTGACGCGGTGACGTTGCAGCCGAACAGTGGTGCGCAGGGCGAGTATGCGGGCCTGCTGGCCATTCGCGGTTATCACGCCAGTCGTGGTGAGGCGCATCGCAACATTTGTTTGATTCCGTCGTCCGCGCACGGAACGAACCCAGCCTCCGCGCAGATGTGCGGCATGGAAGTCGTAGTCACCAAATGCGATGAGCAGGGCAACGTCGACGTTGCTGATCTGAAAGCCGCAGCAGAAAAGCATTCAAAAAATCTTGCTGCGTTGATGATTACGTATCCGTCCACGCACGGTGTTTTCGAAGAAGCCATAAAGGAAATTTGCGAAATCGTGCATGCGCATGGAGGTCAGGTTTACATGGACGGCGCGAACCTGAATGCGCAAGTTGGCGTGACCTATCCGGCCGAAATCGGCGCGGATGTCAGCCACATGAATCTGCACAAAACATTTTGCATTCCGCACGGCGGCGGCGGGCCGGGCGTAGGCCCGATTGGTGTGAAGTCGCAGCTCGCGCAGTTCCTGCCCGGTCAAGGCAAGGTCGGCCCGGTGAGCGCAGCGCCGCAGGGTTCGGCAAGCATTCTGCCGATTCCTTATGTGTACATCCGGATGATGGGGGGCGATGGTTTGCGTGAGGCCACCGCTGTTGCGATTCTTAACGCCAACTACATCGCGAAGAAATTAGCGCCGCACTTTCCGGTGCTCTACACCGGGCACGGCGGCTTCGTTGCACACGAATGCATCATCGACGTGCGTCCGATCAAGGAGTTGTGCGGCATCAGCAATATGGATGTGGCGAAACGTTTGATGGACTATGGTTTTCACGCACCGACGGTGAGTTTTCCGGTGGCGGGCACGCTGATGATTGAGCCCACCGAGTCCGAGCCGAAGGTGGAGATTGATCGCTTCATCGACGCCATGATTGCCATCCGCGAAGAGATTCGCGCCGTTGAAATGGGCGTTTATCCGAAGGACGACAATCCGCTGGTAAATGCACCACACACGGTCGAAACACTGCTGGTGGAGGACTGGAATCACGCGTACACGCGCGAGCAAGCCGCGTACCCGCTGGCAAGCCTGCGTGCGAACAAATACTGGCCGCCGGTCGGACGTGTGGATGATGTGTACGGGGACCGCAACATCATGTGTACCTGCCCGCCGCTGGAGAGTTACGCGTAAGCGCGGAGTAGAGCTGCGCCGACAGTTGAGGCTTACGTAGCCGTGACTGTCGGCACCGGAACCATATCGTGCTGAATATCGGAGTCTGTTGTTGAGCCGGGGTGGGCCAGCGTCGAAAAAGCGATGTGAGGAGCGCATTGAAATACTTTCAGTTCGCTGCCCTTTTTCATCACAAACCAGTCGATTCCATTCTGGATTCCATCACGCTCCACCATCGCAAGCAGGCGGCGTGCGCCACGTGGCGAAATTAGATAGGCGTACAGGCCTCCCAGATAGTTTGCCCATTGCATCGGGCTCATTCGCGTTGAAACGTCGCTACGCACCGGCAGATCAGCGCTTGCTTCGCCCCAAAGCTGATAGCCGAGCGACACCAGGTCGTAGTCCTTATGGGTGTCGACAAGCTCGCCGCAAAGCTCAACTAGCTGCCCACAAAAATCGGGGCCAAGTTTGACGTCGTCCTCGAATATCAGGCACGCGCCATCCGCTTGGGCGGCCACTTCACGCCACATTGCGATGTGGCTAAGCGCGCAGCCGACAATACCGCGGCGATAGTTGAAGTCGTTGCCGCGAAACAGGTGCAGTAACTCGGGTGTGATGTTGAGCGTTGTCCCATCGACCGCAGCGAAACGTTCACAGCGAGCAAGAAATTCAGGCCCCGTGGCGTCATCGATCCTTGTGCGGAGCGCTTCCCAACGATCGGCCCGCCGATCCAGATTCAATACTTTTATCGAAAGGCTGTTAGCTAGACGGTGACCGTGGATGACGCGCGCAAGTGTCGGGAAAAACTGGTATTCGTCCAGTATCCTGCGTTTTTCCGCGCGGATCGCGTCGACCCGCTGCGCGTGCTCGTTGTCGCGCATCGCGTTTTCCATGATGCGCAGGCTCAACTCAAAGTCATCCAGCGGCAATCGAATAAATGCAGCGGGGTCAAAGTACTCTTCAAGGTTTGGGCAGCCCCAATAGAAGCACAGACACTCACCGAGAATCGCATCGATCAGCTTTTCGGTGAAGCAATTGATCTCCGAACAATTCTCAATGGCCACGGTGTACCGATAAGGCAGTATTCCTTTGCGCTTGTCGAAGGCGGGTAATGCGCCACGATAATTTTTGAAACCATGCAGATTGTCACAACCGAAGATGTCGATCAGGGTTCCTGACTTCTCGATGTACTTGACGAATTCGATACCGAGTTGCTGACCGAGTTCTTTCGCCTCGCTGGCGATTACACAAGACATTTGCAACGACTTTTCAATGCGCTGCGCGACCAGGTCGTCGTAGCGCATGTCGAGATGCCATTCAGCATTGTTCCGGTAGCGATCATGGCTGCGAATCTGCAAAAATTTGCGTCCATCGGGTGCGGCCCAGTCCCCCCACTCCGTAACCTCATGCGACGGCTCCATCGGAAAGACGATGGTGCGATCCTTGCGGAAATATGCACTCGGATCCGCCGGATGATTAACGATTGCCCAGTAGTCGATGTCGTGATCTTCGCCGGTGATCTCAATATCACCCCATCGTCCCGCTCCCTTCGATTGCCTGTCCCATAGCGCGCAAAGGTCGTTGGAGGACATTCGATTGGTGAGCAGTTTCACGCGAAGTGTTTTCGACGCCGAGCGGCGGTGCGATTGCCCAAACTGAATCTCGTCATTCAGCTCGTAGGCATTGGCACGCGGAGTTCCTTCCTTCTCCCACGTCAGCTTACCGATGTGCAGTGCGTTGATCGAATCAAAAAACGCAGAACGGTGCCCTTGCCCGGCGTAACGCTCGGCGAACTGAAGTTCGAAATGTGGGCCGTCGGGATCGTATCGCCCAGTGCCCCTGATCGCAGACATACGGAGCAGTGCGGGTCGCAGCGAGTAGTGTGGCCACCACACATTCGAGCGAGCGTCGGATGGCAAACTGCGAATGCAATCATCGTAAGCGGGCGTATCGTGCCTGAAATGTTCGTGCAACCGATAGCGTGCGCCACCAGAGGTGTGCTTAATCACGCCGCCACTGATACTTCGGCACGCCAATGTCTCGCCGTAATTCCGGTTGAAGAGCACCTCGCCTATCGTTGCGTCATCGTCGAAGACAGCGAGTGCTTTGCCAATGTATGTGTCGCGAATGATGAAGTGCCAATCATCTTCGAGATGCAACCAGAAAGGGCTCGTGATCATATCCAGCAGACGGTTCATGCTGCGTGCATGTCCCTTGTCGTCGACAGTCTTGAAGATGAATTCGAAGAACGGAAAGCGTTGACGCATCTGCAATCGATCCGCTTCGTTTGAGCCGTCATCAATGCAAATCCAACGGTCAATAAGATGGGCGTCGGAGCAACAGTTAAGAAACGAATTGACGGTCTTTTCGAATAGATCGAAACGCTTGCAGCTGGTAATTGAAAGCGTTACCTGAGCTTCAGGTCGCGATCCATGCGCGAACTCCGTCACCAGTTGGCGAACGATTTCTTCGGGATACGCGAGCGTTTCCTCCTGAAACTGCGACACAGCGAAGTCGCGGTTGCCGAGAATCCGCTCACGCTCGGCTTCGGGTATCGACCGCACCTCCAGCAGACGATTGCAAAGATTGAAACTCTCGTGGTGGCGACCAAGGTAGTAAGTGCAAATGGCGAGCTCGTCGTCAATCTTCCATTCGTAGATGTCCGCAGCCACGAAGAGGCTGTCTGATTCAGGAAACGGAATTTCTTTCGCGCGACTCGCGAACAAGTGACCGAGATCGAATTGGCCGTTAAGCCTGTAATGAGCGCTAATCAGGTGCAGCGGTTCGGCTCGATGCGGACTGAACTGCCAGCAGCGTAAATGCGCTGCAAGCACTTTCTCCCACGGCTCGCCGAGCTGTGCCATGCAGACGCCACACTGAAGCAAAGCATAGAAGGTTTCTTCATGCCACCCTTGCATCGTAGCGCGCCGCGTGTAGTACTCGAGTGCTTGCCGATGATCGCCCGCGTCGCGAAAGCTCTGAGCGAGATAAAACGTGCTTCGCGCATCGCAGGGGTTTGCATGAACTTCTGCAAGCAACGTTTGAGCATCGCGCTGATACTTGTCAGCCGCTCGACTGCGGTTGCCGAGGCGTCGCGATTCGATGTGATACTCGCCCTGCAAGCGGCTCTCGTTGGTGCCAGTGTCCAGGCAAACGGGATACTCGTGAAGGACGCCTTCGTATTTCCAGCCGAGGTCGCCACGAAAGATTTGCTTGCGCCAGTATCGAAAATCACCCCCATAACGGAGCAGGTAAGAATCCTGCGTCAGGTGCTGCAAATCAATGTTGCCCACCACCAAATCATCTGCATCGATCATCCAGAGATAGTCCGCTTTGCCGCGTGAAAGCCTCAGCGCTTCTGTCCGATTGGTGCCGAAATCAACCCATGGTCGTTGATGGATTTCACCGGGGATTTCACGTGCCGCAAAGTAGTCAGGGATGACAGTCATGGTGTCGTCCGTCGATCCCGTGTCCACTACAACCCAGTAGTCGATATAGGGCACAACTGAAGCCAGTGTCTCGCACACCACATGCGCTTCATTTTTGACAATCATGCAGAGGCACAGGTGCGGAAATGCCGGGGCGCTGGTCTCCGTCGGTGCAACGCGGAACGTAGGCTCATCTAGGAGCGCCGTTTCGAGACGCCCTGCCACGTACGTGTGCCGGGGATAGCGTTCTACGTAGTGATTAATGTCCGAGTCATGAAGGCTAGCCATACGAACGTCACTTGCCTGCAGTACCCACCACTCAGCCGCGTGGCGATCCCCAATCGGGACGGCTGGCAACGACTTCAGGTAACTAGCGTGAGCCCACCAGAAATTGCCGCTGAAGTGCGGTGCAGGATGTTCAAGAAAATTACAGCCGACGACGTCGTGCGTCTCCAGAGTTGCTCGCGCCCGGTCATGCAGTTCCACTAGGCAATGCAGCAGCATCCTGCGCCAATGGGCGACAGTCTCGGAAGGCGAATCGTGCAACGCGCCTTTTGTGTGCAGATAGAGCACGCGTACGCCCGGCTGGAACGTGGAAAACGTTCGAATCAGGTTTAGCGTAGGCGCTTCGCCGCGACTGCCATCAGGCGAATAGTTAATCAGCCGAATGCGGCGTGGGTCTTTCGCAAATCGCGGCAGCAACGTCGCATCATCACCGACGTTGACAATATAGAGCCGATCAAGGTGCGTGAGAAGGCCCGTTCCTGCCACTGTGTCGAGAATTTCCGAGAGGATCGTACTGTCGCCGTTACGGGTATAGGCGTGCACAAAGCAGACTGTGCGCATCGATTCGTCAAGCGCATCGCCGAAATACTTGTGATAACGCAACTCATCGTCGCGGGGATGCGGCGGGAGCCGCAATTCGTGACGAAGGATGCGTTCAAGCGTCGGGAAGAACTGGTAATGCTCAAGCACCTTGCGTTTTTCGCGACGGATGACCTCAATACGCTTTTCCCATTCATCGTTCAGGATCGCGTTTTTTATTATCCGAAACGCTTGCTCGAAATCGTCGAGATTGAGGGCAATGAATGCGCGTGAATCCACGTACTCTGAGGCATTCGGTGCACCCCAATAAAAGCACAACGTCTCTGTGAGCAGCGGCTCCCAGAGTTTCTCCGTAATGAAGTTTGCTTCGCGGTTATTTTCCGCGGCGAAAAAGTAACGATAAGGAACTAACGCGGCGTCCTTTTCGTCGGGCGGGTGGGGTCCGAGCCAGCTTGCGAAACCGAGCGGGTTGTCATGCGCATAGAGTTCAACGCGTACGACGTCGTCGTGCTTCGATTCGATGAACTTCAGGAAGTCAACACGCTTGATGTGCCCTGGATCGAAATATTTGCCGCTGCAGATTGACGAAAGCACTCGCGTTTTGCGAATTGGCTGAGTTCGGAGCTCGTCGTAGGGGGCCCGCAACTGCCAGAACGCATTGTTGAGATGCGACGTATGACTGCGAACTTGCAGAAATCGCGAGGGATCGGGGCGCGCCCAAGCGCCCCAAGTCTTGACGCCCCACGTTTGATGCGGCTCGGCGCACCAAGGCTCCATCTGAAAAACAATGGTTCGCTCGGGCACGTACCACTCGCCGGGCCAAGGATGATTGATGATGACAAAAAAGTCAATGTCAACGTCCTCGAACGTTACCTCGATGTCGTTCCAGCGGAGCCCGCCCTGCGACATTCGATCCCATTCTGCGCAGAGGTGCGCTGACGAGCACCAATTTCCGATGAGTTTGACGCGGCTGACTTGTGACGGTCTGTGCGTCGATTCAGTGTGCGTGTTTGTGTCGCGAGTCACGTTGAGCGGTGTAGTCTGCAATGGCGTTCACGATCCGATTCCAAGCCGATTTACAAAACGGTGTGGCGGCGGTTGATCGAGTTTTTATGATAACGCATCGAAATTTCGACGAACGGGGGCCTTGTCAAATCGGTGCGGCGGGATTGCGCATAGACCCCTGCGACCGAAAGACGGATTTCGGTCGTGCGGCCGTGGGCCCATCTTGTTGAGTCGTAAGTGTCCCTTCCGGCGACCATTTTTGTTGACACCCGTAGGGTCAGCTGATAGCCTACTTAATAGGTCGCGCACGACAATAAAAAAGCATTGAGGGGCAGCAAATGGATACCGAAAAATCTCGGCGCGAATTTTTGAAGCGCTCGGTGGTGTGGACCGTTACCTCTTCGTGGGTCAGCGCCTCCTTCTCGTCATTCGGACAAAGTGCCGTACAGCTGCTGAACTATCAAGGTCGGCTAACGGATGCCGCTGGCGCGCCGCGCGACGGTACGTTTGCCATGACATTTTCTATCTTGGGCGGAACTGCATGGACTGAGAGCCAGACGGTTCAGGTCTCACGCGGCTTCTTTACCGTGTTACTGGGCAGTGTGACGAGCTTTCCATCTGATTTGTTTGCTGGGGGCTCTGTAGATTCACGCGGCCCGGTGCGCCACCTGCGCGTGGTGGTCGCTGGCGAAACGCTGACTCCAGACATCCGGATTGCCAGCGCAGCGTGGGCAATCGGCACGGTCGCCGGTGCTGCGGGCGCCACAGGTGCGGCGGGGGCGCAGGGCGCAACTGGCGCTGTAGGCGCAACGGGTACAGCGGGAACGACGGGCGCTACAGGAGCGATGGGTTCGACCGGTGCGCAGGGGGCTACGGGTGCCACGGGAATCGGTGCGACCGGCGCGGTCGGTGCCACTGGATCTGCGGGTGCGACTGGAACAACCGGAGCGACGGGGGCAACGGGCGCTCAGGGACCCCAAGGCTCTACTGGCGCTACGGGCCTTGCAGGTGCGACTGGCGCGGCAGGTCAGCAGGGTACGACAGGGGCAGCGGGCCAAATCGGATCCACCGGCGCGGCTGGAACAACCGGAGCGACGGGTGCCGCGGGTACTCAGGGGCCTCAGGGCTCTACTGGCGCGACTGGTCTCGCAGGTGCGACTGGTGCGGCCGGCCAGCAGGGTGCAACAGGCGCAGCGGGCCAAATCGGATCCACCGGTGCCACAGGATTGCAAGGTTCGGCGGGGCCTACAGGCGCGGCAGGGGCGCTTGGCGCAACCGGTTCATTTGGCGCTACCGGACCGCAGGGCGCTACTGGCATCGCGGGTTTCATCGGGCCGACTGGCCCAACCGGTCCCATCGGGCCAACTGGTCCCTTTGGCACCACGGGGGGAGCATCCGGGCCGACCGGGCCGACTGGGGCTACTGGCGCGACGGGGGCAACCGGTGCTTCTGGGCCAACTGGAAGTACCGGGGCTACAGGGCCTGGCCTTTAGGCGACTGCACTTTCATGGACTCCACTAAACAGGTATGGGTTGCTAGCGGCGACGCATCACCCCCTTTGCGGCCTGTGTGGTCGCGCACCACGCGTTGGGTTGAAGTTCGTCCGATGCGGTGGCTCACTTCCGGTGTTGCAGCCCTGCTGCTTTCATGCGGTCCGGTGGCAAATGCCGCGAGCAGCGCGTCGTTTCAAATTCCTGCCAGCACATTTGACGTGGCAGGAGGTTCTGCATCCTCGGCGAGCCATCAGATATTTTCATGCGTTGGCAGCGAAATCGCCGGAACCGCAGCTAGTAGCAGTTTTCGCGTCGATTCTGGCTGCGGTGCCGTGCTGGGCTTTGTTTCCGCCCCCATCGCCGTTCAAGAGGTCGCGTTACCCGTGCCTACGCTGTCAGTGATGATGACGATCCTGCTCACCGCGACGCTCGGCGTGCTCGCGTTGCCTCGGATTCCACGGCGAACACGCAAAGTGCCGCAACGCAACTAGATAATTTTGACTGCGCGCCCGATGAACAAAATCGGGCCAGTGGGTCGATCCAGCGGCGAGCCGTTGTACGGTTCCAGCGTGATCTCAAACAGTTGATTGGGCTGTAGCGGCGGTAGCTTGTCGAGCAGCACTTCCAGCGATTGACCGGGCTTGACCAGGCCCAGCGAGACGGGGCTTTTCCAGTCGTCGCCCTTGGTCCAAAACTGTAGCGATTTGTCAGCTGGCACTTCCATCTTGCCGAGCGGAATGAGCCGCGCTTGTTGCGAATTGGTGCCTGCTTGCACGATCCAGCCGGGTGACTTGTCTTGTGGGCCGACCAGCACGACCATGTAGCCGGGACCGGACGGTTGCGCGAGTTTGGTGACGACGACAAAGCCCATCAAAACAGTCGCAGCGAACCCGGACACGGCGAGGCCGCGCCACAGGCGCAGGTCGTTCCACCAAGTTGTGATCGGGGTTGAGTCGGGCGGAACCGTACGTGTCGATGAAGCCGCGGCTTTCGCGGCATCTACGTTCGCAACTACCGAAGATTCAATCCGCGTCCACAACTGTGGTGACGGTTCAACCGGTTCAACCAACGTATGAAGCGGCGCGAGTTTTTCCTGCCAAAGCTCGACCGCAGTACGCAACGCGGCATCGTTCGCCATGCGCACTTCAACGCCCGCGCGGCTTGCGGCCGAAAGCGTGCCGAGCACGTACTCGCCCGCCAGATGCTGAATGTCGTCAGGCGAATAGTTCACGCCATGCACTCCCGCAGCGACAGCAGGCCGCGTTTAATCCATGCTTTGACGCTGCCGAGCGGTGCGTTCAGGCGCTCGGCGATTTCGCTATGCGAGCAACCGTCGAGGTATGCGGCGAGGATGCTGTTGCGCTTCGGCGCATCGAGCGCTTGCAGACATTCGTCGAGGCGACCGATGTCAGCGTTGATCTCGAACAATTCGGTCATCGGCGCGGCGTTGGCGACTTGATGGGCTTCGAGCGCCTCAATGGCTTCTTCGTCCGCCGACACTTCGCGACCGTTCGTGCGCACCACGCTCAACGCAAGATTCCGCACGATGGTGTGAATCCAGCCCTGTGCGGAGCCGCGCTGGGCGTCGAAACTTGCCGCTTTGGTCCAGATGTTCATGAAGGCGTCGTGCAACACGTCTTCGGCTAGCGCACGCTCGCGCACGATGCGCAGCGCGACACCCAGCAGGCGACGGCTCTCAAATTGGTAGATGGCTTGCAGCGCGGAGCGGTCGCCTCTAGCGCACGCCACGAGTGCTGTTTCGTAATCGAAAAGTTGCGGGGTGGCAGGCAAAGTGGGCTTGAATCCGTCGGTCAATCGTGTAGCACGGGGGAAGGCTGGCGCGAACCGCAGAGGGAGGAGTAACTCCGCGCCACTGCCACAAAATGATAACTGACGTTTGCTGATCCAAGGCACCACCGAGCCCGCCTTTCTTGTCGCACCACGCAGATTGCTCTGCGTGGTCACCCCCTCGATGGGTGATCGGTGTCGGCGTCATGCGACGCAAAGTGACGTAAGTTGGCGGACTCAAGCGACGAGCACCGTTGTCCGCGAAAGGCGATTAAGCGCCTTTGTAAAAGATGTAGTCCGCCTGGTAGTTGACGATTTCTTTTTTGCCTTTGCTGCCTGCATCGCACGCCATCGCTGGGGCGACGCCGCCTTTGGTGGCAACGCGCTGGATGTAGGTGACACCGGTCATTGCGCCTGCGCCCATGGCGGGGTTGGCTTTGACCAGTTGCGATGGAATGTTGCCAGCGCCTGCGGGGGCGACGGCGACTTGTGTGGCGGTCAGCCTGGAGCCGTCCATTGATTCCCACGTGGCGGGCGGGCCGAAGTATTTACCGATTTTTTTGCCGCTGCGATCATTCAACGCGGCATCCGGGCCGACGAATACCCATTCGAATTGGCCTGCTGCGTCTTTCTTGTCGCGGCATTCGTACGTGATCTGACCCACGCCGACGGTTTCCATGGCGACTTTGTTACCTGCGGGGACTTTGACGGCATCGGGCAGCGCGGATTGGTTGTACATAGCAGCCATTGGAGCCATCGGTGCGGACGAGCAAGCGGCGAGGATGGAGGCCACAGCGGTGATTGCCAGCGCGGTCGAAAGGGATGTGCGTGTCATGAAATTTCTCCTGAAATATTGATTCGTTGCGAAGTGAAGGTCAACGGGAGACGCAAACTCAGCGTCGCTACCTTCATTACGAATCAGTCGTGCACTTGGATGCAGTTGCGGAGAAATATTTTTTGGGGATCGGTTTGATGTCCGTTTGTCATTTCACCTTCGCCGCAACGACGTTGCTTTAAAACGTTTTTTGATATGCAGCTTTTAGCTGAAACGCCCGATGAACGTGGGCTATATGCACTAATAGCCAACAATCGACTTAACGCTAAATCGCCTTCTAGCCCCAATGAAATATTAAGAAATATATAAAAGCTGTTACTCCGCGACGGGAATTTCCAGCGCTTTCCAGCCGTCGTGTCCGAGCTTTTCAAGTGTGGCGATGTTGGCGCTCGCTATCTCCAACTCTTCTGGAAACGCCGCTACCGCACGTTCCACACTGTCTTCGCGCAGCAAATGCAGCGTGGGATACGGCGAGCGGTTGGTGAAGTTCGTGATGTCGTCCAGTTCGGTGTTTTCAAACTGAAACTGCGGGTGAAAGCTCGCCACTTGCAGGATGCCGTCGAGCTCCAGCTCGTCCACGATGCCGTCCGCGACTTCCAGAAAATCGTTGAAATCGAGGAAATCCTGCAGCACGTTCGGGTGAATCAACAGCGTAGTGTCGACCACTTCCGCGTTCGCTTCGGCCAAAAATTCCAGCTCGCGCACCAACTCATCGGCCAGCGCCTCTGGCGTGGTGGCCATGCTGACGACGTAACGAATCTGCCGTTTTACGTGAACCGCTTTCGCAAAAGGGCACAGATTGAGCCCGATCACGGCGCGCTCCAGCCACGTCGTCGTGGCGGCAATGGCCGTTTCGCTGGGCGTGGCTGCGCTCACCGAGTAGTCCACCAGGTTAGAACATGTGTACTATGCCGTTGGCATAGTCTTTGCCAGTAAGATTTATCTTGCATTTTCAGCCCGCCGTCATTGAGAAAGTTGTGCGTTGGCATCAGGATGATTTTGCAACACCGCGACACTTAGCGCCGTAACGCCGCGGGAAGCATTGGGTGTTGCGCAGCATTGCATTTAAGTTTAGGAGTATTGATATGTTTGTGACCCGTTTTTTGACCTTACTCGCCACGCTAGGGTTGGCAGTTGCCGCCAGCGCGCAGTCGAAAGAGTCGAGAGGCGACACGCTGGTGTTTGCGGTGAACGAGGGCGTGACCTACAAGACCGGCGGTGAAGCGTCGAAACAAAATTACAAAGCCATCGCCGATGATCTGGCGCGACTACTGAAAACGAAAGTTCGCATTGATGTCATCGGCGAGTACGCAACGCTTGAGAAAGATTTCGCCGCGAAGGCGTATGACATCGCGTTCATTCACCCGACGCACATCGCAATCACGCCAGTAAAGCAGGGCCACTACACGCTGGTCGCTGTGTCGAAGGCACACACTGGCTACAAGGCTTCGTTCCTGTCGAAAATGAAAGCCCAGCCGAAGTCGCCCGAGGAGCTGGGCAAGTTGCTGGCAAACGGAACCAAGATGATCGGCTCGCCTGATCCCAACTCGATTACCGCATGGCTCATCCGGGCGACCTTGCGCGACGCCGCTGCTGCCGCGAAAAATTCGGCACCGCAACTCAAGTTCACACGCTATCAGGATTCGATTCCGTTCATGGTGAATGGCGGCTTTGTCGACATTGCCGCGACTGCATCGGAGGCTATCGTCAAGGAATGGATTGCCGCGGGTGGCAACGTGCTCACCACGTCGCGACCGGCACCGATCAAGGACGTGCTTGTCTCCAACGCGCTCGGCAAAGAGGCGATTGATGCGATCAAGAACTACTTCCTTGAACTGAGTGCCAGCGCCGAGGGGCAAGCCAAACTCGAGCGCATCAATCTCAAGCAGGGCTTTATTACATACGATCAGGCGGCGTTTGTGGCGCTTGGAACCTGGTTGGGGCTGTAGAGTCCCTTGCGTAGGGGCGGCATTGGTCGCGCCTACCCGTTACAGCAACCGCACACGCACCGTCTTGCCCTTGATTTTGGTCGCAGCCAGATGCTTAAGCGCATCTTTTGCCACTTCACGTTTCACCGCGACGTACGTTGAAAACCCCGAGATGCTGATCTTGCCGACGTTCTTGCCGTCGATGCCGCCATCGCCCGTCAGCGCGCCCAGCACATCGCCTGCGCGAATTTTTTCTTTGCGCTCAATCTGCAGTTGAATAGTTGCCATGGGCGGCGTTAGCGGCTCGTCGCTGATCGATGTCAGTGTGGCCACATCGAGCCAAACCATCACCCGATTTTGCTCGTCTTCGATGCGCGACACGCGGCCCATTTCCTTCGGGCTCGCAAGGCTTAACGCCCAACCTTCATGCTCGCCACGACCCGTGCGACCGATACGGTGAATGTGCAGCTCTGGCTCCGGCGTGACGTCAACATTGATCACCGCCTCAAGCTGCGCAATGTCGAGCCCGCGCGCTGCGACGTCGGTAGCAACCAGCACCGAACAACTGCGATTGGCGAACTGCACCAGCACCTGATCACGATCGCGTTGCTCAAGCTCGCCATGCAGCGCCAGTGCACTGAAACCCTGCGCCTGCAACAGTTCCACCAGCGCCTTGCATTGATGTTTGGTGTTGCAAAACGCGAGCGTGCTGACCGGACGATAGTGATTGAGCAAGTGCGAAACCGTATGCAGGCGATCACTGTCCGCCACTTCATAAAAGCGTTGACGAATCTTGCCACTGTCGTGTTGCGATTCCACCGTAATGCGCTGCGGATTTTTGAGAAATTGTGCACTGAGTTTGGCAATGCCTTCGGGATACGTCGCCGAAAACATCAGCGTTTGCCGTTGCGTCGGAACGCGCTTGGCGACGTACGCGATGTCATCGTAAAAACCCATGTCGAGCATGCGGTCTGCCTCGTCGAGCACCAAGGTATTCACGTGCTCAAGATTCAGATTGCCACGATCCAGCAGATCCATGACACGTCCCGGCGTGCCCACCGCGATGTGCGCGCCGTGCTCAAGGCTCGTGCGCTGTCCGCGCATCATCACGCCACCGGCCAGTGTCAGTATTTTGATGTTGTCCTCAGCGCGCGCGAGGCGACGAATCTCCTGCGTCACCTGATCGGCCAACTCACGTGTCGGGCACAAAACCAGCGCCTGCACATCAAAGCGCGACGTATCGAGTTTGGCTAGCAATGGAATAGCGAACGCGGCGGTCTTGCCGCTACCCGTTTTTGCCTGCGCGATGAGGTCGCGACCCTCAAGTGCAGGCGGCAAGCTCGCCGCCTGGATCGGTGTCATCACGGTGTAGTTCAGGCGATCCAGATTGGCCAGCATCGCGCTTGACAGCGGCAGTTCGGCGAAACCAAGGCCGGTAGGAGAAACCGACGGGATGTCCGCAGTGCTTTCCACCGTCGGCGCGGATTCAGTTTTTGATATTTTTGTCATTCATCAATGTTATGCCCTACGCGGGCCTACTCACGAGACAATATAGGATGACAAAAACAACAACCAATACCCCCCGCTCCGCCTCCACGTTTATCGCGCCGGCGAATTTCGATGATCCCGCCGCCGCCCTGGCGCAGGTCAAACACATCTACGACACCTCGATTGCGCACTTGCGCGACGCGCTGCAAAAATTTGTAGCAGGCGAGGATCTCGGCGGTCATGTCCGCGCCTGTTATCCCTTCGTTCGCGTGCATACGCGCACCGTTGCGCGCGCCGATTCGCGGCTGTCGTACGGTTTTGTACACGGCCCCGGCATTTATGAAACGACGCTGACACGGCCCGATCTCTACGATTCGTACTACCACGAACAATTTCGACTGCTCTTAAAAAATCATGGCACCACGCTAGAAGTGGGAACCAGCGCCCAGCCGATTCCAGTACATTTTTCGTTCGCTGAACATGACCATATTGAAGGCAATCTGACCACCGCGCGCCGCCAGATGATGCGCGACGTGTTCGACCTGCCTGACCTCTCGGCGATGGATGACGGCATCGCCAACGGCACCTATGAACCACCACCCGGCGCGCATCAACCGCTCTCCCTCTTCACGGCACCGCGCGTTGATTATTCGCTGCATCGCCTGCGTCACTACACCGGCACCGCGCCGGAGTGGTTTCAGAACTTTATCCTGTTCACCAACTATCAGTTCTACATCGACGAATTTGTGCGCATGGGTCACGAACTCATGAGCGATCCGAACGGCGAGTATGTCGCCTTCATCGAACCGGGCAACGTGGTGACGCGGCGCGCAGGGTTGGCGTCACTTCAGGGGGACGAACTCGGCATGGCCCCGCCGCGATTGCCGCAAATGCCGGCTTATCACCTGCTGCGCGCGGACAGCTCCGGCATCACCATGGTCAACATCGGCGTCGGCCCAGCCAACGCAAAGACCATTACTGACCATATTGCAGTGCTGCGCCCACATGCATGGCTCATGCTCGGTCATTGCGCGGGCCTGCGCAACACGCAGGCGTTAGGCGACTATGTGCTCGCCCATGGCTATGTGCGCGAAGATCATGTGCTGGATGAAGATTTGCCGTTGTGGGTGCCGATACCGGCGCTGGCCGAAATTCAGGTGGCGCTGGAAACCGCCGTCGCGGATGTGACAAAACTCAAAGGCTACGAACTCAAGCGCATCATGCGAACGGGCACCGTCGCCAGCACCGACAACCGCAATTGGGAACTGCTCCCACAACGTACGCCTGAGCGCCGCTTCTCACAAAGTCGCGCTGTAGCGCTCGATATGGAGAGTGCCACGATTGCGGCCAACGGCTTTCGCTTCCGCGTGCCATACGGTACGCTGCTCTGCGTGAGCGACAAGCCATTGCACGGCGAAATCAAGCTACCCGGCATGGCTAACCACTTCTATCGCGAACGAGTCAGTCAGCATCTGTTGATCGGCATTCGCGCGATTGAACTCATGCGCGAAGCCGGAGCGGATCATCTGCACAGCCGCAAGCTGCGGAGCTTTGCGGAAGTAGCGTTTCAGTAGGGTGGGTTGGTAACGCCAAGGATAAATTTTGACGCAGATTACGCAGAGTTCGCTGGTTAACGCAGATGAAGAAACACTCGCAACCCATGTCGGACAAATCGGGGGCGGCCAGTGCAATGTAGGAGCGGCGCAAGCCGCGAAAGAACGATGGAGTCAGCCTTTCCCGTCTATTCGATTATGTTCACTGGAACCTTGCGCTACGCCCTCTCGACTTCAGTCAAATTTTGATCGAGAAATGTCATCAATGAAGCGCTGAGTGACCGTCGGGCTTCAGAGTTTGCGCCACAAAGAAATTCGCCGCCTCCTGCTCACTTGCATCGAACTCTGCTACGCGCGCAGCAGAATAGTGCTCAATTTCTAGAACATGCAGCACTTCAAACACGCTGCAAACAACGAGCATCGACTCGTCCGGTTTGCGACCTAATCGCTTGCATTCGCGCGAGAAAAACGCCCAGTGCGCTTCGCGCCAATACGCGAGCGATCCATCGCCCTCACCCTCGATGGCCGCGTATTCAGCGGTGACTTCGGCGTACGGAATGACCTGCACGCTGGCAATTCGGGTGACGAGCGCGGGCTCGTTGTGGTGATCCACTACGATTTCGATGTCTCCTGCAGAGGGAGTCGAACCACCCTCGGCTTCGTAAACCCAAAGCAGTCCGGTGCCAGCCCGCTTACGGCCTGATCTAATCAGATTGAGCAGTTGTTCGGATAACGCGGGCGAGTCTCCGTAACCGTCCACACGCACTGAACCGCTCGGCAGATTTATTCCGAGGGCACTGAGTTTTGCGACTAACGATTCGGTGGTTGGAAGTTCGAACATAGGACGATAGCTTGGTGATGTTGTTTTGTCGGTCGTCTTTCAACGAGTCGTGCGGATGAGCTTTTACCGAGTGTCGACTTGCCCGAGCCCGGGGTGCCGATGATTGCAATGCGCTGCATCCTGAAATTGTGCCGCATCTAAGTGTTCGCAGGCGCTCTGATCATTTTAGAGGACGAAACGTGAGCGAAGCAATTGAAGAAAGTACGCAGTCGAATCAAGTGAACGTGCGCATCGCAGACGCGAACAGCGTAGACGCCGCAATCACCAGCCGCTTTTCTGCGCGGGCGTTTTTACCAACGCCCGTGCCACGCGACATGATTGAACACATTCTCAATGTGGCATCGCGTGCGGCCAGCGGCACCAACACCCAGCCGTGGCATGTGTACGTGGTGCAGGGCACCTCACGCGACCAAATCGTCACTGAGGTATGCGCTGCGCATGATGCGATTCGCGCTAATCCCAAGCTTGCGGAGGAGTATCGCGAAACGTACGACTACTACCCGGAAAAATGGGTGAGTCCGTACATTGACCGGCGTCGCGAAAACGGTTGGAGTTTGTATGGATTGCTTGGCATCACCAAGCTTGATAAAGACGCGATGCACCAACAGCATCAGCGCAACTTTCGTTTCTTTGATGCGCCGGTGGGGCTGTTCTTCACCATTGATCGCGTGATGGGGCGCGGCAGTCTGGTTGACTGTGGGATGTTTCTGCAAAACATTATGGTCGCGGCGCGCGCTCAGGGCCTGCACACCTGTCCGCAAGCAGCGTGGAACGGTTTCGCGAAGATCATCCAGCCAGTCATCGGCGCGGGCGAGGACGAAATGCTGGTGTGCGGCATGTCGCTCGGTTATGCCGACGAGGCGGCACTGGTGAATACGTTTCAGACGCCGCGCGTGGCAGTCGAGGCGTTCACGAAATGGGTCGAATAATCGCGGCACGGCCAGTGTTACGCTCATCAGCATTGACGAAGTTGTTTGCCAACAGGAAGTTGAAATGATCGCGAAACCGCATCGCAGAAGTAACGTGGCCGTGCTGATGGACGGTGTGCTCAAGCACATGACTGTTCACGAATGGGGTGACGCGCAAAATCCGCGCGTCGTGCTCTGCGTGCATGGTTTGTCGCGCAATGGTCGCGATTTTGATGTGGTCGCAGATGCGTTGAGCCGTGACTTGCGCGTGTTATGCCCGGACATTCCGGGGCGCGGCCAGAGTGACTGGCTAGCGAGCGCGGAGCAGTATTCGATCCCGAACTACGTGCGATTTATCAATGCTATGTTGACCGAGTTCGGCGTGCAGTCGTATGACTGGATCGGCACGTCAATGGGCGGGCTGATTGGTATGGTGATGGCCTCTGGTTTGACCGCGCCGGGCTCGACCATGAAGCGATTTGTCATCAACGACATCGGGCCGGTGCTTGAGATTGAGGCGATCAAACGCATTGCGAGCTACGTCGGCCTCGCGCCAAACTTTGCGTCGTACCCCGAGCTGTATGCGGCGGCGCGCATGGCGATCACGACGTTCGGGCCGTTGACCGAAGAGCAGTATCAGCACATGGTGAGCACGTCGTGCTGGCAGCGCGCCGATGGCCGCTGGGAGTTCAACATGGATCCGAAAGTGGGCGAAGCATTTCGCTCGGGCCTTGCCGCGCCCGCCGCCGACATGTGGCCGCTGTGGCTCGCGGTGGAACAGCCGACGCTGATTTTGCGCGGTGTGAATTCAGATTTGTTGAGCGCGGCGACACTGACAAAAATGGTCGAGACCCATCCCAACGCAACGGCGCTAACCATCGCGGAAACAGGCCATGCGCCGATGATTTTTGACGGGCCGACGGTAAGCGCTGTCGTAGATTTTTTGACGGGAAACTAGTCGACCTTGGCGCCCGCCTTGCGCACCACAGGAAGCATCGCCTGATATTCTGATTGCAGCAGCGACGAGAATTTCTCCGGCGTTGATGAGAGCAGTTCGTAGCCCTGATCTTCCATCTTCTTCTTGAGCTGCGGTGAGCTCAGCGCTGCGGCCACCTGCTGCGACAAATACTGCACGATGTCGGGTGGCGTTCCGGCGCGAACCAGCACGCCATTCCACACAATCGAGGTGTAGCCTTTAAGGCCGGCTTCCTCCATCGTCGGCACGTTCGGCAGTTGTCTGGCGCGCTGCTTATCGGCCACCGCCAACGCGCGCAACTTGCCCGCGTTTACCAACTCCACAATCGCGGGCAAATTGTTGAACATCATCGGCACCTGTCCGCCCAGCACGTCATTTAACGCAGGCGGGCCACCTTTGTAGGGCACATGAGAGATGTCGATGCCCGTCTGCGTTTTGAACGTCTCGCCCGCAATGTGCATGGTGTTGCCGTTCCCCGCCGAGGCGTAGGCGAGCGCACCCGGTTTTGCCTTTGCAGCAGCGACGACATCAGCAACTGTTTTGTACGGCGTTGCAGGATTGACTACCAACACGTTTGCCATTTGATGCGTAAGTGACACTGGCTGCAAATCTTTAATCGGGTCGTACCCCATGCTCGAATAGATATGCGGATTAATCGCCAGCGACGACAGCGAACCAAGCAGTAACGTGTAGCCGTCAGCGGGCGCGGTTTTCGCTACATACGAACTTCCGACGTTGCCGTTGGCACCGGCGCGGTTGTCAACAATCACGGTTTGTCCGACTCGCTTGCCAAGCTCAACCGCCAGCGCGCGCGCGAACACATCGGCGGCACCGCCCGCTGGATACGGCACCACGTAGGTCATGGTTTTCGTCGGATAACCCGTCGGTTGGCCGATGGCAGCAGAGCAAGCCATGATGACGGAAGCAAAACCCAGAATCGGCAATAGGGACTTGCGGACACTCGCAATCATGAAATACTCCTCCTTGATGCGGTGGCAGACTACACAATTCATCCGCTTAACCGCCACAAATTTATTCTTGAAACGCTGAGTTTCACAGCACTTGGAAGCCATGCTACCGTGAGCACCATCTCGTTATCGCCGTCAGATTTCACTACTGATGAAATGTACTTCGTGTTGCGCGACGCGATTATTCCGCGCCCTATTGCGTGGGTATCGAGCGTTGATGCTGCGGGCAACACAAACCTAGCACCGTATTCGTTTTTCAATGTGTGTTCACCGAGTCCGCCGATTTTGGGCTTCAGTTGCGGGCCGCGTGGCGAGGATCGCAAGAACGAGTACTACGCGTTGAAAGACACGTGGGCCAATATTCAGGCGACTAAAGAATTTGTGATTAATATCGTGCCGGAAAATTTGGCGGAAGCGATGGTGCGATCCAGCGATCCGCTGCCGCATGGCGAGAGCGAGTTTGCGCACGCGGCGTTAACACCGGTGGCCTCCACACTCGTCAAGCCGCCGCGCGTGCAGGGTGTGCCCATTGCGTACGAATGCGTGCTGCGTGAAGGCATCGCGCTTGGGCGCAATACGTGGGTGATGGGCGAGGTGGTGAAGGTGCATATCGACGAGCGTGTTTACGTCGGTGAGAAGCGCGGCTTCAAGCATCGGGTTGATGTGCTCAAACATGTTGAGCTGCGGCCTTATGCGCGGCTCGGCAGCAATTTTTACGCGCGGTTGCGCGACATCGAAACTTTGGAGCGGCGCGATGGCGGGCAAGCAGGAACATAGTCTGCGCGCAGTGCTGGCGACGCTTGCACTGACAGGAGGATCGGCGATGGCCGCAGATATCGACGCGCTGTGGGATTACAACCAACCTGCTGTGTCGGAGACGCGCTTTCGCGATGCGTTAAAAGCTGAATCTGGCGATGACGCGCTGGAGCTGGAAACGCAGATCGCGCGCACCTTCAGCTTGCGGCGTGAATTCACGCAGGCGCACGCGATGCTCGACACCGTGCAGCGGCGCATGAGCGAAAAGACACGGCCCACAGTGCGCGTTCGTTATCTGCTGGAACGCGGGCGAACTTTTCGTTCGGCCAACCAAGCGGTGAAAGCGCGACCGTTGTTCCTTGAAGCATGGCAAATCGGCGACAGGGAAAAGTTAACGTTGCTCGCCATTGATGCCGCGCACATGATGGGCATTGTGGAAACGGGCGATGAGGCGCAGCGCTGGAACGAACGCGCGATGGCGCTGGCCATGAGCAGTAACGTGCCGCGCGCGATTCGCTGGCGCGGCTCGCTCGCCAACAATATCGGCCACACCGAGCGCGAACGCGGCAATCTAGATGCGGCGATGAAGCATTTTCAAGCGTCGCTCACGGCATTTCAACTCACGCGACGCGCATCGCAAATTCGTGCGGCAAAGTGGCAGATCGCGAACGTGATGCGAATGCAGAAGCGCTACGACGAGGCGTTGGCGCTGCAACTGGTGATCGAAACAGAGGCCGCCGAAGCGGCAGAACCTGATGGTTACGTGTTCGAAGAAATTGCAGAGATTTATCTCGTCAAGAACGAACCCGCCAAGGCGAAACCGTACTTTGCGAAAGCGGTGGACGCGCTCAGCAAAGACACGTGGTTCGCCGATAACGAAGGCGATCGGCTGGCGCGAATGAAGCAATTGGCGAAGTAGGGCGCCGCCTTACCGTGCATTTTTGCTTGCCGAATCGCTCGATGTAATTGAGCAAATCGACTAGAAAAACCGATACAGCTTTTCTAGGAAAGCGACTATTTAATCGGGCTAACGGGCTATTTACGTCAGATATCGACTTAAGCAAAATAACGCGTTCAGCCCGCACTCAATAAGGCTTTCAGCAAAAAGATGAAACCTTGAAAATTCGCTACGCAGCCGCTAACAACGTATCGCCATAGCGAGCCAGATGCCAGTCTGAATCACCGAACGTGACGTTAATCATGGTGAGCCGTTTGAAGTAATGCGACGCGGCCAGTTCGTGAGTGACGCCGATGCCACCATGCAGTTGCACTGCGTTTTGTCCGACGAAGCGACACGCTTGCCCGATGATTGTTTTGGCACCGGAGATCGCTTTGGCGCGCGCTGCCGCTTCGGCGGGTGAGTGCGCGTCTGCATTGTCCACCGCCACAGCGGCTTCCAGCGCCATCGAGCGCGACATTTCTGCGTGCATCATCATGTCAACGGCCCGATGCTGCAACGCCTGATTGGTGCCAATGGCGCGACCGAATTGCTTGCGGGTTTTCAAGTACTCGATGGTCTGCTTGAGCAGCTCGTCCATCACGCCCACTGACTCGGCGCACAGCGCGGCACAGGCCACGTCTAACGCGTAGTCGATGGTCGCTTGCGCGCCACCACGGACGCCGATCAGCGCGTCCTCGCCCACTTTAACGCCGCTGAAATCAATGTCAGCGCCGCGCTGCGCGTCCTGCATCGGATACGCGAGGCGCGTCACGCCGGAAGCCTTGGCATCGACGACAAACAGCGATGCGCCCGAATCTCCGGCCACCGTGGCTGACACCAGCAAAAAGTCGGCGCAATCGCCGCCGAGCACGCTGACTTTTTTGCCGGTGAGCACGTAGCCGCCGCTACTCGCCACCGCTGCCATACTGACCGCCGCGCGCTCGTAACGCTGGCCCGGCTCGGTATGCGCGAAGGCGTAAAGCGTTTCTCCACTAGCAAGCCCTTCGGACAGGGCGGCGCGTTGCGCATTGGTGCCCGCCGCCTTGATGAGCGCCGCTGGCAA
>ENA-OBLH01000067-OBLH01000067.1-metagenomes-genome-assembly--contig:-NODE-67-length-34635-cov-4.67282_pt1 | contig 34635 bp, 33 predicted proteins | sample MGYA00153382_OBLH01 | MGnify analysis MGYA00153382
CAGCCCCGCCGTGAGTTCGGGCCGCAGCGTGAGCTTTTCGCCGTTCAGTTTGTCTTCGAAGGAATACATCTCCTTCTCAACGATGTCGGTGACTTCGCCAATGGAGCGCACGAACAGTGGCGTGTATTCGACGATCGGCGCGCGCATGTTGCGATAGCCGTACTGTCGGGCCACGCGGGTAACGGTCTCTTCAAAAAATTCCCACTTTGAGGAATCGGCGGGGAGGACGTCGTTCATTCCCCGGACGGCTTGTAGTTTTTCCATGAAATTCTTCTTCGGTATTTCGTTGTCGTTCTTTGCGCCGGTTCTACGCCCGACCCCGCAGGAGAAGGACTTGATAAGTTGATCTCCGCTTTTTCCAAAACCGGTGAGACGCAAGCGTTACAGCTTTTTCTAAAAATCCCAATTCCACTGGGGCTTAGCGGCCGATTTTGCACTTTATCGACTAAAGCCACAAAGGACGCTGAGCCCCTGCGCAGTCATCATCCCGGCGAAAAGTCACTATGCACTTGGCAGCAATCGGCCCACATTATCCAACACTTGCCGCTACACAATTGTAGATGTATATTTAGGATGTCTAGTTATACATCTAGGAGCTAGCTGTGGCCCTACAAATCGCCAATCCCGCAGTCGTTGCCAAGGTAGCCGAGCTGGCCGCATTGACTGGGCTCTCCAAAACGGCGGCAGTCGAGAAGGCAGTGGATGAAATGCTCAGAACGAGCGCCAGCTCCGAGCAGCGCAGAGCCCAGATTTACGCGCTGTTGGCTCAATTTGACCGAATCGCGCCCGAGCCCCACCCTGAATCCGATATTGTGTGGGACGAACTTGGCTTGCCCACATGATCGCGGTCGACACCTCAGCGCTCGCCGCCATTGCGTTCGACGAGCCCGAACGCGACGCCTTCATTACACGAATATTGGCGGCTCGACGCTGCCTCATCAGCGCCGCGACCTTCGTCGAAACGCGTATCGTCATTCGCAGCCGATGCAGCGAACAAGCCTACTACTTCATCGAAGAGCTTCTGCGTTCCGCCTCGTTTGAGATCGTCGCTGTCGATGCCGCCATTGCCGACGTGGCAGCGCGCGCCTATGCCAGCTTTGGCAAGGGCAGCGGCCATCCCGCACAGCTCAATTTTGGCGATGTGTTCAGCTACGCCCTTGCCAAAACGCGCAACGTACCGCTGCTATTCAAAGGAAATGACTTTTCGCTTACCGACGTGCAGTCCTGTGGCGCCGCGATTTGATTCCCGCTACCGTCTTCTAAGTACTCAACGGAAATCGTACAGGTTCAATTGACAAAAGCCGCAAAGTTCCGTTAACGTCCGAAAACAAAATGAAAAGCTGGTGGCACACAACATGCTCAATCAGTTCAACTACCTAACGGCCTGTATGCCTCGTCTGGCGGCCTGTGTGGCGGCCTTGTTCTGCGCGGCAGTCACGCACGCCGACAGCCCATCCCGGCAAGTGGCCCGCGATGGGAGCGATGCAAGGCGGGCAGCCGTTGCTGTTGCCCAAAATGGCACCGGGCGAACAGGCTTTGACGCCGCCAAGCTCGCCAGCAACAGTGTCACGGCTTCCGCCGGAGCCGTGCTGCCGCAATCTGCGGCATTGGGCTGTCTGGACGTGGATGGCAACACCGTGATCGACAACAACGATGTGTTGCTGGTTGCCCGCTATCTTCTGGGCTTTCGCGGCACGGCACTCACCGCCAACGCCATTGGCGCCAACGCGTCCCGGTTCGATCCGGCAGACGTTTTAGCCTTCCTTCAGTCCCGCGATTTTGATGCCGATGGCAACCGTCGCTTCGACATGGCCGACGCATTGCTCCTGTCCCGCTTTGTCGCAGGTAGTGCCGACCCTGCGTTCAACGCCGCAGGCGCGGCACCGGGGGCGCAACGGCGCACGCGGGAGTCGGTGGCCACCCATCTCGGCGCGGTGGGCGGCTGCGTGATGGCCGCACTCGGGCTGCGCAGCTTCGCGGTTGCGGGCGCCTTGGACGCCACGCTCTACGTGCTGCCCGGCGAAACCCGCAAGTATTCGCCCGTGCTTGAGCCGCTACCCGGCGTTACGCAAACCGATTTCACGTTCACAGTGATGTCGGGCACAAGCCACGTCGCAGCCGACAACACCACGCTGGGCAAATCAGTGTTCACCGTCACTGCTGGCACCACGCCCGCTGGGCAAAGCGTGCCCGTGGTGTTGCGCTTAACGCGCAGCAGCACCGGGGCGTTTGTTGACATCAATTTAAGCGTGCGCGTGCTCGCCGTCACCGCACAGGCGTCCGGCAGCCTCACCGCCGCGGGCGGCAGCCTCGCCTCCAGCGGAGGCACCATCACGTTTTCCACCAACGGTCTGGCGGCGTCGACCACGGCCACCGTCACCGAGGCCACCACGCCCACGGGTGAAACACTGATCGAAATTGCCATCGCGGGGGATATTGCGGGCAAGGGCATCAACATCAAGCTGCCACCATTGGCCCCGGTCACCCCGCCCGTATCAGCGGCGGGGCGCGCGGGCACGCAGCTCAAAAGCCACACCACTGACGACCCGTACGCAGCGGGTGACACCATGGCGAACCTGTGGCAGTCGTTCAAAGGCTATCGTCTGAACCCGAGCGACGCGCGCATCCCCGCAAACGCTGTGTTTTCTTGTGAGGCGGGTGCCGCGCTGGGCGAATACAACACCACCGGAGGCAAGCTCAAGCTAAAGATCGACACCACGGCCGAGCTCAGCTCAAGCCATTCGATGGCTGAAGCGTCGGCCGCCATTGCGGGGGGCGCGGAGCCGGTGCTATTCGTGCATGGCTTTAAGCCGGGCGCTGGCTTGGGCGGTGGCGAGGGCACCTGGAAGCGCTTTCCTGCGTTGGTGCAAGACAGCAATAATCTGGGCGGGCGCAAATTTATCGCCTTCGAGCTTCGTTGGGCCTCCGATGCTGACTTCCGCGATGCTGCGGGTGATCTGGCGCTAGCGATTAACCTCATCAAAACCCAAACTGGAAAAAATACACACATGGTGGCCCACTCGTTTGGCGGCGTACTGGTGCGCACGCTGCTGCAAAACCTGGCGCGTGGCAACTTCGGACAGGAGACGGAAGCCGCAAGCGCGCGAAACAACGTGGCCTCGCTGCTAACGCTGGGCTCGCCTCACTCGGGCATCATGGATGTTGACACCACGGTCAACGGCGTTGCCCTACCCGGCGGGCAGGATTCGACCTTCGAGTTTTTTGAAGCCTGCCCACAAATCGCTTGCCACGTGATGGGCGAGCCCAAGTTTGATAGCAGTCGCAGTTACGATTTCTGGTTGAGAACGGTCGTGGGCATAGATCAACAGGCCGGTGAACACCCGGCCCGGCTAGCCCAGCCCACCAATGTGGGTGCGCTGCCAGCCATCCCAATTTTTGTAGGCATCGGGCTCACGGCTGATAGAGGTTTAAATGAATACTGGGATGCTGGCGACGGGCTCATCTCGTATCGCGGTCAGCGCTTTTCGCCGGCATTCACCGCCGCCACAGCGCTGTTAAACGGGACAGCCCAGGGCTTGGCCAGCGTCACCGAGGTGATTCTGGGCAGTGACCGTCACGCTACCCCGGGCACACCACAAAACGACTTTGAAAAAAGCCAACCCCGCATATATGGCTACGCGCACAATGGTGCCGCCGGTCACAACGACACCGCTAAGGAAGGTGCCGAGGCCGCCGTTGAGTTCGATTGCGGTGCACCGGGTTTCGGCACCAACTGCACGCACGCGGGCTACCAATTGTTTAAGCGTATGCACACGCGCCGCCCCCTCAACGACACCGGCATCACCTTTTGCGGCGGGGCGACCAGCGGTAACAACTCGACCTGCCTCGGCACCGATCCTGCGGGGCAAGACAGAAACTACGGTCGCGATGCCGCCGCTCTCGCTGGCACGCTACCTCCCAAAGTGGGCGGCAGTGCCTCCGTCAACGGCTTTGACTTCAGCAAAATCAGCAATAGTGGAACCGTTCTGCTCGCTGGCGCACTGCAAGGCGTGGGTGCGGGCGACTGGGCCTGCACCAAAGACAACGTCACCGGCCTGCTGTGGGAGGTTAAAACCGACACCGGGCTGCGCGGTATGAGCCACAGCTACACGTGGTTTAAAACCGGCAGCCCCGATGGCAATAATGGCACCCCCGCCGCCACCACCGGCACGGCCACTTGCGCCACACTCGGTCGCTGCGATACCGAAAAATACGTGCAAGACGTCAATGCCGCTGGCCTGTGTGGTGCCACCACCGGCTGGCGTATGCCCACGGTGAAAGAACTGGAGGGCATTGCTGATCTCGGGCGCGTCGGTCCGGCCATTGACCCGATCTACTTCCTCAACACGCCGAGCTCGTACGTGTGGTCGGGTTCGCCCTACCCCGGCAATTCGAGCAGCTGCTGGGGCGTTGACTTTGGCGGCGGCGCTGCTGACATCGGCTTCCGAAGCGTTACGGTCCAGGTTCGCTTGGTGCGCGGCCGACAGTGATTTTGGCTTTTTCTAGCGTCGACGGCGAGCAATCTTCAGTGGCGGAACATCGTGTCCCGCGAAGGCCGCCGTACACCCGTTTGCCCTTGTGGCGTGATAGCCAGCAGTTGCTTGTAAGCGTTGAGCAAGCGGCGCGAGAATTTTCCCGCCACCACAAATACACGGTGGGTGGCGACTTGCGTCGCTTGGCAATGGAGGTGTGTCGGTTGGTCGCGCGTGCCGCGCGAACGGGCGAAGCGCGGTCAAGCCCGCGTCTGCCGGGTTGCGAGGTCGGCGATGGCGAGGCGTCATCCCGTGTAGGCGACGACTTGGCGTCGCAAGGTGGTGCGGGTGCCGTGCGGTCAACCAAGGTGCGCTCACGCCCCAATACTGTTCGGTTAAGTCCGTTCGCCCTGAGCGAAGCGAAGGGTTTGATGTGTGGTCAAACCCTTCGCTTCGCTCAGGGCAAACGGGTTGGGTCGTTCAGCGAACAGTCTTGGGTCAAGCTCGGGTCTACAGGTAGAAGCCGACCCTCTGAGGTCACAGGGTGCAACGCTTAAGCGTTGCGCAATTAAACATCAGCATTGAGGAATCTAATGAAAAACAAAGCCGTCTGCCTATCCCGCGCGCTACGGCGAGCCACCTGCCGCATGCTGCCGCGCCTGTGGGCGACCGCAGCATGCGTGTTACTCACCGCTCACGCGCACGCGGTGACCTGCATAAACAACCTGCCGCCGAGCAACCCCGATGCGGCCTACACCGTACATGGCAATGGCACTGCCACCGACGCGCGAACCGGGCTCATGTGGAAAGTGTGCGTCGAAGGACAAACCTGGAGCGCAGGGGCGTGTATTGATGTACCGTTAACGTTCACCTGGGCCAATGCGCTGGCACATGCCGAGGGGCACGCTTTTGCCATCCGAACCGATTGGCGCTTGCCCAACCTGAAAGAGCTGCGCTCGCTGGTAGAGGATTGTCGCGTGAATCCGGCCGTTAACGACGCCATCTTCCCGTCGACACCGAGCTTCTTCGTGTGGTCGGGTTCGCCCTACGCCTACAGTTCGAGCGACGCGTGGTACGTTAACTTCGGCAGCGGCGCTGCCGGCAACTTCGGCAACCGAAGCGATACGTACCTGGTTCGCTTGGTGCGCGGCGGACAGTGACTTTGGCGTTTTTGAGCCCGACGTTCCAGATCGATACACGCACACGGGCGACGACTTGGCTTCTCCCGAAGGCTCGGTGGCGCGGTCAGAGCCGTGCCTCGGAAGACTGTCCCTGATCGTCGTCGTTCGCGAACCCTGGCGCACCGTGAGTTGACTAACTTTCGCTTGAAACGCCCGCCACGTATCGGCAAGGCGCTTAAAACCGGCGTGTCGACTGATGCAATAAATGGCTGCTAGCCCATATAAAACGTCGGTTTTGCTTCAGAACTGCATGTAACCTCGCGGCTGAAACCGCAACATCCTACGCGGTTGCCAAAATCAAAAGCGTCCCGCTGCTCTTCGAGGGCAATGATTTTTCGCGGACGGATGTGCAGTGCTGCACCTTGGCCGGTTACCCCTAATCGCTGTTTTCGCTCGCCTCAGAACCGCTTCGCCTGCACGCGAATCGGGATGACTCTCGAAGTCCCTGAAGGTGGCTGATCCGCCTCTACTGACGATCCGAGCGAACCGTTGCCATAGGTGCGTTGCACATAAGCGTCCAGCATCGCCTGAAATTCTTCGGCGATGCGATCACCTTTGAGCGTCACGGTTTTCTTGCCGTCTTCGTACACCGGGGCAACGGGCAACTCGCCGGTACCCGGCAAGCTGATGCCGATGTTGGCCATTTTCGATTCGCCAGGGCCGTTGACGACGCAGCCCATGACGGCCACGCTCATTGTTTCGACGCCGGGATGATGCTCGCGCCACACGGGCATTTGCGCGCGCAAATAGCTCTGGGTTTTTGCTGCAAGTTCCTGAAAAAATGTGCTGGTGGTGCGACCGCAGCCGGGGCAGGCGGTGACCAGCGGCGTGAAGCTTCGCAGGCCCATCGTTTGCAGCATTTCCTGCGCGACGATCACCTCTTTGGTGCGGTCGCCGCCTGGCTCGGGCGTGAGCGAGACGCGGATGGTGTCGCCGATGCCTTGCTGCAACAAAATCGCCATGGCTGCGGTGGACGCGACGATGCCCTTGCTGCCCATGCCGGCCTCGGTCAAACCCAGGTGCAGCGGGTAGTTGCAGCGCGCCGCCAGATCGCTGTAAACCGCGACCAGATCCTGCACGTCGCTTACCTTGCAGGACAGAATAATTTTGTCGCTGGCGAGGCCCACGTCTTCAGCCAACGCGGCAGATTCCAGCGCGGATACAACCAGCGCATCGCGCATCACTTGTTGCGCTGATTTCGGTTGCGCCAGCGCGGCATTCGCGTCCATTAAACGACCGAGCAATTCCTGGTCGAGGCTGCCCCAGTTGACGCCGATGCGCACTGGTTTTTGCTCGCGACAGGCGATCTCGATCATCTGCGCGAACTGAGTGTCGTGCTTGTCGCCGCGGCCGACATTGCCCGGATTGATGCGGTACTTCGCGAGCGCTTTGGCGCATTCGGGATAGTCGCGCAGCAGCTTGTGGCCGTTGAAATGAAAGTCACCGACCAGCGGCACATTGCAATGCAGGCGGTCTAGCCCGTCGCGAATGGCCGCCACAGCGGCCGCAGCTTCCGGCGAATTCACCGTGATGCGCACCACCTCGGAGCCCGCATTGGCCAATGCAAACACCTGATCAATCGTGCCCTGAATATCGGCGGTGTCGGTATTGGTCATCGACTGCACCACGATTGGTGCGAAGTTGCCACCCGCGCCTCCGACGCGGACGTGTCCGATTTGAACTTGCTGTGTGACGCGGCGAGGTTGCGGCAGAAACATGGGGTTACTCAAAACTTTTCGGCGCTATTCGACGCGAAAACGCGCAACATCGTTACGCGTCAGCTCGGCCATGTCAAACACCTTGCCGTCGATGCTAACCGTGACGTTGCTGGCGTTGCCAACAGTGAACGACAGCGGCGGCGAACCGACAAATTCGCGCACACCGGGTGCTGCGGTTTCAGAAAAAATGACGTCGCCCTTGCTGCGCACTTCCGTCCATGATTTGCCTTTAAAGGTGATCGCGATGCGCTTGTCACCGGCAGCCAGTGACAACGTCGCCGCAACCACAGTGGGTGGGACGGGTGCGAGCGTTGCCGTAGTGTTGCCGGGGATAACCGCAGGCGCAGGCTCTGACACGGCGGTTGCATTCGCAGGTGCAATGACCGCGCCGGACGAGGTTGCGGACGCATCAGTTGCGGGGGCAGCAGCCGTGGTTGTGGCCACCACTGGCGCCGCGGACTTTTCGACAGCAAGATCAGCCTTGATGGCTACGGCACTCTTCAACGATGGCGCGCTGGTCGACAAAATTTTCGACGTATCCCAACCGAACCAGCGGTCGCCCTGAAAGTACAACACGCCTGCGGCGAGCGCTGCGATCAACAGTGCGGGCACGACCCAGCGCGCGGCGCTAAAGCCATTGCGATCTGCCTCACGCGCGATCTCGCCGATGGCTTCTGGCGTCGGCTTCAGCTGGTTTGCGGCATTGGGTTGCGACTGCGACTGGTCGAGACCCAAGCTATCCGGGTCAATGCCAACCAGCCGCGCGTAATTGCGCATGAAACCACGCGTGAATGTGCGCTCGGGCAGGGCGCTCGAGTCGCCGGTTTCGATGGCCGCGATTTGTCGTAGCGAGAGTTTTAGTTTGCCCGCGATGTCTTCCTGCGTGAGTCCGGCGCGTTCGCGCCCCTCACGTAGCGATTCGCCGGGTGGGGTAACGCGGGCACCAAAAACGCTGGGCGTGCTTTCGTCCAATGTCATTCGCAACCTCCTTTGGCCAACTTCTCGTTCAGTGGCGAGTTCGCGAACCGTGATCGGAGCTGCTGCGTGTACGAATCTTCCGCCGCGCGATCACCCAATCGCTTCTCTGCACAGGCCCCGTAAAAAAACAATTCTGCGCTCTGTGGCTGCGCGCCTAGACCCATGCGAACTTGTTTGCGAACTTCCTCCAGTCGCGCGGTTTTCAGCGCGATGGCGGCGAGGCCTTGATAGCCGCGTGAACTGAACGGTTGAATCTGCACAAGGCGCATGAAATACGCCTCAGCGGGCCGAATCATCGCGGCCTCCAGCGCACAGCTACCGGCGTTTTCAAGCGCTATTTGAGGCGTGGTGTAGAGCGGCAACTTCAGCGCGGCATCGAACTGCTCCAGCCCTTCTTTCACTCGGTTTTGACGGCACAAATACGAGCCGTAATTGTTGCGAATATCGCCCTCTGCAGGGGCTACCGTCACGGCCTGCTTGAACGACGCATCGGCTTTGGCAAATTCGCCAAGATCGGCATGCACCAAGCCCAGAATGCTGTGCGCGACGCCGTAACGGGCATCAAGGCGGATCGCCTCGCGCAGCTCTTCAAGCGCCACGCCCATCTGGCCTCGCTGAAAATAATTGGACGCGAGTTCGGTGTGTACTTTTGCGCGATAACGCATCGGATCGTCAGAGCGATCCTGCGTGGGGGATTGGGTGTTCTGATCCGGCTGATCGCGGTTGGTCAGACTGCTACAAGCCGACAACAACACGAGCATTAGCGCCGCCGCACTCAACGTGCGAAGTTTTTTGGAAAGGGTCACGCGTTTTCTCCCACAGTGTTCGCCATTCTCGCAGCATGGATGGCTATTGTCCGGCGCGTTCTATCTTTTATTTGTCCCGCCAACTGTCCGCACGCCGCGTCGATGTCGTCGCCCCGCGTTTTGCGGATAGTCGTCACAATGCCGGCGTCCGACAAGCGGCGCTGGAAGGCGAGGATTTGCTCGCGTGGCGACTTCCTGAATTCAGAATTCGGGAACGGATTGAACGGAATCAGATTCAGTTTGCACGGCACTTGACGCGCAATTTTGATCAGTGCTTCGGCGTGTTCCATCTGATCGTTCACAGCGTCGAGCATCACGTATTCAAAGGTGATGAAGTCACGCGGCGCAAATTCGAGATAACGGTTGCACGATGCGAGCAGTTCGGCAATCGGGTAACGCTTGTTGATTGGCACCAGCACATCGCGCAGGGCATCTGTCGGCGCATGCAGGCTCACGGCAAGCGCGACCGGGCAGCGCTTGCCCAGTTCGTCAATTTGCGGCACCAAGCCCGATGTCGAAACGGTAACGCGACGGCGCGACAGGCCGTACGCGTTGTCGTCGAGCATCAGCTCAAGCGCGGGCACCACAGCTTCGAAGTTGGCGAGCGGCTCGCCCATGCCCATCATCACCACGTTGGTGACCGGCTGCACGCCATCTAAAGTGCGGCCCACGATGCCTAGATCGGCCTTGAGCGTGAAGTCGGCGTAGCGCAGTTGACCAATGATTTCGGCGGTGGACAGGTTGCGGTTGAAGCCCTGTTTTCCCGTCGAGCAAAATGCGCAATCGAGCGCGCAGCCGGCCTGAGAGGAGATGCACAGCGTGCCGCGACCTTCTTCGGGAATGAATACGGCGTCGACCGCGCTGCTGCCCACATCAAACAGCCATTTGCGTGTGCCGTCTGAGGCGGTGGAATCGCGGATGACCGTGAGGTCGCGAATTTCAGCGTGAGCGGCGAGGGTTTCGCGCGTGCCCTTGGCTATGTCGGTCATCGCGGAGAAGTCAGTGACCTGCGATTGATGCAGCCACTTGAGAGTTTGTTTCGCGCGCATCTTCACGCTGGACGGCTTCTCGCCGATCTGCGCGAAAAAAGCCGCCAGCGCGGGCTGGTTCAGCTCTAGAAGATTTTGAAGATTTGACGACACTTCAAATTGAAATTCACGCGCGGGGTTTTGCCTAAATTACTTAGCGCCGAAAACTTGGCTAGCTGGGAAGAAGTAAGCGATTTCCTGAGCGGCGGTTTCGACAGCGTCAGAGCCGTGAACGGCGTTGGCATCGATCGAATCGGCGAAGTCAGCGCGGATGGTGCCGGGTGCTGCTTTCTTCGGGTCGGTGGCACCCATCAGATCGCGGTTTTTAAGGATTGCGCCTTCGCCTTCGAGCACTTGCAGTACGACTGGGCCGGAGATCATGAACGAAACCAGATCCTTGAAGAACGGACGCGCGCTATGCACGGCATAGAAGCCCTCAGCCTCAGCTTGGGACAGATGCGCCATGCGCGAAGCGATGACCTTGAGGCCAGCGCCTTCAAAGCGACCAACGATTGCGCCGATAGCGTTCTTGGCAACTGCGTCAGGCTTGATGATGGAAAAGGTACGTTCGATGGCCATTGTGATTCTCCGAAAGGTTAGGCGAGCGGCAAGTCGGGCACTGCGGTGGGCTTGAGCGCGAAAAAGATTTTCCGCAACAAAGAACCAAGCACCAAAAACCCGAAAAACGCTTATGAAACAAAGCGTTGAAGTATACCGTCGAAAGGGCTTCCGACGGCTTTTAAGTGGCCAAAAGTGCCTTGACGAAGCCGCCGGAGATGCTCGCGCGTCACAAAACGCTTTATCATCTTTGTTGATAAAGCCTTATTTCATGGGGGCTTACCGCTGGTTATGGATGAAGTTGACTATTGTCTAAATGATCGCCTAGCCCCAGCAAATAGGAGGATTCAGCATAAAGCTGAAGGCACATCAGGGCGAACTATGCCGTCGCAAACAGCGCTTCCCGCGTTGCTTGCCTTCATACATCGCCGCATCGGCGAGCTTCAATATGGCGGCGGCCTCCTTGCCGTCGACCGGTGCCATGGCGTAGCCAATCGTGAGGCCTATCCGAACCTCGTGCTTTTTTAACTTGATCGGCCCGTCGAACAAAGCAAGCAATTGCAGGCCGAGATCGTTCGCTTGCGCCGCGCTGCGCAAGCCATTTGCGAGCACCACAAATTCGTCGCCGCCAAGGCGCGCCACAATGTCGCCGCTGCGCACATTCTCCTGCAAGCGTCGGCTGATTTCCACCAACAATTCATCGCCCGCATCGTGACCGTAGTTGTCGTTGACCGGTTTGAATTCGTCAACGTCGATCAGGTAGACGGCCAGCATGCGATCCTGCGACGCACCGAGCAGCGCCTGCGTCAATGCGTCGCTCAAGCTGCGCCGATTGGGCAGGCCAGTAAGCGGGTCGGTATGGGCGAGGGCGCGCATGATGTCGCGCTCCATGCTGGCGTGCGCCGCAGCCTGGCGAATTGCCTTGGTGCGTAGCGTCAGCACGTACATGAAGGCCAGCATGTCAAACGTTGCGCCAAACTGGAACGAGTGCAGCGTCCAGAAATTCACCGGCGCATAGCCACGAATGACCCCCGTGATGACGATCACGGCGATCATGTAGCCCGTCCATGCAATCAGGAGATAAATGCCGACCGCCTCGCCGCGTCGTACGCGCTCGATAAATCGTGGCATGCAGATGAGCGAGGGCATGGGCCCCATCACGGTGACGATGATGCCCAGCACGCGGGTGTCAATGAGGTCGAACGTGTACGCCAGCCCGAGCAACAGCGCGAAAATCGCACCGCCTTTCATGATGCGCGGAAACCATGGCCCCTTGCCTTGCTCGCGCAGCGACTCTTCAAGAAACAGGAAGGTGCCGCCAATCGCCATGGCCGAAGAAATGCCCGACATGTGCTGTTCGACCCACAAGTTATTGGTCCACACATATTGCGAGCCGACACCCATAAACAATAGCGTGAACAGCAAGCTGCCACTCACCAGCAGCGCGTATTTGAGGAACAGCGGTTCGCGCGAATTGACCCACTGACCCAGGCTGTATAGCAGCAGGCAAAGCGCGATACCCACCAGCAGACCCTGCACCATTTGTTCGTCTATAGCGGTACTGTGAAAAGCATTTTGCTTCTCAATGGTCATGGGCAAGATCATGGCGCCGCGAGTTTCAATCCGCAGCATCAGTTCATAGTTCTGACCCGCTTGAAGCTCCAGCGGTACCGAGTGTGAACGGCTGAGCAGTGGGCGTGATTCAAAGCTTTGCAGGCTGCCCAGCTTGGTGCGCTGAACCACCGCATCATCCTTCATCAGGTACACGTCAATGTCGTTCAACGGCGGGTAGTCAATGTCCAACACCCAGTGTCCGTCGGACGCGGTGCCGACGGCAAACGGTACGTGCAACCAGGCGGCATCGGTGCGCACCCCGAGGGTTGCATAGGAGGAGGCAGGAGGCTTGAATTGCGAACGCGCAGCCATCGCGTCGGCAATCGTCATCGTCTTTTTCGCGTCGAACAACAACGTGACGGACGGCCACACTTCGTTGACCGCTGCGCCGTCGCGTAACGTGAGCGGCGCAGGCGTGGTTGCGGAAGCGTGCGTGGTTAGTGCGGGCAACACTGTGACGAGCAGCCACACGATGATGATCCGTGCGTACGTGAAAGCTTGGCGTGTCCACGCGCGAGATGAAGTCATCAACTCAACTCGCACGCTTGGCTGCGACCTGCCAATCGCCCTTAACCGTCCAGCGATCTTCCAGCGTATTCACCCACTTCGGTGCCTTCGGATCATCGCTCCATGCGCTCATCATGCTGGCCACGCCATCAAGTAAATGACTTGGCAATTTCAGTGGCCGCGTTTGATCCATCAAGAACTTCGCCATCACTTGATAGCCGACGACGCGGGAGATAAATCGCGAAATAGAAAATTCGGGAAATACCAGTCGCACCGTCGCATCGAGCACCCGGATCGTGCCCATCAAAAGCGCAAAGAGCATGCGCGAAAACCACGAAACACGGCCATCAATGCCAATCGCTTTTGCTGTCACCGCGCCGCATAAATGGCGAGTAAACAACGTCGGAAATGGCTTGAAGATGCGCCACGGAATCACCTCCTCCATCGTTTTCATCAGCGCCTGCCCGAGCTTGGGGCGCGGGTCGGTGCCATCGGGCAGCGTCGTGTCTGCAAGGCCACTCGCCTGCATCTCGTTGAACATCGTTTTCGCTTCATCAAACGTCTGTGGCATCAGCTCACGTTTGATGCCCAGCACGTGCGCCATCACGTTCCATGCGTGCAAAAACGCGTCTTCGTCGGGGGCTTTGAGACCGAGCCCCAGTGTCCGCAACCCACGCAAAAAAACGTAGCCAAACGTGAGCAGTGTGTAGGCCAATTCCTCTTGATTGCACGGCAGACCATCCTGCCCCGTTTTCCAGCCGTGGGCGAACAAAGCTTGGTGCATATTGGTTGATCCGCTCAGGGCGGCAAGCATAGGCACCGCACCGATTTTGGCCCCATCCTGCGTGTCTGTTTTGCTCATCAGCGCGGCTTGCAACGCCTGCACGGATTGCTCGGGATTCGCTCGCAAAATAAGGTTGCGAATCGTCGCGTGAATGAGTCTGACTTTAAGGGTTTGTGACACGCCCGCGCCATCCGCATCGGTCAATCCGCCGCGCATCATCACCGGAAAAATCATTGCTGCGGTGGAGCGAATTCGATACTCGGTGTGCTGCTCCAATTGTCCCGCAACGTGCAGCACAGCGGCAAGATCAGGCACCACGTAACATTCTGGCAAGCTCGCGCAAAACAGCAGCAGGCAGGACAGCGCGCCGTATTCCATGAACAGTTCTTCAGCGCGATCAATCTTTGCGTGATCGGCCCAATCCGGCAGCGTTTTGCCTGTGCGCAGATAGGCAGTGAGCGCGCTCACAATGTGGTCGCTGGCCGTGCCCTTGGGGGCTTGCCACGTGTCAATCGTTGCGTTGCTCGTCCACGTCGCCATTAGCGCGTTGGCCTGCTTGATTGCCAGCCAATGCGACGCGTGCATCGCGATCAAATCAACGGCGCTTGCGTCCGGGCCGGCCACAGCCCATGGCCCGATGACGGCGGCCATCGTCGCATCGGCCAACGGGTCGGCCTCGTATTGCATCGGATCGCGAGCGATGGGATCAACTGCCGCGTCGACGGTAGAGATTGCTAGTGGCATTAGCTGTGTGCGTAAAACGCCCGCCGCTGGACGCGCCGATCGTCTATTTTTATTGTGCAATCACGAGCAGGGCTGCCGCTTTGTCGCGCCTGGTGACGCGCGTAGTGTCCACGAAAAGGTGACCGGCCGCGCAGTTCCTCCCCCGCCCGCATCGCGCCTGAGCCGGAGTTTAGGCGGCAGTTGAGGGATTTTTCTTATGTCGTACGCATTTTTTTTGTGATGTTCGGCTTTTCGTCTCTTTTTAACATTCAAACGGCAATAGCTTTCGATTGAAAATGGCTGAAAGCCTTATTTGTAAGGGATAACTACGAAAATACTCTAATAGTCGACTATTGCAAGATATTGTTGCGATGCCCAATGCGAATGGCGCTTTCAACAGAAAGCTGACTTCAGTTTTTGCAAGTTTCACAGATTATTGAAAATACAAAACTATCGGGATATACTCACGTCGACAGAAAAAACCGCAGCAAATAATTTCGTGAACTCTCTGCCGCCACTCACCCAGCAATTCGTCTCTCACTTCGGTGAAATGGGCTCGCGCTGGGGTATCAACCGCACGGTTGGACAAATTTATGCGTTGATTTTTGTGTCGCCGAAACCGCTGAACGCCGACGACATTGCAGACGCGCTGGAGTTTTCGCGCTCGAATGTGAGCATAGGGCTCAAGGAATTGCAGGGCTGGCGGTTGGTCAAACTGAAACACTTGGCCGGTGATCGCCGCGAATATTTTGAAGCGCCGCAAGACGTGTGGGAAATCTTCAAATCACTGGCTGAAGAAAAGCGCCGTCGCGAGGTTGAGCCGACGTTGTCCATGCTCCGCGCCGCGCTGGTGGAAACACCCGGCAGCGAGGCTGACGCCCACGCGCAAAAGCGCATGCAGCAGATGCATGAATTGATTGACTTGTCGTCGACTTGGTTCGACGACGTGCAGCGCCTGTCGCCGGAAACCATCGCGCGTTTGATGCGTATGGGCTCAAGCGTGAAGACGGTGCTGGACATGACAGACAAACTGAAAGTAGTGACCGGTCGCAAGACAAAAAGCAATTGAAGTAAGGCTTAACGATCATGGCAGAGACCGCCCTCATCCTCGCGCGCATGCAATTTGCGGCGAACATCACGTTTCACATCCTGTTCCCGACGATCACCATCGCGCTTGGCTGGATTTTGTTTTTCTTCCGCATGCGCTTCAAGGCGACGCGTGAGGAATCATGGGAAGAGGCGTATTACTTCTGGACGAAAATCTTCGCGCTGACCTTCGCGTTAGGTGTGGTGTCGGGCATCACCATGAGCTTTCAATTCGGCACCAATTGGCCGGGCTTCATGGAAAAAGTGGGCAATATCGCCGGGCCGTTGTTGGGCTATGAAGTGCTCACTGCATTTTTCCTTGAGGCGACGTTTCTTGGCGTGATGCTGTTCGGTCGCGGACGCGTGTCTGAGCGCATGCATTTGATCGCGACCTTTCTCGTCGCCTTCGGTACGACCATGAGTGCGTTCTGGATTTTGTCGCTCAATTCGTGGATGCAGACACCGGTCGGCTTTGAAATCATCGCCGGAAAAATGTTCGCCACCGACTGGCTCGCCATCGTCTTCAACCCCTCGTTTCCGTATCGTTTCACGCACATGCTGGTCGCGTCTGGGCTCACCGCGAGCTTCGTCGTGGCGGGCGTGAGCGCGTGGCAAATCCTCAAACAAGTGGACAGCAAAGCGACGCACAAGGCGCTGAAAACAGCACTTGTCGCAGCGGCTGTATTGATTCCGATTCAGATCTACGTCGGTGATCTGCACGGCCTCAACACTCTCAAACACCAACCCGCAAAGATCGCCGCGATGGAAGGCGTTTGGAACACACAAAAGGGCGCGCCAGTGCTGCTTTTCGCGTGGCCGGATAAAGAAACAAAATCAAATTTGTACGCCATCGAAATCCCCAAACTCGCGAGCTTGATCCTGACTCACGACCCGGATGGCGAGATCAAAGGCATCAACGAATTTGAAGGCAAGCATCCGCCTGTCGCTCCCGTGTTCTGGGCGTTTCGCATCATGGTTGGCATGGGCCTGGCAATGCTGGCGATGAGCTGGTTCGGTGTATTGCTGATGCGCAAACGGACGCCCGACACGATGCCGAAACTATATTTGCGATTGCTCGCTGCGATGGCATTCTCAGGCTGGATCGCGACGGTTGCCGGTTGGTACGTCACCGAAATTGGCCGACAGCCCTACATTGTTTATGGCGTTGTCACGGTTGCTGAGACGGCCGCCAAACATGCGCCTGCAATGATCGGTTTGACTCTGACGGCCTATCTCGCGCTGTACATTTTTCTGCTGATTTCGTACGTGTTCGTGGTGAAGAGTTTGTCGGAGAAAGCTACGCGCGGTCAGCCACCGAAGCTGCCGACAGCAGCGGCGCGCAAGGTTGACGCCATTGTCGAAGCCGCAGGAGATTGACATGGACACCGTACTCCCCCTGATCTTCATGGCTGTCATGGGCCTCGCGATGTTGCTCTACGTGATCCTCGACGGTTACGACCTCGGTGTGGGCATCCTTTTGCACTTCGCGCCCGACGAAGACAAGGACATGATGGTGGCCTCCATCGGCCCGTTCTGGGACGCGAACGAAACGTGGCTGGTGCTCGGCGTTGGCATCATGCTGGTGGCGTTTCCCTCAGCGCATGGCATAGTGCTCTCCGCACTGTATTTGCCGGTCGCCATCATGTTGCTCGGCCTGATGGTGCGCGGCGTGTCGTTTGACTTTCGCACCAAAGCAAACGACAAACACAAAGCGCGGTGGAACAGCGCGTTTGCCATCGGCTCGCTAGTCACGGCGATGTCGCAGGGCTGGATGCTCGGCGCGTACGTCAGCGGATTTCGTGAAGATTGGTGGACGTGGGCGTTCAACGCGGTGATCGCGTTGACCGTGCCCGCCGCTTACGTCGTGCTCGGCGCAGGCTGGCTCATCATGAAGGCCGAAGGCGAGCTGCATGATCGTGCGGTCGTGTGGGCGCGCAAAGCGATCCTGCCTTTCGTGTTCGGTATCGCGGCCGTGTCCATTGCCACGCCACTGATCAGCGAAACCATCTTCAACAAATGGTTCAAGTTGCCGGGATTGTTTGCGTTGCTGCCGATACCGCTGATCACGGGTGCGGCCTTCGCGACGCTGTGGCATGTCACGGGCAAAAAATCGATCATCGATGCTGGCTACGGCTGGATCGTGTTTGCCGCAACGGTGCTCGTGCTCATTCTCGCCACGCTCGGACTCGCGTACTCAATCTATCCGTATGTCGTGATTGATCGACTCAACGTGTGGGAGGCTGCGAGCGCTACGAGTTCGCTTGTGATTCTGTTGGTCGGTACGCTGATCACATTGCCAGCGATCATCGGCTACACGATATTCGTCTACCGAATTTTCTGGGGCAAAGCGCGAGAGTTGACGTACGGGGCGTAGGCGCGTAACCCGGACGCGCTGCGCATCGAAGGGTTACTTTGCGTTAGCGGCGAGCAGCTCGCAAACCGCCCGTGTAACCTGCTCAGTCGTCGCATTGCCGCCCAGATCGCCCGTGTGCAACGACGCGTCCGCCGTGATCGTCTCTATGGCTTGCATCAACACGTGTGCTGCATCCATTTCGCCCAGATGTTCCAGCATCATCACGCAGCTCCAGAACGTCCCGACAGGGTTGGCGAGGCCCTTGCCCATGATGTCGAACGCTGATCCGTGGATCGGTTCGAACATGGACGGATAGCGGCGCTCGGGGTCAATGTTGCCGGTGGGCGCGATGCCGAGGCTACCCGCGAGCGCGGCGGCGAGATCGCTCAGTATGTCGGCGTGCAGATTGGTGGCGACAATCGTGTCGAGTGTCGCAGGGCGATTGACCATGCGTGCCGTGGCAGCGTCGACCAGTTCCTTGTCCCATTTCACGTCCGGGAACTCTTTGGAGATCTGTACGGCGATCTCGTCCCACATCACCATCGCATGACGCTGCGCATTTGACTTGGTGACAACGGTCAGCAGCTTGCGCGGACGCGATTGCGCCAGCCTGAACGCGAAGCGCATGATGCGCTCGACACCTGCGCGCGTCATGATGCTCACATCGGTCGCGGCCTCAATCGGATGGCCTTGATGCACGCGACCGCCGACGCCGGCGTATTCGCCTTCCGAGTTTTCGCGCACGATGACCCAGTTCAAGTCGGTCGGGCCACAGCGCTTCAGCGGGCCATCAATGCCGGGCAGGATGCGCGTTGGCCGCACGTTGGCATACTGATCAAAACCTTGGCAAATTTTTAGACGTAGACCCCACAGCGTGATGTGATCGGCAATGTGCGGGTCGCCCGCCGACCCGAACAAAATCGCGTCCTTGTTACGCAGCGCATCAAGCCCGGCTTCCGGCATCATCACGCCATGAGCGCGGTAGTAGTCGCCGCCCCAACCGAAACTCTCAAACTCAAAGCAAAAAATGTCGCTGGCCGCAGCGAGCGTCTCTAATACCCGTTGGCCAGCAGGAACGACTTCCTTGCCAATGCCGTCGCCGGGGATGGTTGCGATGCGATAGGTTTTCATGAATTTACTCCTCGTTGATTACTGGTTTGGCAGGCGCCGTCTCCGTCAGAGAGAGGGCGTCAATCCGCTGCCTGTAGGACCCATTTAGTTGACTCGCTCATTACTGGCGGACGAAGCAAAAGTGCGACGATGCAGGTGATCAAAATGCGTGGCAAGCAGTGTAGGGCGTGTCTTAGCGCCATTCAGGCATCAAACAATAGATGCGCGTGGTCGGCGATGTGGACAAAGCCAATCCGTTGATACGCCTTATTGCTCGCGGGGTTCACGGCGTCGGTAAACAGAAACACGGTGCGTGGGCCGTCGCGCTGCACATGTGCGCTTGCGGCGGCGGTGACCGCTTGCGCGTAACCGCGACCGCGCAGCTCGGGCGGTGTGTACACCGGGCCGATGCGTGCGGAGGCTGCGGGTAGTGCGTTTGCGCCTGACATCGTCACGGGATTGCCATCGTCTATCCACAGCATCAACTGACCGTCGTTGATGCGGCGAGTCACGCGTTCCGACAGCGGCGTTGGCACCGTGATCATGCCCACTTCGATCTCAAACGCACGATGCCATTCGACGAGCAACTCCAGATCGTTCATAGTCGCGACGCGCGCTTCGCCACTCGCGCGACCAAAATCGGGCGAGCTCATGAGTTGATACAGCATCAAATTGACGTGCAACGAAAAAGGCAATGCGTGCGAATCAGTGAACGCGGCAAGCACATCGCGACGCCCAATCACGCCCGTAAGCCGCACATCGTTATCACGCAGATGCGCCGCCAGTGCGCTTGCGCAATCAGGTGACATCACCGCGAGAAATAACGCCTTGGAATCGACGCAGATGGCGCTCGCAATCAACCCGCCAAATTCACCAGGCGCATCGTCCGCATACACCGCAAAGAATCGCTCCCCGTATCGTGCACCGATGTCCATGATGCGTTTCGCTGCGCTCAGTTGATGTGTGTTGTTCGCTGGATCGCTCGACAGATACACCTCCGCCACGCGCCAAAGCGCTGCCACATCAGGCAGCTCGCGTACGTTCACAAACCAAACACAGGCGAAGCAAAATCCGCTGGCAACCACGCCAGATCAGTGCGTCCCACGTCAACCCCGCATTGCATCAGGAGCGTCGTCACCTGCCCGCGATGATGCGTCTGGTGATTGAAAAAATGCATGAAGACCAGAGTCAGTGGTGTGGTCACCGTCTCCTGATTTCCGCTCGCCCGGCGATAGGTCAAATCGCCCGCAAGCCGCTCGTTTGTCAATGCCGCGATGACCCGATCAAGGCGGTCATCGGTAAAGCCGCGCTGCTTCCTGAGTTCATCAAAATCGCCATACAATTCTTCGTCGAGTGACCGAATCGCGCACGGCTCGGCATCAAGGCGCGACAGCCACAGGTAGTCAGCGACTAGAACGTGGTTCATCGTACCGTGAATGCTCTTGAAAAACGCGCCCATGTTGCGCTTCCTCGTGCCATCCGGCAGCTTGGCCGCCGCTGAGTAGATGGACTCATTTTGCCAGCGGTTGTACCGGGCGAATCGTTTGCAATAGTCAATGGAAATCATGCGCAAAGTATAGGTGCGCCCACCGAGCTCACTGCGCCCGCTACGCGCGCCATGACTTAGTTCGCTGTCCAGTTCTGCCAATTAGCATCGGCTAGATCAAACTGATCGCGCAACAACTGGCGCATCGCGGTGACATCTGCGGCAGTTGCGGGCGCAGTTACAGGCGCTGGCGTGGCCGCTCTGCGTGGCGCAAGCGCTGCCGCCGCCGCGCGCGCTTGCGTGATGTTGGCTGCCGTCACCGTCGCGTTGCGGGTCCAGATTTGTGACGCGGTGCCGACTGCATATTGCGCGCCGTCCAGGCCCAGATCAGATCGGTAGGTGCCACCGGAATGTGACCAAAGCATGGTGCCCGACGCTTGCAAGTGGGCGGCGAGCCGCGCGCGCATCGACACGTTGGCATCGGCCCAGTTTTGCAGATGCGGGCGATCACCGACCGGCCCGCGAAACGCGCCCACAGTCGCGCTGGTGCCCACCGTGCGCAGTGCGTCCCAAAAGCGCGTGGCTTCGGCTGAATGAGCGGCCGCGAGGTGATGCAGCCACGACGTTTCGTTGCTGTCGATAACGCCGTCGGTGTGCAGCCAGCGCAATCCGGCAAAGCCAATGTCGGTGGCCATTCCAAAGTTGTGGTTGCTTTCGCCGGGGCCCGCGTTGGTGACACTTGGCACGCGTTGCAACAGTTCGTACTGCCGCTGGAACGCCCGCCGATCGCCGTCGACGCAAACTCCAATGGCGATACCGTGTAGCGCATACATTTGATTGATGCAGGCGCGGACTTTGGTGCCAAACGCGGCGGTAAATGTCAGCGTCCCGACGGCAGCAATCTTGGCTAATCGCTCGGCATCGGTGGCTTGCACGTACACAATTTTGCCGCTGGTCAACACGCCCAAATTTGCAAAATCGGTGGCGACTTTCGCGAGCATTTGTGTCCATGTCGCGTCGCCGGGTTTCACTTGACCGGCGGTGGCGTTCGGGTTAGGCACGGACTGCTGCGTCGCCGTCGACACAAATACGTGGTCGGTCTGAAACGCTTTAATCGCATTAATCGTGCCGTTGCCACACACGCCGTCGTAGCTTGCCAAGTACGGCGCAGCGGCTCTGCCGGACGCGGCAGCACGCGTGGTCTTCATCAAGATGGCTTGCACCAGCGCCACGTCGTGGATGGCATTGGCCGCAGTTTCACCGATCGCGCCTGAAATCAATTGCATGACAAATTCTCTTATTCGTTTAAACGTTGAAACGCGACCCGTGGCGGCTTATGTGTCGCCGCGAGTTTGACCGCTGCTATTCGTTGCAGACGAAGGGCAACGTTGCTTTGGTAGCGATGGCTTTTGGCAATTGCGCAGCGCTCAAGGTCGCCTGCAATTCAACGGGTCGACATCCGATGTCGGGCAGCCAGAAGCCGACGTGTGTGACGCCGCCTTTGCGGCCACCGGCCAGCGTTACCACGCGGTCGAGCACCACCCGCGAGCGTGCGCGTTTGCTCGCCGGTTCGCGTGCGATCAAGCGAACACGTGAGTTGAACGGCAGTTCCTGGGCGTCGTTGAGCGTAATGGCGACGATCACCAAGCTGGATGTCGACGGATCGTCGCGGATCACCACGTTGCCCAACTCGGGGCCACCGGGGGCGAGCATGTCAGCGGAAAAGCTGCCGGATTTGCTGTAGAAAAGCTTTGCCTGCACCGAGAGCTTGGCAGCGTCGTCTGCTGCTGCGAACACCGGGCTCATTAACAAGGCCGCGAGGCAGGTTAGCAACGCGCGGGTGCGGAATGTTGGCGAAAGATGCACTGTGGCTCCGACAAAAGGCAGGAACCAAGTCTACTGCATCAAGGCGATCTATTTATGTCAACGGCATTACCTGCGCGAGCGCGGCGGCTGCGCGCAGTTTGTCCTTTTTGCTCGGGCGATGGCCCTTGATACCGCCGTTGGCGGGACCAGCGTCGCGGGGGACTTCCGGGGTTACGTGCTCCGGTTCGAATCCTTCTATGTGTTCGAGCTGCAGGTCTGTGCGTTGGCGTTTTTGTATCAGGTAGAAATGTGCTTCGGTGGCCGCGCTGACGAAGCTCACTGCGAGGCCGGTTTCACCCGCGCGACCAGTGCGACCAATGCGATGCACGTAGTCCACGGCCGAGCGTGGCAAGTCGAAGTTCACCACAACAGGAAGCTCCGCAATATCGAGCCCGCGCGAGGCGACGTCGGTGGCAATCACCACTTTCAACCGCGACGCTTTGAAATCGGCGAGCACTTGTGTGCGTTTGCCCTGCGAAAGTTCGCCATGAAACGGCTCGGCGTTGATGCGCGCTTTGCGCAGTTTTTCAGCAACGATTTCAGCTGCGTGTTTGGTCGCAACGAACACGAGTACGCGCTGCCATGCGTGCTGCGTGATCAGGTGACGCAGCAATTGCGTGCGACGTGGCGCGTCAACGGCAATGGCGCGTTGCGTGATGTCGGGTTGGGTTTCAGGTTCACGCGGAATGACCACACGCACCGGATCGCGCAGCAGCGTTTGCGCCAATTGCTCAACAGCGGGCGGAAAGGTGGCGGAGAAAAACAGGTTTTGCCGTGAGCTGGGCAACAGCGCGAGGATGCGCTGCAATTCATCAGCAAAGCCCAGATCAAACAAGCGATCCGCCTCATCAAGCACCAGCATTTTGACGTGACCAAGCGCGACGGCGTTGTGACCAATCAGGTCGAGCAGGCGGCCCGGCGTGGCGACCACGATGTCCGTGCCGCCGCGCAAACCAAGCATCTGCGGATTGATCGAGACGCCGCCGAACACGGTCGTCACCTTCAATGCGCTGGCCAGATGCGGCGGATGCGGCAGATGTTGCGCAAGCCGGTGAATCGTTTCGCCAACCTGCGCCGCCAGCTCACGCGTGGGCACGAGGATCAGCGCCTGAACGACGCGTTGAGCGCGGGCGCGTGGTGACGTGTTGCCTTCGAGTGCCTGCAAAATCGGCAATACAAACGCCGCCGTTTTTCCCGACCCGGTTTGCGCTGAACCGAGCACATCGCGGCCTTGCAACAGCGCTGGAATCGCAGCGATTTGAATCGGCGTCGGCGACGTGTAGTTGCTCGCGCTGACAGCGCGCAAGAGTGCGGGCGAGAGGCCTAGTGAAGTGAACGACATTGCGTGGTCATTACGTGAAATTGGCAGCGAGCGATGAGCGATTAAGCGTCGAGTTTAAGCGGCAATGATGGGCGCGGTGTTTGCCTGGTTGTGTGCGTTGTGGCACGGGCTTGAATTGCGGTGTTTGTGAGCCTGGAAAGGAGCAACAGCTTTGTGCTGTAAGCGCCATTCTATTTGGGCATAGGCATGTATTTAGTAGCTTATCGACTAATAGCAAATATGGCACCCATGCCCAATTAATTAGGCGTTACATCGAAAAGCTAATCAATTTCAGCTTAGAAAAATGAGCGATTTAGGCAGAATCTTTCCATTAAAAGATACGTACTATTCTTTATTTATGATTTAATTCAATTGAATGAGTAGTAAATAATTTATGAGAACTTCCCGAACTCAGCAAGCCAAAACCCATCGTCTGATCATTCGCGCTGCCGTCGAGCTGATGACGGAGCACGGATTTGACGGCACGACGATGAAGCAAATCGCGCGCGCCGCTGAGTTGGGTGACGCGACGATTTACAAATATTTTCCCAGCAAAGAAAAGCTGGTGATGGCGTACTTTGAGCAGGCGATTGGTGACGCGATCGCGCAAATGATTCGCACGAAAGGGCAGGACGGCTTCACGCTGCAAGAACGCATGCAGTTGCTGATCGATAGCCTGCTTGAACTTCTGCTCGCGGATCGTGAGTTTGTCGCCGTCGCGCGTCGCCTGATTGAGCGCACGCCGATGCTGTTGTTGGGCGAAGCGTTGCCCGGAAAACCGGCGCTAAAAGCTGCATTCATTCAGATGCTGGAACAGGCGGAAGCCACGGGCGAAATCGCAGAGTGCGGCTTCAAGCCGAGCCTCGCGGGACTGACTGCGGATTATGTGTACGCGGTGATCGCGTATTGGCTGCGCGACGACTCGGAAGGCTTCGGTAACACCACGCAAATGGTGGATCTGAGCCTCGGCGTATTGGTGCTCGCATTGCGCAGCGGATTGATCGACAAAGTGCTTGAACTTGGCGGTTTTATGGTGCGCAGCCAACTCGCGCGGTTGATGCAGGACGGTGGTGGTTTGCTCGATTTATTACGTACCGCACGCGGTGCAATGGCTGGGAGAAACTAATGGGCGCTCAATGTTGCGACATCCCGCGCGGCAGCCGCGTGATTCACAGCGTGGCCGATGCTGACTTCGCTGATTGCTATCGGGTCATCGATCCAGAGCCGGACTCAAGCGCGTTGGAAACTTATCTCGCCTTCGTCGCCGACACGCCGGGATGGATGAATGCGTTGATGGCGTTGAGGAATCGCATCGTGCAATTTGTCGGACTGAAGCACTTGGGTGCGATGGCCGCGCGTGATGCTGACCGGGCGGCGAGCGATTACAAAATGGGTGATCGCGTCGGCATTTTCAGTTTGCTTCACGCGGATCGCAACGAAGTGGTGATGCAGGACAACGACCACCATCTACGCGTGCTGGTGTCTGTGTTCAAACACAACGTCGACGGCCATCCGATGATCTCGGTGAGCACCGTCGTCCACATTCACAATCGTCTCGGTCAAGCGTACATGGCCGTGGTCGGCCCGGTACACAAACTCATCGTGCCGCGCATGTTGGGACAAGTTGCGAAATCGGCACGTGCCTGAAATTCACCCATTGCTCGAATCGGTGTCGAGCCTGCCGCGTACCGGACGCATCACGCGCGGCACGATTGCCGGCGTCGCCATGGCGCGTGCAGGTGTGGCGCACTTGGGCCACAAGGCGCGCGGGCTGGCGCGATCCGATGAGCAACAAGCGCAAGCTCGCGCCGAACATGAAGCTGCGTTGGGGCGCATCCTTTTTTCTGCACTCAATCAACTCAAAGGCTGCGCGCTGAAAGCATCGCAACTGTTGAGCATGGAGCTGGGCTTTTTGCCCGAGGCCATGCGCGTTGAACTCGCTCGTGCGCACTACAAAGTCACGCCGCTCAATCAGGCGTTGGTGATCAAGGTGATGCGTCAGGCGTTCGGTCAAGATCCTGATGCGCTGTTTCAAAGCTTCGAGCCACAAGCGTTTGCTGCCGCCAGTCTCGGGCAGGTTCACGCGGCCACGCTCTCGGGCGGCGAACCGGTCGCTGTCAAGCTGCAGTACCCCGGCATGGCCGCGTCCATCGGCAGCGATATGCGTCTGCTGCGCAGCTTGTTGCAAACGATGCGCGCTGGATCGGATCGCTTGCCCAATGCGGAGATCATGGAGCGCGTGCTCGTCGATATCGAAGTGAAGCTCGCCGAAGAGCTCAACTATCTGCACGAAGCCGCGCAGCTCATCTGGTTTGGCAAGCACCTCACGTTGCCGGGGCTGGTTGTGCCGCAACCGATCACGGCATTGACCCAGCAGCGCGTGCTCACCATGCAGCGATTGCAAGGCGACCACTTGAACGAATGGCTGCAAAGGGAACCCTGCCAAAGTGAACGCGATCATTACGGGCAGTTGCTCTTCGACACCTTCATGCACTGCACGTTCGAGCTGCACCGATTGCAAGCCGATCCGCATCCCGGCAATTACCTGTTCTTGCCCGACGGACAACTCGGTTTGCTCGACTTTGGCTGTACGCGAACGCTCGACGTAACGTGCTGCAACGCACTCGCCGTCGCATGGTCGGCCCTGCTTCGAAACCCCATTGACGCCGAGCCGATGCGTAAAGCCTATCTGCAGCTCGGCATGATCGCGCCGAGCTTATCCAGCGAAGAATTCGCAAGCCAACTGTTGCCTGCGCTGGCACCGCTGCAACGCTGGCAAAGCTTGCCGTTTTCGCAAGCCACGTACGACTTCGGGCAACATCCGGCCGCACCGCTAATGGACGAAGAACAGCATCGCCGGGCGTTCCGATACTTGCACGCGATGCCGCCTGATTTGCCGTACTTTGATCGAGCGTATCTGGGCTTGGTAGCGTTGCTCAGAAAATTAGGCGCACGAGTGAGAACGGGCAATCGCTGGATTGGTTAGACTGCTTACCCGAGATTGTTCATTGGTGTCATTTCTAATCGTCGCCCCTGCGCAGGCAGGGGCCCAGCGCCTTTCGGTGACCAAAGAACACCCGCTAGCAGACAAAGTCACTGGGTTCCTGCCTTCGCAGGAACGACGAGGGTGAGTCGGCGCAATGAACAGCCTCGGCACAAAAGACAGTCCAACTATTGATCCCGCATGAACACGCTTACTCATCACATTCCCGGTCTCATTCTCAACTCACATCGGTTCGAACTACCCGTCGATTACGCGAAGCCCGACGCCGCAAAAATCAGTGTGTTCGCACGTGAGGTGATCGCACCCGGAAAAGAGCATGCTGACCTGCCATATCTAGTTTTCTTCCAGGGCGGGCCGGGTTCTGGCTCGCCGCGACCGATGGGTAACAGTGGTTGGTTGAAGCGTGCGTTGAAAGAGTTTCGCGTGTTGCTGCTCGACCAGCGCGGCACTGGTAGCTCGACGCCTATCACCGCGCAAACGCTGCGCCACCTGACGCCTGACGCGCAGGCCGATTACCTGCAACACTTTCGCGCGGACAACATCGTGCGCGATGCTGAGGCTATTCGCAAAGTGCTGATTGGCGAAAAACCGTGGAGCATTCTCGGACAAAGCTTTGGTGGCTTTTGTGCGATGAACTATTTGTCCGAGGGTTTGAAAGAGGTGCTGATCACCGGCGGCATTCCGTCGCTCATGCGCCCGACCGATGACGTGTATCGCGCGACCTATCCGCGCGTCATCGCGAAGAACCACGCGTACTACCAACGCTTTCCCGATGACGTGCAGCGCGTTCGTGAGATTGTGCAGCATCTCTCTGAGCATGATGTGCAATTGCCCAGTGGTGGCAGGCTCACAGTGCAACGCTTTCTGCAAATCGGCTTGTCGTTCGGCATGAGCGACGGCTATGAAGCGGTTCATTACCTGATTGAAGACGCATTTGTCGATGGCGCGGGTGAAGCTCAGAACCGCGAAATCAACTGGAATTTTTTGTCGCATCTGGAGCATTCGCAGAGCTTCGACACCAATCCGATTTACTCGTTGCTGCAAGAGGCCTGCTACACGCAACAGGCTGCAAGCGATTGGTCGGCGGAGCGATTGATGCACGATTTTCCACAGTTCAACCATGATGCGAATACGGTTGGCCCCGTCTTGTTCACCGGCGAGATGATTTATCCGTGGATGTTCGATCAATATCCGCAGTTGCAGTCGCTTAAGAAAGCGGCCGAGCTTCTGGCGAAGAAGACGGATTGGCCCATGCTCTATGACGTCGAAAGGCTACGCAAAAATCGCGTACCGGTCGCGGCGGCGGTTTACTACGACGATATGTACGTGCATCGAGAATTCTCGGAAGAGACGGCGCAGATCGTGCCGAACGTGAAGCTCTGGGTGACAAGCGAATACGAGCACAACGGCCTGCGAGCAAACGGCGAACATGTTGTGGATCGATTGCTGAAGATCGCGCGGGGCGAGCTGTAAATCCCATTTGTCGGCGCTCACGGCAAAATACAGCGCATGAAACCCAATAAACGAATGCAGGCCCTGATTGATGAGGGGCTGATCGACACCGTTGTTCGTCAGCTGATGAGCGGCAAAGAAGCGATGGTTTTCGTGGTGAGGAATGGTGACGAAACCCTGTGCGCCAAGGTTTACAAAGAGGCGACCAATCGCAGCTTTCGTCAGGCCGTGGACTACACCGAGAATCGCAAAGTCAAGAACACGCGACAGGCGCGCGCGATGGCGAAAGGCAGCAAATTTGGCCGTCAATCGCAGGAAGCCGCGTGGCAGAGCGCCGAGGTTGACGCGTTGTACCGACTCGCGGCTGCGGGCGTGCGCGTGCCGAAGCCGTTTAATTTTCACGACGGCGTGTTGTTGATGGAGCTGGTCGTGGACGTTAGCGGCGATGCTGCGCCACGGCTGAACGACGTGCTGTTCACGCGCGAGCAGGCGCTGCAACATCACGCATCGCTGTTGATAGAAGTCGTGCGCATGTTGTGCGCGGGCGTCGTCCACGGCGATCTGTCCGAGTTCAACATCCTGCTCGCTGCCGACGGCCCGGTGATCATCGATCTGCCGCAGGCGGTGGACGCAGCAGGCAACAACCACGCCAGCCGCATGTTGCTGAGGGACGTTGGCAACCTGCGCAACTTCTTCGGGCAGTTCGCGCCGGAACTCAAAAAAACAGAATTCGGGCCAGAGATTTGGCAACTGTTTGAGCGCGGTTTGCTCACGCCGGAGACGCCGCTCACCGGGCACTTCGATCACTCAACCGCGCCCGTGGATCTGGTCGACATCATGCGTGAAATTGAAGACGCAATACTCGAAGAAAAGGCGCGGCAACTGCGGATGGCGGAGGCATAGGGAAGTTTTGAAGTATTCGTCTCCCCGGCGCAGGCCGGGGTCTACGCCCTACGCAGACCATTGATTTGTAAGGGCGCATGGGTCCCGGCCTACGCCGGAAAGACGAGATTTTTTGATTTACTCAGCGTTTTCCCACGCTTAAGCACAGCCGTTACGAAAACTGCAACACCCCATCATCCACCTTGCCATAGCGCAGCAGCATGATGTCTTTGGGGTAGTTTTGGTAGAGCTTCCACGGGGCTTTTGAGCCTTGCTTCGGAAATAAATGCATCGCGCGCGCAAAGTAGCTCGACGAAAAATCCACCCACGGTTGCTCGGTGATGGACACATCCGCATTGCGCGGTGTGCATTGCTTGATGCCTCGCTTTTTCATGTGATTGAGCAGGCGGCAAACGTACTCGCAGGTCAGGTCGCACTTCAACGTCCACGACGCATTGGTGTAGCCGAACGACGAAGCCAGATTCGGTACGCCGCTGAACATCAAGCCCTTGTAGTTGAGCGTTTTGGCCAGATCAACCGGCACGCCATCAACGCTCAATTGCAGCCCGCCCAGCACCTGAAGATTGAGACCGGTGGCGGTCACGATCACGTCTGCGTCGAGATGCGCGCCTGATTTGAGCTGAATGCCCGTCTCGGTAAAACACTCAATTTCGTCCGTCGCCACCGACGCGCTGCCCGAATTGATGGCCGCGAAAAAATCACCATCCGGCGCAAGACACAACCGCTGATCCCACGGGTTGTAGCGCGGCGTGAAATGTTTCGCCACGTCGTAGTCCGGCCCGAGCGCCATGCGCACGCCACCCGCGATCAATCCCTTCACTTTTGCCGGGTCACGACGGCACAGTTGAAATATGTATATCCCCAGCAGCACCCGCTTCCAGCGCGTGAGGCTGTAGGCCAGTTTTCCCGGCAACCAGCGCCGCATCTTGTTGGCCAGCGCATCCTCCGACGGACGCGCCACGATGTACGTTGGTGAGCGCTGCAACATGGTGACATGCGCAGCCTGTTTGGCCAGCTCCGGCACCAACGTCACGGCGGTCGCGCCGCTGCCGATCACGACCACGCGCTTGCCTGCGTACGCAACGTCATCCGTCCATTGTTGCGGATGTACTACGCGACCGGCGAACGTTTCCACACCAGCAAAATCAGGCGTGAAACCCTCGTCATAACGGTAGTACCCCGAGCACATGAAGAGAAAATTGCAGGTGATCTGCACGCGCTGTTTCGCGTCACCACGCTCGATCTCGACCGTCCATCGCGCGTCCGCCGTCGACCACTCTGCGCTGGTCGCCCGATGCGCAAATCGGATGTGTCGCTCAATGTCGTTTTCATGCGCTGTATCGCGAACGTACTTGAGAATCGACGGCCCGTCAGCAATCGCCTTCCGCTCCTCCCACGGCTTGAACGAATAGCCCAGCGTGTACATGTCCGAGTCCGACCGAATGCCCGGATAGCGAAACAAATCCCATGTGCCCCCAATGCTGTCGCGCCCTTCCAGAATTGCAAACGTCCGATCAGGGCAGCGCATCTGCAAGTGGCGCGCAGCGCCAATCCCCGAAAGGCCTGCGCCAATGATCAGTACGTCGAAATGTTCTGTAGACATGTAGTTTTGGACTCTCGTATGGGCCGACTCATCGCACCGTTAAAAACACCCATTTGCGATCCCAGTTTTTGACGCCGATGTGCTTCACGGCAAACGCATAGCTACCGGGCGGCAAGAGGTCCTGCGTCAGTGTTTCCTGTTGCGTCACCACCGGCTGCCCGTTCACGCGCACATCCTTGCGCCATTACGTTTTCAAACCACCCGCACCGTCGTGCCGTACCGCGCCAGCTTTTCGTCGGTGGTCAGTAGTATCAGCGGCTCGCTCAAACTTTGCGCGACGAGCAGGCGGTCGAACGGGTCTTTGTGGTCGTCGAAGAGAGGAAGCTGCGCGACGGAATGCGTGTGAAGTGGCGTGATGCCAAGACGACCAAACCCCGTGTCATCAATGCCTTTTGAGAAGACTGGCAAATTGAGGCCGATCTTTTTGTTATTGGCTTTGATCGCCAGTTCCCATTCTGAAACGACGCTCACCATCACAGGGTCAACAGATTCTTCGATCAGTTGTCGCGCTTGAGTGGGCAGCGATTTCGGCTCTACTAACCACCAGTAAATCAGTTGCGTATCGAGCAGGAATTTCACGCGCGGCTGTCGGGCTGGGCGAGCGGACGTTCAAGGACGGCGGCATCGTCTTTCAAGCAATCAAACAGATCATCAATCGGATCGTTGAAATCGTCCGCCATCCAGAAACCCATTTCTGCAAGACTGCCCGGCGGCGCAATCTTGTTGCGCGGCGCCTTGTACGCGGTGAGCGTTGCGATGGGCTGACCGGCGCGGGCAATGACGATGTCTTCACCTTTTTCAACCGCTTCGAGCAGGCGCGACAGGTGCGTTTTTGCTTCGTGGATGTTGACGGTTTGCATGATTTTTTTGCGATTGCCAGCGAAGTAGACTAAGCATTAGTTTACTACAATGAATTACCCGGTCGTCGGGGCTGCGATGCGGCGCGCGTCAACACGTTCCGGGCGGCGTACTGAACGTTGGCGTATCGGCAAAAGTCTTATCAACTCTTTGCTGAAAGTACCATTAAATATGGGCGAAAAGACGGTTTAATTCAAAAGTCGAGAAACGACAAAATACGGGGCCATGCCCATATAAATAGGGTGTTAACAAGAAAAGCTGATGTGCGCGACGTGACTGTTTCAACACCTACGCCGCGATGAACTCACGCAGCACCGCCATCGCTGCAACCGGCGCATCCGGGATCACGCCGTGGCCGCAGTTTTCAAACTCGTGATAACGGAGTAGATGTTGCGGAATCGCGGCAGCGATGTCGCGCTGACATTCAATCGGCGTCATCGGATGAAGCGCACCGCCCATCACCAGCGTCGGGCATTGAATGTTTGAGAGTTCGTGCAACATGTCCATCGTGCGGCCTTCGCCACCGGGGCCGAAAAAGCGCTCGCGCACCGGCTGCTTCATCACAATGCGGCTCCACAAGTCCGGGTCCAGCGCCGTCTGCGTGTAGAACGGAAACGCGATTTCGATCCAGTCCTTGAGCAACGCCGGGCTGGTGTCGCCCTCGACAAACCGGCGACGCGCCAACTCGCCCGCAGCCGCACCACCCAGCCGAGTGAACATCGCAATCTTCGCGTCCGTGTGTGACGTCGCCTGCGCGGACGTGCTCACCAGCACCAGCTTGCCCGCATGCTCAGGATGGCGCGTCGCGTAAGCCATCGCCACCATGCCGCCAAACGACGCGCCGTACACAACAGGCTTCACAATCCCCAGCGCATCACAAAACGCAACCAAATCATCCGCCCACTGCGCCAACGTCCAGAGCTCCGGCGGGCCATCATCGCTGCGACCATTGCCGCGATGATCCAGATAAATCACCTGCGCCACATCGGTCAGCGCGGTGAAATCGGGCTTGTAAATGGAATGGTCCACACCGGGGCCACCGTGGAGCAGGATGACGGTTGGGACTTCGCGCATTGCGTTGCCACTTGCGCGTAGGGATGCGCCTTCTGTGTCGAAGAAGAGGTTGATGCCGTTTACTTGGATTTTCATTGGGTGGATGAAGTTTGAACGCATGAGTCAACACGGGATTTGACACGTTCATCGGGACGTGGATAGATTTCGTGATTTGTGGAAGATCTGGTGCATGGATTTTTGAAGAAACGTGCATCTCGGCTGCGGAGCCTAAAGACACGGCACCACGCGCTCGGCTGATTCTTTAGAAAAACTCAAACCGATACCTTCAGGTTCTGGCAATATTCAATACTTCATTGTGAGCCTTTCGGAGGCGCTTCGGTATGGCTTGGTCGCTGCTGCTGATCATCTTCTCATTGTTAGCAGCGCTGATTGGCATTGGGTTGCTACGAGGTCGTAACGCAACAGGGAAGGCTTCGAGTACACAACCCCGAACGCGTTATGCGCCGATTGATGCAGTCCGAATGATGCCGCCAAATTCGTCGGAAAAGATGATGGAGTTGGCCCGTTCATACGTTGCCAAACATAATCGTTTGCTTGGCGAAATTGTTACTGATCCACCGACGCCAGAAATTGCTGAGGCGATTCGCGTGATACGCAGAAAGCTGGCGGCGCTCAGTCAACTGAGCGCAGACTCAAGCGCTGGTGCGGCACAAATCTCATTCGCGGACTCCGAAGGGCCACCATCTGCTGTTGGTTTTGTCGATCTAGTGCCAACCGCTGTTCCCGCGTCTGCGCTGCAAATACCGCACGTTGCCGTGGAGGACGTGCACAGTAAGGACTCTTGGGAGCCTTGGGATTTTGATCGTGCGACCATGACGCGAGTGGAGGCAGCGGTCCGATTTGACTACGTAGACAGAAAAGACCAAGAGACCAGCCGCAAGGTGGACATTCAGTCAATCGCAACGAACGGGCGCGATGACCATATTGTCGTTGGATATTGTTGGCTGCGATTCGGGAGACGCACGTTTCGCGCCTCTGCGATTTCAAGTTGTGTCGACGATGAAACGGGCGAGGTGATCCCCGACATAGTGGAGTTTCTCCGAGAAAAGTATGTAACGACTCCTCAGGCCGCGCTTGATTCGCTTGAGCGCGAGCGTGTTGATGTTTTGAAAGTACTTCTCTTCGTGGCCAAAGCTGATGATCGGATGACGGCGGCCGAGCGTGCGATTATGTTGTCCTGTTGCAAACAGATTACCAATGAGGAGCGAATCACGGCGAGTGAGGTTGATCGACTTTTCCGAGCGATACCATTACCAACATTGAGCGCATTTAAGCGTGCAGCGTTGAACATACACAGAAACTCTTCGATCCATTCGCAAGTGGTGTTTGCGGCCGTGCGTGACATGATCGCAACGGACAAGCGAACTACAGAGCGTGAGCGAGATGCAATCGAATTTTTAGCTCGACGATGGGGTTATGCAAACGATGACGTTACCGTAGCGAAGTGACCAACCGGGTGCCCGCACATCACAACGAATTAGGCAACGCCACCGACAACGACCCCACCGATGCCTTCCGTCGAGCGGGTTTCACGACAATCTGAACGTCATTGCCAAGCCGCATCAGGCAATCCATGAGCTTGGCTTCGCTTACGCCACGGAATTGGCCGCGCAGGATATTGGACAGCTTTGGCTGCGGCACGCCGATGATTTCTGCGGCTTCGCGCTGGGTGAGTTTGCGCGCAGCGATGATGCTGCCGACGCGCTGTGCTAGCTGCGCTTTGGCGAGCATCGCCTCCGGTTGGGCGACACCGATATCGGCGTAAACATTGCCAGAGCTTTGGGTAATTTTCATTGGTTAATCCTTTTTGTGACTCAGCCGGGTAGGGTGGGCAACTTGTTGCCCACGCATTCATCCCCGCAAAGAATCTTCGATCTGCTCGCTTCGCGCGCGCTCGCTAGCCTTCGCATGTGTTTCATCAAAGATGCCCTCATCGCGAAGAAAATCGTCGAAACTGGAGCCGCTGTGTGGATTGGCTTGCTTTTCAGTTTCTCTTTCGCGGTGCGATGTGTCGACTTTGATTTTTCGCATTCCTGCCTGCTTGATGAATTTAGCTTGCGTAGTTTACGGTCTGGATTCCCGCCTTTGCGGGAATGACGGTGGTGGGTTGGCAAACTTTCTTCTCGCAGCCACCACAGACGTGCTCATCG